>Ga0213881_10000952_pt1 | contig 15063 bp, 16 predicted proteins | sample BarmaccoBMER_R08_FD_160104 | JGI IMG/M metagenome (GOLD analysis project Ga0213881, IMG submission 160104) | Barbacenia macrantha exposed rock microbial communities from rupestrian grasslands, the National Park of Serra do Cipo, Brazil - ER_R08 ... | reverse complement strand
GCTTACGCCATTGGAGTGCCGGCTCATCCGCAGCGCGAGAATGGTCATGCTGAACGGATCGGATGTGTTCACGCGCGTTTGGCCGAAGGAAAAGAACTCATCGAACGGCAACCCGAGGTCTTTGGCAAAACCGCCAAAGTATCTCTCCATCATCTCCCGGGGGAACGAATCATTGCCGGCAGGCACGGGCGTGTGCGTGGTGAAAACGTTCGCCGAAGCGGCGATCTGGAGGGCAGCGTAAAAGTCCAGCGGCTTCTCGCGCATCAGGCGCCGGATTCTTTCCAGAGCGAGGAACGCGGAGTGCCCTTCGTTCATGTGGAAAACTTCCGGCTCAATGCCAAGCGCATGCAGCGCCTGCACGCCGCCGATTCCAAGTACGATCTCCTGCCGCATTCGCATTTCGAGATCACCGCCGTAAAGCTCGGCCGTGATGAGCCGGTCTTCGGCGCGGTTTTCGGCCACGTCGGTATCGAGCAGGTAAAGGTTCACGCGCCCGACACGCAGTTGCCAGATTTTGGCGAAAACATCGCGGTCGAGAATCCGCACGGAGATGAGTACCGCGCGATCATCGTGCCGAACATCGCGAATCGGCAGATGATGAAAGTTTTGGTTCAGGCTGATGGCGTGCTGCACGCCCTCTTTGTCGATCTCCTGCCGGAAATAACCGTGGCGGTAGAGCAGCCCGACGGCGACGAAGTTCAAATCCAAATCGCTGGCTGACTTGCAATGGTCTCCCGAGAGAATGCCGAGCCCCCCGGAGTAATTCGGAATTGATTCATGAAAGCCGAACTCGGCGGAAAAGTACGCCACCGGTTTCTGCAACTCCGCGCCTTCGCCTGTTTTTCCGTAGGTGTCCTGGCGCGCGAGATAGCGTGTGAAAGCGTCGTGCACCTGTTTCAGCTCACGCAAGAACGTCTTGTCGGTCGCCAGCTCTTCCAGCCGTGCCTGGCGGGAAAGCTGGAGCATGCGGATGGGGTTGTGATTGGTCCGGTTCCAGAGATCGACGTCGAGATACCGGAAGAGACGACGGGCGGATGGTTCCCATGTCCACCAGACGTTGTAGCTCATGTCGCGCAGCGGCTCGAGCGCGGCCGGCAGCGTGGGCACGACGTTGTAGGAATGGAAGTTTGGCATGTGAAGAAGGGAAAGAAGCGCGAGATTAAGAGCAGGAATTAAGGGCGGCAATCACGCAAATCAACGGAAGCGGATTGTGTGCCTTAGTACCACGGCCGCCGTTCGCCCCCGGGGAGAAGCAGCCCAAGGAACAATCCACAGCTCAAGCCACCCAGGTGCGCCGACATGCTGACGCGCGGCGTCAGGATGTCGAACGCCGTTTGCAGCAGCACGATGAGTACAAGATTGCGCAGCCGCCGGCTGGCCAGTGGCAAGTGACGATTGCGCAGAAGGAATCCGCCCCAGGCGCCGACAATTCCCATAATGCAGCCCGACGCACCGACAAGCTGCACCGGCTGAAGGAATTTGTATCTCGTTAGCAGCACGACGATCAGGCTCGAGCCGATGCCGGAAAGCAAGTAGTAGGTGGCGAACGTCGCCGCGCCGGCTTCGCGCTCGAGCGGCGGTCCAAGCAGCAGCAGTGCAAACATATTCACCACCAGGTGGAGCGTGCCGAAGTGCAGAAACAACGCCGTAAGCAGGCGCCAATATTGGTGTTCGAAGATGACCAGGTCGGTGTCAAGCCAGCCGAGTCGCTCAAGTGTCAGCGGGTTGGTCGAGCCGCCGAGATAAATCTCGCCGGCAAAGGCGACGACGTTCAACGCAATCAGCGTGAGTACGACGGGTGAGAGTTGAATACGCTGCTGTCGTGTGCGGTAGAACGGGTCACGCGCAGCCCGGAGCCGGTTAGCGCGGTAAGCTGGCAAAATGAGCAGCGCGAACCAAAACAGCGCCGCGATCCACCCCGCGAATCGCGGCACAAACAGCCACGTCAGCGCCGAAGCAAACAGCACCAGCGCAGCGGCAAGACCAACGCGACGGTTCCGTAGCCGAATGCTTTGGCCGCACACCACGAGCGATGACGCGACAGCGACAAACAGAAAAAGATGATTCAGCTCCATGACTGGTTTTGTGGCGCCTCTTTACTCTTGCGTCCTGAGTACGCGAAGCGGAGCGGAAAATTCACGGGCAAGGTAACGAAAAAGTTTGATCGCTCGACTCCGCCGCGGATGACAAATGCTTTCGCCGCGCCATTTTTCTCCTGTGCAAATCTCGGTCACAAATTACCTCGATGTCATTTCCTCCTGGTGCTTCTGGGCAGAGCCGGCGTGGGCTGAATTAAAGCGGCGTTACTCCGTCCGCGTCAGTTTCGACTGGAGAATCGCGCTGATGGACCCGCAAGGGCTGCCAAAATCGCGCGCACAGGAAGAATGGTTTTATCGCCGCAGCGGCGTGATGAATCGCTCCCCTTTCATGCTGCGCTGCGATTGGTACGAGCCGGTGCTGCCTGAGTACCTCGCGCCCAATCTGGTGGCGCAAGCGGGCCGCCGGCTCGGCGTGACTGAAGATACGGTTCGGCTGGCCCTGTCAAACGCGATCCTGCGCGATGGCGCACCCGCAATTCGCGAAATCGAAGTCGCCGCGGAAATCGGAGCGAAAGCTTCGGGATTGGACAAAGCGAGATTAGCTGAATGCGCGCGCGCACCGGAAACAGAGCAGCTGATCCGGGCAAGTACGGCGGAGTGGCACGCGCTGAAAGTGACACAGCGGCCTACGATCGTCATCGATACCGAAATCGGCGATCGCGCCATTTTTTCCGGCGTGGTGAAGTTCGAGCCGATTGCCGCGACGATCGATTCCATGCTGGAAGACGCGGAATCTTATGCTGCTTACCGCGCGCATCACGGAGAGCCACCGGCTTCGTAGGCGAACGGGGCTTCCTGGATTATCCGTTCCTGCACGGAGCGCCTGGGGGGCAATTAGAACCCCTTTGCGCGAGAATTGCATTTGACTTCGGCGCGATGTTTGCTGAGTAAGTAAGTTCCGTTTTGCGACTGAATATTTTGCCTTCACCTATTTCGCCGAGTTCGCCTGTCTGCGAACATTCCGCCACAGTCGCCACGTTTCGCGTTTAAGTGCTTCCTCGAATCATCAAATTGAGCAGCGCGCGGGACGCGTTCGCGGTACTTAAAGGAGCCTGAGCTTGCAGCAGCAATTTCGCGTCAATGGCAGAATTCGCGCGCGCGAGGTGCGTGTCATCATGGGCGCAACCGGGGAGCAACTGGGCGTAATGAAATTGTCCGAGGCGTTGCGTCACGCCGACAGCATGGGCTTGGACCTCGTCGAGGTCGCGCCGACGGCAAACCCGCCGGTGTGCAAGATCGTCGCCATCGGGAAATTCCGCTACGACCTGTCTAAACAGGAGAAAGACCGGAAATCATCCGGCACGCGGCTGAAGGAGATCAAGTTCCGCGTTAACATTGACGATCACGATTACCTGACGAAAATCCGCCACGCGGAGGAATTCCTCGATAAGGGAAACAAGGTGCGGGTACAACTGCAATTCCGCGGGCGCGAGATGGCTCACCAGGAATTTGGCATGCAGCTGATGGACAAAGTAAAACGCGATCTCGCCGGCATGTCGCAAGTAGAGATGGAAGCGAAGCTCGCCGGGCGCAACGTCACCATGACGCTCTCGCCTTTACCCGCCAACCGGCGTAAACGCCGCTTCGCGTTATCTCCGGATGAAGCTCCCGTCAACGGCAGCAATGAGCCAGCGGAAATACCCTGACCACACGTGAGCGTTCCGCCCACGTTGTGACCTGTACTTTTCGCCGCTGCGCTCTCTTCTCTGTTATCTCAATGTCCGCCGCTGAACCGAAGTCGGAACAATCTCCCGATGCCGCATTGAAGCAGTTGCAGCAAGGTAACGCGCGCTTTGCTGCAAGCTTCAAGAGCGACCCGAAGCCGACCCGCGCACGCCGGCTCGAGACAGCGCAGAAACAACATCCGATCGCGATCATCGTGGGTTGCGCCGATTCGCGCACCGGACCGGAAATTATCTTCGACCAGAACATCGGTGACCTCTTTGTCGTGCGCACGGCCGGGAATGTCGTGGATGATCATGCGCTCGGCAGCATTGAGTACGCAGTCGAGCATCTCGGCACGCGGCTCGTGATCGTACTCGGTCACGCCCGTTGCGGCGCGGTTTCGGCAGCGCTCGACAATGGCAGCGCGCCGGGACACATCGGCAGCATTGTGAGAGACATTCGCCCTTCTGTTGAGGCCGTGCGCGGCCAGGCCGGAGAGCTTCTCGTCAACGCCATCAAGGAGAATGTCAGGCGCGTAGCGGAGACGGTTCGCCAAAAAGCGGAGCTGGGCGATTTAGCGTCAGCCGTGAAGGTGGCAGAGGCTTACTACGATCTCGACACTGGAAAAGTAGCCTGGCTCGGCCCTCACTAGCCACTAAACACTAGTCGCTATTGTTTCTGCCACCGCGCCGAACACGAATTCGCGCCCGGTGTCGAAAAGTACTTGCCGCCGCGTCTGCTCATCCAGGTCACTCATGCTCTCGATCAGCGCCCCCGGCGTATGTTCGCCCAGCGGAAAAGGATAGTCGGATCCAAGCGCCACACGTTTCGCGCCGAAAAGCTCGAGCAGCAGCCGAAGTGCTGAAGCATCGTGTACTAACGAGTCCACATAAAACCGCGCCGGAGCGTGACCGTGCGCCAGATAGCTGCGTGGGTTCACCCTGTTATCAACCGCCACGAGATCAGGCCGTACGTGAAATGCATGCTCAATGCGGCCGGTGGTAAACGGAAACGCGCCACCGCCATGGGCAAACGCGACGCGGAGCCGCGGAAATCGCTCAAAAACGCCGCCGAACATCATCGAGCAAATCGCCAGCGATGTTTCAGCCGGCATCCCGACAAGCCACGGCAGCCAGTACTTAGGCATTCGCGTTTTTCCCATCATGTCCCAGGGATGAACGAAAATCGCGGCATCCAGTTCCTCGGCGGTGCGCCAGACCACTTCCAGCGAAGGATGATCGAGGTTGCGCGTGTCAGGCGCGTGGCAATGCGCGTTTGCGTCCACGTGCGTGCCGATCTCGATCCCGCGTAATCCGAGCTCCTCGATGCAGCGCCGCAATTCCCCCGCCGCAAGCTCCGGATCCTGCAACGGCACATTACCCAGACCCGTAAATCGATCCGGATGCGCGCGCACAACCTCGGCGATGTGATCGTTCAGGATGCGCGAAAGATCGAGCGTGTCGTGCGGTTTTGCCCAGTAACTGAACATCACCGGCACGGTGGAAAGTACCTGCATGGTTACGCCCGTCGCATCCATGTCCTCGATGCGCCGCGCTGGCTCCCACACTTGGTCGGTGATATCGCGGAACATCTGCTCCCCTTTAATCATGCGGGCGCAGCATGGTTGATAATGCTCCAGCCGGATGAAATCACCGTAGCCGTAACGCGCGTCCAGATCAGGCCAGTCGCGCGGCAGGATGTGAGTGTGGAGATCGATCTTCAAGAACAGTGACGAGTGACGATTGGTGACTGGCGAGTAAAGAAAGGCGAGTGCGGCGCGCTCCTAAGCGATTTTGTCACTCGCCACCTGTCACTTGTCACTGCCGAACGGCCTGACGGGTTCCGGTTTCTCGACCTTTGCCCCGCACTTCCTGCACGTTCGCCGCGCGTCATCGCTCCAGAATTCCAGCATGGCCCGGCTGAAATGCTCGACGATATCAGCGCAATCGAAATCAATGTCTTCGACCAGCGCCTCGCAGCGCGGACAGTAAAAGATCACATGCTCGTGCTCGCCCGGCGGCCGCCGCCGTTCCACCACGAGCCCGATCGTGTCCGGCGGGCGCACGGGCGCGTGCGGCACATTTGGCGGAATGAAAAACGTCTCTCCTTCGCGCACCAAGTTGTCGACAATGCGGTCACCCTCGCGCGTTCGTACTTTGATGTCGCCCTTAAGCTGGTAGAAGAATTCCTCGGAATCCACCTGGTGGAAATCATTCCGAGCATTCGGGCCCTTGATGATCATGACGAAAAAATCGCGCCCATCGTAGAGGTATCGGTTACTCACCGGCGGTCTGAACAAATGCGCGTTTTGCTCGATCCAGCGATCGAGATTCATCGCAGGCTGTACTTTCGTTTCTACTTCCGTGAGCGTGGCCATGAACAAAGCGTACCGGCACGCGGCGCGAGCGTCAATGCGACGAGCACGAGATTTGCGCAGGCGCACCGCTCAGTTGGATCGGTACGTAGCCAGCCCGCAATTCGCGCTTCGGTCGTACTCACCGCACTGAAGGGTTGCTCAGTCCGTCACCGACTATTTACCTAGAGCACCGATCACGCTTCACCTCGCCAGCGATCAACCCGGCGGCCAGCCGAGCTGCCGTTTCCCCAGCAAATGCACGTGTAAATGCGGCACGCTTTCACCGGCGTCTGGACCGCTGTTGATCACCACGCGAAACCCGCTTTTTAAGTCCAGCTTCTTCGCCAGCTCGCCCGCAGCGAGCAGTAGTTCACCGAGAATCTCGCGATCTGCTGGTGTCGCTTCAGCTAATCGCGGCAGGACACGTTTCGGCACGATAAGTACATGGACCGGCGCCTGCGGGTTCACGTCACGGAATGCAATCAGCTTGTCCGTTTCCAGCAAAATTTCGGCCGGAATCTGTCGCGCGATAATTTTCTCGAAAATAGTCATGTCAACGCAAGGAACAGCTCAACTCGTTCACTCCGCAACCGCCGGCCAGCTTCTCGCGAATAAAGCAGACGATCTCCCCGCGCAAGCTATCGCACGAACGCGACCACGCCCGCGCGGCCCGGAGGTGTTTCACAGCGGCGCCAAGGGCAACGAATTGTAAGGCGTTTACACCCGTACTCAGCAGCTGCTCGATGCGGCGACCAAGCATCTCGAAAAACGCCAGCTCGTACCCAGCTCCCGCCGCTTCCGCAATCTCAAACAATGAGACTGTCACCGGTGGCGGCGCCGGGGCGAAGTGCGGACCGATCTCGTTATAGCCAATGACTTTCAAAACGTAACGCACCGTCTGTGAAAGCTGGCTGAAGGCGACAAAGCTCTCGTCGTTCCTGAGCCGCAGGTAAAAGGCAATGCTCTCCGTGACGTGGTCCGTCAACCACCAGCTGGAGTAGCCCGCTTCTTGTGCCGCACGCGTGATCGCTTCGCGTAGCCAGCGGCGGTCAAACTCGAAGAGCTGTCCCGATTCAGCCCTGAGATAAGGAAACTCCTCCTTGAACGCGACCATTTACCGTTTCTCCACCGGAAAAAGCTCACGTTGCTGCGTACTCGTGCGCACACGCCGGCCAAGCGCGCGGACAGCATCGATGAATTCATCCGCCTGCTCGAAGCGTTGATGCACCGAGGCGTAACGCAGGAACGCTACTTCATCGATGTCGCGCAACTTCGCCATGACATGCTTGCCGATTTCCGCCGAGGCAACTTCGCGGCCGCCAGTCTCCAGCGCATGCACTATCTGATCGACAGCTTGCTCCAGCACGATCAGGCTGATCGGTCGCTTCTCGCAGGCCTTGGCCATGCTGGTGACCAGTTTGGCGCGGTCGAACGGCTCATGTGACCGGTCCCGTTTGACCACGCGCAGATCGGTGCGCTCGATCTCTTCGTAAGTGGTGTAACGGTACTTGCACTTCAGGCATTGTCGCCGACGCCTGATACTCGTCCCGGCACGCGATTGCCGCGAGTCGATGACCTTATCAGTCCGCGAGCCGCACTTGGGACAACGCATAGTGTGTAGCCCACGTGTAACACACAACGTATTGCATCGTCAACGCTCATCACCCGCCAGTTTTGCTCGCTTTCGCCGGTCCGATTCGACGGTGGAGAATTCCTCTGCGGCCCGCCGCTCGCCTCAAGCACGATGTTTATGGAATGAACTCCCAAGTGTCGTTCATGAAGCCGGCGCTATTTTGCCCTCCAAAGAGGATGATGTGACCTAATGCTTCATCGTAAGCCATCCCCGCGCCTTCCCGTGGGGGCGGCGGCGACAACGGAGAGAGCTGGGTCCAGTACGAGCCGCTCCAGACCCAGGTATCGTTCTGATCAACGCCGCCGTTTCCTCCGCCGAACATAATGACTCCGTTGAAAGCCGGGTCGTAGGCAGCAGACGCCGAATACGCCCACGGAGGCTGTGTTGCGACGGCCTGAAGATTCCAGCTTCGGCGATCGAAAGTCCAGGTGTTGACCGGATTCACGTCGGCCAAACCGCCAAACAGCATAACCTGTTTCAGCGCGGGATTGAGCGCAACCGCTGCCGAGGACCGCGCGTACGGCAAAATCGCTGGATAAAGATGTTGCCAGTCTTTTCCCTCCCAGCGCCACATTGTGTACTGATAAAAATTCCCGTCGAACCCTCCAAATTCGTCCACCTTGCCATCGGGATCAGTGAAGATCATCGGACCGGTCACGGCCGGAGGAGAGTGCACCGGCTTTGCCTCTCTCCATGCCGCTCCGTCCCAGATCCAAGTGTCGCGCAGATACTCGCTGCCGTTGAATCCGCCGAAGAGTACCACCTGGTGATTGGTGGCATCGTACGCCATCTCCCCGTTTGCGCGCGGTGGCGGAGCTACGGGCGTGCGCGCCTTCTTCCATGAGACTCCGTCAAACAACCACGTATCATTACGATAGCCACCGCCGAAGCCGCCAAACATGACAATATTGTGGTGGGCGGCATCGTAAGTCATAGCGAGATACGAGCGCGGCGGCGGTGCGGTTGAAGGAGACAAACGGTGCCAGCGTATCAACGCGGCCGTTGGCGACTCGAGTACGCCATGTGAGAACGACGAAGACGATTGCCCAAAAGCGCTCATGCTGCACAGAGCGCATACCAGCGAAATACCCAAACGAAGGCTTCGCATCACAGGAACAACTGTACTCAAGAGCGACAAAGCTGACAATTGCGATGATGTGTTTGCCGAATTGCTTTCGCGAACTCGACAACTTGCCGCCGCCTTGCCGCCGCTCGAGCACCGAAAGATCGACAAGCTCGCGCGACCATCGGGCAAACTGCCGTGCGAATGCGGCTGGTCCTTGCAGACCAGAGTTTCGTCTTTCGCGCTGGGGCGGAACCGCTAGATTTCAGGCGTGAGCTACGAGGTTTTCGCGCGCAAGTACCGCCCGCAAACATTCGACGATCTGGTCGGGCAGACCCACGTCTCCCGTACTCTCAAGAATGCCGTCGAGCAGAACCGCCTCGCGCACGCCTACCTGTTCGTTGGGCCGCGTGGAACGGGAAAAACTTCTACGGCGCGCATCCTGGCCAGGGCGCTGAACTGTTCCAAGTCGCCGAAGCCAACAACGCAGCCATGCGGCGAGTGCGATAATTGCCGTGAAATTTCCAGCGGTAACAGCCTGGACGTCCTCGAGATCGATGGCGCGAGCAACAATGGCGTCGAACAAGTACGCGAACTGCGCGACAACGTGCGTTACGCCCCGGCCAAGTCGCGTTTCAAAATCTACATCATCGACGAAGTACACATGCTCAGTCAGGCAGCCTTCAACGCGCTTCTTAAAACACTGGAAGAGCCGCCGCCGCACGTGAAGTTTATCTTCGCCACCACGGAACCGCAGAAGGTCCTGGCCACAATTCTTTCGCGCTGCCAGCGTTTCGACCTGCATCGCATTCCCATCAACCTCATCGCGCAACATCTTCAGCTCATCGCGCGCAAGGAGAAACTGACGCTTGCGCCCGCAGCAGCACACGCCATCGCGCGCGGCGCCGAGGGTGGAATGCGTGACGCTGAATCGATGCTCGATCAACTGGTAGCCTTTTGCGGAGCGCAGATCGACGAAGCAGACGTACTAAATGTTTTCGGCTTCACCAGCCAGCAAACCGTCTCGGAGTTCATCGGGAAAATTTTGCGCGGCGAAACAGCCGACGCTCTCGAGTCACTACATCAGCAATGCGAGGCCGGTAAAGACATGACGAAGCTCATTTCTGACGCCATCGCCTACTTGCGCGACTTACTCGTTTTCAAAGTGAAACCGGACGCGCTCAGTGACGAAGTGACTTCGGAAATTCGCGCCGCACTTGAAGAACAATCAACGCTGCTCGATACCGATCGCCTCCTCGAGCTCATCGACCAGTTCGCTGCGGCAGAGGGACGAATGAAATGGGCGCCGAACAAGAAGCTCCATTTCGAAGTACTAATCATCAAAGCAATCCAGACGCTGAATCAGGCTACGCTCGATGAAGTAATCGAGAACCTCAGCGCACTGGGCGAGGTAAAACCAGAGGCTCGATCGAAACTGAAAGAGCAGCCAGCTCTACCGTCGACGCCCGAGCCGAAGCCGGTGCTTGAAACAGATCCGGGCAAGATCTGGGAAAAGGTCAGGACAAAAGTTCCCCCTCGTGGATTCCTGCGCACGCTTGTTGACTCATTGACTCCTCTCAGCCTCGACGGTCGCAGCTTTGTCGTCGGCTATTCTCCGGAACAGAAGTCTTCAATCGAAACACTAATCACGCCCGCTAACCGGAAACAGCTCGAGAACTCGTTGCGCGAGATAAGTGGACGCGAGTGGACGCTCAAACTCACCGCGCGCGACGAGCCGGCCAGCAAGACGGAGGAGGAGTTTGTCAAGGCGGCGAAGCCGCCACCGCCAATCGTGCGGGAAGCACTGGAAATGTTCCAGGGTGAAATCAAACAGGAGGTCTGATGAACCTGAACAAGCTAATGAAGCAGGCGCAGAAGATGCAGGAGCAGATGGCTAAAGCGCAGGCCGATCTCGAAGAAAAAACGGTCGAGGTACAGTCCGGCGGCGGCAAGGTCACCGTAGTGGCTAATGGTGCCGGCGATGTGGTCTCGATCAAAATTGCCAAGGAGATTGTTGATCCTGACGACGTGGAATTTTTGGAAGAACTCGTACTCAGCGGAGTGAAGCAGGCGATCGAGCAAGGAAAAGCAATCGCCAGCTCGGAGATGTCAAAGATCACCGGAAGCATGGGCGTGCCGGGACTTGGGCTCTAGGCAAGCGGTTGCGCTGTGATTGGCGGCTACAACTCGCGCATGGTGCGGCGGTGTTTGTCGTAGTTGCACACTTGAGTCACACCTAACTCGTCCATTTTCTTTTTAAGCTGCGCGTACTTATCTCCGAGCTGGGCAGATGAGTGCGCATCTGAAGCGACAGTGAATGGAATGCCCTTTTCCACGGCCATTTTGATAATCTCGTCTGACGGATATAGCTCGTTCACTGGTTTACGCCATCCCGCCGTCGATAACTCGATAGCAAGGTTCCTGTTCGCTACTAGTTGTAAGGTTTCGTCAACCAGTGCCGCTATTTCTCGTTGCGGCCGGTGACCATGAATTTTGATCAGGTCAAAATGGGCAAGGCAATCCACCAGCCCAGTTTCGATCAAACTGCGCAGCCGCGCGAAGTAGTCCAGATATACCTCATCGATATAACGGCCGGAGAATTGCTCGGCGCCCTCCGGCACAGTGTCGAACATCTGCTTCGGGTTATCGAGGTAGTGAACAGAACCGAGGACAAAGTCCAGCCCGTCCCAGTTGTCCTCCACCCATTTCCGACCTTGCCCGCCCGTTTCCGGATCATTATCCAGCTCGATTCCCGCGCGGATACTTATCTTAGGGTTACTTTCGCGCAGCCGATCTAGCTCATCGAAATCGATACCAGCATGAAAGCGATCGTGATCAGTGAAAGCGATATCGTCGATGCCTTTCCTCTGCGCGGCATCGACCCAGGGTTGTAATAGCTCGCGAGTGTATCGCTGGATCCTGTGCCCCTGCGGATGCGTGTGATAATCTGCCGGGAGCGTCGAACCTCCGAGCGTACTGTTCGTTTCAGCACTTACATTCACCATTCACTAGTTAACTAGTCACATATCCCCTCACTGCGCCGTCATGAACTTCTGCCTCGCCCGCAGCTCGGGGTACTGTGGGAAAAGTACTTCCGCTGTGTACACCCGGCCGGGTTGCAGCTCACGGGTTGCGATCGTCTCGTCATACACGATCTGTTCGCGCGGATTGATCAGCAACGTTCCGGCTTCCTGAGTAAAGGCGCGGTTTTCCGACCAGCGCGTCAACACCGTGCCTTCGGCATCCAGCAGCTGAATATCAATCCGCTGCGAAGTAGGAAAGTCGAGCGTGACAGGCGAGCTCCCGACGTTATCCAAATTTGCTTTCACATGCAGCTGCCGAACTTCGGAAAGGCGGACTGGCTCAGTGGGAACCTCCACCTCCAGGAGCAAACCACGAAGCTTTGGATCGCGGTAGCGGGGCGGCTTTCTCGACGAGCCGAAGGGATGAAGGACGCGATCGAAAAAGCTGCGCGATGAGGGACTGGGCGCCTGCGCTGGCGCAGCGCCGGCGAGAAATAGCGCAAAAAGCAAGGCAAGGGCCATTTTCATCTGGCGTGTTTCAGCAAACGCTGCAAACACTGTCAAACCCTTTATGAATCGCTGCCTGCCACGCGTGCTGTTCGGGCTCTACCTAATAATGCTCCAGCCGCTGATGGCAGCAGAAGAGCACTGCACCTTCCGCGTTCATGCACAGGCAAACGAGAACGATGGCGATGTATTCGCCAGCCCGGTGACAATGCCGATCTCAGGCAAGCAGATTTTTGTCGAGAAAATCCCTGTCGTTTCTGAACATGACGTTGCGGCGTTCCGCGCAATGCCCGCGGCGGACGGCAGTTTCGGCGCGTTGATCGAGCTGAATGAGCATGGGCGACTCGCCCTCGAAGCTGTGAGTACGGAACATCGCGGGAGCACATTGCTTGTGCTGGTAAACGGACGGGCTGTGACTGAGTTGCTCGTGGATCGCGCCGTCTCGGATGGACGGATTTACCTGCCGTCCGGGCTCGCGAGATCAGATATCGAGATAATGAACAAAGATTGGCCGCAGATTGGGCGGCATAAGCACCGGTAATCGTACTTGGGTATGAAGAATCTTGGCGCTCTTGTCGTTGTACTTTCAGTTATAGCTCTGCCGGCACATTATTCGTTAGCTCAGATTGATCGAATTACCGGCCGTACCTTCGCGACGCGCTCGGAGGTGCTCGCCTTGCACGGTATGGTCTGCACAAGTGTACCAGCAGCGACCGTGGTGGGGATTGATATCCTTAAACATGGCGGGACTGCTGTAGATGCCGCGATCGCTGCGAACGCGACGCTTGGCTTGATGGAGCCAGTTTCAAACGGCATTGGCGGCGACCTTTTCGCCATCGTTTATAGCTCGAAGGAGAACAAACTATACGGCTTGAATGGCAGCGGCCGGTCCCCGCTCGGCCTTAGCTACGATCAAATGAAGGCAGAGCTGGCGAAGCTTCATCGCGAAACCATTCCGCCGACTGGCATGCTCCCGATTAGTGTTCCAGGCGCAGTTGACGGCTGGGTGCAGTTAAACAAGCGCTTCGGCAAGCTCAAATTGAGTGACGATCTTGCGCCCGCAATTAATTACGCTCAAACAGGTTTTCCGGTTACTGAACTTATCGCGTACTACTGGTCCTTTGGACCGCGCCTGTACAAGGACTTACCTGGCGCCTTTCTGGCCACTTACACGCTTGATGGCAAAGGGCGTACTCCGGCGAAAGGTGATGTGTTCAAGAATCCCGCACTGGCGAATAGTTTGCGTTTGATCGGGGAGACAAACGGCGCCGCGTTCTACCGAGGTGAGATCGCCGATAAGATCGATGCTTTCATGCAGGCAAATGGCGGCTGGCTGCGCAAGGCAGACCTGGAAAAGCATAGCAGTACCTGGGTTGAGCCCGTTTCATCGAACTATCGTGGCTACGATATCTTCGAGCTGCCGCCGAATGGGCAAGGTATCGCGACGCTGGAGATGTTAAACATACTCGAAGGATTCAATCTCGCCGCGTGGGGACGGAATTCGCCGGAAACTCTGCATGCAATGATTGAAGGGAAGAAGCTGGCCTGGGCTGATCGTGCGAAATTTTATGCTGACCCAGATTTCGCCAAGATTCCTCTCGCTGGGCTACTTTCGAAAAGCTATGCCGCCGAACGCCGGAAACTGATTGATCCTCATCACGCCGCTCGGATTGTCGAGCCGGGCAACCCGGCGTTGAACCAGGGCGACACTATCTACCTTTGTACGGCGGATGACGAAGGCAACATGGTATCGCTTATTCAAAGTAACTATCGCGGAATGGGTAGCGGTATCGTCGTACCGGGACTCGGCTTTATGTTCCAGGATCGCGGCGAGCTCTTTTCCATGCAGCCAGGCCACGCCAATGTCTATGCTCCCGGAAAACGCCCTTTTCACACCATCATCCCGGGATTTGTGATGAAGGATGGAAAACCGTGGGAAGCTTTCGGCGTCATGGGCGGCGGGATGCAACCGCAGGGTCATCTGCAAGTGCTAACAAATCAGATCGACTTCGGCTTAAATGTGCAGGAGGCTGGCGACGCCCCGCGCTGGCAGCACGAAGGAGATAATGAACCGACGGGCGAGAAAATGACTAACGGCGGTTATGTGGAAGTGGAGAGCGGCATTCCATACGAAACGGTGCGGCAACTAAAGAAACTTGGCCACGATGTCCGATTCGACGTCGGCGGTTATGGAGGCTATCAGGCAATCAAAGTCGAATGGCACGATGGCACACGTGTTTACGTCGCTGCGAGTGAGTCGCGTAAGGATGGAGAAGCTGCTGGATACTAGCTGCGGGGCTACTCGTCATATGAGAATCGCGAGCGCACAGATCCGCTGCGAGGTGGGTAACGTCCCGGCAAACCTGCGCACCATTCGGCGAATGAGCGAACAGGCAAAAGTACAGGGCGCTGAGTGGCTAGTGTTCCCAGAAATGTCCGACCTTGGATATGTCATGGAAGTCATTCAATCCGAGGCATGCACCTGGACAGAAGGCGCAGTGCCGGAACTCCAGGCGATGGCGAAAAAACTTTCGCTCGGAATTATTTGTGGCGTCTCCGAACGTGCCGACGGTGCAATCTTCAATTCACAAGTAGTGATCGACGGCGATGGTACTATTATAGGAAAGTATCGGAAGACACATCTTTTCGCAGTTGAACCAGTGTGCGAGGAAAAGTGCTTTCGGCGAGGAGATACGCTTGGCTGCGCGTCGTTAGGC
>Ga0213881_10000951_pt1 | contig 15076 bp, 13 predicted proteins | sample BarmaccoBMER_R08_FD_160104 | JGI IMG/M metagenome (GOLD analysis project Ga0213881, IMG submission 160104) | Barbacenia macrantha exposed rock microbial communities from rupestrian grasslands, the National Park of Serra do Cipo, Brazil - ER_R08 ... | reverse complement strand
ACTCGAACGACCCCCTCGGGCGTGGTTCCGGCGGCGGCCGGCACGGCCCGGAGTCATAAAGTTGGACGCAAATGGCCGCTGTATCACGCGGCGGACACCAGCTGATAGGAGGGTAGATGGAGGGTTCACGCGACTACGAGCTGTTTGAGCTTGGCGACATCCAGCTTCAGATGGGGATGACGTTGCGAGGAGCCTTCCTTGCCTACAAGACCTACGGCGAGCTCAACGCGGACAAGAGCAACGCAATCGTCTACCCGACCTGGTACTCGGGGAGACACACCGATAACGAGTGGCTGATCGGCGAGGGGATGGCACTTGACCCGAGCAGGTATTTCATCATTGTGCCGAACATGCTCGGCAACGGGTTGTCCAGCTCGCCGAGCAACGTGGCGCCTCCGTACGACCGGGCGCGCTTCCCTCAGGTGACGTTTTGGGATCAGGTGCAGCAGCAGCACCGACTTGTCACAGAGAAGTTCGGGATCGAGACGCTCCCGCTGGTCACCGGCTGGTCGATGGGCGCCGGACAGACCTATCAGTGGTGCGTCAGCTTTCCGGATATGGTCCAGCGCGCCTGCCCGTTCTGTGGCTCGTCGAAGACCAGCGAGCACAACATCGTGTTCCTCGAGGGTGTAAAGGCGGCGTTGAGCGCCGACGATGCGTTCAAGGGCGGCTGGTACGGCGAGCTGACCGAGGTCAGCAAGGGTTTGCGCGCGGCGTCGCGCGCCGGCACGGAGCCCTCCTCGGGTCCAGGCCCTCGATTTGCCGCTTTCTCGATCGCGTCGTCGAGCAGCGCCACACGCTCGTGGCCACAGTGCACCAGAATGTGTTACGGCCGCGATGGTTTTACTAAAGGGTTGCGTCCCTGCTCCGCGCGGACTGACAGTACGGCAGCGGCTGGCAAGCCCTTTGATATGAGCCGGTCGCACTGGAGCGACGAATCCTCCACCATCACGGGTCGGTGTTGGTGTTAGGTCAGGTTGGCAGGGCCCAGCCCTGCTTTACACTAAGGTGTGGATGAATCGCTCCAGCGGAGGTGTGGGATGCTGAGAAGGGCAAGTCGAGCCGATGCGCGGTACGTTGCGCCGGGAGCTCCCGGGGTCATCGAGGGCGTAGCGGGCGCCCGCGGTCTGCGGTGGCGCTTTGTTGGTTGCGCGCTGGTGGCGCTCGTTACGCCCGCCATCGCGGCCGTCGCGCTCGCCGCCCGGGCGGATGCCTCGATCTACTGGGCGAACAGCAGCACCGGCAGGATTGGTCGGGCCAACCTCGACGGGACGGGCGTCAACCAGGACTTGATCACCGTCGCCGGCGCCCCCCAAGGAGTGGCGGTGGACGGCACCCACATCTATTGGGCGAACCCTGCCGACTTGATCGGGCGGGCCAATCTCGACGGGACGGGCGTCAACCAGGACTTCATCACCGTCTTCGCTCCCGGCGATAACCAGGTCCAAGCGGTCGCCGTAGACAGCGCCCACGTCTACTGGACGAACCTTACCGCTGGCATTATCGGGCGGGCTAACCTCGACGGGACGGGAGCCAACCAGAGCTTCATCTCCGGCAATTACCTGCCATATGGAGTGGCGGTCGACGCCGCCCATATCTACTGGACGAGTGCCTTCTCGACGATCGTGCGAGCCAACCTCGACGGGACTGGCATCAACCAGAGTTTCATCACCGCCGCCCGGGACGGACAAGGAGTGGCCGTCGACGGTGCCCAGATCTACTGGGCGAACCTCCACACCGGCACGATCGGGCGGGCCAATCTGGACGGTACCGCCGTCAACCAAAGCTTCATCACCGGCGCCAGCGACCCAGAAGGAGTGGCGGTCGATGGCGCGCACATCTACTGGGCGAACCGCGGCACCGGCACGATCGGGCGGGCCAACCTGGACGGTACCGGCGTCAACCAAAGCTTCATCACCGGCGCCAACGCACCACAAGGAGTGGCGGTCGAAGCCTCGGTCGGTGCGCCTCTCCCGGCAACACACCTTTTGAAGGTCTCGCCTCGTGTGACCAATCCCGGCGAGACGATCACCGTCTCCGGCTTGGTCAGCAAGGGGTGCCAGAGCGGGCACAGGGGCGGTCATGCCATTGTCTACTCAAACGCCTTCAAGGGCGCCACGAGACGTAGCTTTGACCGGGTTCCCGCCGTATACGTCTCGTTGCGGAAAAACAAGCACCGCGCGCTCTCGTTCAGGCTCAAGCTGAGCAAGAAGCTCAAGACCGGCACCTACCGAATTGTCGGCCGGTGCGGCCGCGGCGCCTTCGGATCGACGCGGCTCAAGGTCGTCAAGGCCTTGAGTCAAACTCCTCCGCCGGCCTCGCTGCGACTGGCGAACAACGCCTATCCCTGCAGCCATGGCAGTTGCTGGGGGAGCGTCTCGGGATACGGCCTAAAGCCCGGCGCTCCCTGGTTTCTTATCGACGACGACAATGGTCAAACCTTGGAATCCGGTGTTACGGACCACAACGGGAACCTGAGTCAGCCGCTCGATGTACCTTGCTCCGAAAACGGATACCTAGTTGCGGATTCAACAACGGCAGCTGGAGAGGTCATCGAGTCCAACGGAACCTTTGAGCCTTCGGATTGTTGAGGGCCATGGCGGCCCTGGCGACGTCGGACGCCTCGAGGCGGCGAACCGCCACCCATTCAAGTCAAAGCCGCCCGTCTCACAAAGCGTCCTCTCCTCGACCAAGTCGAATTGCCCCCCTGAAGATTGCCGGTGGGAAGGCCGACCGAGACAGCTTCCAGGGGCGGGAAGTTGTCCCACTTGGCGTGAATTTCCAGGGTAGTGAGCCTCGCGGTTGATAGTTACACAGCGACTGTCTTGGTGAGCGCTGGTCGATGTGGTGACGGCGGTGTTAGGCGTGGCGTTCTTTCACAACAGCGAGGTGTCCCGGGACGCGGAAGCCTTGCACCCAGGCGAGGCGATCACATCGCACCGCCTACGCGCACTTCCGTCGACCCTCGCGCGCACCGCGCCCGGGGCTTGTACTCGAAGGAGAGTTGGCGAGGTTGCGGCGGGCGCGAACGAAGGTCAACAACGCGCGGGCCCCATCCGTGAGAATGATGCTGTCGTGACCGACCCGGCAAGAGTCTCAGGTTCGATCCGCGGTCGTCCACCGGGGGTCCGGGAAGCTACAGGCCTTTTCCTCGACGAGCGCGATGGTCCGCTGCCGGCGTTGCTTTTGGCGTTGACGGTGCTGGCTGGGGTCGTCGACGCGACCAGCATCCTGCGCCTGGGGCACGTGTTCGTGGCAACGATGACCGGCAACCTGGTGTTCATCGGCTTGGCCGCCGCGGGCGCGAGGGGGTTCGCCGTGGGCAAGTCGGCGTTGGCGCTCGGTGGATTCGTGGTTGGCCTGCTGATCGGCGGCCGGGCCTGCCAGGCGGCTCGTTCGCATCGCGGACGGGCGTTGCGAAACGTGCTGGCGGTCAAGTTATGGTTGGCCGGCGTGGTCGCGCTCGTCACGGTGGTGAGCGGTTCGCGCCTCCATGTTGGCACTCGCAACGCGATCATATTGCTGTTGGCGATGTCGATGGGGGCACAGCTCGCCGCCATCCGGTACCTCAAGGTGCCTGACCTGCTGACTGTGGTCTTGACCATGACGCTCACCTGCGCGCTCACCGAGCGGACAGGCGGCTGGAGCGACCCGAAGGTGTTGCGGCGCATTCTGACTCTGGTCGCCTTTGCCGTCGGTGCACTGTCCGGGGCGCTGGTCATCCTTAACGGCGGACTGGTGGCCGGGCTGTTCTTCGGCTACGGGATCCTCGTCGCTGTCGCTGTCGCTGTCGCCGCCCATCTGGTGTCGCACACGTCGGCGAGCTGGTCAGCGCCTCGGTCTTGAGCCACGACTGGCGCGTCCATTGCGGAGCAACGAACCCCACGATCCAACGGGCGCGCTATCCAACGGCCGCGCCCCTCGCGCGGGGGGCGCGGGGGGTGCTGGCGCCGCGGAACAGTGGGGCCGTGGTTGGCTAGCTCGAAGCCTGAGCTGCCGCCACTGTCAGGGTAACGGCGCGCGTCTTGCCGAGAGTGTTGCCTTCGCGGACCGGGGGAGAGCATCACCCGCGCTCCCACGCCGGTGCCGACGCCGGGAACCGTCACGTGTCGTGCCCACTGCGCAGGATAAACCGCAGTCTGCGGCCGTCGGTGAGGGTGACCTCAACGTCGTAGTCGACGGGCACCGCGGCGCGGATCTGCGCGTGGCTTGCGGCCCAGCTTACGCTCAGGGCGTCGGTCAGACGCCGAACGGTCTCGTGGGGACCTCGGTGGGCGCGGGTTCGGGCGGGGCGTCGTAGCTCGCCACGAGATCCCGGCGAGTTTTCTCCCCGTTCATGGTCGTGACGGCGTAGCTGCGACCGGGCGCCGGCGGGTCCCGGGGTCCGCGTGAAGCGGATCTCGCCGCACCGCGGAAGATCCGGGTGGATCGGCTTCTCGCCCCGTGAATGGCTCTCCCGCCGGCTTGCCGAGCTCCTGCTCGTACTTGCCGCCCTCCTCGACGAACCTAACCGCGTGGTGTGCCGCGGCTGGCGCTCGTAGGCATAGCGGAGGATGCGGTGCTCGCCGCTGCCGAGGACGCTGGCTTTGACCGTGGGAGTGTCCATGTTGGCCTGCTCAATCCCGGTGATCGTCGATCCTGGGAGCGGACGGATCTTCCAGTCGCCGCAAGCGGCCGCGCGGTCATTACCTGGGTCGCGTGGGTCTGATCTCCTTGTAGAAGTGATCGCGATTGCGAACGAACTGTCCGGTCCCGCGCGGAGAGGTATAGGTCTTGCCGTCTGGGGCGATCAGCTCGATAGCGGGAGCCTCGCTCGCCCCCTGGGGCTGAGCCCGGCGAGTCCGGTCGGAGTCAACCTGTTGTCCAACAGCCACACGGACGCATCCATCGCCGGCTTGCCCGACCCGAGCATGGCGTAGGAGCGCGCGCCAGCGGCCGCCTGCGAGTCGGTAACGAGCATGACCCGGGCCAGGCGCATCCACCTCGGACGGTGGGACGTGGGTGGCCGGGATCAAGCCCTGCCCGGTTTCAGTGCAGACCATGTTTCGGTAGAACAACGCGCGTCGACGGCATCTGACCAACGGCCAGTTTCTGTGTCCTCACGCTGTCCCGTAGGTGGACCTCGAGCACCTCTCGCAGCTGGTCGTCGCGTCGCGGTCAAGCCACTACAGGGATCTTCTAGCGTTCGCGTCGTGTGGCTCGGATGCGTGCATCGCCCGCTGGGTGGCGTTCGTGCATGTGTGGGATGGCTGGCGAGTCATTCGATCGGTTGATGCGACGTCCAACTCGACCGCCCGGCGGTTCGCCCGACGGCGTTAGTCGGGCGCCTTTCCTGATCGCGGAGGTCGCTGTGCGTGTCGTGGGGTTGCGCTGGCCTGCCTGCTGGCGCTACGGTGGTCACGAAGTTCGGCAAACTAGGGTGGGTCAGGTTGCCTCTCCATGCGCGTTATTCCGATGATGCCCTTAGGAGTGTTTCCTTCTTTGAGGGCTGGACGGACGACGAGCTTGAGCACTTCGAGCGGATCATCGATCGGACGCGGTTCCGGGCCGGCGAGGTCCTGATCGCCGAGGGGCAGTCGGGTCAGCCTTTCCTGGTGCTGACTGCGGGCCAGGCCGAGGTGAGCCAGGGAGGCAAAGCGCTCCGGCGGCTCGAACCGGGTGATCACGCGGGCGAGATGTCATTGCTCGACGACTCGCCGGCGAGCGCGACTGTTGTCGCCACCTCAGATGTTGAGGCGCTGGTGCTCTATCAGCGCGATTTCGACAATCTGCTCGAGACCATTCCGAGCCTGGGGCGTCGGCTACTCGCGTCGCTCGCGCGTTGGGTACGGGAGAGGGCGCGGCAAGGCTCGTGAAGCCGGGTGCGGGCGAACAGCTGGTGATCGTCGGCGCGCGCGGCTTCATCGGCCGGCTGCACGCCGGGATCTACCGCTCGCTCGGCATCGAGCCGGTCGAGTACGACATCGCCGGCTCGTTGACGCGGTCGGAGCTCGATGCGATCGCGTGGAGTGAGGCGATCGTCGACGTGTGCACGCCGACGGCCGTGCACACGGAGTCCATCCGCTGGGCTTACGAGCGCGGGACGCGCCGCTTCTTGGTCGAGAAGCCGGCCGCGCGCACGTACGTGGACTGGCGTGCGTGTCTGCTCGACGTGCCTGGCGCGGAGATCTTCGTTGGTCACTCGTACATGTTTTCGCGTACCTTCGAGTTGATGTTCGATGCCTGCCCGACGGTCGCGTCGATGCGTGCCGCGTTTGACAAGGATCGTGCCGCCGACGACGCGCGGCTGCGCGGGGCTGACGCCGACGGGCGGCTGGCCGACGTCTTCCAGGTCGAGGTACCGCACGCGTTCTCGATGGTCCTCTCGGTCCAGCCGGCGCTCGAGCTGACTTCGGCGCGCTACACCGGCTACGGCGAACGCGGCCCGGGCTCGATCGAACCGACGAGCTGCGAGGCACGCTTCACCCACCGGACCCTGCCGGACGTGGTGGTAACGAGCGACCTGCGGGCGGCGCGTCGCCGCCTGGTCGAGCTGGAAGGCGACGACGGTCGCCGCATCCTCGGGTACTTCCCGCTGTCTGCAGCTTCTCCCGAATGTGCCGTGTACAGCGTCGACGCGCAGGGGCGGAAGACCACGCTGTTTGACGGCTGCGATGACCTGCTGCGTGCAACGCTCGTCGCGGGTCTGGAGGCGATGCGGACGGGCTCGGTCCCATGGCTTGCGTCGGGTCAGTTCGCCGGCGTGGTACTTGCCCGCATCGCCGAGGCCGTTCGGCTGGCTAAGGCGAATGGGCAACCCCCAGGTGCCGTGAGTGCGATTGCCGCGGCTGATGAGTAGTGCTTCCGTGTACCCTGGGCGCATCGATGCGGCGGCTGCGCTGGGGCAGCTCGCGGGGCGCGAGGGGCGGATGGCCGAGCTTTGCACCGAACGCGGGGCCGTTCGGATGGATTGGATCGACTCCGTCGGTGCGCTGCTGGCGGATTTCGGGCCGCTGCGAGACCTCGAGAGGTTGGCTCAGGAATGGCGCGGTCGGGGCATTCGTCACGTCGTGTGGGCGGGCATGGGGGGATCGGGCGTCACGGTCGGGGTTCTGGCGGACCTCGAGGCTGATGGTGCGCGCGCCGGTCCGGCGGTGCACCTTCTGGACAGCACTGACCCAGTGGCAATCGACGCGCTCGTGGCGCGGCTCGCCTCGGGAAAGAACCTGCCGATCGACCGCGCTCTGCGGCCGGAGGATCTGCATGCGCTCCTGGGCGACGTGGTGCTCGTCGCGGTCTCCATGGGTGTGACTTCCGAGGAGCCGGCGACGCACCTTTCGTGGTTCCTGGGATTGCTCGCGACTGCCCGGCTGGCTGCCGCCCACCACGCTGTCGTGCTGACGGTGCCCGGCTCTCGACTCGCGCAAGCAGCGGAGCGAGAGGGTCTTGACGCTCGGCCGGTGTTTCTGGGTAACCGCGGGGGCCTTCCGGGGCGGATGAGCGCGCCGGGCACCTCCGTGTTCCTGCTTCCGGTCGCGCTCCGGGGCGAGCGGCTGGGCGACGTGCTGGAGGAGGCATGGTCGGCACACGATCTCGGGGGAACCATCGAGCACCCGCACCGCTCGCCTTACGTAAGGCTCGCCCTCGAACTCGCAGCGCGGACGCACGGCGAGCGGGCCCGGCTGATGCTTGGGCTCCCGCGGCAATGGGCGCCGCTGCATGTCTGGATCGAGCAGCTGTTCGAGCAGACGCTTGGCAAGGATGGCAAGGGCGTCGTGGTCCTGGAGCCGCAGCAGCTGAATCGGGCGGCAGTCGGCTACCGTGACGACGACCTGATCGTGGCGACGGCGCGACCCGAGGATGAGCTCACGGTACCGTCGCCTGATCCGTCCCTGTCCCCACACGCCGCGCTCGCCGCGGCCATGCTCGGCTGGCAGCTGGTAACGGCACTCCTGAGCTACCGGTTTGGGACAAACGTCGTTGACGAGCCGGCCGTCGAGGACTACAAGGCACGCGCGCGCGCGTTGCGCGCCGAAGCGCATGTCCTTGAGCGGGCGATCGTCGAAGGCGCCGTCGATTGGGCGGTGCTTGGCGCGGAGGGGGTCGAGCCGCTCGCAGCGGCGCTCGTCCGCGAGGCCCGCGCTGGCGGGCTGTCGTACCTCGATCTCACGATCAATGGTGAACTTGACGAGAACTCTCGATCAACGCTGCGCCGTCGGCTTCAGCGGCTGGGGAACGACCTGCTCGGGGTGCCAGTCAAGCTGCGGCGAGCGCCGGCCGCATATCACGTATCGGAGCAGTGCCAGCTTGACGGGCCGCCCGGCGTCGTCTCGCTCCGCGTGGTCGCGCGCGAGACACGGTCGGCGCGGCTGGGTGGCTACACGCCGCAATACCTGCACGCTCAGGCTGTCGCGACCTGGCAGGCGATGACCGCACGCGGGCGCGCCTGCATGCTGGTCGTCCTCGAGCGGCTGGAGGAGGTGTCCGACGTTCTCTGGGCGGCAGAGGAACTGGTGCAGAGCCGCATCGGAGGCCGCGTCGGGTGATCGTGTCAGCGTTCGCCGATGAGGTCGCTTCGGATGTCATGGTCCAGCTCGCCGTCCTGGAGCGTCACGGCATCAGCCACGTCGACCTGCGTGCCGTCAACGGAAGCAACGTGATCGAGCTAGACCACGCACGGGTCGTTGCGCTGCGCGACCAGCTTCGTGAGCACGGAATCGCTGTCGCCGCGATCGCCTCACCGATTGGTAAGGAGCCAGCCGGTAGCGACCCGGCCGCCCTGCGACGCCGGCTGACTCGCGCGGCCGCGGTCGCGCACGTCTTCGACACCCGGCTGGTACGCGTGTTCGGGTTCTACCCGCCCGAAGACGGAGCCGACTGGAAGGAAGCGTCGCTGCGCTCGCTGCGGACGCTCGCCGCGTGCGCCCGCAAGGAGGGCGTCACGCTGCTGCTCGAGAACGAGGTGCGGACTTGTGCTGACACGGTCGAGGGCACCGCGCAGCTTCTAGAGGCGCTCGCGGGCGACCCCGTGCGCGCGGCATTCGACCCCGCGAACGCCCTGCGCTGCGGCGACACGCCGTGTCCGGACGGCTACGCCCGCGTGAAGCCGTGGCTCGCGCAGGTACATGTAAAGGATCTTGACGAGGACGGTCGGGTCGTGCCCGCCGGCTTCGGTAGGGCGGGCTGGCCGGCGCTGTTCCAGGCTCTCCGGCGCGACGGCTACCAAGGCTTCGTCTCGCTCGAGCCCCATCTCGTGCGTGCCGGGCGAGCCGGCGGCTTCACCGGCCCGGCCCTCTTTGCCGAAGCACACCGCGCCCTACAGACGCTCATTACCTCCAATGGCGTGCGGTCGGTGCGTGCCACGGACGAAGGAGAGGCCGTACACACGGCGGTCTCAGCCGGGAAGTATTCGCCGCCTCGCGAGGAGGCATGGGCGGCTCGCGGCTGGCGGTCGACGGGCTGGGCATTCCTTGCCTGCGTCGACGGAGTCATCTCCCCGCCGGAGGAGGCTCTCGTGCCAGCGGCGGATGAGGGCTTTCTGCGGGGAGACGGCGCCTTCGAGGTGCTGCACGTGTACAGGGGGCGCCCGTTCGAGCTCGACCGGCACATGGACCGCTTCGCGCGCACATGCGAGTCGATCCTGCTCGACTTCCCGCGTGAGGTAATCCTCGCCGACTTGGCCGCATTGTTGGAGGAGGCGGGACCCGTTGACTGCCTGTGGCGCGTGGTCGTCGCGCGCGGCGGAACGCGGCTGCACCTGCTGGAGTGGGTCCCGCCCGAGAAAGGCCGCAGCATCCCGCTGACGCTCAAGACAATCCGCTACCAGCCGACAGTCGTTCTGAGCAATCTCAAGCCGATGTCGTACGGGGCGAACATGGCCGCCTCGCGCCGCGCTCGGAGCACAGGCGCTGACGAAGGGCTCTTGGTCCACCCTGACGGCACGGTGCTAGAAGCGGCGACGGCGAGCGTGTTCTGGGCAATGGACGGTGTCCTGAAGACCCCTGCCCTAGAGAATGGGATCCTGCCTTCGATAACTCGCGCGGTTATCATGGCGGCGCTGGAAACCGAGGACGTCTCGGCGACCATCGATGAAGTTCTTGCCGCGGACGAGGTCTTCCTCGCCTCGACGTCTCGAGAGGTCCAGCCGGTCCGTCGTATCGACGACGCCGAATACGAGGAAGCGCCCGGCCCATTCTGCCGGGCCGCGCGGCGTGCGCTGGATGAAGCGATCGCTCGCGAAGCCGGTTCGGCGGAGGACGATCTTTGACGACCGTGCCCCTTACAGCGACGCCGCTGAATCTGGCGGATTACGAGACGCTCGCCCGCGGGCTGATGGAGCCTGCGACGTGGGACTACTTCGCCGGCGGGAGCGGCGACGAGCTGACGCTGCAGGCGAACTCCGAAGCGTTCAGGCGCCTGCGCCTGCGGCCGCGTGTCATGGCCGACGAGGACCAAGTCGGTACTGCGACGACCGTGCTCGGCACTCCGATCGAGCTGCCGGTGCTGGTCGCCCCAACTGCCTACCACGGCCTCGTGCATCGGGACGCAGAGTGCGCCACGGCCGCGGGTGCCGGTGACGCAGGAACGATCATGGTGGTCAGCCTTAACTCGAATCGCACTCTCGAGGAAGTGGCCGCAGCGGCTACTCGGCCGGTGTGGTTCCAGCTCTACCTGACACCGGACCGCGCGGCTGACGAGGAGATGGTGCGGCGCGCCGAGGACGCGGGCTTTGCGGCGCTTGTCCTGACCGTCGATCGACCGGTCTACGGTGCGCGGGAGAAGGACGTTCGCAACGGCTTTCGTCTCCCCGATCACCTGCGGGCCGGGAACTTCGGCGGGACGCGCGATCTCAGGGCGAAGTCGTGGTCGTCGTGGGCGGCACTCGACTGGCTGGTCCAGGCGACGCGGCTCCCCGTGCTGGTCAAGGGCGTGCTCACGGGGGAGGACGCGCTGCTGGCGGTCCAGCAGGGCGCAGCTGCGGTGATCGTGTCCAATCACGGGGGGCGTCAGCTCGACGGCGCGCTGGCGGGCATCGAAGCGCTCCCAGGCGTGGTGGCATCCGTCGACGGTCGCTGCGAGGTCTACTGCGATGGGGGCGTCCGACGTGGCGTGGACGTGCTGAAGGCGCTGGCGCTGGGAGCGCGAGCGGTGCTCGTCGGGCGTCCGGCGATATGGGGGCTCGCCGTGAACGGCGCCGCCGGCGTGACGGCCGTCCTGGAACTGCTGCGCGGTGAGCTCGAACGCGATCTAACGCTCTGTGGCCGCTGCCGGGTCGCCGATATCGACCGCTCGTTTGTGACTTCGATCCCGGAGGTGCCATGAACGACTTCGAGAGAGAGCTCGCCGCAGCCTTCGGCGACAACTGGGAGGAGCGCCTCGGCGGCACGTACCACGCGATGCTCGGCGAGGTGCCGCCGCACGTTCGGGAGCGATGGGCGGCGGTTGCAGGGCTGGGCCGACCCGAGCTGATCGAGGCGATCGAAGCGCTGAGAGCGGTGGCCATCGCAAAGAACCCGATGGGACTCCGGGTGCAGCAGCTCGTGCAGTTCGGGCAGCTACTCGTGCTGGGCCAGGAAGGCCCGGCACGGTTGCACGCCGCCGCCGCGCTGCGCCACGGGGCGTCGCTCGCCGATTTGCTCGGCGTTGCCGAGACGGCATTCATCACGGCGGGCGTCCCGGCGTTTTCGCTCGGTGTGCGCGTGATCGACGAACTGAGGTGACGCAACCGTGGGCCGCGTTTCCGAAACGCATCCCGACTCTGGCTGGATCGCTCGCGATGGGGTTTTGCAGACTACGCTCGGCCGCGTGTCAGTCGGCGCGCTACGCGACGTGACGGGCGGGTGCAAAACCGGTGTTTCCGCGTTGTCCGTCCTTCGTACCGTTCCAGGCGTACCTGCGGTACAGCGGTCCCGCCGGACGAGCCATTGGTAGTAGAAACGCGGCTATGAGGATCGTCGCCATCGATCACGTCCAGCTCGTTGGGCCACCCGGCTGCGAGCCAGAGGCGCGGGCCTTCTACCGCGATCTGCTCGGCCTCGAGGAACTCCCGCGGCCGAAGTCGCTCCCGGACCCAGACGGTTGCTGGTTCCGCGCGGGAGCCCAACAGTTGCACGTCGGTGTCGAGGAGCCCTTCCACGCGGCGGGGAAGGCGCATCCGAGCTTCCTTGTCGACGACCTCGCTGGACTAGTGGCGAAGCTCGAAGCCGCCGGCACCAACGCGAGCATGGACCGTTCCTCGATCCCAGGTGTCCCACGCGCCTTCATCCAAGACCCGTTCGGAAACCGCCTGGAACTGCGCCAGGCCGACCCATGGCTTCAACGCCGAAGTTCCTGACATACGTACTGAGAGATCCAATCCGTCGCCTACAGTTGCAGAGCCAAACATGTCCCGGCGGTTGTAAGTCCCGCAAAGACTCTCCGTAAACATGAGCGTTCTCATCGATCGGCTCTGATTGCTCTACGGCCGGTCGGCGAGCTCCACCGGTCAGCCAACTCTTTGCCCATCATCCGCGTCGACCTCGGTCTGCTTCGTTACAACGTGCGAACCGATGACGTGTCACGCTCGGATTCCACCGCGCCCTCGGGACCCCCATAGCCGCCTGGCACTAGTGGCGCCGTGCCTCTGCGAACTCGGTGCTCACCGCGTCTTCATCAGCATCCACGAGACGTTCGCAATGGTCGCTCCAGAACCCCCGGGCGATTCCTCGTGCGGCAGCGTACCCCGTGGCGATCTCCGCACGAACATGATCATCTCGCAGAGCGGACATACCCACCATGACAGCCAACACTACCTCGGCAGCTGTGAACGCGACAACCTGCCGCTCGTGACAGCCCAGTGAAATAGCCTAGTGCACAAATTGGCCCGCCATTTCGCTTGCCGAGTGCGTCGTCGGTTCTCGTTCGCCCACGTGCGTGCGCCCGCAGCGCCGGTGCCAGGCGACTCCTTACTCGCCGCGAGCGGCCCCGGTCGCGCCGCTCCGTCGGCGACTCAGAGGCGTCCGGCGCCGCCGCCGTCTGACAAGCCCTTCGCCAGTCGCGCGACTTGCACGAGCAGAAATCATCTCTTGGACAGCGCCCGACTGCTGGATCGATTAGGCGATGCGTGGGCCGGGCGGTCCGGACCGGTGGGCAGATGCGCGGTCGGCGAGTGGACTCTCGCTTCCGAGGCGGAGCATCAGGGCTGGAACCCGATGGTCGCTGGCCGCGGAGCAATCGTCAGCGACTGCCGCGCCGCACTTGCGCTCCCGCCCAGGGGGAGTAGCGCGTTCGCCTCAGGCTGCGTGGCTGCTCCGTGGGCGAAGCAGCCACCGCACGCGCACTGCTGCTCCAGGCGTCGAGGAGTAGCGCCGGTCGCCGGTGGCGGTCGGCGACCGGCTGAGTGAAATGCGCGGTTACCGTTGCTGTCCGCTAGCAGCGGCGCCGTCCCCGCTCCAACGATGTCCCGTCGTGGCTCCTTTGCGAGCCGTGCTGGCGCGCGGGAGCTCGCCATCGCGTTGGCGCTTGCGGGCTGTTGCGGAAGTCACGCCCGTCGGTCGCCGTGGTCAATCACGACGCCCATACCCATGCACAGGTTGGCAGCGTTCGGCCCGCGAGCGCTGCTCGTTCTCGTCCGTAGCGAGCATGTCAGGATTGTCGATTTCGGCGAGGTCGCCTCTCGTAACGGCATGGAGCGTCAGTCCTCGCGAGATCGTCCACACTTGCGACTGCGTGTGAGTGCGAGTGTCTCGGGCCGTGGTGATGCCAAGGCTGACGCACCTCGTCCGCACCGAGCGCGTGGGCGAGCTCGTCCCAGTTCCCGGATTGCCTAGCGATGACAGTAAGGGCGCCTCGCCGACGAGAGGCGGGTCGCTGCGGCTGGCGTTCACGTAGCGGAACCGTGGCCTTGCACGTGGCGAACTTCCGCAAAGGGAGGGTCGTGCCGCGGTCCGGCCCGGACGACGAGACGCTCGTGCTCGCCTGAGCGAGACGCGAGTCAAGCTCGGGGGGCGCCTACCCTTTCTCTGCGGGCCGCGCTCGGGTGCATAGACAACTCCTTGGTAACGACCGCCCCATTGGCCGCTCACTCGGGGCTCGTACCGTGAAGCACGAAGTCTTGGCGTCGATAAAAGTGAGCCGATGCGCCGGCCGAATGCGCGATCCGACTCGACCCCAGTAGCAGATGAGAGCCTCACAGCTTGTGATTTTTGTTACAAGCTGTGGGCCGGCGGAGGTGTATGTCTTTACCCGGCAATGTCGCACACACCGCTATGTCGGCCGGTACCGAGGTCGGTGGTTGGATCCAGTAGGCAAACGACGTGCATGGCGACGTCAGCGTCCGCATCCAAGGGTGCGGTAATAGCGGGCAGCGCCTGGGGACGGTGGATGTCGCTCGACATGCTGTTGGCGAGGCGTGAGTGGCTAGGGCCCGTGTTCGTCTACGGGAATGGCGGTGATTGTTCGATGAGAGAGGGGGCTGGGGATGCGCGCGGGGCGAGTTTGGGAGTGCTTGATCAGAGCTTCGCGGCAACGCCCCTTGTCGTTGCTGGCGGCGGCGGGCGGGGCGACGGGTTTCTTAGCGGCATCTGGGCTCCCAGTCGATGAGTGATTGCTGCGTACTCCACGATCGGCGCTGTACGCGCGTGATTCCTTCACGATCCATCCAATTGGCCCCGCGGCGACGGCAATCGCCCGGGGCCCGGCACGAGAAGGGGGTTTTCTCATGCGGTTTCATCATACGAAGTGCGGGCTCGGGGCCGTTGTCCTAGCGGCCGCGGCCCTCGGCCTGCTCACATCATCTGCCAGCGCGCTGCCTACGCCGCCGGTCAGGCATCACGTAAGGATGCCTTATCAGCGACCACAGGTAACTTTCGGCCGCGTTGCGCAGCGGCCGTCAACGGCGTGGGTGTCGCCGCGCGACGTGGCGTACGTCAACGATCAGCTCAGCCACCATCGTGCGGCGTTCGAACGCCGGGTCGGCGGCATGATATGGGCGTACTACCACGACGCCGGGTATCGGCACAGCGTAGACCGCACCGCCCGCATTGCCCGGTTCCGGAAGGACGACGTGTACACCGACCAGTGCCAGGGTGATGCGGCGTGCATCATGAACGTGCTCAAT
>Ga0213881_10000950_pt1 | contig 15089 bp, 10 predicted proteins | sample BarmaccoBMER_R08_FD_160104 | JGI IMG/M metagenome (GOLD analysis project Ga0213881, IMG submission 160104) | Barbacenia macrantha exposed rock microbial communities from rupestrian grasslands, the National Park of Serra do Cipo, Brazil - ER_R08 ... | reverse complement strand
CTAGGGGAGGCGATGGTTGTGCAGCTGACGTTTCTGGGCAAAAGCACGCAGGGTGGAGGGTCGCCAATCCTGTACGCGACCGACCGCGACACCTACGTTGTGCAGGGCTGGACGGTGCCCGGCCACGAGGCCAGCGTTGAAATTCCCATGAGGCTCTTGGAGTACTTGGAGGCCAACACCACGCTGGCGGCGGTGTTGCACACCACCGACCATGGTGTATGTCGTGTCAGGGGCAGCGGTGAGCGACGCCCAGGCGCTGGCGCAGATGGACATTCCCGGTCACGAGACGTGCATCGAAGTCGGCAAGGTTCGAGAAGGTGACGCTGATGACACTGCTGCAAGGCCAGGCATTTGACAATCTCTTTCGCACTTTCCACCGTAGCGCTTTTCACCTGGAGCTGAAGGATTCCTACCACGTCCCCGAAGAGGCCGGCCCCTTCGAGCTATTCATGCAGGGAAGGCCTGATGACTTCTCCTGGCATCAACCCTGGCTCAGGCTGGTCCGGGAGGCGACACAGGCGGGCAAGAGCATCACCCGCGTGCGTGTGGTGACGGTTCCCCACTGCGATTACACTCGCTGGGGCTTAACCGTGGCACCCTTAAACATCCAGGCTGGAGAGGATCTTCGCTGGTTACCGCGTCATCGTGCCAGCGGCATTGACTTCCCCCCGGACGATTACTGGCTCTTCGACGACAACCGGGTCGTCTTCACCCTCTTCGAGGACGATGGCCGCTTCGCGGGCGGTGCGAAGGTATCCGACCCGCAGATCATCCAACAATGCCGCACGGTGCACCAACAAGTGTGGGCTCTGGCAATCCCCCACGAGCAGTACGTCTCGATGTAGCACCGGTATCCATCGTGTCTAGCACGATTGTCCAAGCCAGGGAAGTTCTCGGACACAGACTCCGCGACCTGCGCAAGGACGCTGGACTGACCGGGCGGCAGCTAGCCGCGCTGGCCGGGTGGGACAGCTCCAAGATATCCAAGATCGAATACGGTAAGCAGACGCCAACAGAAGACGATATCCAGACCTGGTGCCGCCACTGCCAGGAACCCGATCAGATACCGGATCTGATCGCCACCGTTCGTAACATCGACGCGATGTACACCGAGTGGCGCCGCGTGCTTCGAGCAGGCACCAAAAGGCGCCAAGAAGCTTCGATCTCACTGGAAGCCCAAACGGGCCTGTTTCGTTGGTATGAACCAGTTTTAGTACCCGGCATTCTGCACACCGCCGAGTACGCAACAGCCGTAATGACACAGGTTATCGCCTTCTACCAGATCCCCGACGATCTGACAGAGGGTGTCGCTGCACGCATGGAACGCCAACACATCCTCTACAAAGGCAATCATCGATTTCACTTCATCCTCGCCCAGCAGGCCCTTCTCACAACCGTGGGCGACACCCAGGTCATGCTCGGCCAACTTGACCGTCTACTCACGTTCCTCTCACTATCGCGTATACGACTGGGCATCATCCCAGCCACCGCCACCTATCAGGTACCGACCAACCAATTCATCATGTTCGATGAGCGCATGGTCCACGTCGAAACCATCTCCGCAGAATTGACGATCACACAACCACGAGAAATATCCCTCTACGCCAAAACCTTTCACCAGCTATCCAAACAAGCAGTCTACGGCCAAGCGACCAAAGAACTGATCAACGCCAGACTGGCCACCCTGCGGGAGACCACAATAACGTCAAGCTAACCGCATACTGTGGGATCCACCCACCAGGGCCAGGGTGTTCGAGCCGTCCGCACGGTCGTGGCGCCTGCCCTGCTGCCTGGCTGAGTCGCGTTGGGCGCCGCGACGCCACCAGAAATGGCGCCTGCGCCTGACCGGCGAGGCACCGATGGTGCTACGAGCAGTACTGAGCGAGGCGGTCCTGCGCCGCGAGGTTGGCGGACCCGACGTCATGCGCGAGCAGGTGGCGCGATTGCGCGAGGCGACGTCGCGGCCGAACATCGCCGTCCAAATCCTGCCGTTCTCGGCTGGCGCTCACCCTGGCATGACCGGACCGTTCACACGAAATGAGGCAGCCTGGACGGGCACAGGATCAGTGGTAGATGAGCTGATCGCCGGGGCAGTCGCAGTGTGTGATCTTCCAGCGCGTGTGCGCCACCGTATGCTCAACTTCACGATGTATGATGTATGCAGTGGAGGACGCTGACCAAGCGGAACCGGGACAGCCATGAGCTCGACGAGACCGACCTAGAGAGCCAACAACGTCCGGTGACGTCGAGTTCACGGACAGCGCCGACGCTCCCACGGCTCCTCAGCCCGGTGCCGTGCTATCTATCACTGACCTGGGCCGCATCGACGACCATGGCAGGTTGCGGTTGCTCGGCCGCACCGGTGATGAGCAGAGCGGCGGGCTGTGGCCCGCGACACCCGCGGCTCCCTGCTCGGCCGTCGCTGCGCACTGATCCGCCACCCCACCCCCGACCAGGCGGTCATACGACTTCTCTCGGGCTTGACGGTACTGCAGCGGTGATGCACGGATTGACCACGCTCAGGCGGCGCGGATGCTGGCGGGGACGCCTGGCGGGGCACACCTTGCTACCTTGGAATGTCCACAGCCGCCCGCTGGTTCAGTGCCACGTTCCCCGTCGAAGCCCCATCGAAGCGCAGAAGGCAGAAGGTGGATACATCGCGTGTCGGTCCCACCCAAGGCCCCTGATGTCGTGACCCCAGAGGCGGACTCTGAGGTGGCGGCTGAGCAGGACTACCTCACCCTGCTCTACCAGCATCTCGACGAGCGCCGCCGCTATACCGCGCGGCGGCTCGCCGAGGTCCTGAGTGCTCCCACCACCGGCACACCCCAGGCGCTCAGCGAGCGGGACGCGGCTGCGGCGATGTATTCAGAGCAGCTCGCCACCCTGGACGGCGTCGAGCAGGGCCTGTGTTTCGGGCGGCTCGACCTGCACAGCGACGAGGAGGACGAGAACGGGCGGCGCTATATCGGGCGGCTCGGGCTGCTCGACGAGGAGCGCGACTACCAGCCGCTGCTCATCGACTGGCGGGCACCCGCGGCGCGCCCGTTCTACACCGCGACCGCCGCCCGCCCCGAGGGCGTTCGCCGCCGCCGACACATCCGGACCCGCAGCCGAACGGTGCTTGCCGTCGACGACGAAGTACTTGACCTCGACGGTGCCCCGTGGGACGGCGGTGCCGGGCAGGATCCGGCCCGAACCAGTCTAACCAGCGAGGCTGCGCTGATGGCCACGCTGGGACAGACCCGGACCGGCCAGATGTCGGACATCGTCGCGACCATCCAGGCCGAGCAGGACCGGATCATCCGTGCCAAGCCACAGGGAGTGCTGGTCGTACAGGGTGGGCCGGGCACCGGCAAGACCGCGGTCGCGCTGCATCGGGCGGCTTACCTGCTCTACACGCACCGCCGGCAGCTGGCCAGGCGGGGCGTGCTGGTCGTCGGACCCAACTCGACGTTCCTGCGCTACATCGGGCATGTGCTGCCTTCTCTGGGCGAGACCAGCGTGCTCCTGTGCACGGTCGCGCAGCTGCATCCGGGGCTGCACGCCTGCGGCGTCGAGTCCGACGAGACCGCCGCGATCAAAGGGCGCCTGGAGATGGCGAAGGTGGTGGCCGCAGCGGTCCGCGACCGCCAGCACGTGCCCACGGAACCCCTCGAGCTCACCGTCGAGTCCCAGCCCATCCGGCTGGACCGCGCGGTGTGCCTGCCGGCCCGCACCCGGGCGCGGCAATCCCGTCGGCCGCACAACGAGGCCAAGCGGATTTTCCACCACGAGGTGATGACAGCACTGGCCGACCAGGTCGCCAGCGGGTTCGGCGACCTGGGCCGGGATGTCCTGAGTGGGGACGACCTGGCGGATATCCGCGCCGAGCTGCGGGCCAGTCCTGAGCTGACCGCCGCGCTGGAGACGCTGTGGCCGACGCTGTCGCCGGAGCAGCTGCTCACCGACCTCTACGCCGACCCGCAGCGGCTGACCAGCGCCACCCAGCGGGCGCTGGACCCCCAGGAGCGTGATCTGCTGGCCCGGCCCGCTCCAGGCCTGGACGTCGACCCGGACCAGGTGTGGACCCCCGCCGACGTTCCGCTGCTGGATGAGGCCGCCGAGCTGCTCGGCTCCGACGGCAGTGCGCAGGCCGCCCGCGAGGCCGCCGCGCTGCGCGCGGAGCTGCGGTATGCGCAGGGTGTCCTGGACATCCTGGACCTCGACGAGGACCTCGACCCCGAGCTGCTGCGGGCCACTGACCTCATCGACGCCGATCGGCTGGCCGATCGGCAGCGCCAGCGCCGCGACGGCAGCATCGCCGAACGCGCGGCGGCCGACCGGACCTGGACCTACGGTCACATCATCATCGACGAGGCACAGGAGCTGTCCCCGATGGCGTGGCGGGTGCTCATGCGACGCTGCCCCAGCCGCTCGATGACGGTGGTCGGGGACCTCGCCCAGACCGGGAACCGGGCTGGCGCGAGCTCCTGGCAGGACGTCCTCGGCCCCTATGTGGCGCGGCGGTGGCGGCTGGAACAGCTGACCATCAACTACCGGAATCCCGCCGAGATCGCGGAGCTGGCCGACGAGGTACTCGCCGCGATCGACGTCGGCCTCACCCCACCGCAGGCGGTGCGCCGCACCGGCGTGCCACCCCGCGCGGTACAGGTCTCGGGACTGCCCGGGGAACTCCCCGAAAAACTCGCCGCTGAGCTACCCGCGGTGGTCGCCGACGAGGCCACTGCGGTGGGTGACGGCCGGGTCGCCATTCTCGGGCCGGCCGGGATGGTGGACGAGCTGAGAAAGATCGTGCCTGCGGCGAGTAGCCCGGAGCTCGATGCGCCGGTGACCGTGTTGACCGTCACCCAGGCCAAGGGCCTCGAGTTCGACGCGGTGGTGCTGGTCGACCCGGCCACGATCGTGGCCGAGTCACCGCGCGGCCTCAATGACCTCTACGTCGCCCTCACCCGCACCACCCACCGGCTGTGCCTCGTGCACCCCGGCGAGCTGCCCGAAGTACTCGCCGCACTCCAGCCCTGATTCCTTCCGCAGCCCTGATTCCTTCCGCGGCTCATGCTGACGCTCGTGCGATGGAGCGACTGTTGCCGTGCAGGAACTTCACCCGGCCACTTGGGTCCGAGCCGAGCAGGCCGATGACCCGGTGCATGCCCCGCTGCGGCTCCACCGTGATCAACGCGTCGTCGCAGAACCGGACCACCTCCACCACGGTCGCCTCCGGCATCACCAGCTTGGCCTGCTCGGTGCGCGGCACGGTGCGCAGCCACGCTCTGCCGTCGGCGTCAACGCTCAGTTCCTGATCGGCCAGGGCGGAGCGGTAAGTCCCGCTGACCCGCTCGGCGTCCACGGGCTGGGGGTCAGCCGGTGGGACGGGCAGCGCGGGCAGCTCGACGCCGGCCAATTCGGCCAGCAGGTGGCCAAACACCGTGCGGAACACCGGCAGCACGTCACTGCCGTTGGTCAGCAGCGCCACCGCGATACCGGTCTCCGGCACGACACGCAGGCACGCGGACTGTCCGAGCGTTCCACCGTCGTGGCCGATCACTGTGCCGCCCGGGTAGTCGAACAGCGTCCAGCCAAGGCCCCAGTGGTCGGGCGGCAACCCCAGATCGGGCAGCACGACCTGCGGTTGCCGCATCATGTCCACACTGGTGTCGGACAGGTGCATCTGCACGAACCCGAGCAGGCTCCGGGCGCGCATCGCCAGCGTCGAGCCCGCCGGTGCGTTTGAGGGCATCAGCGACCACACCGGTGCGGGCCGCACCGGATCGCCCGGCGCGACGTGCACGTGACCGATCGCTGGTCGTTCCAGGATCGCCTCGCCGATGTTCGTCGCCACGTGCTCGAGCTCAAGCGGTGTGATCAGCCGCTCGCGCAGCACGGTGTTGAACGGCTTGCCCCGCAATACCTCCACCAGTCGCCCCAGGACCACGTAGCCGCTGTTGCAGTACGAGAACTGCTCTCCCGGCGGGAACAACTGCGCGACGTCGGCGAGGGTGGCCACGTATTTCTCGACCGCGTCGTCGTTGCTGCCGGTGTCGGTGAGAAGGTCACCCTCGAAGCCCGCCGTGTGGCAGAGCAACTGCCGGGCCGTCACCGTCGCGCTCGCCGCCTCGTCGGCGATGCGGAACTCCGGTAGGTACTCGCGCAGCGACCGGTCCAGGTCCAGCAGCCCCTCGTTGACCAACTGCTGCACCAGCGTCGCCGTCCACACCTTGGTGATCGACCCGATCTGGAACACCGCGTCGGTCGTGACCGGGATCCCGGTGGCGGTGTTGAGCACACCAGCTGCGGCGTCGAGGACGTCACCATCCACCAACACCGCGACCTGCGCCCCGGGCACCCCATGCGTGTCCACGAGTCCGGGCAGCTCGCGCGTGATCCACTCGGACACGGCTCGCGATCGAATCATGCCTCCTCCTCACCTCGAACGTTGCGCCAACCGCATGGTGCGCGATCGTCGTGGACCACGAACAGCGAACGACCCATTGAGCTTCCCGCCATCCGGGAATCGACCGAGCCTGGTCGCCCTCGGACGGGTGACCGCGGGGATGTCAAGGGAGGATTGAGGGAGGGTTAGGGGAGGGTTCGTACCCGCCGCGCGGTAGTAAAACTGGACGATGTGAACCGTAAACAGTTCCTCCACTCCGCCCCTCTCGGCGTGGGCGCCCTTGCCCTGGGAGGTCCCGTTGCGGCACTAGTGGAGGGCAGCACCGGCGCTCAGGAGGCCCGCCGGGTGCTCCACTTCGCGCTGGCCTGCGCCGAGCAGGCCGGTAACTGGCACCTGCGCGCCACGCCCAGTACACCGAGCAGGCCCTGAGAGAACTCAACCGGCACGCCGTCGCGCACCAGGACCTCGACGAGGTTGCGTGGCTGCGGCACCGGATCGGCACCCTGGTGCTCACCGTGTGACAGATGATGAAGCGCGCACGATTGGCTGTCGGCCGCGCCGATCCGCAACGCTCGACGCACGGCGCCGCAGGTGGTTGCTGAGCGTGCCGCCCCGGGCGGGTTCCTGCTCAGGAGCCGCGCGACCCTTGGAGCAACCAGCGGTACTCCCCGGCGCTGGGAGCTTCCTGATGCCAGGTCACCTGGGTCTGACCGGTCGGCAGACGTTCAGTGTGGATCACGCCGAGGTTGTTGTGCTCGGTAAGCCGTTCGCCCGTCCACGAGCTCGGAAAGACAACCTTCAGGGTGAGATGGTTGATCATCGGAGGGTACCGCTGGTCAAAGGTGGCCGTGGCCCAGGTCAGGATGTCCTCGCCGGTGCTGCGGAGCGGATCCCACAACTGTGGCGAGTGGTAGCGGAGCACCCATTCGGTCTCCGCCTCCGCTCCGAGCCCTGGCTGGAACAAGATTATCGCCAGTGGCCTACCGTCGACATCCCACACCAGATGGACGTCGACATGGATGTCCTGGCCGTCCACAGCGCAGCCAAGAGCGAGTTCATCCACCTCAGACGGTCCACCGGGCCAGGTCACGATGGGACCCACGATTCGATAGACCAGGTAGGGCCTCGGCCTGGTCCAGCGCCGCTCGATGACGACGTCCTGCCCGCTCTCCTCACCGACCATGACAGTGATCTCTACGCGTTCCTCGAACAGCGGGAACTGCCGGTCCACCAGCCCGTGCACGGCAGCGGCGTAGGCCCGCACCTGTCGCTCGCAGTCCGCTAGGTCGCGGCGCTGCTGCGAGAGCGGCGGAGCCGAGCTGTTGATGGCACCGGGTCGTTCCGGCCCGGAGGGCTCGGTGGCAGCCATGTCGCTCCTCTGGTACAGCACCGCAAGTTGGGTCCGTCTGGTCACCCCGGTCTTCCGGAACAGGGTGCGCAGGTGCGCCTCCACCGTCCGGCGTGAGATGGCAAGGCGAGAAGCGATCTCGTCGTTGCTGAGCCCCCCGATCACCAGCGCAAGGACGTCATCCTCGCGATCGGTCAGTTGGATCCCGGCCACCGGGCCCCTCCCTCGCAGTCGCTCCCTCGCAGAACTCCCATGCTACGTAAGTATGAGCTCGCAGCACAACTTGAAATACCCGCGTTCACCACAGTATTATTACGGTAGCTTACCTATTTACCTAGGTGTTAACACCTATATTGGCGGCCAGGAGGTGCTCGCATGGCTCGTCTGGAGTGCGGCCGGCGCCGAGGACGACAGGGTGATGCCCCACCGCAGGCCCTGACCGCCCAGTTCGCAGCCCACTCCAGGGTCAGCTCTCGACGAGCCAAGGCACCCGCCCGCCGTAGGGCCGCTGCTCGTACCACCGATGGCCGCATCACCGATCGACAGGGGAAGGCGATCATGTCGGCATCTCACCGGAGCGCGATACGCCTCCCCGGAGTACGGCCCGTGGGCCGCAGCCAGGGGGCGCAGCGTCGTGGCGGAACACACCGCAGAGCACAGTGACGTGGCAGATGTTGGGCTGGATCCTGCTGGGCGCGGCCCTGCTGGTCTGCCTCGGGCTGCTCCTCGGCGCGACCTGGACCACTCAGGCCTTGCAGTCCCAGCTCCGTCAGCAAGCCGAGGAGCGTCGCAGGCTGAACGAGGAGTGGGTGGCGGTTCGCACCACGCGCCGCCAGGGAGAGAAGTGCCCGCGCTGCGGCTATCCGCTGCCCGACCAGGACTGGTACATCGAACAGACGCTGGCGTGAGGACCCACCGGACGGCGACTGAGCGCTTGGTCGGACAGAGGGACCGGTCTACCTGAGGCCGGGACTTACCGGATCATGATTGGCCGCCAGGCCGTCAGACCGATGCCCCAGAGCGTGTGAACTCGTCGCGCTGAACTCCGGCCAGGAACACCGACCAGCCCTCGCCGGTGAGCCCCAGGGCGGGCCCGAGCGGGTTCTTCGAGTCCCGCACCCAGACACGCCCCTGGGTACTGGTGACCTCGACACAGTTCGCGCTCGGGTCACCGCTCGTTCTGCTCTTCTGCCAGGACGCCGTGGCGGGAGGCGGCGGCACCTCGACCATGCCGTACTCCTTCTTCTGCAGGGACGGCACGTCTCTCGCTGCCAGTGACGATGTCATCGGGGCTCCCCATAAACCGCTCGTCCGGAGACGAGGCGAGTGACCGGACCGGCAGCGAAAGTGCCCGTCAGAGCTACTGGGTCCGCAGCTCAACCTGGCTCAGGACGCCAGTTGTGACAACTGCATGATAACTGGTTAACCAGTCTGAATTGATTCAGAATCATCTCGGTCGACACCTCAGCATCAGCAAGCCGGGGAGACTTATCTTGGAGGTGGCGTTGTGGTAGCTGTCACAGTGCGAGCCTGCACTCTGAAACCCGCCATACTAGCGACCTTCACCCTGCCAGATGGCAGTCGGACAGCCATCTGATAGATACCAGTCACCTCAGTTCACGCAGTTCAAGGGCTTATGAAGCCGCTGCCATGAAGCTTTTTGCCGTGTCCTCCACGCGAGGTGCGGTCTGCATGGTAGCGTGATGGCAGCTACCAGGAAGCTCGTGGCATAAACGGCAGAAAGCGTAACGACAGTGAGCTCAACGACAGGTGCCAGCAGGGAGAGGACGGAGGGAATGACGGAAGTTCGAGAGGATCCGACGGTGCAGCGGCGACGGCTGCGCGCGGAGCTCAGGGGGGCACGCGACGCCGCCGGACTGAGACAGGCCGAGGTCGCCGACGCCATGGACTGGTCCCTGTCCAAGCTGATGCGCATCGAGCGGGGGGAGGTGAACGTCTCAACCAACGACCTGAGGGCACTGCTGAACCACTACGGCGTGAAGGACAAGGGGAAGGTCAACGGGCTCCTGGAGCTCGCCAGGTCAGCTCGGGGATCATCCTTCTACGACCAGTACGTCGATCTCCTGAAGCCCGGCTTCAGGGAGTACCTGGCATACGAGGCCTCAGCCTCCGTGATCCGCCAGTACGAACCTGTTCTCCTCCCCGGGTTGCTCCAGACCGAGGAGTACGCGCGAGGGTTGTTCGAGGGTATGAGCAGGGTCACTTCCGAGAGAGCGGACAGGGGATGGACTGTCCGGCAGCACCGTCAGGAGCTAGTCGACCGGGAAAGTCCCCCAGAGATGCGCTACGTCCTGGATGAGGCCGCTCTGCGGCGCCACGTCGGCCGGGGACATGCGATGCGTCGCCAGCTTGAGCGGATCAAGGAACTCGGGGCGGAGCCGAACATCAACATCCAGGTGATGCCGTTTGACCGTGGCGCCCATCCGGGTATGGCCGGGAGCTTCGTCTTGCTGGAGTTCGCTGACCCGAACCTGGCCGACCTGCTGCACCTGGAAAGCATCGACTCGATGACCGTCCGTGACGACACCTACTTGATCGCCCGGTATCTCGACAGATTCGCCGAACTGGAGAGACTGGCGTTGTCGCCCGATGAGAGCGTCGACTTCCTCGACGTGCTGATCGGCGAGATGTCATTGATCGACCAGCCCGCCAACTCCGCGCACAAGGAGACCGTCTGAATACAAAGAGGCAACTTGTCATCAGCGTTCGGCCACATGGCCTACGCGACCTGACCTATGAAGAAGCCGGGGCCAGTGCGGCAACACCAACCCCGGCGGTATCCAATACCACCCCAGGCATGAGGAGCATCGGATGTTTCACCCTAGCAACGGGCTGCCCGCACAGCCCAAGAGGCCTCCATCTTACCATCGCGTGTCCCGCCGTCGGCGTTTCTTTGGTGGGAGCGGCAGCAACGGGGGCTGACCGCTCTCTGCTCACTCAGGGTAGCGATCCGCGGTATCGGTCGCATTCTTTGGCCCGGTTCGGTGATGAACCGGGCCAAAGAATGCACCGAGTAATAACTTCTGCGGAGTCCGGGTGCTGGCCATCCTGACGTTGAGTCCAGCAGGTGGGCGAGCCGCCATATCATCCCTGAACGGTAAGGAGTCATACGGGGTACTCCAGCGACACGGCGACATAATCTGCGTGAGCCCTGTCACGGCGGAAAGGCTTGCGCACTGTCTGCTGCATCCACCGCGCCACACCAGCCGGCCAGCACCACACTCGCCGTGCTGGTCGGGGTGGCAGGCATGCTGGTCGCGCTGGTACTGCCGTTCGCGCCGGTGACCGCCGAGCAAACGATGGTGACCTGGCCAGTTCCCGGCCAGCCGGTCATGTCGAGTACGGCGTTGTTCGCGCCGTACCGTCCAGCGGAATTGACCGTGGTTGTGCCATGCCCAGCGATTCGCGCCGCCGCTGACCGCGGCCGTACCGTCACCGTGCTGGCGACCGGTCCCTACGGTGACGGGCTGGTGCTGCGGACCGAAGCCGGAACGGCACGACTGCTGCTGGGGCGCCGGGTGGTGAGCGCCACGCCGGTGGCAGGCACCGCCGCGGACTGCCGGACGCGGGTGCACGCCGACCCGGCCGGAACGGCAATCACCATCGGGACCGGCGCCGATGCCAGAACGAGCAACCTGGTCGGCGAGCCGGTGCCCAAGGTGTTCGCGTTCCGCACCGACCTCGATCCCCGGCAGGCATCCGGAATGACGGTCACCGCCCGCACCGCCAGCCCGTTCGCCGCCAGCCCGACCGGGGTGAAGACCCTGCTCATCCTCGGGCAACTGCTCGCGGTGCTGACCGCCCTGCGCCTGCTGACCACCCAGCGCCTGCTGACCACCCTGGACCCACCGGCCACACCGCGTCCACTGACCCGCACCCGGTGGGCCGGTGACAATCCCGCGCGCCCCGACGGCCACCTGGTCGGTCTCTCCAGCCGACCGTCGGCTGAGCCGACAATCCCCCGGCAGCGGTGGTGCACCGTCGGGGTCGATGTCGGCGTGCTCGGGATACTGGCCGGCTGGGCGATCATCGGTCCGCTCACCGACGACGACGGCTTCGCCACCACCATCGCCCGCAACGCCGCGCAGAGCGGCAACGTCGGCAACTACTACCGCTGGTGGAACGCCTCGGAGACGCCGTTTGCGCTGAGTGAGCAGCTGCTTGCGCCGCTGACCCAGGTCAGCCTGGCGCCACTGTGGCTGCGGCTGCCCAGCACCGTGCTGGGTGTCGCGACCTGGTTCGTGCTGAGCCGAGGAGTACTCACCGCGGCGCTGCCTGCGGTGGCGGGCACCGTCCGGATCCGGCTGCTGGCCGCGGTGTGCCTGCTCGCCGCCTGGCTGCCGTTCAACCTCGGAGTGCGTCCCGAGCCGTACGTAGCCTTGGGCGTCACCAGTGTGCTGGCATTGCTGTGGCGAGCTCGCGGGCTCGCCACGCTGGGCTGGGCTACGGTGGTCGTCGGGCTGACCGTGCCGGTCAGCCCGACCGGACTGCTGGTCGCCGCCCCGGTCGTGGTCTTCGCACCCCGCATCGTCGCAATCGTCCGTGGTTCGGCGCGCGGGCGGGCCGAGGTGCTGGCTCGCGTGCTGCTGCTGTGCTGCATCGCCGCAATCAGCCTCACAGCGGTCTTCGCCGACCAGACCTGGGACGGCCTGGTAGCTGCCACCCGCTGGCACGCCTTCTTCGGGCCGTCGCTGCCCTGGTACCACGAACCGGACCGGTACCGGTTCCTGCTCGGTCATGATCAGGACGGTAGTGCCACCAAGCGGGTCCCGGTGCTGCTCACCCTCGCGCTGCTCCCGGTGGTCGGTGCCCTGCTGACCCGCCGCACCGAACCGGGCGGTGTCGCCAGCTCGGCCGCGCGGCTGGCCGGGGTGGTGCTCACCGCGCTCGCTCTGCTGTGGCTCACACCGTCCAAGTGGTCGCACCACTTCGGCGCAGTAGCCGGAGTGTTCGCCTCCTTCCTGGTGGTGGCTGGAGTGTTGCTGGTGCAGCGGGCCCGCGCGCCGGTTCCGGACCGGGTGAGCCGCGGGGTCGCAATGGCCGGCACCGTGCTGGTGGCCGCGGCGGCCGGGCTGGCCTTCACCGGCCCGAACGCCTGGTGGCAGCCGGCGATCTACGACGTGCCGTGGGTGGCCGGCCCGGTGCGCCCGATCGGCCTGCCGCTGGATTCCCCACTGCTGTGGATCGGCGCGTCGGCGCTGGGTTGCATGGTGCTGGCCACGCCGGTCACACTGGCCGTACGGGGGGAGCGTTGGGGCACCGCCCGTGTCAGGCTGGAGCAGGCACTGATTGCCGCGCCGGCAGTGCTCGCGGTCGCGGTGGCCGGCACCGCGGTGGTGGTGCTGCTCAGCTCGTTCCTGGCCGCGCCGGTGCGGCGACCAGCCGGTTCGCTCGCCTTAGTGAACCTGCATCGGCTGACCGGTGGTCCCTGGTGCGGTCTGGCCGACGACATCCAGGTACTGCCCGACGGCGCCGTGCTGGTCCCCGACTCTTCTGGGGCCGACTCATCCGGTCGGCTGGACGGGTTCGCCGCGCTGGCCGGCTTCGACCCCAGCTCGCCGCCCCCGAACCCACCAGGTACCGGGATGTCGGCTGAGCTCTGGGGGAGCCTGATCGGCGGCCCGCAGCGTACGGGGACCATGACCAGCCCCTGGTTCAGGCTGCCCGCTCTGGGCAGCACCAGTGGGGTGGCGGTATCGGTGTCCGGCCGTACCGACGGCGGCAACAAGCTGGTCCTGGAGTTCGGCCAGGCCGGGCACGCCGGCGTCACCACGCTGGGCACTCGCGTGCCGTTCGATCGGGTGCGACCCAACCAGGACCAGCTGAACGGCCCGCCGGACTACCGGCCATGGCGGTCCCTCGGTCTCGATGCGACGCAGATCCCAGCCGACGCCGACCGGGTTCGGATCCACGCGGTGGACGCCACCACCGACCCGGACGGTTGGCTGGCCGTCACCGGACCCCGGCTCCGCTCCGTGGTCGGATTCAACGAGTTCCTGGCTGGCCGCGGACCGGTGCTGGTGAGCTGGCCCCAGGCGTTCCTGTTCCCCTGCGTGCGAAACATCGCCGGGGTGGCCGACGGGTTGGCCGACGCGCCTCGTGTGGTGATCGAGGCTCCGCGCCGCCACGGCCGGCTGTCAGCGATCACCACAGACCAGAACCAAGGCGGCGACTTCGCCGCGCTGCGCCCGTTCGGCCAACTCTACGAGGTACCCACCCGGCTGGCCGGCCATCCCGACGTCGACTGGGGCGCCTTACAGCTGTCCGGCGACACCGCCGCCCGGGACGCCTACCAGCGCAGCACCACTCGTGCCCCCCGGCAATGCCCGGGGTGCGCCACTGGATAGCCTCGGCACCGATGTCTGAGACCGTCGCTCGCACCCTCACCGGCTGGGGCCGCACCGCGCCGACCAGTGCACGGGTGCTGGTCAATCCAACCGTCGAGTCGATCCAGCAAGCCGTCCGTGCCGCCGGCAGCCGGGGTGTGATCGCCCGTGGGCTGGGGCGCTCCTACGGTGACCCGGCACAGAACGCAGGCGGGCTGGTCATCGACATGACCGGGTGCGACCGGATCCACTGTCTGGACGCGGACAGTGGGCTGGCCGTGGTGGACGCCGGGATCAGCCTCGACGCGCTGATGCGCGCCGCGCTGCCGTTGCGGCTGTGGGTCCCGGTGCTGCCCGGCACCCGGCAGGTCACCGTGGGCGGCGCGATCGCGGCCGACATCCACGGCAAGAACCACCACAGCGCGGGCAGCTTCGGCAACCACGTCCGCTGCCTCGACCTGGTCACCGCCGACGGGTCGGTCGCCACCCTGACACCCAACGACGAACTATTCTGGGCCACCGTCGGCGGCATGGGACTGACCGGGATCATCGTGCGCGCCACGATCGCGCTCACCCCCGTCGAATCGGCGTACTTCATCGTCGACACCGACCGCACCGCCAACCTCGACGAGCTGATGGCGCTGCTCACCGACGGCTCCGACGACCGCTACGACTACTCCGCCGCGTGGTTCGACGCGATCTCGACGGGCGCCAAGCTGGGTCGCGCGGTGCTCACCCGCGGCTGTCTGGCTCGGCGGAACGAGCTGCCGCCGCAGCTGCGCCGCAACGGGCTGGCCTTCGACGCGCCGCAACTCTTCACCGCGCCCACTGTGTTCCCCAACGGGCTGGCCAACCGGGCGACCTTCGGCGCGTTGAGCGAGGCGTGGTACCGCAAGGCACCTCCGCGCCGCCGCGGCGAGGTGCAGAACCTGACCACCTTCTACCACCCGCTGGACATGATCGGGCAGTGGAACCGGGCGTATGGCTCACGGGGCTTCCT
>Ga0213881_10000949_pt1 | contig 15090 bp, 21 predicted proteins | sample BarmaccoBMER_R08_FD_160104 | JGI IMG/M metagenome (GOLD analysis project Ga0213881, IMG submission 160104) | Barbacenia macrantha exposed rock microbial communities from rupestrian grasslands, the National Park of Serra do Cipo, Brazil - ER_R08 ... | reverse complement strand
AGGGGTGCTTTACTACGTCTGTGGTGAGGGTCTGAGGTGCGTACTCAACGAGAGCCGAACCAGCTGCTAGCAGCGGTGATGCAGCAGGCCGGGGTCAGCAACAAGGGATTGGCCACCCGGGTGCGCGCTGAGGCGCTGAAGATCGGGCTGGACATCTCGCCCGACCATGTCTCGGTGCGGCGATGGCTCGATGGGATGCGCCCCCAGCAGGGCACCATTCGCTGCATCGCTGCAGCGTTGGGTGCGAAGTTGAATCGGCGGGTGACCTGCGCGGAGATCGGGTTCGACTCGGTGGTGGAGGCAGCCGAGAGTGGCCTCATAGAAGATGGCGCGCAATATGCGCCCTGCTCTGAGCAGGCGATTGATCGGCTTGCCAGTCTGGCGTCCGCTGATATCTCGGAGAGTCCCGCGGTAGCCGAGTCGGCATGGGTGTCGGAAACCGCCCCAAGTATCATCGCCGGATACTTGTTTGCGGAGCCGCAGCGTACCGAATACGCAAGTTCACTCGCTGATACGAGCGTAGATATAGCCGGGCGTATTCGGAGTACTATCCGGTGTCTTATGAACCTGGATTTCCAGTTCGGCGGTGGTCACACGCGAAGGATGCTGCTGGTCTACTGGAAAACAGAGATAGTTCCTGTGTTGCGACGTCGCTATCCTGAAACCATTGCCCGTGAGGTGATGAGTGCTGCCGCTGATGCGGCTGAGGTCCTCGGCTGGAGCGCGTACGATGCGGGGCGGCACGGCGCTGCTCAGCGTTACTTCGTCCAGGGCTTACGGTTGGCGCGTGAGGCGAATGACCGTTTGATGGGTGGCCAGATTCTGGCGAATCTCAGCCATCAAGCTAACTACCTTGGGAACTTCAGCGAGGCTATCCAGTTCGCGCGAGCCGCCCAGGCGGCGACCGTGGGAGAGGCTTCAGCGACGGCGCGCGCAATGTTCCTCGCTATGGAGGCTCGTGCGCTGGCGAGCATCGGGGACTCGCAAGCTTGCGCGGCGGCGCTCCATCGAGCAGAACAGGCATTTGATCAGCACAATCCGGCCGAGGATCCCGACTGGATCAGTTACTTTGATGCGTGGGAGCTTGCTGGAGAGGCCGCGCATTGCTTCCGGGACCTCGGCCAGCCTCACGAAACCCTGCGCTTTGTCGAGCAGGCGATCGATCCCGTCCATACCCCCGCACGGACCCGCGCGTTGATCGAGATGGTCCGCGCCGCTGGAGCTTTGCGTTCCGGTGACCTCGAACAAGCTATTTCTATCGCGACGGGCGCCGTCGGGTTGGCAGGGTCATTGCAGTCCAGCCGGTATCTCCAATACGTTGCGGACCTGCACGGGCTGCTAACGGGGAAGAATGTTTCCCATCCGTCGGTGCGCGCGTTCACCGAATTGGTGGGTGTATCTTATCCGACGCTGGTGTTGCCCAAATCTGCCTAGAAAGCGCGCCAGCCAGATGAGGGCTCACCTCGAAGTGTCCGCATTCGCACCTGGTATTCGTCGGCAATCTCAGGTGATTCGGCAACGTTTTGCATAAGCCATGTCGTCATCTTCAGTTCATGTACTGCACGTAAGACATCGAAGCCTTCTGTCCACGAAGTTACGTCATATCCGTATGCATCGACGAACTGGCCGTACTCCTCATCGGTCCACCACTTCGCTGTCAGATACTCCGTCGCCGTCATGGCGAGATCCCATTCTGGCTGGCCCCAGGCGAACCGCTCGAAGTCGATCAATACCGGCTGACCATCGCGAATGATCAAGTTCTCCGAGTGCGCATCGCCATGTGTCGGCGCGGGATTCAGGGGATAGCAAAGGCCACGTATCTCCGCTTGAAGGTAACATAGCCGTTGCAGCAGCATAGATTTATCCGTAAGCGGTATCATGGCTCCGGCAATTCGCCGCCGTACGCGCCCAAGGATGTCCTCATGCGGTAAGTCAAAGGTTTTGGGGGGCGGCGTGACATGAAGACGACGCAGTATCGATCCTAAGGTTGCTATATCCCTTCTATCGCCAGGACGGCCGACTATGAAACACCAGAAGGTAACGGGGTGGCCTCCGATGGATACTGGCTGAGGAATGTCATAAACCTTTGCCGCTGGAAAATTGATCTGCGTAAGCCAGCGCGCAACATTGACCTCTTTGGTCGCGTCTGCCCAGTAATCCATATCCCGCGCGATGCGAACGACGACACTGTCTTTTGGCAGATGAAACAGCGCGTTTTCTCCGAACCTGATAAGATGCGCATGTTCGATGTTAAGTCCGGCAACCGAGCACGCTGCTTGCAACACCTGCCATGACGATAAGACAGTCAACGGCGCGGTCTCGGCTAACTCGTCACCCCTACCGTTGTTCACAACTTCCAGGGTACGGAGCACGTCTTGATGTTCGAGGAGTGTGTCCACGCGTGGCTGACGCTTGCGGTCTCCACCACCCGGCAATGGCACACGCCCGGGCCCATCGATTGCTAAAGATGTTCCGTGCCGGTCGCCTCATCTAAGTCATCGGCCCACCGGGCGGCATCCACTCCGAGTGTGGTCAGATCACCGGACAGCGACACTAGCCGGTGACCAACCCGACGAAGGTCTTTCACGCTGAGTCCCCCGCACTCGGGGCGTTCCCCTCCACGTTGCAGGAGTTCACCGATATGCCGGTTGAGCGTCTCTAAGTTTCGGCTGACTGCAGCGAGCCGCGTTACCAGCTCACGATCCTTCCTACTCACCAGCAGTACGCCTCGCCGGGCCGTGCGCAACGATGCAAGTGGTGAAAGTCCATGGTTTCTCCTCAGGTTACGGTTTGTGCGGTGTGGATCAGGAGTGGCGTGGGGTCGGCCGGGGATCAGGTGGGCGACCAGTCGGACACGATGGTGTGCAGCACCGTCAGCGCGTCACCAGTTACCCCCTCGGTGATGGGGAACCCACCGGGCACGATCAGGCTGTACTTGCCGGCTCGGGTGGCGCAGCAGCCCTTGCCGAAGCCACCGAGATAGCAGGTGTCGCGGTAGGTCACGGTCTCCCGTACGCCGCGCAGCGGACGGTCCGGGCCCGGCGCGATCCGCTGGAAGGTGAACCCTTGGCTCTTGGCGGCATCCAGTAGCCGTTTGGCCGCCGCGAGATCCGGACTGTCAGCACCGTGCACGGCCGGGTCCGATCCGCTCAGCCGGTAGCGCCGCGCGCACACTGTCATGCTCGTCGCGCCTGCGCTTGGCCGGCACGGTCACCGCAGCCACCCGGCCAGCGTCAGCAAGCGGTCGGCTAGCTCAGCGTCGGTGAGCGTGGGTGCCAGGTCGGCCAGCGCGATGATGTGCCGCAGCGCTACCGTCGCGGCGAGCTGATCGAGGTAGGTCTGCGGATCGCTCACCGGGCGGCACCACGGCAGGCGGGGCAAATCTGGTCCGGGTCCGGCGGGGCGGGCAGCAGCACGATCGGTGCGCCATTCGTTTTTTTCAAGGGTTGGAACTCGATTCCGCATCGGGCGTGCACGCTGCGGGTGGCTGGTGAGTAGATGCCGCGGTGGGTGTCTCCGTCGCTCATGGACCGCAGGAACCAGCCGGTCACCCGGGCCATCCCTCCAGTGCGGCGCGCACGCTGGCGTGCTCCAGCGCCAACTCCGCAACCTGCTCCCACTGGCCGGGGAATATGGCGTGCTGCCGGGTGAGGCGCACGACTTGCGCCAGCAATTCAGCGAGCGCCGCAACCTCGGTTGCGGGATCGGTGCCCAGTGGGACCGACCGGCCGCCGGGAGCTGACGGGGGCAGCTGCTCAACCGGCAGCCGGCCGGAAGCCGGATCGCTCAGCGCGCGCATTGCGCACAGTGGGCACGGCCCGGGTCGGTCAGGCTGGCCGCCAAGATCTCCGCGCCGCACTGCGCGAGATAGCTCAGGCGATGCGGCGCCACAGCGCCTCCGGCGACCACATGCTCCACGCTGGTACGTGAATCAACGATGCCCACGGGACGGGAAACGCTCTGCTCTGGTATCCGGACATGCAGCCCTGGACGCTTGCTGTGCCTGCCTGCCATGGATTTCACCGCCACGTCGAAAGTTGGGCGTCATGATCACCGATTCAGCAGCAAGTGCCTAGAGTCGGCTGCCACACCAAGGTAGCTGCGTCAGGTGACTTGAGTCAAGTGCCGCACGGCAGTCATTTGGTGGGGCAGACTTGCCAGGTGCAGACTGGAGCCCACTACTGGCTGATCACGGAGGCGGCGGTGGCGGACAGCAGTCCGACAATGCGAATGCGTCAGCTCGGCATGGAACTGCGACGCCTACGTGACCTCGCGGGCAAAAGCCAAACGGAGGCCGCTGCGTGGATCAATAAGACCGATACCGCTATCAGCAAGTATGAAACCGGCGCGCGACGTATTGACGTGGGCAACCTCCGCTCGCTGTGCCAGTTGTACGATGTCGATGTCACCCATGTCGCCTTTCTTGAACGGCTCGTCCGGGAATCGGGTGAACGCGGCTGGTGGGCCGATTTCGGCAGCACTGTGCCGCACTGGTTCGCCGATTTCCTCGGCATGGAGACCGTCGCATCCGAGGTGTGGACCTACGAATCCGAGCCCGTTCCTGGCCTCCTTCAAACCGACGAGTACGCCAGGGCTGTTAATCCCGTGGATGCCGATCGGGTCGTCAAGCTGCGCGCAACCCGGCAGAAGAGACTCACAGACGAGAACCCGCTAACCCTGCGAGCAATACTCAACGAGGCTGCGCTCTGTCGCGTCGTCGGCGGCCCGGAGGTGATGCGCAGGCAAATCCGCCACATAATCGACACCGCTTCACTGCCGAATATCACCGTTCAGGTCCTGCCGTTCTCAGTCGGGTATCACCCCGCGATGACTGGATCATTTACGGCGTTACGGTTTCCCGAGACACCGACGATGAACACCGTGTACGTGCAGATCAAGGGCGGCGCTCTCTACGTCGAGAAGCCACCCGATGTTGACCGGTACACGGCCACCTTCGAGCGCTTGACAGAACTTGCGCTCAACGAGACAAAGACAATCCCGTTCCTTGAACAAATGGAAAGGAGGTATTCATCAGAATGAACGATCTCAATCTGGCGGCGTGGAAAAAGAGCAGCCGCAGCGTTGACCAGGGAAACTGCGTCGAAGTGGCAAATCTCGACGGCGGCCGTGCCGTGCGGGACAGCAAGAACCCCACCGGAACGGTGTTGCAGTTGGCCACCACCACATGGTCGGCGTTCACCACCGCCATCCAAGACGGCCAGTTCGACTAGAGGATTAACAAACAACGGCCGCCGCCCGGTGCGCTGGACGGGAGCGTTGTGGCTTTCCCTGGTTTCCTACTCGGTTGCCTGCGCCGAGTACTTACCCATCAGTCCGGGCCAGCATGCCCGCGTTGCGGCAGTGGTGTCTGGACGCAGCCCCGGGCGTGAGACGACCTTGAGGATCGGGTATGCGGTCAGGATGGGCAACTCGCGGGCGATCCCTCACCGCGCGCTTACCAGCATGACGGTGCGTTGCGGCTCCCGATGTTCTTAAGTGTGGATAATTCGCGACCTGCGCCCAGCGGCCATATCCTTTGTTTCGCGTATTTCACTCTCGCCATAAATCCGTGTGACTTTGTCAGTTGATCTTACCCACCAGCACGTGAAAATCCAGTCCATACATCGTCGAGCGTTGACGGGTGACCATGCCGCTGACCTGACACGTTCCCCCAGTCCACGGTGCGCAAGAAATGCTTAGTTGCGCTGCTGAGGAGCTCCCAGCCGAGAGACACTAAAGCGTTGGACGGGTCAGCCTCAACGGTTAATCGGCCGCTGCTGTATTTTGCAGCTGTACGACGCGATTTTGGGTACCGAAATTGATCATGAAGCCAGCGGAACAAGCTGCTGACCTGGTATTTCAGACTGTCGGGGTGGCGGGATTTGAACCCACGGCCTCTTCGTCCCGAACTAGGTACGGATGCCGCTCCTACCTGCGGCAACACTAACAAGCGCAGGTCAGGCCGTCGGTCTGCGTCGGTCTGAGCAGGGATCGGTCGCTATGCACGAGCAAGATCGTCTCCCAGATTTCTCCCCGGGGGCTGGAACAGGGGGCGCTTACCCTCCCCTAAGCCCCGTAGCCCATTCTGTTTCAGCCGTAGTGACGCGGTGACAGACAATTAGAGAGGGCGAGTACAGGGAACAATGCGCTGTCACCCTGCTGGCACCGGGCTGTCCCCGTCTCTGAGCAGGATGTGCGCAGGTGAGCGAGCTGCGGTGACGCCGGTGACAGCGGTGACAACTCGGCTACGGTGCCGACGTGTGGGCGCCCGCCGAGTCTTGGACGCCATCGTGACAGTCTGCTGACGTCAGTCCGAAGTTCCGAAGATCACAGGCGCATTAGCACCTCGTGTCGGGATCGAACCAGTGACTTCTTCGGTGCGAAGCAATTTATGCGCTGTGGTGACCGGTGGACCGCTGGGTCGGCACGACGGTCACGGTGGGTCCGTCGGTCTCCAGTGCGGAGGTGAACTCGGCGGTGAGCTGTTTGGTGGTCCACGTTGAGAGCGCGGCATCCGAGCCCGGCGGCGGGTTTGTCAATTGCCTGATCAGGTGCGTCGCGCGCTCGCTGGGCAACGGCACAGCTTAACCAAACTCGTGGATGGACATGCTTGCAGCTTGCACCGGCGGCTCCGATCAGGCCAATGATGAAATCACTCGAATCGGGTAACGCGGCTCGCGCGGTTACGCGCAAACTATTCGAGGGAAGTACGCGGCCGTCTGTGATGATTTCGAGGGGTTTTCGACATGGTTAGTGTTCGGGACGCAACTGTTGATTTATTTCGTTCGCATGGTCTGACTACCTGGTTTGGTAATCCGGGCTCGTCGGAGCTGACCTTGTTGGAGGAGTTTCCGGACGATTTCCGCTATCTGCTGGGCCTGCAGGAGATGGTGCCGGTGGGTATGGCCGACGCCTATGCCCAGATCACCCGTCGTCCCGCGGTGGTCAACGTTCATACCGCGCCTGGGCTGGGCAACGCCCAAGGCGCGTTGTATAACGCGTTTGTCAATAAGACCCCGCTGATTGTCACCGCGGGCAACCAGCGCCGGGTCATGCAGAACCAGTACTGTCTGCTGACCAACATCGACGCCACCACGGTACCCAAGCCGTTCGTGAAGTGGGCGGCCGAACCGGCAATCGCCAGCGAGACGCCCGCTGTCTTGGCCCATGCCATCCACCTGGCCACCACCCCACCCATGGGTCCGGTGTTCGTGTCGTTACCGATGGATGACCTGCAAGCCGAACTCGACGACACCCAGCTCGCCGAGAGCGCCGCGCTGCGGGAGCGCACCGTCACCCAGGCGGTTGGCTTTCCGGCGGATCTTGCCGAACAGATCTGCGCGCGGATCCAGGCCGCCACGTCGCCGGCGCTGATCGTGGGTGGCGACGTCGAGCGCTACGGAGCCTGGGATGCCGTGATCGGATTGGCCGAACGCACCCAGTGCGCCGTGTGGACGGCCCCCCTGACCGGCTGGAGCGGATTCCCGGAAAATCACCCGTTGTATCAGGGCATCTTGCCGCCCGGTGCGGGCTGGATCTCCCAACGACTAGCCGGACATGATCTGCTCCTGGTGTTTGGGGCGCCGGTGTTTCGGTACTACCCGCACATCCCCGGACCCTATCTGCCCGACGGCGCACGCCTGATTCACCTGACCAACGATCCCGACGAAGCCGCCCGCGCCCCGGTCGGGGACGCGATCATCGCCGATCTGCCCAGCGCCGCGACGGCCCTGCTCGCCGTGGCCAAGCCCAGCCAGCGGCCCGCTCCACCGCCGCGTACCCCGATCCCTGAGGTCGAGCACGCAGCCGCGCCGCTCAAGCCGGAAACGTTGTGGGCCGCCGTGGGAGGCGCCGCACCCCCGGACACGCTGTGGGTTAGCGAGGCCGGCAGCAACGAGCTCGCGATCACCAACGCTATTCGGCCCGGCAACCCGTTGTCGCACTTAACAGCCGCCGGTGAAGGACTCGGCTTTGGGCTACCGGCCGCCGTCGGCGCGCAACTGGCCGCCCCAGATCGCCCCGTGGTGGCGTTGATGGGTGATGGTTCCATGCATTACGCGATCACCGCCTTGTGGACCGCGGCGCACTACCGCATCCCGGTCACCGTCGTGGTCGCATCCAACGCCGAATACGGCGTCCTCAAACAATTCGGCAAGTTGGAAAAGACACCGGGAGTTCCCGGCCTGGATCTGCCCGGGCTCAATGTGGTGGCCACTGCCGCCAGCTATGGCGTTGACGCCCACGAAGCACACAGCACCGACGAGGTCATCGAGCTGGTCGAATCAGGCATCGCCGATCGTGACCGACCCACCCTCATCAACGCCCCCACCATCCGCGTTGACACCTGAATCCATACCGCACCCGGGAAGGCGGTGCTGTGACTATGACCGAGGTTCCTCGACCGACCGCGGTCACCGCCGGAACGACAGGCACCGGCCGGTGGATGCGGATCGGTGATTTCCTGCTCCGCCGGTTGGAGGAGGCTGGTGTCCGGCACTTGTTCGGTGTTCCCGGCGACTACAACCTCGAACTGCTGCAGCAGCTGCAGGACACCGGCCGGCTGGGATGGGTCGGTACCTGCAATGAACTCAACGCCTCCTACGCCGCGGACGGATATGCGCGGCTGAACGGCCTGGGTGCGCTGGTGGTGACCAACGGTGTTGGTGCCCTGAGCGCGCTCAACGGTGTTGCCGGCGCCTGCAGTGAGCACGTTCCGGTCGTCTGCATCTGCGGATCGATCCCGTTGCGGTCCATTGACCGTGGCTGGCGCTGTTGCATCGAGCGATCAGCCCACTCGAGCCGGCCTCATCCACCCCGCCGAGACGCCCCGCAGCAACCTCGCATGCCCGGTTTGTCATGGTTTTCCACGGGGATTGTGGAGCCTGCTTTGCTGTTGTGAGCCGTGGCGAGGACGCCCTTGGGCTCAATGCAACAGTGCCCGGGGCGTCGATGCATTGCAGCTGCTCTGCGGTGTCGAGCACGGGTATCGGGTTAGAACGTTGCATTGAGGAGGTTGAAGGGCAGGCGGTGGCGGTTGAGGTGTGGGGGAAGCCGGTCGGTGACCAGAACACGCTCGATGGCCGGGTGGCGGACGCGTAGCACCATCAGGGCGTAGTGGCCGGCCACCGCTGGTGGGCTGGTGCCGATGATCGTTCCCGGTGGATAGTTGCCCTGATAGACGATCAAGCAGGTCTTGGGCGACCTGGCCCGGGCTGGCAAGCGGGGTCCGCGGGGCCGTGGGTGCGGTGAAGGTGACGCAGTTGGGACGATGACGCCAAGCTGGTGAGCGAGGGCATCGGCATCGGTTTGGCTGATGCGCCGGATAAGGGTCAACGTGCCCTGGTCGTGGACGATGCTGCGAGCCAGTGGAAGGACTGCGGCGCAGCCGGAGACGTCGTCGGTGATGGAAGCGCCGCTGCGGGGTCCCGAGCAGGCCGCCGCCAGGGCAATCACAATCGCTATCAGGAGCCCGGCCACGGCCGGGGCCTTTGGCCAGCGCAAAGTGGTCATGATACCGGGTCCGGTTGCCTGGTCGGTTGACTGATCGCCACGGTATCAGCGGGCGATGCGGGTGGGGGTGCGGTTGCTCGCAGTGCGAGCCATGCCAGGCCACCGGCGGGGATACAGCCCCAATACGCGATCAGCCGGTAGAGCATGACCGCGGCCAACGTGATGGTTTGCGATCCGCCGAAGGCCACCAGGGCCAACGTGATGCTGCCTTCCATCACCCCGATCCCGCCAGGGGTCACCGGCATACATGCTGCGATCTGCCCGGCGCAGTAGGCCAGCAGCAACCCAGTCCACGGCGGCGTGGTGTGCAATGCCACAAAGGCTAGGGCCAGCACCGCGATATCGGTCAGCCAGCACAGCATCATCAGCGCGAAAGCGGCGATACCGGCACCGGGGGTCAGCCGGATGGTGCGCAACTGGCCGGTCCAGTCCCGCCACCATTTCACCATCGGTGAACCGACCCACCTCCTCACCATTGGTGAACCGACCCACCTCACCGTCCGCTCGAACCGGCCGGGACCCCCGGCGAGCCTTTCGCCCCGCCGGGCCCAGACCGCACGCACACCCCGCGACGGTCGGGTGCCGCGGTGGACAACAGCCAAGCGGCGCACCACCACATACCCACTGCCTATCACAACCAGCGCGGCCAGCAGCGCGATGCTGATGGTTCGCAACTCGGGCACCGGGCCGCTGTTTCCGGGAATCTCGACCGCGACGACGGTCAGCACCGCCATCGCACCGACGTAGACCACCGTGCACACCGCAAACATCCACCCGGCCACCGCGGCCGCCACCTGGCGGCGCCGCAACACACCGAACATGACCACACCGGAGGCGGCGAACCCAAACGGCAAGCAATAAGCCGCCGCGTCACCGGCTAGCACGGCGGCTCCCAGAGTGACCGGCCCGACCGCGCTGCCCCCGCGGCGCAAGACCACCGCCGTGGCGGCGCCCCGCGTCAGATAGGACAGCACCTCCGAGCCGATGGCGACCATGACCCACCCCGCGCTGACCGAGGTCAAGGTGTCAGCGGCGGTGAGCAACTCGTCACTGCTGTCGTACAACACCCGCGCCGCCAGCGCGACCACAGCCAACACAAGGGCTACCACGACCACCCGTCGCCAGCCCACCCGAACGCGCAATACCACCGGCACACCCTGCCTACACGGGGCCGACTAGTGGTGTGGTGCAGGTGCGGGGAGGGGGCCGCACCCCTGCAGGTGAGGATCCTGCTGGCAGCGTTGGGTCGGGGGAAGGTTGTTGTGGTTCGCTGGTGTCTGCGGTTGTGGGTGTTGGTCTTGTGGATGCTGGTCTTGTGAGTGCCAGTCCTGTGGGTGGTGTTGATCGTCGTAGCGGCCGTGTTGTGGCACGCCAGGGGGTCCAACGACGGGTGCAGGGTCGTTCACCGGAGCGGGAGCAGGGGCGTTCGCCGGAGCAGGGGCATTGGCGGGAGCGGGCACGTTGACGGGGTTGGGCGAGGAGCCCGAGTCGGATGTGCCAGCTCCCGATGAGTCAGTGCCGCTGTTTGAGGTCGAGTCGGTGCTGCTGTTGGGGTCTGGTGAGGTCACTGCTGCGGGCGCGGCAGTAGTGGTAGCAGTAGTCGATGTGGTGGCTGGGGCCGAAGTGCTGTTGTTGCAGCCAGCCAGCAGGACGATCAAACTGCTGGCCACGATCATGCAGCCTTTGTGGAATCTCATGGTGACAACAACGGCTCAACGGATCCCGCGATGTGCGGCTGTTGGGGTACCACTGGTCCGGTGTATGTTTTTTGTGAGCTGGTTACCCGTCGTCTTGCGTTTCGCGTGCTAGCCAGTCAGCGCAGCGTCTTGGCCGAGTTGAGAGGGAACAGGCCGGTAATCAGGTGAGGCTTTGTATTAGAGTAGTAATGTATCGCCGGGGACAATAGATACCATTACTCGGACTGGTTTTGTCTTCTACCGTGTAACTTGTTCGAGCGTGCCCCATCACCGGCGTGCCGGCAGGGATTTCGCAGCCCATCAATCCCTGTTGGGGTAGGCATGCGGGTGATGTTTCGTCTATGTCGTACGTTTGCAGACATTCGGCTTCGGCAAGTATATCTTCGCGGGTTGCATCTGCTGATTCGGTCAACTGTGCGCCTCTCACGATCTGCTCATTGATCGGCTTACCATCGATATACCGAACTCTTTGGCGGGTGACACATAGAGGGGCGGCAGGGCTTAGCTTCAGCTTATCAGCTATCTCAATTGGTGGAGTAATTGTTTTCACTGACAGTTTTTGTCGTGTTGGATTATGGCCTTGACGTTCAATGTCGTGTAGGGCACCAAAACTCATGACAAGGGTGCGGGGTTCCAAAAGTCGGCCTACACCACTTGACCTGGCGATCTGCATGTTCAGCTCTCGGGGCATAATCGTGCGCCGTGGCGTTGCCTCTGCTCTATCTGATCTTCCTCCACCTGCTGAATCTGTTGATGCTGCTGGGCCGCTCGTCAGCGTCTAAAGACATCGAACTTCTGGTGCCGCGCCATGAAGTCGCCGTGCTGCGCAGGACTACCCGAAGGCCCCGCCTGGATTGGGCTGATCGCGCGATATTCGCTGCGCTGGTCCGACGGTTGCCGCCGGTGCTGGGGATGCATCGTTTGGTCACGCCGGGCACGATCTTGCGCTGGCATCGTCGCCTGGTCGCCAAAAAATGGACCTATCCCCACCGCCCCGGGTGTCCGCCGGTCGAGGGCGCGGTGGCCGGGCTGATCGCGCGCATGGCTCGATAGAACCGAGCTGGGGATACTAAAGAATCCAGGGCAGAGCTGCTCAAACTCGATCACCACGTGGATACCTCCGGCACCGGTGCGCGACACCGCCACGACCTGGCGACAGTTCCTGCGCGCGCAGGCGTTGGGACCCCACACCCAGCAGCGACCAGCAGAAACGTGAGCCGCGTCAGGACTCACCCAGTACCATCCAGCAGCTCTGAGCTGCACAAACACCCCCGAACAATGGCAACACCACGATGAGGGGTCGATTTTGGTGTTTGCGCAGGTCAGCCCATGGGAGTAACCCCCCGACAGCAGCAACGTTGCACCATCCGTGACGCGACACCGCCGCATCGCAACCATGGCGCTCAAGGGTATCTACTGGACAGCCGTCACCGTGCTAGCCATCGCCGGATGCAGCCAAATCCCCTCTAATGGAGGCAGCACCGAGGTCACGCAAGCCACCTGGACCGGCAGCGAATGGCCCTTTACCGTGCCGAACGGAATCCTCGGCTGCACCAAGCCCGGAACCGTCACCTTCAACGCCGATGGCACCGTGTACGGGCTAAACGGCACCGCTCTTGATCACGGATATCCGGCCGTTGATCCCATCTGGAAGTCGGCGACACCCGGGCCCCAGGCCGACCTCGGACCCGTGATCGAGAAAGGGCTAGCCCTCTGCGACACCCCGAGCTGATGATCACCGATGGCGCAGCCGCGAAGCCGAGACAGAGGCGGCGATCATGACCGCATCTTCCGGGACTGTGGCCTCGGGTGCCACGACCGGCTCGGCCTGCCCAAGCTCGTGACCCGGCGATGCAACGGTGCCTGGCTATGCAACTATGCCTGTCAGGCGGGGTTGTCTCCGAAGTACTCGGAGTAGAGCTGGTCGTAGGTTCCGTCCTCGGTGATGTCGAGCAGGGTCTCGTTGATTTTCTTGCGTAGCGGCGAACCGGTCGGTAGCGCGATGCCGTAGTCCTCGCGGTCGAAGATGCCGCCGACGACGGTGTCGTTGGTGCTGCGGGTGAGCTTGAGATGGTGTTGCAGAACTGGAGCATCGAAGACGATGGCATCGACTGCGCCGGAGTGCAGCTGCCGGTAGGCGTCGTTGATGGTGGACACGCCGGTGAAGGTGATGGCGTGGGTGGTCAGGTACTCGGCCGCTGAGGTGCCGGTGACGGTGGCGACTTTCGCCCCGCTGGGGTCTTGCACCCCGGTGATCTTGCTTTCGATGTTCTGCACGGTCAGCTGGCTGGCCAGTGCCGCGGTGAACAGCGACACGAAGCTGACACCCGCGATGGTCCAGATCACTGCGGCGACCCGACCGAGTGGCCGTTTCGGGTCCGCGACACCGTAGTCGCCGACTAGCCCGAGCCCGGCGGCCTTGTAGATCCCGTGCCCCACGCCGGCGAGGTAGCCGTGCTGGGTGTGGCGCCGGGTGGCCAGCCAGATCAGGTGCCCTGCGACGATCAAGCCGACTAGTAGCGCCAGCAGATAGCGCCCCACCCCCGCGGTGACGAAGCTGGTCAGCTCGCTGGTCCAGTTCGGCGAGCTACCTCGGCGTGTGGTCATCACTTCCAGCCCGGCGCTAAACATCGGATAGCTGAAGTCGAGCACCTGCTCGCGGTCTGAGACGTAACTATGGTGACCAGGCACGTTCGGGACCCAGGAGTCGGTAACCAGGAATCCCAAATGGACCCAGGTTGGTGATCAATATTGGTGAGGGGCTACGCGACGGCCGGTGGGAGAGTGACTGTGTGTCCGAGGGTTTCGAGTTCGCAGATGAGTCGGCGTTTGCGGGTTTCGGGGTTATCGACGCGGTGGGTGAAGTAGTCCGAGCCGAGGTCACGGTAGGCGGTGGTCTTGGCGAGTACATGCCAGATGATCACGATGAGGGTGTGGGCGGTAGCGATGGCGGCCTTCGGGCCGCCTTTCTTGCCGAATCGGCGGTGGAAGCGGTGGAACTGGGCACCGATATAGGTACTGGTGCGCCCGGCAGACCAGGCGCATTCGGTGAGGATCTGGCAGAGTTTTTGGTTGCCCTTGCGGGTTTTACCCGAGCGGTGCCGGCCGGCTGATTCGTTGTTGCCTGGGCACAACCCGGCCCATGACGCCAGGTGCGCCGCGGTGGGGAACCGGGACATCTCGACGCCGATTTCGGAGATGATGACCTGGGCGGCGCGCTCACCGATCCCTGGGATCGTCCGTAGCAGGGCGCTGTGCTGGGCGAAAGGGAGGGTGGCCGCCTCGATCCGGGTGTCTAACCGGGCGATCATGTCGGCGAGGTGGTCGATGTGTTCCAGGTGCAGGGTGCACATCAGCGCGTGCTGGTCGCTGAACCGGCCTGCGCAGGCCATCCTCAGCTCGGGGATCTTCCTTCGCATGACTCCTGTGGGTGCCGAACTGGTCATCCACCGCGGTGACCTGCGGCATTGCGGGATGATGTTCATGGGGCATCATTGTCGGTCGTGGCGGTACGACTGCGTCGCGGCCGACGAACCCCGGTCAATTTTTCACTTGCCGCCAGCTGGTCAGTTTTCGGTTGCCGTTGACACGCCAGTGGGAGTGCTGGATGCCCTGCTCAGGCAGCGCCGGTCTTGGGAGAATTTTTATTCTCCCAAGGACCTCCTGAGTCGCCGAAATACCAGGCCTGGTTGCCCACATGGGGGCCTGTGACCTGGTGTTTCAGCGTGTCGGGGTGGCGGGATTTGAACCCACGGCCTCTTCGTCCCGAACTAGGTACGGATCCCGCTCCTACCTGCGGCAACACTAACAAGCGCAGGTCAGGCCGTCGGTCTGCGTCGGTCTGAGCAGGGATCGCCCGCTATGCACGAGCAAGATCGTCTCC
>Ga0213881_10000948_pt1 | contig 15109 bp, 14 predicted proteins | sample BarmaccoBMER_R08_FD_160104 | JGI IMG/M metagenome (GOLD analysis project Ga0213881, IMG submission 160104) | Barbacenia macrantha exposed rock microbial communities from rupestrian grasslands, the National Park of Serra do Cipo, Brazil - ER_R08 ... | reverse complement strand
AATACCACTGTGTTTAACTGGTGTACCCGTTCTAGAACATCGCCGCCCTTAATTAAGAGTCCCCGCTCGGCACCAACTCCGGTACCAACCAAGATAGCTGTTGGGGTAGCAAGTCCCAGAGCGCAGGGACAGGCAACAACCATAACTGCCACGCTCAACTTCAAACTCAATAGTATTGGAGAGGGCTGAGTTGGAATGTGGTGTGCTAAGTGCTGGTTATGGAGTGTTAAGTGTTGGGGACTAGACCAATCTACAACCCCCAGGACATCAGGCCATACATGGGTGCCAACAAAGTACCAGAAGACAAAGGTCAACGCGGCTGCCGCCAAGACACCGTAGGTAAAGTAGCCCGCTACAGTATCAGCTAATCTCTGCACTGGTGCTTTGCGAGTTTGGGCTGCTTCTACCAGGGCAACAATCTGAGCGAGTGTTGTATTCTTGCCAGTACGTGTAGCACGTATAGCGATCGCGCCCGACTGATTCAGCGTACCAGCAGTTACTAGGTCACCCAGTTGCTTTAAAACTGGCATCGCTTCTCCCGTCAACATTGATTCATCGATTGCCGTTTGCCCAGCCACCACTTCACCATCAACGGGGATTTTCTCTCCCGGCAGAACCTGCAAATATTCCCCCACTCGCACTTGTGCAGCGGGGATTTCTACAGATGAGGGAGCAGGGAAGAGAGTCGGGGAAGCGACTTCAGACTTTGGCTCGGCAATCAAGTGAGCAATTTGGGGTTGAAGCGCCAAGAGATGCTTAAACGCAGCTGCTGCGCGACCTCTAGCTTGCTGCTCTAAAGTCCTCCCCAATAGAATAAACCCTAATAGCATGACAGGCTCGTCAAAAAAGCACTCCCAACCCAGTTGGGGAAACAGGAGAGCCACAAGACTAGCAGTGTAAGCTGTTAACGCGCCCAATCCTACCAGCGTGTTCATGTTAGGTGCATTGTGTCGTAACCCGCGCCCACCATCTATGATGATTGAGCGTCCAGGTCCTAACAAAGCTGCTGTTGCCAGCCCACAATGGAACCAAATATTATTTAATACTGGTAACAAGGAGCCACTCCACTGGCTCAGATGTCCCAGGCTAGATAACAGCAGCAGGACACCAGCCGTGACTAGCTGTAGAATTGCCGATTGTAGTTCCTGGCGCTGCCGACTGGTCTCGTCTAGAGGAGTCTCACCTGCTATACCTGTTGAATCTTCTTGAAGACAGCGCGGTTGAGTCTTAAACCCAGATGCTGTCAATCCCTGCGCTAGGCTTGCTGGGTCAACCTTGCCAGTTTCACACTCCACGACCGCCACTTCTGTCACCAGGTTGACGCAAGCTGATATCACTCCTGGCTGCTGCGCCAGCTGTTTTTCTACGGCCTTTACACAGCCAGCACACTTCATTCCCCCAACATCTAGCGTAATTGTCTCTGTAGCTGCGGCAGAAGGCGCGATCAGGGTTTTCGGGGCAAGCTGCATATACTCAGGGGCTACAACACCTCAACATTTAACACTTTAGCGTTTCTGTAGAGTGTTAAGTTTGACCAGTCGTCTTAGTCTTTCTGCCAAGCTGCCAAAAGCGGCTAAAGCTTGAGAGCAAGTATAGGCATCAAATTTCATCTGGGTTCACACCCATCGCTCGTAAGCGCTTGGCTAATCGGTCTGCCCGCTCTGCCCCAGTCGGAATAACTGTCCCGACGCGATCGCACCATCGCAGCCAAGTAGACGATTGTCCTTCAAACTCGCCATCCCAAAGCGTTAAGCCGAGTCCCACCGTTTGCAGCCAGAAGGGTTCTGGCATCGCCACATACTGCCCAGCCGTCAGCGCCCAAGCTTGCAGCAGTTTACCATTTAATTCGTCTTCACCTTGGAGCTGCTGCAATGGATCGAAAACTACATAGTAAGCAATGCCAATGCGGGCATAGTCATTCTTCTTTGAGCCCAACTCATTGCCTTTACGATTCGAGACAATCTCGATACACACTTCTGGCACCTTGCCGAATTCCCAGACAAAATATGAGCGGTTTTGCTTTTGACTCCAATCCGCAGGCATTTGCAGGTTCAAGCTTAAAAAGGTATCAGGCAAGAGCGGGTCTTGCTTAGTAGCATAGAACAGCCCAATGTTGGAGTCAACGATAAAAGGTACTCCTGGCAACCACGAAGCGTAGAGTGGTTCGACTAGTAAACGCTGTTGTTTGGCACTCTGAAAATTGTCCACAGGGGTATCGTCCTCGATGACCAAGTGGCTGATATCAAGCTCGGTAGCGATATCTTCGTTGTTCACGAGTTGTCCAGTCATGACAGTCACCAAACCCGATGCTTTAATTATCGTCTGAATTTTTAGTGCAAAGCGAACAGAGTATGATTGCGATCATTACAACATCCTCTGCCATTGCTCGCACAGGTCGAGTCATTCCCAAATTTTCTCGGTAGTCCGACTAAATTCAATCCTAGAATTTGTCCTAGAACACACAGATCTCTTCAGGGATTTCAATCGCTTGGGCCATTTATATGTAGCAAGCACTAGACCAAATGGTACAGTACGTGGCTTAGCCAAACACTAATCATCAGGAGTTGGCTAAGCCCTTCAATTTGAAGTTTCCGGTTCTGACCTGCTAGTTTAACTGTCATCGATTTCTACCTGGATGCACTAGCAACTTAGGTTAGTACTAGCCTGTTTTTTTTTAAGATTTGCCGTTGAATTAACTTTGGGGAGACAATTGCTCTCCGATGCTTGGCTTTGCCCACAGTCTCCATATTATTGACAGCCACTAAGTTATAGTCAATAAAACTGCCTTGAATCTGGGAAATATTAGCTTCGATATGAAGGATGTCATTTATAGGTGTAAAAGCCAAATGCTCAAGGTCTATCCTGATGCCTACAGTTATGTATCCATCCCGTAGGTAAGGTTGCACTGCCAGGGCAGCAACCGTTTCCATCCATAGAACTATGACATTTGTCGCTAGAACATCTGGAAGACGCGCATCTAAATGGGATGTCGTGTGTTCCGGTCTCACTAAAAAATCCAGAGAATGCCTTAAATCAACAGGAATTTGAGCTTTGACCATTGTGTCGTCTCTCTAATAATAGGAACAAGACAAGTAACAATGCTTAGACTGATAGTCTATTATTAAGTGGAGCTGCAGCTATAGTGTTGAGGCGGCACACGTCACATTGCCAATCCTAGAATTTGTCCTAGAACACCCTGTAGGTCTGCTTCTGGTTCCTGGCTTGCTTTTTGCCTCCTCCAGGCTATATGCCCATCCGGTCTGATCAGGAGCGCCCCATCCTCACTCAGCTCATAGGTCGAGAGCCAGTTTCCCTCTAGGTCCTGCAGGTCACCATCATCAGCTATACAATAGGCGTCAAGTGGCAGACCTTTACTGTAGGCAAGTCGTCGGGCTGCCTCACACCAGCTCTGGCCTTTTGGACCAACCAGCAACACGAAGTGCTGGTCGAATAGGTCTAAAGTGGAGATCAAATGACCATCCCGCATGAGCCATACATGGGGTGCCCTACTGCCGGGAACGGTGCTTGGGGTATATTGCGATGGGGAAGTGGCTGTGGGCTCGGTCTGATCGGGGATAATGGCAGCTGAGGTATAGACAAAACCAAGGTCGAGACCTTCACTCTCCAGGTGTCGGTGCTGCTCCGAGATACCGGACACAGCAGCTTTTTCATCACCCCTTTTGAGTGCCTCATATACCTGAACGATACGCTTTGTGTTCTCCAAGCTCCACTCGATATTTGTCCGAGCAACGGGAGCCCGTTCAGCTTCATATGTTTCCAGAAGCGCTGGAGAGGCCCAGCCCTTAAGAGTTGCCGCCAGCTTCCAAGTCAAGTTGTGAACATCCTGGATTCCTGTGTTCATTCCTAGCCCGCCTGTTGGCGGCAGGCGGTGAGCTGCATCACCAGCTAAGAAGACTCGACCTTGCTGGTAAGCGGATGCTACCTGAGCTGCCATTGTCCAAAACCCGATATCTAGAATTTCAGCGGCGATTAATGGATCTCCTACCAAGCTGCGAACTACTGCCAAAGCAGTAAGAGAGGTGAAATCTTGCCCTTGATAGCTACCTTTTGGTTGGTAAGGTACACCAAACAACCAACGCTTTGCACCATCGACAGAGAGCATATAAGCACCACTAGACCAACTCGGATGAGTGAAAAAGAAACCAACGCAGGGTCTATTGCTAAGCCAAGGCGTTAGGTCAACCTGGCAGTAAATGCTGCATAAGTGTCTGAGATTATCAGGGCCTTGCATCTCAATCCCAAGAGTCTGACGGACTCCACTATGGGCACCATCAGCTGCAATTAGGTAATGGGCTCGAACCATCTCTTCCTCACCCGTCTCCCGGTTAACAAGACGGGCAGTTACACCAGTATTATCCTGCTCGAACGCCATCAGCTCAGTCGAGAATCGCAGCTGGGATGATGGGTATGCTAGCGCGCAACGACAGAGTTCTGCCTCCACCCAGTCTTGGGAAACGAGACAGTACTCCGTGGGGCTGTGCTGTCCACTTTCATACTGTTGAGCGGAGATTCGGGCAATTTCTTGGGATTGAAGAGATTCTGCCCAGATAAACCGCATTGCCTCTGGTGGCAATGCGTGGGTACGGAGCTGAGTTTCGATACTCCACTGCCGGAACAACTCCATACTCCTAATATTTACGCCCCGTGCCTTCGGGTGTACGGTGGTTCCTGGATGACGCTCAACCAAGAGTGAAGGTATCCCAAATCGCCCGAACAGGACTGAAGCGCTGAGTCCAACGGGACCCCCACCGACGATGAGGGCAGGAACTGTTGCGGTTGTCGAGTCAGCTGAGGTAGATGAGCGTTTAGGGTTCATATCTTATTGCCCTCATCAAGGCGTGACGGCTCACATAAAGTTAATAGCCTGAAAACACGATAAAATGTTCATATTCCTTTTGAAGGTATGATAGTTTACCTAAGTTTGTCAAGGTAAGACTAGAAGCAACTCGTCACGCTCATGACTCGTTTACTTTCCAAGCATTCATTTCTCCGTCGCCGACCACAGCAGACGCGCAGCAGACAGCGAGTCGACAAAATTCTCAAGGCCGCCGCTGAGGTGTTTCTTGAAGTGGGTTATGAAGCAGCAACCACACGCTTGATTGCTGACCGCGCCAATACTGCCATCGGTTCGCTCTACCAGTTCTTTCCTGACAAATTAGCAATTTTTCATGCCATCGAACTACAGCACATGGAGCGAGTCCGTGCCTTGCGAAGCCAACTCTTGCAGCCAAAGAGTGCCCAACTGCCGTTGGAGCAGATGATTGACTACCTGTGGGAAACCTTTACCCAACTGTACGAACAACCCACCTCACGGGTCATCTTCTTGCAGTACTTCACCTCAAAAGAACTGTTTCAACACATTGATGAACGCTTTACCCGTGAGTTTATGGCAGGGCTAGCCAACTTACTGCGTTGGCGCAATTCGGCACTAAGTCTCGAACACTGCTACTTACTTGCAGAAGTTTGTACCCAATGTGGGAACTCACTATTGCTGGCAGGGCTCCGCAGCAATGGAACACACCGTCAACAGATTTTTACTCAAGCTAAAGCGCTGCTTGTCGCTTATCTGCACCCGCATGTTGCAGACACTTTTCTGCACACAAAAGTAATGAAGCCGTCGGAATGCCCTCATTGTCATTCCCAGCACCTTTCTAAAAATGGTCATCGTCACGGCAAACAGCGTTATTTATGTAAGAACTGTCACAGGCAGTTTCCCGAAACCTATTCCAGTCAGGGCTATCCAGAAGTTGTGAAGCAGCGATGCTTAGAGCTGCATCGTCAGGGGATGAGCTTCCGAGCCATTGAAAAAACAACTGGAGTTTCTCACAATACAGTCATTCTATGGGTGAGGCAAAGCGATCGAGCTGGTGATACTCTGCTTGTCAACTAAACAATTTTTACTCCTTTTCATTACTAAATTGTGCAATTTTCTGGCATGCGAGCCGGGACTTTTATCCACTAGTCGCCAGGTGCGCGAAACACCGACTTGACATGAACTATATTTCTAGTATTTTGGAAATATGAAAAATAATGACGTAGCTCGGTTTGCCGATTTGTTTGCTGCCCTCGGCTCTGAGTCTCGGCTAGAAGTGATGCGACTTCTACTTGCTGCTTATCCGAGAGGGCTAACGGTTGGTGAAATTCAAAGCCAACTCAATATCCCTTCCTCGACGCTTTCCCATCACCTGGAGAAGCTACGGCATGAGGAACTCGTCACCGCTAGAAGGGATAAACAGTGGCTCTGGTATTCAGCTAATGCGCAAACCTTGGAGGATTTACTGGCTTTTCTTTACAATGGTTGCTCCACTCACGAGCGCGTCAAAGAATCGGTTCCGGTCACAGCAACACGGGAGGGATTTGTGTTTGAGAATTTCTTTAGGTCCATTTTTGAGGGACTGTTCGGTTCTGGCTCTACCTTTGAGCAAATCCTGGAGCGGATTCCCCTACAAAGATTTACCCAGCCAGCCGTCAGGGCTATGGAGCTAGCTCAAAACGAAGCTCGTCAGTCAGGACATGATTTTGTCGGCACTGAACATATGTTGTTGGGACTGATTAGCGAAGGCAGTGGAGTAGCGGCCCAAGTACTAAGGTCTTTAGGAGTCACCTTGGAGCAGGCTCGGACTACAGTTGAGGGATGTATCGGTCGTGGTCGAGGTTCAGTGCTCAGGGATATTCCCTTCACACCAAGAGCTAAGCATGTTCTCGATTTATCGTTAGAGCAGGTCAGGCAGGTAGGGCAAAACCAGATTGACACAGAGCATTTACTGCTAAGCATTCTGCAAGAGGGGGGTGGGGTAGCGGTTAGAGTTCTTGCCAATCTTGGGGTAGATCTGCCTCATTTAGAACAGCAACTGCGTGGAGCAACTGGCTAAGTTTAGGAGTTGGCAAACATTATCCAAAATAGATATGATTCATGGCTAACCAGCACTTTGCAACTATTGGGGATATCTGGAAACACTTGCCACTTGCCGAGATTCTTACCATTGAGCGACCCTCCAAGGTGTGGGAGTCTCATGCAGGGTCAGCCCAATATCCGCTTACGTACTCATGGAAGCGCGAGTACGGCGCGTACCACTTCCTTAAACACGCACAGGAATCACTGCCGCTTGCCCAGTCACAATACAATGCAATTTTGCAACATCTCGCATCTACTAAAGACAATAAGGCTCTCTTCCCTGGCTCACCACGCCTAGCAATGAGTCTTTTAGGTGACCGAATGCAGTACTTGTACTGTGACCTCGATTGGGAAAGCCTTGAAACAATCAAAGTCTGTGCGCGTGAACTCGGCGTAGCCTCAGAACATGTTGAAACTGTGTGTGCGGAGGGAATAGCTGTACTCTACGAGCGTTTGCTTATCCTTGACGTTAACAACGCGCTATCCGTTCTCGCTTTGCTCGACCCATTCGATCCCTTCAAGCACAACGAACACGGTTATAACTCTATCGACCTTTTCCGCGACTTAACAGCAAGAGGTGTCAAGGCAGCACTATGGTATGGTTTTGACTCGCTAACTGGCAACGAGTCCGAAACCCATAGCACTAGCCGTGCCGGGAGGCATGAACAACTGCGGAGGGTTCTACACATCCAGGAAGAAGACGATCCGACCTTATCAAATAAGCTCTGGTGCGGTGAGATCTTCCTCAAGGAGATTGAGCGGCTGCAGTTCAGAGTTAACCCCAGTGTTCTCGGATGTGGATTTTTGTGTGCAAACCTAAGTTCAGAGTCTGTTCGAGCCTGTGAATTGCTAGCTATGGGACTTGTCGAGATCTACCAAAATTCTCGCCTACCAGGTGGCAGCAGTGGTACCCTCCGATTTGAAACTGTCCAGTTCTAACTTTTCTGGCACTACGGCTTTTCTGGAGAGTTTGCCTCCAAAGCGTCAAGTTTGGCAAGTAGCCTCAACCCCTCTTCCCGACTGCCAGAAGCAGCCATAGCTTTAAAGCGAGTGTAGGCGTCAAACTCAGCAATAGCAATGGTAGAAAGTTCTTCAACCATTTTGTTGATACTTAGCCCTCTTCGAGCAGCGAGTTCTTTCAATCTAGCGTGTTTATCGTCTGGTAAACGAATGGTGAGAGTAGCCACATTTCACTCCTGCTTGATAATTTGCTCTGGTGTGAGGATAGACAATTGAGGAAACAATAGTTGTGTGTTCTTAAAGTCTTTAACATTATTAGTAGCAATCAGTCGAGCATTGCCAGCAATAGCTAGCTCAATTAGGTGATTATCAGCTTCATCCTGAAGATTGGGTCTCCATAGGTAGTAAATGGTAATCCACTGACTAATGCTCATTAATGCACTGAGTAAATCAAGGATTTCCTCTTGGTTTAACGGACATTGGGCAACAATATCTTTGCGTGTGGTTACCGATTCGTACTCGCAAAAGAGAGTATTGCCGAACAGGGGTTTGTACTTCCCCTCAAAGCATTGTGTCAAGAGTAATCTTGCTGGGCCTGTGGGTCCAATCAAGGCACTGACAAAAACACTAGTGTCGATGACAATTCTAGTAGACTCCATGCTTAATGATAGCATATGTGCTATCAGTAGGGTCAAGGTGGTGAAAACGTCTTACCATACTGCTCATTTCATCTTTTGGGCTGAAAGATGCCTGTGAACCAGTTCAAAGCATTGCTAGTCGAAGGGATTCCTGGAATCGGCAAGAGTACCCTGCTTGACGCTCTACTGCGCCAGCATGTCGATGCTGCCCAGCCGAGAAGAATTCGGACTCTCCTGCATCTGGCGCAATCCCACACTCATGGTCCACTAGCCTCAGCCGAGGATACGGGGACGCTAACAGTCTCTGAAAACCAGCAACATCTTGAACGCATCGTCAGCATCGTTGAATGGTTCCATGCCTGTGTCCAAGAGCAGACCATTCCGAAGTGCTTCGTCTTGATTGACTGTCTCCACCTTACACATTGCGTTCGTCCAGGTGTTGTGACTTGGTCGGATGTAGCGGGGTTTGATCGCCGACTGGCAGCACTTGGCTGTAAGCTTCTTTTCCTACAAGTCAGCTTAGAGACGATTTGGGACCGCTCAATTGTGGCGAGGGCAGACTGGCAGTTTATCCGGGTTTACGCTGCTAAGTTCGGCAAGACTCACGAGGAGCTTCATCGGTACTTCCAAAGCGAGCAAGAGCAGATTGCTAGCATGTTTGAACAGTCGGCGATGCCAAAGCTGCTGCTTCAAAACGACGGTAGGCTTGAAGATGTCATAACAGAGGCAGAACGATTCTGGCTGGAAGGCTTTGAGGGAGAGCAGTAACATCTGTTATAGATGCCTAAAGTTATGAACAATTAACTAGAACCACTCCCCAAAACAAACAAGCTTAGAAGAGTACCGCTATTCCAAAGACTGTGAATCAGCATCGACGAGAGGAGATTGCGCGATCGCGTGTACACCACCCCCAATACTATACCCAACACTGTCAATGGCAGAATCTCAGACAGACTCAAGTGAGCAATAGCAAACAGCAAGGCGCTCGTGACAATTGCTCCCCGGACTGGTAAGTAACGAGTTAGGGAGGGCAGCAGAAAGCCCCGAAATAGAAATTCCTCAAATAAGGGAGCAGCAACTGCAGCTGTTAAGAAGAAAATGACACGTGCTACTTGATCTTGAGATTCTAGCGTCAACGGCAGCAACGGGTTGCTACCTCCTTCTCCTTGCCATATCTGTTGGTTTAGCAGCGAAACAGCAATCACCAGTGGCAGCGCTACGCAGTAACCGCCTAGCCCCCACAACAGCCAACTGCCTCGCCAATCAAAGCGAAACCAACCCTCTGGCAGCGGGAAAAAGGGCTTCACAGACAAATACAGCACTCCAAATGTACCTAGCGCTAAGAACAGATAGCTGACTAGGATGTAGAATGCCTGTGTCCGCATATCGGCTCCGGCTGGCTTGAGCTGAAGCAAAAATAGAGGTGTTAATATTTGTCCAATCAGGAAAAAACCGAAGATAAACACCTGCCACACTGTTTCTCCATTCCAAGGTGTTACCCAAGCAACATCCCCATTTTGCGCTAGTAATGACTGCTTTCCCTGTAACAAGCGCTGGCTGACCAAAAAAATCAGTAGTCCCACACCGAATAAGCTCCCCAGGGTTGGGATACTGCTGATCGTGACCAACTTCAACAAGGCTTGCTCAGCGACCTTCTGTTCAGCAGCTTGCAAACTCTCTAAGGCATCTGAGCGTTGTTGTAATTCATAGAGCCGCGCTAAAGCTTGGTAACGAAACCAACCATCTAAATTTTTCTGAATCAACTCTTGAGCAGAAGGGAGCAACCGTGCAGGATTGCTCCAGAGCCCAGTCAACACAGTTGCTGTCTCGACCAGAGATACTTGATTCTCGGCAGAAGTACTATGCTCCAAGCCTGTCCAAGTCTTAATGGCTTGAGCGGTTTGTCCTTGCTGCGCTTGCAGAATCCCAATGCGTAGATCTAACTCAGCGGTTAATTTCTCTAGCTGGTTAATTGATTGCTGTAGCTGTTGCTGCTGTTGGGGACGGGAAGTTTCGGGAACAGGAGAAAATCTTGTTTGAGGTTTAGGAGGGACCGGGACAGCAACGGGTTGGGACTTAGCTTTAGCAAGTTGTGACTTAGCTTTCTCTAGGTTAACTTGAGCTGATTCCCGTGCCTCTTGATACTGCTGGGTTGCTGCCTCTAGTGGCTTATCTCCCACTATCGTGTTGCGGGCAGCAGATACACTCGCTTCTTGACTCACTGCTGGCTGCCACTGAGCCGCATTCAGTAGAATATCAGTCTGGTACAATTCCAAACGACTTTGAATTTGGGGTTGCTCCAAGCTTTCATACAGAGACACGCCAGTAAAGTAAAGGGCAACTATCGTCAGCGCAATCAAAATCAACCGTTTTATCGTCATCCATCCCCCGTCCCGATAGAAGTATTACAGCAATTGCCTCAGTGACATAATCGTATCAAACAGCTGTAGATACCTTAGTCATCTTCTCCTCTCCCCATCTCTCTTGTGTTCCCCATCTCGCCTTGGTTCAAAAGATGACCGAAAAGTATAGAGTTTGACTTTTTAAATCAAGAGTTTTTAAGTATTACCTTTGGTGGTGGATAGTAGAGTGAACTAGCCGCTATCGCTTGTGCAGTACGACAACTAGCTATTATTTATGAAGCTTTGCCTGCCACTGCAAAACCTTCATCTGGGCTGCCATGGCTCAAATTGTAGCTAGATATTTAATGTAATGATTTATACCCTTCTGCAGAAAATTAGAGATTTTTGGACATGCCCAAGTAAGCGTTATTTAAGTACCCTGGCAAAATGGCTTGGTCTTCAATCACAGCCTTAACTACATCAGATTCAGCCAATGCATTGACACCTTCGGTTGTAATTTCAACCGGAATAGAACCTAATAAATCAGGATGTTCGGCGAGCTGTAGCCCATTAAAGCGTTGGATAATTGGACTAATATCTGCTAAAGCTTCCTCTGCTGACTCACGCAATGCTTTGATCGCAGCTTGACGCTCCGCACGCGATTGACGTTTTTCGATTGCTTTTTTGGATGGTTGCACTTGCAGTAGGACAATGACACGAACTTTCTGTTGCGGTTCGAGATAAGTTAATCGAGCTGCAAACTCAGGGCTAATTTTATTCCGATTGTTTGAATTGTACTCAGGCATTATATTTATCCCCCATTGTATTTAGGTGAGGGCTTTTAGTGCCTCATCAGGTTGAATCAAACCATGTCCCCACCGATTGCAGGGTCGAAGGTCTTTACCATCTGGATGGTGAGCTGTTTCCTTAAGTACTTTTATGATATCGGTTACAGGAGCAGTTGGCTTGGCTGCCATCAAAAGAGACGCAACTCCTGCAACATGAGGTGTTGCCATAGAAGTACCATCCATAAAGTTGTACTCAAAAGTTCCTTTAGGGTGTTTTATGGGTGGAATACAGGAGTAAATTTGAGCGCCCGGAGCAACAACATCTGGTTTGATCACTAAGCCATTGGGTTCTTTGCCCGGAAAGACGAGGCTGGCACCACTGCTGAAGAAAGTGACATCAACATCATCGCATCCTGTCTTTTCGATTGCTCCCACTGAAAAGGCATTGTAAGTATTGCCGGGAGAACTGCTATTGCCATGATTCTCGTTACCGATTGCCACAACAGGTAAAATGCCATATTGATTGAGTAGAATATCCAGCACTACGGCAAAACGTGGTTCATAGTAGTTCAAACCGAGAGACATGTTTATAATGTCTGCTCCTTTTTCAATTGCCCAGGAAATTCCCTCCATTAGAGTTCGCAGTGAGGTGTCGCCAATCAGGACACCTGCAACGAATAAGTTAGTTTGGGGAGCTACACCGATTGCCACACCGTTAAAGTCTTGACCGCCCGCGATTGTGCCGCAAACGTGAGTGCCATGCTGTCCACAATCAAATGCGGGTTCTGCCTTAATGCGTCGCCCTAAAGGATCGATAATAATGAATTCTTTGACGCGATCGTTAAGCACTGAATGAGCGCCGTACACCCCGGTATCAAGCACGGCAACATTAATCTCTTGACCTTTAGTGGTCTCCCAGAGCTTGGGAATCTCCAGTTGTTTCAAGCCCCAGGTTAAGCTATCTTGCTTTTCTTGCTCAAGCAGTGCCTCATACTCAACTCTTCGGGGCTGGATAAGATGAATTTTCTGATTGGGCAGAACTGCCACCACATCGGGTTATTCTGCTAACGCTTCCAAGGTTTTGCGGGTGACTTCGACCGTTGTGACGGGCAGTGTGCTAGAGCCAATGGTGGAAGCTTTTAGAGGTTGTTTGGTGTAGCCCAAGTCACGACTGGCTTGTTGGTAATGAGTCAAAACCTTCTGCTCAACCGTTTTTTGAAGTCCCGCTTGCTCTTTGACTTCATCCAGCCGTCGCTTAAGTTCCCGCAGGCGACCGCGTAAGGGTAAACCTTCAATTGGGGGAGCTTGGTGGATCACAATCGCTTCTCGTTTACCATCCTCGCCACTATCGGCAAGGAAAGGCTCAAAAGCAGGGGAGATTTTTGACTCGGTACTCAACGCAATTTACCTCTTTTTGGGTTTATTCGGTTAGATCGGCTCTTAATCAATATTGGTTTACGCGATTGTTTTTCTATGGGTTTTACATCTTCCAAGAAGTTTGCCCAATGGTTTAGAGCTGCAATGGCAGATTTACGAATTTCTAATTTTACTTCTAATACTTTTAAGGGGTCTTGCACCTTTATAGTCTTCAAGCGAGCTGCTAGTTGTCTTATTAAAGAGGTAAATTCTTGCTTTTCATCAATATTCCTGATGAGAATCAATATTTCAGGTATTTTATCTTGATAGGTTCGAAGTCGAAGCAAAATTGTCCAGGAAAGACCTTCTACACGGAGTAATACAGAGATCACTCGATGCAAGGATGCCTTAATCGCTTCTGATCTTGACTCATTTAATTCACTGCGCTTTATCAGCGCAAAAAGGGCAATTTCTGGTACCCGCAACAACAACGGGATTGCTTGTTGACCTTCTAGAATAAACTTTTCTTCAACCGATGCCACCTTGACTTGTAACCATTCAAAGAACGTAGACTTGCCAGCACCCGGTAAACCAACAATCACAGTACGAGAGGAGAGTTTTACTTGCCCAAGTGCTGTAGAAGTCAGTTCATTTACTTTTTCACTATCCTCATTCACCTCTGCCAGCATTATCTTATAAAGATTGTCGAGGTCTCCGTACAGCCTACGTGCTGCTGCTAAATTCATCAGGGATGACGTGTTTTCCTCTACGCTCTCTGTTGTTTTAGAAAGTTTTCGCACTACTACACGAGGCATAACAAATAGCTCTCGCAGATCCACATCTAGATTTGTAGTCATCCGCACAGTTCCCGCTTCAATCCGATGGAATCGTTGTAGTAAGTAGTCTCGGTGCAAAAGTTCATACCTCTGATCTACTCCAGCTTGATCGGACTGTCCCTGAGCATTAATTTGGTCACTAATTTCATTTAACCGATTAACTACTCGGCGAACTAGCTCGAATGTACTGGAGAAGTTGAGTTTTTGCCACTCTGCCATTACCGGACCTACCAGCATCAAAACCTGCACAACGGTATAGAGTGCTAAACGATATACCGCATCATGGGTTTGCTGCACTACTTGAGGACACGGTAAATGGTTTAGTAAACTTTCAACAATTTCCTCAGTAGTAACATTGGGATTCGAGATATCCTCCAGTTGCAGCAGGTTTCTCATCCTTGCAAAACCTGTGAGAATGCCTGCAACCGTCTCCTCACTCAACTTTTGGTTTAAGAAAAAGCGACTTAACGACGATGATGCTGCATCTGCCGCTGCCTCAACTTGACGAATAACCTCATTCAACCTTCGTCGCTCGGAGATGCGGGTGTGGAAAGGCTTGGAGAATATGTGTTCAAAAAGCTCACCGTAAAAGTCCAAAACCCGATCGTCAATTGAGAGTGGCATGTTAACTTTTTATCTTCCTCAACCAGTTGCTTGTGCCCATTATCACATCACTCCAAAATGATTAATTGGAACATTATTTGACCATCTCGGTAGCTTAGCGCTATGGGTTGTGCGTCGGGGAAGTGCGGGATTGATATCACATGAAAGAAGAAAAGGTGGTGTTGAGAGCTGTTGTTAAACCCTAAATTATTACACCAAACTCGTGCTTACTGATATCAGAAAAATAGCAATCCAGGCACTCAACGGCAATCCAGACAGTCATAAGTTTGTATGTAACAGCTCAACCCACTCTAGCTTTAGCTGATCTTGGGGATTAGCACACCAACAGAGCGTTGACATCACCCTGCTTTTGAGTCTATCTCCATCTCATGAACAGCTCTCTTCTCTTCTCCTCTTCTCTCCCTCTTTGAAAATCGCCTGATTCAGGGGTAAAATGACCCTGGCTTGGAACCATAAAAAACTGTCATTTACTGCTGTTGGAGGATAAACCCCTGGCCACTCGTGTCATCATCGTGCGTCATGGTCAAAGTAGCTACAATACAGAGCGGCGCATTCAAGGTCGCAGTGATGCGTCAGTCCTAACAGAGAAAGGCTGCTTTGACGCCCGTAAGGTTGCTGCTGCTCTCAGTGGTCTTTCTTTTACTGCCAT
>Ga0213881_10000947_pt1 | contig 15115 bp, 14 predicted proteins | sample BarmaccoBMER_R08_FD_160104 | JGI IMG/M metagenome (GOLD analysis project Ga0213881, IMG submission 160104) | Barbacenia macrantha exposed rock microbial communities from rupestrian grasslands, the National Park of Serra do Cipo, Brazil - ER_R08 ... | reverse complement strand
TCGCGGCGACGCAGTTGCCTTCGGCTACGTATGTCGTGACCCCACACGACGCGGACTCTCACCACGCCGACAGAGCGACATCACAGACGCACTCATGCCCCGCGAAAGCGGGGCATCCAGTAAACACAGGCCGCAGATATATTTTCACAGGCCGGTGTTTACTGGATCGCCCGCTTTCGCGGGCGATGACGAGAAGTTTGTTACATTCCCGCGATCTTCCGCGCATCCCCCGTCAGCTCCAGGATATGCATGCCGGTGTTGGCGCGGTCGACGACATAGATATAGCCGCGGTCGTCGACGTCGACGTTGTTGCTCTGGATCGCGACCTTGCAGCGCTCCTCGCCGCCGACCTTGACGCAGCGCTTGTCGGTCTTGTCGGTGATCGCCGGGACGAAATAGCCGGCTTCCTTCGGGTGATAGGGATCGCGGATGTCGACCGCGCGCACGCCGCCGTTGAAGAAGGTCACGAACACGAGCTTCTTGTCATACATCGGCGCAATGAACTCGTTCGACGAATGCGAGCCGAAGCGGCCGCCGCGCTGGCAGAAGTTGCCGCTCGCCTCCGACGCCGTGTAGCTCGAGATGATCATCGGCCGCGTCTCGATGGTCACGTCGGCGAACCACACCATCTGGCGCGGCTCCTGGCATTCGTTGAGGATTTCCTCGTCGACGATCATCACGATGTCACGGGTGCTGTCCTTGTCCTTGCCGAACTCGGCGATCGACATCTTGCCGAGCGGCAACGTCGTGTGCGCGCCGTTGAGCGGCAGCATGTCGAGCTGGCCGACTTCGGGATAACGCAGGTTCTCCGGCGTCGGCTCCTTCGGCCCGTTGAGGAGCTTCTCGCGGTCGACGATCTGCAGCATGCCGCCCTTGTTGGTGCCGTAGCCGAAATAGACGCGATGGCCGGCGGGCCCGGTCGAGATCGGCCCATGCAGTTCGGTCGGCACCGGCCCGGTCGAGCCGGGCTCCTGGCCGGGCAGACCGAAGTCGCGGATTTTTACCGGGTGCGCGGGGTCGCTGAGATCATAGACCTGGGTCATGCGGCGCGTTCGCCATCCGGGCGCGCCGGAGACGAGAAACGCGATGCCGGTGTCGCATTCCCACCAGCTCTTATGCGTGTCGTTGAGCCCCTCGACGATGCGCGTGATCAAGCTCGGATGCGCGGGATCGGTGACGTTCCACATCTCATGCGCCTGGCCGCCGAAGACGCGCAGCATGTAGACCGCGTTGCGGTCCGCTTTCGGCAAAGTCTTGCCGTCGCACACGCGCACCATTTGCGCGCCGCCCTGCTCGTAGGTGCCTTCGGTTCCCGGGATGTGGGCGAGATATTTGGGATGCGCCGGATCGGTCACATCGACGATCGAGGTGCCGTTGAACTCCTGTTGCCCGGTGAGTGGATTCACGGGCTTCGGAATATCCGGCGTGCCACCGTGATGGCCAATGTAAGCGATCCAGCGATCGCCCTGATGATGGATGGTCGGCTGATACGCGCTGCGCGCCTGCAGATCGTTGTAGCCGACGAGGCGCATGTTGTTCGCTTCGGGCGGATCGCCGACCTTCTGCACCTGCGCGAATGCCGGCGCTATCAACGTGGCGAGAGCCAAAGCGAATAGCGCGATGTGTTTTTCTTTCATCCGCGTCCTCCAAGGATTTCGATTGTTGTCATAAAAACGAGCATAGACTCGTCATTCCGGGGCGCGGCCGCAGGCCGCGAACCCGGAATCCAGTAATCACCGCCGTCGATTACTGGATTCCGGCTCTCGCGCTTCGCGCTCGGCCGGAATGACGAGACCCTGCATGAAACGGCGATAGTACGAAATTGCGAACGGCCACGGCGAATGCTTCGCTATTCGCTATTCGCTATTCCCTATTCCCTATTCGCTATTCGCTTATTTCAGTTTCCTTCGCGCCAGATGCCGAGCGCTTCCTGCACCGGACGGTCGGAAATGCTGAACAGCACCGACTCTTCCGTCGCATTGTGAGCGTAGCGCTGCCAGGACGGCACCACGAAAACGTCGTTGGGCGACCATTCGAGGGTCTTGTCGTCGAGCTTGGTCGTCCCCTTGCCTTCCACGCACACGAAGATGGTGCCGTCGGTCGAACGGTAGTTCTCGCCCTCGAAACCCTTGGGCAGCAGCGCGAGGTGCGCGCCCATGGTGGGCAGCGCCCAGCCGCCGGTGACCGGATTGGCGTAGCGCACGCGCGCGCCGTGGCGCTTGTCGATATCGCCGGCGCGCTTGAGCCGGTCGAGAATCGGCCGCGTACGCTCGTACGTATAGTTGACGATCGGCGTCTTTTTGGAGAACGTGACCGCGCCGTCGGGCAGCACGCCGGAGCCGTAGCGCGCCATGGAGTCGCCGTCCTCGCGGCCGGTCGTCTGCGCTTCATCGTCGAGATGCTCGGCGAACATCGATTCAAAGAAGTTGACGGTCGGCAGGTCGAGCACGTCGAGCCACACCATCGGCTTGTCCGACGTATTGCCGTGGTCGTGCGCGTCCCAGTTGGCGGTGATGACGAAGTCGCCGGGCTTCATGATGCTCTTCTCGCCCTCGACCGCGGTGTAGGCGCCCTCGCCGTCGAGCACGAAACGGATCGCCGACGCTGAATGGCGGTGCGCCGGCGCAATCTCGCCCGGCATGATCAGCTGCAGCCCCGCGAACAGCGTGTTGGTCGCGCGCGACTTGCCGCGCAAGGCCGGATTCTCCAGCACCAGCACGCGGCGCTCGGCTTCCTTGGCGGTGATCAGCTCGCCGGCCTCGGCGATGAGCGGGCGCACATCCTTGTAGTGCCAGACCTTGGGCGCGGCGACGCTCTTCGGCTCGGTGACGACCAGGCCTTTGAGCACCTCCCATAGCGGCGCCATGTCATAGGCGCCGATGCGGTCGTAATAACCCTGCCGGATGGCGTCGACGTTGTCCTTGGGTCCCGGCGCCTTCGCCGTGGGCTTCTTCTGCGCGGTTGAGACCGCCATGGGGTCCTCCATTCTGCAATGAGCGGGCGTTGGTCTGACTATATCAGATCGTGCCCGGCCGGACAGCGTCAACCCGCCTACGCACTCATCTTCACGATGAATTTGGCGAAGGCTTCGAGCTGCTGCTTGATGATGGCGCGGGTAGGCTCGTCCTTGAGCACGCCCTTCTCCGCGTCGACCTTGTTCTGCACCATGCCGATGAAAATTTCCGGCCGGCCGAAGGTGAAGGCATCGAGGAAGATCAGGCACTGGCGCAAGTGATATTGCATGCGCGGGCCGCCGAGCGGGCCTTGCGTCGCCGACTGGATCGCCACCGCCTTGCCGGCGAACGGCTGGTTCTGCATGCGCGAAACCCAGTCGATCGCATTCTTGAGCAGGCCGGGGATGGAATAATTGTATTCCGGGGTGACGAAGATCACGCCGTCGGCGGCGCGCACCGCGTCGGCGAGAGCGGTCGCCGGCGCCGGGAAGCCCTCGCTTTGCACGTCGGCGTTATAGAGCGGCATCACCAGCGTGGGCGAACGCGTGATTTTCATGCCGGCGGGCGCCAACTCCGACAGCGTGTTTGCCACCATGGCGTTGTAGGAGCCCTTGCGGAGCGAGCCGCAAATGACGAGCACGTTGAGATTGCTGGCATCGGCCATGATGGTCCCTTCATGTTTCTGCTTAAGGCCTGGGTGTTTACCGCAGCCCGCAATGTCATTTCAACCGATGTGGCGCGGTTGCTGGCCCATGGACGCTGTGATACGGGGCGCGCCTTCAACATCGTTAAAAAGTAGGAGTGTGACGCATGCCCGACGCAGGCAAGATCGGCTGGATCGGCATCGGCCGCATGGGCTTTCCCATGGCCGAGCGGCTGCTCAAGGCCGGGCACAAGCTCGCCATCTGGAACCGCACCCGCGCCAAGGCCGAGCCGCTCGCCGGCGCGGGCGGACAAATCGTCGGCCAGCCGACCGACCTCGCCGACGTCGACGTGCTGTTCTCGATCGTCTCGACCGGCAAGGATCTCGATGCGGTGCTGTTCGGCGCGCATGGCGTCGCGTCCGGCCGCAACGGCAAACTGCCGTCGATCGTCGTCGACTGCTCGACCATCGGGGTCGAGGAATCCGCCGCGATCCGCCGGCGGCTTTCCGAGCACGGCGTGGCCTTTGTGTGCGCGCCGGTGAGCGGCAACGCCAAGGTGATCAAGGGCGGCCGGCTCTCCGCCGTGGTGTCCGGGCCGGAGGCTGCGTGCAAGCGGGTGATGCCGCTGATCGAAGCCTTCGCGCCACAGGGCGTGTCCTACGTGGGCGAGGGCGAACTCGCGCGCATCTGCAAAATCGCTCACAACGTCATGCTCGGCGTCGTGATCGAGAACCTGATCGAGATCACGCTGCTCACCAACAAGATGGGCGTGCCGCGCCACGCGTTCCTGGCGTTTCTCAACAACAGCGTCATGGGCTCGATGTTCACGCGTTACAAGTCGCCGGCGCTGGTCAATCTCGATTGGACGACGACGTTCACGCCGGAGCTGCTGCGCAAGGACCTCGACCTCGGGTTGGAGCTGGGGCGCGAGCAGGACGTGCCGATGCCGGTGACGGCGGCCGCGCGGGAGATGCTGCAGAGCCACTTCGGCGCCGCCACGCTCAAGCCTGATGCGGAAGGTTATTTGCAGAAGGATTTCGCCGCGCTCGCCGAGACCATGGCGTTGATGGCCGGCATGACGCTCAAGAGCGAAAACAAGAACGTCCCGACGGGATTGGAGTAGTAAATCACTGGGCAGCGCGTGGTTCTCAGCGCTCGTCATCGCCCGCGAAAGCGGGCGATCCAGTAAACACTGACCTTTCAGATAAAACTACGGCCGGTGTTTACTGGATGCCCCGCTTTCGCGGGGCATGACGAATTCAGAGCGTAGCGCCGCAGATTAATGCGTCACGACCGCGGCTGCGGTGGTGGCGGGCTTGCCGACCGCCGAATCGATGGCGCCGGCGAGCTGCCGGGCGATGCAGTCGTAGCCCCAATCGTTCATGTGCAGGCCGTCGGGCGATACGAAGTCGCCAAACGCAAGGTGGCGCACCTCGTACCAGCTGCGCATCAGCGCGAAGCGGCGCAGCAGGCCGGCGCCTTCCTCATTCGCCTCGGCGCGGATCAGTTCGACCATGCGCCGCGCCTGCGGCCGCGCGATCACCGCCGGCGCGTATTGCGGGTCGATGAGCACCACATCGGCGCCCGTCGCCTTGAGCCGCTCGATGCCCTGGCGGATCAGCGAGCCCTGGCCGGCGATGCCCGGGTTGTGCAGCACCGCGTTGGTGCCGACCTGCCACAGCACGAGGTCGGGTTTCTGTTCGATCACGTCGCGGCTGAGGCGCGCCAGCATCTCGGGCGCGTCCTCGCCGTTGATGCCGCGGTTGAGCACCTTGATGGAGGCGTCGGGAAAGCGCTGTTTGAGCAGCGCTTCGAGGCGGGCCGGATAGGCGGCTGCCGAGGAGCTGGCGCCCACCCCGAAGGTGGACGAGGAGCCGATCGCCACGATCGTCACCGGCTTGCCCTGCTCGAGGCGCGCGGCCGTGCGGGCGAACCAATGCCCGCTCGACAGGGCCGCAGCCGATACGGTGCACTGCGGCTTGCCCGGCCGCTCGGCGGCGGGCGCGATGACGGTCGAGAGCGCAAGCAAGAGCGTCGCGGAAACGCTCCGCGAGACGGCGGACGAGAAGTTCATTGAGATAAGCCCCAAAGCCCAGCGCCAACCCTTCGCCCGTTCTTGTTAACCACACTGATTCAGCGGGCGTATTTCGTTATTCGCATTTTTGACATGAATGGCGGCTGAATGAATTGAGACCCTACACCTAAGTATAGATCAGGTGCCACGCACCGCTTGATCGTCACGCCGCAGAATGATTGGCTGCGCGTCCCTCCCACCACGCGTCCTTAACCATGCCGAACGCTCGCAACGTCACTGTCGTCTCGCACATCGACTGCCCGGGCGGCGGCCAGGTGTGGATCGACGGCACCACCCTCTACGTCGCGCACATGAAGGCGCCCGCCGGCACCTCGATCTACGACGTTGCCGACCCGCGCGCGCCGCGTCTGATCGCGCACGTGGAAATCCCCGCCGGCTGGCACTCCCACAAAGTCCGTACGCAGGACGGCGTGATGATCGTCAACCACGAGCGCCACGGCACCGACGGGGATCAAGCCTTCGGTGGCGGCTTGGGCATCTACGACGTGTCGACACCGGCGCGGCCGCGGCTCGTCGCCAAGTGGCGCACTGCCGGCGGCGGCGTCCACCGCTACGACTTCGATGGCCGCTACGCCTATCTCTCATCGACGGCCGAGGGGTACGTCGGCAATATCGTGGTGATCCTCGACTTGAAGGATCCCGCGCGCCCGCAGGAGGCCGGCCGCTGGTGCATTCCCGGCCAGGAGACCGCCACCGGCGAGGCCGCACCGGTCGGCGGAGTCAAGCCTCGCTGCCATCATCCGCTGCGCCTCGGCGACCGGCTCTACGTCTCCTACTGGCACCACGGCTTCTTCATCCTCGACGTGACGGACCTCGCCAAGCCGCGCCTCGTCTCCGGCCTCAACACCAGCCCGGCGCATCCGCATCCGACGCACACCTGCCTGGCCATGCCGATGCCGCTCAAGGGCCGGCGCATCATGGTGGTGGCGGACGAGGACGTGGCGAAGCTGCGGCCGTCGCCGCCGTCGTTTTCCTGGATCTGCGACATCACCGACGAGCGCCAGCCGTTGCCGATCGCGAGCTTCGATGTCGAAGGAGTCGACAAGGACGGCGCGCCGCAGCCGCCGATGACCGGGTGTCACCAACCGTGCGAGGTCGTCACCGGCACGGTGATCCCGTTCGCCTGGTTCGCCCAGGGCCTGCGCCTCGTCGACATCGCCGACCCGTTCCGGCCGCGCGAGGTCGGCTTCTTCAAGCCCGATCCGCCGGACGGCTGCGAGCGCGCGTCCTCGAACGACGTGACCGTCGACGCGCGCGGGCTCATTTATCTGGTGGATCGCCAGCGCGGCGTGCACGTGCTGGAGCGCACCGGACATTGAGCGCTGGCTTGACTCGCCGACGCGCGCTGCACGTTGCGAGCGCGGCCGCAGCAGCCATCGCCGTCCCGCGCCTCGCGCGCGCGGCGTTTCCCGAGCGGCCGTTGCACCTCATGGTCGGCTTCGCGGCCGGCGGCACCGTCGACACGATTGCCCGCATCCTGGCGCAGGGTATGTCAGCGCTGCTCGGCCAACAGGTCGTGGTGGAAAACCGGCCGGGCGCGAGCGCAAGCCTTGCGGCTAACGCGGTCGTGCACGCGGCGCCGGACGGCCACACGCTCCTGTTGGGCGTGTTCTCGCATGCGGTGGCGCCGGCGCTGATGCACCTGAGCTACGACACGCTCGCAGACCTCACCGCAATCTCGCAGGTGGCCAGCGTGCCGCTGTTCATGTTCGCAGCGGGCAGGTTGCCATTCCGCACGGTCGGCGATGTCATTGTCGCCGGCAAGACAATGCCCGACAGGGTCACCTATGCGTCGGGCGGCGTTGGCTCCTCGGCACATCTCGCCGCCGAACTGTTCGCGCGGCGCGCCGGCATCAAGCTCGTGCATGTCCCCTATCGCGGCAGCGCGCCGGCCATTCAGTCGCTGCTCGCGGGCGACGTGAGCCTGCTGTGGGATACGCCGCAACCCGCGACCCGCGCCTACATCGTGGAAGGCCGATTGCGCGCGCTCGCCGTCATGGCGCCCGCGCGGCTGCCCACGTATCCGAAAATCCCGGCGATCGGCGAAGTCGGCTTGGGCGATGACCTTGCCGTGCAAGCGTGGCAGGGTGTGCTTGTGCGGTCAGGGACCCCGCCGGAACTGATCGACCGGCTTTACCAAACGATCGTGCGCGCGATGGCGGAACCCGAGGCGCGCACGCGGATCGCGGCCCTGGCGGTCGAGCCGATGGCGACGAGTCCAACCGAATTCGCCGCCTTCTTCCGCGCGGAAGTCGTCCGCTGGACCGACGTGGCGCGTCGCGCCGGGATTACGGCGCAGTAGCGAGTAGTTCAACGCGCCCGCGACTGCCGCTTTTTCTTGACGCGCGCGGACTTGGCACGCTCGTGTCGGTACGCAGGCGACGGCGGCTCATCGAACCTTTGCATCTGCCCTGCGCTGCCCCCCGGATGCAGGCGTTCCCGTGCGGCGGCCGCAAAGAATCCCGAGCGCGTTTCACCTGACGCCTCGGCGGCGCGATCTATACGGTCGAGCAATCGCTCGTCGATCGATATATTCACGCGCACGGCCTTCGCCGGCACCTCGGCGTCCACGACTGTCACCATCGCGTCGGCAAAATCGTCGGCATACTCCGGATCAGCCTTGATCTCGGCGATATCGCGGATTTTCGGCAACGGCTCGCCTACCTCAATCATGCTTTCGACGTGAAAATCGAGCGCGTCGCGCCCGCGCCGCAGCGACTCGTCGACGGTGGCACCGCCGGAGACGCAGCCGGGAAAATCAGGAAAGGAGATTCCGTAAGCGCCCGGCTTTCCGTGCACCAATGCGACCACCGCGACCATCGCTTTCTCCGCAACTCTTTCCGCTCACCACCGCCAGCCGGCCTTGCGATAGATCGAGCGTAGCGTGCCGATGGGAATCTCTTTCCTGCCCATATCGACCGTAACCACGACCGGCTCGCCGGGTTTATTGTAATTGACATGGTCGCCGCGCCCGGCGCCGGCGCTGCCACCCGTCACGGTCCAAGCGCCGGCAGATTTCGCTTGGCCGCTCGGGCGCATGCCGGACCATCGGTGTCGTCCTTGCGTAAGAACTACACACTACCGCGAAGGCTGGCAAGGAAGCGTGTGTAATTTTTCGCTATCGATCGGATCCGACTTGCCGCAGCCGCGCAATTCCGTAGCTTGCGCTGACAGATCCAGGGAGCGGCGATCCATGGCACTGCAGTTCAATCCGGCGGACCCGGCGACCAATGCCGATCCGTTCCCGATCTTTCGGCGGCTGCAGGACGAAGACCCGGTGCATTGGAGCGGCGCGGTCAAGGGCTGGAACATCACCCGCTACGACGACGTGCGCGCGATCGCGCTCGACCGCTCGATGTCGGCTGACCGTGTGCGGCCGTTCTTCGACGTGCTGCCGGGCGAGGAGCAGCGCCGGCTCGCCGATCTCGGCCGCTATCTGACGCTGTGGGCGGTGTTCAAGGACCCGCCCGACCACACGCGGCTGCGGGGCCTGATGAATCGCGCGTTCACGCCGCGCGCGGTCGAGGCGCTGCGGCCGAACATCGAGCGCATCGTCGATGATCTCATCGACGCGATCGTCGCGCGCGGAGCGGCCGACCTCATCGCCGACTTCGCCTACCCGCTGCCGGCGAGCGTGATCATGGACATGCTCGGCGTGCCGCGCAGCGATCTCGCCGTCATGAAAGTGTGGTCGGACGACATCGCGCTGTTCGTCGGCATCGCGCGCGCCACGCCCGATAAATACGCGAAGGCACAGACCGGCACGCGCGAGATGGCCGCTTATTTCCGCCGCCTGGTGGCGGAGCGCCGCAAGGCGCCGCGCGAGGACATGATCTCGGCACTGATCGCCGCCGAGGAGCACGCTCAGCACCTGACTGAAGATGAGATCGTTGCGAGCTGCATCCTGCTACTGTTCGCCGGCCACGAGACCACTGCCAACCTGATCGGCAATGGCGTGCTGGCGTTCCTGCGGCATCCCGGTGAACTTGCGAAGCTGCGGGCGCGGCCGGAGCTTGCCGGAAGCGCGGTCGAGGAATGCCTGCGCTACGACGGGCCGAGCGGCGCGCTTGCGCGGGTGGTCGCGGTCGCCCACGAGATGGGCGGGCGGCGGCTTAAGCCGGGCGAGCGCGTCTATGCGTGGATGAACGCCGCCAACCGCGACCCGCGCCGCTTTGCCGAACCCGACCGTTTCGACATAGAACGCCCCGACAACCGCCACCTCACCTTCGGCCACGGCGCTCACTTCTGCCTGGGCGCGCCGCTCGCCCGGCTCGAAGCGCAGATCGCGTTCCCACGATTGTTTGAACGGCTGCAGGGGCTGGAGCTGACGACGGATAAATTCGAATCGATGGATTCGCTGATCTTGCGCGGCGTGAAGAAATTGCCGGTCCGGTTTGCGCCGGTCAGCGCGCGGCGGATGGCTGTGTAACCTGAGCAGCGAGTCCTCAGCTCAAATTTTTGCTCCGCGCGAGCCACCCGCTCCACCTCTCCCCGCTTGCGGGGAGAGGTCGGATCGCGTCAGCGATCCGGGTGAGGGGGGCTCAGTGGCGGCAGAGCCCCTGAAGCTAGGTCCGCCGCCCCTTCAGCATTCCGCCAATCCCGAGATCCTCGTCGAGGTCAGGCCAATGAATGCCCATAGGCATGAGTACGAAATTCGCGCGCTGCTCCACTGAGCCGCTCTTCAAGCGCGGGTACCAATCCAGCGGGGTCGCGATCTTGCGGCCGTCCGCAAGCGTCACGACGAGTCCGTCCGTGGTGAACTCGACATCGCACGGATGCTGATCGGTCACATCTGCCATTGTTCGTAGTCAATCAGGTCGGTTGCGGGTCGCAGTGCAAAATTGCCACGTTGCTCCGCAGACCAGTTCGAAATTCACATCTTCTTCCGTGGATCCGGATACCCTTTAGGGTAGTCCTTACTTGGGGAGTCCGGAGGTTGGTTTGCTTCAAATCGCAGATTGTTCAGCACCCCCTTCAGTCCGGCGGCAACGACGCCAGCGACAAACCCTATCGCTACCACCCACCGAATGTGCGCCTCGGGCGCGCTTCGAGCAAAGGCCAGGGAGGCAAAACCCAAAACAGAAGATATCAGCAGGACAAAAATCGCCCCGAACAGAAAAGAAGATTTGAAGTCTGAATTCATGCGTGGACCCGGATCGTCAAAAAGGTACGACAAACCGTATCCCCCTGCACCTCCGATAAATGCACCGACTGCGCCGAAGGTTCCGCTAATCAGCGTCTGAACGAGAATTGCTTCTGGCGCCCCGGTGGCGGTAACAAAGTCGAGGCCAGATCCGGCCAACAAGCCGCCAATTAGCCCACCGAGGCCCCAACCCCAAAATTGACCATGTGACCACGCAGTGCCGCCTTCGCGCATCCCAAACCCCCATAAGTTAATTTCCAGACTCAACCTTTACTCGACTTTCGGCAATTTATTCAAGACCCATTCAGAAGGACGCTAGGACCTCACCGGAAGGATGGCGCCTCAATACCGATTTGCGATCGGCAGTTCCTCGGCCGGGAATAGCGTGATCACGCGGCAGCCCTTGTCGGTGACGACGACCTCCTCCTCGATGCGGGCGGCGGAATAGCCGTCGGTCGCCGGGCAATAGGTCTCGAGCGCGAACACCATGCCTTCCTTGATTTCGGTCGGGTGGTCGAGCGAGACGACGCGCGAGATGATCGGGCGCTCGTGGATGGCGCAGCCGATGCCGTGGCCGAACTGCAGGCCGAACGCCGCCATCTCGTCGGGGAAGCCGAAATCGGGCGCCTTCGGCCACACGCTGCACACCTTGTCGGTGGTCACGCCGGGCTTGATCAGCGCGATCGCGTTGTCGAGCCATTCGCGCGCGCGTTTATAGGCGTCGTGCTGCACCGGCGTGGCGCGCCCCACGTTGAAAGTCCGGTAGTAGCAGGTGCGATAGCCCATGAACGACTGCAGGATGTCGAAGAATGCCTGGTCGCCCGGGCGAAGCATGCGGTCGGTGAAATTATGCGGATGCGGGTTGCAGCGCTCGCCCGAAATCGCGTTGATCGCCTCGACGTCGTCGGAGCCGTGGCGATAGAGAAACTCGTTGACCTTGGCCACGATGTCGTTCTCGCGCACGCCGGGCTTGAGCTCCTCGTGCACCAGGTGATAGGCGCCGTCCACCATGGCGGCGGCGCGGTTCAAAAGGGCAATCTCGTCCGCCGATTTGATCTCGCGCGCTTCCAGCATCGTCTGCTGACCATCGGCGATCTTTAAGCCCGCCTTCTGCAGTTCGAACATCATCGGCGGCTCGATGATGTCGACGCCGACCGGCATGTCGGCGACGCCCGCCTCGCGGATGAGCGAGGCGATCTCCTCGGCGTGGCGCTTCATCAGCCCGAACGAGGGCGAGACCGTGCCGCGCAACCCGATCAGCCCGGCCTTGCAGTTCTCGGGCGCGAGCCACGGCGTGTACAGCTTGTGATGCACCGCCGCCGAGCCGAAGTCCCACAGGATCGGCTCGCCGCCGCGCGAAAGCAGCGCCCAGCGGCAGAGCTTGTCGCGCTCCCATTCGCCGATCTTGGTCGAGGTGACATAGCGGATGTTGTTGACGTCGAAGACGAGCAGCGCGCCGAGATCGGATTTTTCCAGCGCCTGGCGCACGCGCGAGAGGCGGTAACGGTGCAGGCGCCGGTAATCGACGCGCTCCTCGAAATCGACCCCCATGATGCCGAGCGCCGGCAGCGCGCGCCCCCAGTTGTAGCGCGGGTTGATGTCCTCGGCGCGGATTTCACGAACGGCCTGATCCATGGGCGGCTCCCTTGAGCGGAATGAGATGATTGAAAAGGATCATAGGGCATTTGGCACGCGCGGGCGACCGCGCCCCTCTCCCTGCAAGCGGGGAGAGGTGGAGCGTAGGTGAGGCCGTGCCTCAATCCTGCGTCAGGACGTGGACGGAGAAATATTCCGCCGTGTCGGTGAATACCGTGCGGGTGACCCAACCGGCGCCGCGGGCGAGCGCGGCGAAACGCGCCAGCGTGTATTTGTAGCTGTTCTCGGTGTGGATGGTTTCGCCGGCGCGGAACGGGATGGTGCGGTGCGCGACGTGGACCTTCTGGCGCGCCAGGCTTTGCAGATGCATCTCGATGCGGGAACGATCGGGATTATAGAAGGCGCGGTGCGCGAAGGCATCGAGGTCGAAATCGGCGCCCAGCTCGCGGTTGATGCGCGTCAGAACGTTCAAATTGAACCGCGCCGTCACACCGGCGGCATCGTTGTAGGCGGCATTGAGCACGCCCTCGTCCTTGACCAGATCGACGCCGACGATGAAGCGCGAGGAGGGCCCGAGAATGCGGGCGGCCCGGCGCAGAAATGCGTCCGCTTCGTGCGGCTCGAAATTGCCGATGGTCGAGCCGGGGAAGAATCCGACCAGCGGACGCCCGCGCACCTGCGGCGGCAGCTCGAACAGGCTGGTGAAATCCGCCGCCACCGGTAGCACTTTCAGGTGCGGGTAGTCGTCCTGTAGGCGCGTCGCCTCGGCGCCGAGGAACTCGGCCGAAATGTCGACCGGCACATAGGCCGCAAGGCTCGGCGCGGCATCGAGCAGCACGCGCACCTTGGCGGTCGAGCCGCTGCCGAACTCGACGAGCGCCGTGCCGGGCGCAAGCTCGCCCATGATGCGCGCGCCGTCGCGGCGCAGGATGCTCATCTCGGTGCGCGTCGGATAGTATTCCGGCAGCCGGGTGATTTCGTCGAACAGTTGCGAGCCGGCAGCGTCGTAGAAATATTTGGCGCCGAGGCGCTTGGGATTGTCGGTGAGTCCGGCAATCACGTCGGCGAGGAAAGTTTCGTGCTCGGCGCGGTCAAGCCCGAGCGCCGAGCGAAAGATCACGTCCATGGCCGGCCTCCAACTCTACACTTCGTCAGCCGAAGTCGGCCAGACGCAGCCCGCTGAATTGCCAGCGCGCCGGCGGATAAAAGAAGTTGCGATAGCTCACGCGCGAATGGCCCGCGGGGGTCGCGAGCGAAGAGCCGCGCAGCACCATTTGATTGATCATGAATTTGCCGTTGTATTCGCCGAGCGCGCCGTCCGCGGCGGCAAAGCCCGGATAGGGCGCGTAGGCGCTCCGCGTCCATTGCCACACGAGCCCGAACGCATCGGCAAGCTCGCCCGCGCGCGCGGCGATCTCCCACTCGGCTTCGCTCGGCAGATGCTTGCCGGCCCAGCGCGCGAAAGCGTCGGCTTCGTAGTAGCTCACGTGCATCACCGGTGCGGCGGGATTAACGGGCCGCAAGCCGCCCAACCCGAACACCTGCCAGCCTCCGTCGATCTCGCGCCAATAGCCGGGCGCGTGCCAGCCTTCCGCCTCCACGACGGCCCAGCCGTCCGAGAGCCACAGCGACGGCGTCGCGTAACCGCCGTCCTCCATGAACGCGAGCCATTCGCGGTTGGTGACGAGCGCGTGCGCGATGCGAACCGGGCCGGCAAGCACGCGGTGCGCCGGCCCCTCGTTGTCGAAAGAGAATCCGTTGCCGTCGTGGCCGATGGTGCGAATGCCCTCGGCAATTTCGACGAAGCCCGACGCGGGCTTGGACGCGGGCGGCTGCCAACGAGCGTCATAGGCGGGCAATGTCGGGTTCTGATCGACCGCGTGCAGAATGTCGGTGAGCATCAACTCCTGATGCTGCTGTTCGTGATTGAGTCCGATTTCGACGATCGGCGCGATGCGCGCGAGCGCCGCCGGGTTTGCTTGCGCGATCAGCTCCGCGACCGCGGCATCGACATGCGCGCGATAAGCCGCGACTTCCGCCGCGTCCGGACGGGTGATGAGGCCGCGCTTCGGCCGCGCATGGCGCGGGCCCGCCGCGACGTAATAGGAATTGAACAGATAAGCGAAACGCGGATCGAACGGCCGATAGCCGGGCGCGTGGACTTTAAGCAGGAACTCCTCGAAGAACCATGTCGTGTGGGCGCGGTGCCACTTGATCGGACTCGCGTCCGGCATCGACTGGATCACCTGGTCCTCGGGCGAGAGCGGCGCTGCGCGGCGCTCGGTCTCGGCACGGACCGTCACATAAGCGTCACGCCAATGGGCCGCGGGATCGCTGTCGCGGTGGCCCTCCGCCGCGCTTCGGTCAATGGCGATACTCGTCATTAAAACTCCCGGGCCCGAGAGACGAGGGCAGCTTTTCGGGGAGACGGCCACCCAGTAGAACGGGCCGAGCGGTATTGTGTTCCAGGCAAAGATGGGGCGCAATCGGGCCGGCGCAACCCCTCGCCATCCTGACCTTTGTCGCGCGATAACGTCCCGAAACGCGATGATGTTCCACTAGCAGGCTGCTGAAAAACCAGCTTTGGAGGCCGATTTTCGTGATGTGCGCGGCGACGAGTCGATCGCTGGATCGTTTACGCGGCTGCGCACACGGCATCGATGAGCATCTTTCTTCATTTTTT
>Ga0213881_10000946_pt1 | contig 15124 bp, 12 predicted proteins | sample BarmaccoBMER_R08_FD_160104 | JGI IMG/M metagenome (GOLD analysis project Ga0213881, IMG submission 160104) | Barbacenia macrantha exposed rock microbial communities from rupestrian grasslands, the National Park of Serra do Cipo, Brazil - ER_R08 ... | reverse complement strand
CTTCTCGTTGACCCAGTCCTGGTAGTAGGAGCTGCCGAGCAGGATCCGGATCCCCAGGTTGATCTCCACCAGATCGGTCGTGAGGAGTTTTCCATCGACCACGACCCCGGGCGTCACGTACATCGCTCGGCCCCAGTCGGTCATGTGCTCGTAGCGGTAGTCCACCACGTTCGGGTCTTGGAAGGCGCCCCAACAGCCCAGCAGGACGCGGCGGCGCCCCACCTCTTCGTAGCCGGGCAGGGCCTCATACCAGAAGTTGAAAACATCGTCGTTCAGCGCGACGGCCTTCTTCACGAAGTCGAGGATGTGCAGCAGCCGGGCGAGGTAGTCGGTGAACAGCGACGGTGAAGGCATGGTGCCGACGCCGCCGGGGTAGACGGTCGACGGGTGCACGTGCCGGCCCTCCATGAGGCAGAACATCTCCCGGGTGATCCGGCTGACCTTCAGCGCCTCCTGGTAGACGGCACCCTCAAACGGGTTGAACGCGCGCATGATGTCGGCGATCGTCCGCATGCCGTGGACGACCGCGCTCGGCGCCTCGGTGTTCTCCGCCTAGACCGAGCACGTGGTGTGGTTGTCCCCGCAAATACCGCAGATCCGGCTCGTAATGAAGCCGGCGTCCCTCGGGTCCTTACCCTTCATGAACACTGAATAGCCGCGGAACAGCGACGACGTGCTGTGACACTCAGTCACTTCCCGGTTGGCGAAGTCGATCTTCGTGTAGAGCCCCAGGTTGCCGATGATGCGAGTGATCGGGTCCCACACCATCTCCACGATCTGGCCGGGCTTGCGCCTGGTTTTGGCCTGCTCGGTTGCCGTCATGTCCGCGTCTTTCTTCGTTGGTCGACTGGTGGTGGGTGCTCGGCCGCCCCGGGTTGCTGCTTCGGCTCTGCGAGCAGGCATCAGGGGCGCCAGCGCGGGTTGTAGCCGCTGGTCAGCGCCTTCCGGTTGTGTCGCCACTTGGGTTCACGGTTCGCCGTGGCGTTGGTGATGCCGCGCATCCGGCGGATGAACGCCCCGTAGGGCTTGACGATCATTGAGGAGAGGCTCCCGCCGGGGGGCATGTCCATGAACGGCATGAACTTGTCCGGGAAGCCGGGCATCGTGCAGGCGATGCAGATCCCGCCGACGTTAGGGCAGCCGCCGACTCCGCCCATCCAGCCGCGTTTGGGCACGTTGCAGTTCACCACCGGACCCCAACAGCCCACCTTGACCTGACACTTCGGCGAGTTGTAGTCCTTGGCGAAGTCACCCTGTTCGTAGTAGCCGGCCCGGTCACAGCCTTCGTGCACGGTCTTGCCGAAGATCCACTGTGGCCGCAGTAGCTCGTCCAGCGGCGGCGGGGGCGCCGAGCCCGCGGCGTGGTAGAGCACCCAGGTCAGGGTCTCCATGAAGTTGTCCGGCTGGACCGGGCAACCCGGGATGTTGACAATCGGCAGCGCGCCCTTGGACTTGAAGTCCCAGCCCAGGTAGTCGGCCAGGCCCATGCAGCCGGTCGGGTTGCCCGCCATCGCATGGATCCCGCCATAGGCCGCGCAGGTGCCGATGGCCACCACGGCCCACGCCTTCGGCGCGAGCTGGTCGATCCACCAGTTCAGCGTGAGTGGTTCACCAGTCTCCAGATCGTTCCCGAAGGATGTCCAGTATCCGTTGCCGTTGATGTTCTCGTTCGGGATGGAGCCCTCGATCACCAGGATGAACGGCTCCAGCTCGTTCCGGGCGGCCGCCCGGAACGGAGCCAGGAACTCCTCACCGCCCAGCGTCGGGGAGAGGACCTTGTTGTGCAGGTGGACCGTCGGCAATCCGGGCACCAGCCCCAGGACCACGTCCTCGATCGGAGGCTGGGAGGCAGCGGTCACCGAGACCGTGTCCCCGTCACAGCTCATCCCCTCCGAGATCCACAGGATGTGCATCTCGTCAAAGCCGTGCGGCTGTGGCATTGTCGCCGTCATCTCACTCCCTCCGTCCTGGCATGTGTGGTCATGTTTGGGGCCTGCCCTGCAGCCGGTCCCGCAGCCGGTCGTAGATCGCCGCCACCGGTCCGGCGAGGGTGAGCAGCGGCGGCTCGTCCGGGGCGTGCGGGTGCGGCCGGGTGGGCGCGGTCTGCTTACCCTTGTCGAGTTCCGCACCGAGCTCCTGCAGCGCCTGCTCGTCGACTGCCGCGCGCAGCTTCGGCATCAGCACGCCCTCCTCCTGCACGTGGTGCTCGATCTCCCGCTGCAGGTCCGCCATCAGCGCGTCCGTCCGGTCGTCACCGGCGGAGAGCCCGTCGAGGGCGAGGAGGGTCTTCTTGACGCTCATGTGCTCGGCGAGGTGCTCGTCGATCTCCTGCTGACCGTCCGGCAGGACCTTCCTGGCCAGCGGATACACCATCAGCTCTTCCAGCGCCGCATGTTTGGACAGCTCACGCACCACGATCTCCACCACCCCGCGCCGCTGAGCGTCGGAAGCTGCCGCCTGGTAGTCGCGGAACAACTGCTCGACCATGCGGTGATCATGGCTCAACAGCTCGAGCGCATCCATCGATCCCTCCCTGCTGAGTACGTGCCGGGGCCGTCGGCCATCGCCGGGCGCCGTGCCCGGAGCGCCCCGTGCCGGCGCTTCAATGCCCTCCGCGGAATCTCCTCGACCCGGTCGATGCTCGCTGCGGTGCGTGGGTCGGTGGCCCGTAGCGTCGAGGAGCTACCCGCAGCTGGGGGATTTAAACCCCAGCGTCACCACGCATCACGAGGAAGCGTTCCGCCGGCCTGGCTGGCTGCGCTGCGGCACGCCGCCGATGGCACGCTGTTGTCGGCACCGGTGCCTGGGTGGCCGTCTGGAAGGGGAGGTCGTCATGGCGTCAGCGGCTGAGCAGGCAGGTAAGGCTGATGCGCTACAGCGGTCCACCCGGAAGAAAGGCGCTCACGACCAGAGCCGGTTGTTGCCGGTGCTCGCGGTGGAGCGGATGCTTCGTGCAGCGCTTCTGGTCAGTGTCGGCCTGATCCTGCTGACCCATGTGCACACGGACTGGGCGGATCTCGCACGACGCTTCGCTGAGCAGGTCGGGCTCGACCCGAGCCGCAACGAGACCGGCCGGCTGATCTCAAGGCTGGCGGGGTTCGGGTCGCGGCAGGCGCGGCGCGACGGGGCGATCGCCATCGGGTACGGATTGTTGGAGGCGGTGGAGGGGTACGGCCTGCTCCGTCGCCGACAATGGGGTGAGTACCTCACCGTGGTGTCGACGGCGTTGTTGCTCGTCCCCGAGGTGCAGGAGCTGATCAAGCATCCCACCGGACTGAAGGTGGGTGGCCTGCTGCTCAACGTGGTCATCGTCGGCTATCTAGTCATCCGGCTACTCCGGCGCCGTCGCGCCACCCAGCGGGAACAAACACGCTGAGCCCGCCGGGCTCACGCCACAGTGCCCGATCTCCCAGTGCCCGATCTCCTACCGCCACACCTGGCGTTGCTAGCTCGGTTACCCGACGGCGTTTTAGGCTCGGCGTTTTACGGTCGGCGGAGGCGGACGGGAATCGAACCCGCCTGATCGAGTTGCTCGACCACGTCGGTGTTGAAGACCGCGGGGGCCACCAGGCACCCATACGCCTCCGCCACGGATTTTAGGGACCCGGCCAGCAGCGTCGTCATCCACCATGACGACGTGGCCCAGGGCCGCTGTCTGGTGCTGCTCGGTGCGGGCTGCGACCTGCTCGGACGGAGGACATGCCCTGACCCCGGCGCGCGCCCTATCTCGGAGCGGCCGTAGCTTGGGCACACCGTGGACCGGCCCGGCCGCGCATGGGGGGCGGCCGGGCCGGTCCGGGGAAAGCGAACTCAGCTGACGCCGAGCTTCTCCGCAGCCATCCTGGCTCCCTCGACCCGGTTCTTGATCTTCTGGAACGCAACGTCACGTGCGTAATCAGGCGAACCGTGGTTCGGCTTCTCATCGATGCTAAACGGCGAGAAGCCGCAGTCATCGGTGGAGCCGAGCCTTTCCTTGGGGATGAAGTTGGACGCCCGCACCAGGGCATCGCGGACTTCCTCAGCGCTTTCGACGCGGGGGTTACCCGGGTTGATCACTCCGATGTAGGCCATTTGCGCGACACCGTCCGCGTCATCGCGCAGGTGCTCCCCGATGGACCGGTAAACCGGGTCCTTATCCCGCTCACTCGCCAGCTGGATGAGGAAGTAGCCGGCGTTCATCTGGAACATGCTCGGAAGCAGGTTGTTGTAGGGAACATCGGCGCTGTGCACCGAGTCCCGGTCCCCACCCGGGCAGGTGTGCATGCCGATCTTCGTCCGCTCCTCTGGTGTGAAGCGTGCGAATACGCGATTGTTGAGCTCGATGAAGTGCGGAAGTAAACCAGCGCCCGTCCACGGGTTGCGTGGATCTTCTCGAGTGGCCAGTCGGCCCTCGGTGAAGTCGACAGAAACCCGAGCAGCTCCGGCTGCAAAGGCTTCGCGGATGTCCTTTTCGCATTCGTTGACGAGGTCTTCTTCGAATTGCTCCCGGGGGTATCCGGGAACCTCTTCTTTCAGCGGGTACAGCAGGGCCAGCATGGAGGGCGCGATCACGGCCTGCTTCATGGGCACGTGCGCATAGCCAATGGATTTCCTGAGAGTATCGGCGGCGTACGTCTTATACCGCAAGGGGCCACCAGTGAGGCGTGGAAGCTGTCGCCCGTGGCCATCGGCGAAGATCGCGAAGAACTGACCACCCGGGGCGAGGTTTTCGGCGAGGCCGGTCCCGGCCAGGGTGTCGGTGATGGGATAGGTGGCGAAGCTCGACGACCGCTGCTCGCCGTCGGAAATGATCGGTGATCCGGTGGCCTCAAAGCGCTCGATCGAATCGCGAACTGCGGCGTCCTGTTCGGCTTCCAGTGCTGTCAGATCGATCTTTCCCTCATCGTAGGCGGCGTAGGCGGCTTGGAGCGTGGAAGGGCGTGGAAGGGAGCCAACGGGCTCGGTGGGAATTCCGGTGGCCGTTCTCGGATCGTAGTCGGTCATGACTGTCCTCTCTCTTGATTGAGTAGGCGGACCGGTGGTTGTTGCTCGCTACAAACACCCTCCTGTCGCTAACATCGCCCGGCGTTGCACGAAGGGCCGCAACTGGCCATCTGGTGGGGCCGTAGAGGCGGCACAGACAGGTCTGTCTAGCAGTGAGCTGAATCATAGTCAGGTGACAATGAGTCGGTCAACGATCACCCATTCGTGGCGCAGTGGTTCATCGAGCTACGGCAACGGGCTGTTCAGAGTCTCGATTGCCGCCGCCGGACATGGGAGCGCAACCACATCAACAGCGCCGCCGCGGCCAGTACGCCGAGCACGATGTTGCTGACCATGCCCAACTGCTCCTGCACCACCGCCAGGCTGGCGCCAGCGAGGTATCCCAGCAACGCCACCGCGGTCACCCAGATCACCCCGCCGAGCAGGTTGTAGGGCAGAAACCTCCCCCAGGTCAGGCCGCTCATGCCAGCTAAGCCGGGGACCAGCGCCCGCAACAGCGCGGTCAGGCGACCGATCAGCACGATGATCGGTCCGCGTCGGCGTAACAGTTCATTGGTCGTGCGGACAGCCTCCGGCTTGATCAGCCAGTCCGGCAGGCGCCGCAGCAACCGCTCGCCGTAGCGGCGACCGATGCCGAATCCGACTGCGTCGCCGATGACCGCTCCCGCCACGCTCGTCGGAATAACCGCCCACAGTGGCAAAGTCCCCACCTGCGCGGCGGCACCTGCCACCAAGATCGCAATCTCGCCGGGGAAGACCACACCGAGCATGGTGGAGGCCTCCAGCGCTGGACAGAGGAAGGCCAAGATGAGCATCGGAGTCGGCGGAAGTGCCCGCAGTGCGTCGAGCACCATGCTCCGATCTTGACCCATCGGCCCCGTGCCTGCCAAGGACGCGCCCGCCAGTCGTTCCCTCCGGCTTACCCTCAGCGCAGGACGAGCAACGCACAGCGTCGGTGAGTTCGACGTCAGGGTCGTCGGACGGGTTCGGCGACAGCTCTGCTGTCGAACTCGGCGACAATGGACTCGACGACAAGGGAGCTGAGCACAAACCACGTGGTCTATGCGCATGCCTGAGCTGTGGGTGAGCCGAATGATCGTCTGCGTCGGGCGCGGGAGCGGGTGGAGTCGCCGAACGCGACCGGTGAGCCGCTGTCACGGCAGGAGCTTGGCGGATAATCTTAAAAGCTGACCTTCTCGCTCCTGATCGGCTTGACGGTGCCGTCGGCTTGAATTTCGCTGATAACGTACGTGGCCGAGTGGGGTTCACCGTGATCGGTGAATTCCAGCGGCCCGGAGGGTCCGGCGTAGGCGATATTCTTGTGGTCTTTCACCAGCACCATGCAGGCGGCAAAGCTGGTGCATCTCTCACCGGCCCTAGTCACGCCGTTGATCTCCCTGGCGACGGCGGCGGGCGCGTCCGTGCCGGCGACCGCCGCCGCCAGCGCGGCGACCATCACTGCGTCGTAGGCCTCCGCGGCGTAGTACGGATCCTGGAGTGGTTCAGGACTGGCATCCCTCAGTCGCTTCGCGAAGACCTCATCCCCAGTGTAGCGTGAGGTCCCCTTCATGCCAGCCAAAACACCTGGATTTCGGGGACTGACCTGGCCGACTAGAGTGTTACTTAGAGTAGTAGAGTACACTCGTTTATTCCTTGGCCCAAGACCTCTCTTGATCATTTTAGCAAGGATAGAGGCGCTCTCGTTGAAGCCAAGCAGGACGATCGCGTCCGGGTTCTTGGCCTTGACCCGCTGAACATCCTTATCGTGGTCGAGTGCGTTCGGGTCGTAAGAAAAGGAGTCGAGCACCCGGCCTCCGGATTGCTGGATCGCTTTTCCGGTCTGCTCCCGTATATCGTTGCCGGACACGTCGTTGCGCGACATCACCACCGCCGTCAAATTGCCGTCAGCGACGATGAGCTTGCCGAGCACGGGACCCTCGAGCACGTCTGACGGCGCGGTGCGGAAGTAGAGCCCATGGGTGGGGTACGTGGTGAACACTGATGCCGTGTTCGAAGGCGAAAACAGGATCACACCTGCGCAGGTAACTTTGTCAATCACCTTGAGGGCCGCCGCCGACGTTGAGGGACCGATGATCACATCCACCCCGCCGGACAGCAGCGCAGCAACCGACTGGCTGGCGGTGTCAGCGGAAAGGTTCCCCTCGTCACGTTGATTAGTGTCCTCGAGCTTCACGGCGATGCCAGGGATACCGCCAGCGTCGTTAATGTCCTTCATCGCCAGATGCACGCCAGCGTTCAGTGCTGGTCCCGCGTAGCCGAATTCCCCGGTCTTCGGGAATAACGTCCCGAGCGAGAGCACACCGTCGGCGGGTTTGGTGCTGGGCGAACACGGGAGGGGGCTAGCCTTATGTGCGCTGGGTATGAAAAATAGCGCAATCATCAACACCAGCACCACCGCGAGCGGCAGACCGGCCCCCACCAACCGGCGATAGTGTGGACGTCGAGGATCTGGGATGTCAGGTCGCCGGGAAACTCTGGACAACGCCTCGCTGGCAGCCGTCCGAACGTCAAGATCGGTGTCGTCGTCACGCAGCCGGATCAGGGCTTGTCGCGCCGCGCGCTTCTGCCCTCCCGGGTGGTCACCAGACAGCAGACGCTGTACACCATCGACCGCCCACAATCGCTTCCATGCGCTTTCACTTGCTAAGACTTGGTCGAGCTCGGCCGGCAGCGGCACTGGTGCATGAGGGTTCTTCGCCAGATAGAGCTGGCCGCGCATCCCATCCGCCGACATTGTCGGCGTTTGGCCCTGCATGTTCCGCCGGACCTGGTCGTACACGTAGTGATACAATTCACTGACCGATACCAGGCCGTCGCCGTCGAGGTCAGCCGCCCCGGTCCGCAAACCGTGGACCACGGCATTGGTGAATTCCGACCCGTAGGCATACTCCATCGTGTCCGACGCGGTGATGACCACGCGGCCCCGGCCACCGAGCTGCTCGAGGATCTCCTCGGTGCCGGCACTCCTGCGCCGCAGACCCCTGGTGAACGCACCGCTGTAGCAGCAGTCGAGCAGCAACACGATCCGCTGCGAGCGACTGTGATCCATCTGCTCCTTCACCCAGCGCGCCGAGATCCCTGTCGAGTCCAGCAGCCGCTTCTGGGTATTGGCCATCACGAAGTACAGCCGTCCTCGTGGATCCAGGACCCCGTGGCACGAGAAGTAGAGCAGCAAGAGATCATCCGGCTTGCGGTTGGCGAAGAATTCCTCGATCTGTTGGCTGACCGTTCCCGACGGTTTGTTGCACAGCGTGTCTACCGTGAAATTACCAATCGCCGAGTCGGCGAGCACGCGTCTCAACGCGTCAATGTCCTGGGCTGGAGCCGGCAGCTGGCGGAAGGTCCGGTCCCCGTAATCGGAGCAGCCGACCAGCAGCGCGACCCTCCTGTCGCTCATCGGCGATGTCACCGTTCGGTGTGCCGGTCGATCCAGGTCTCGATCAGCTCACGCTGGTCTGTCCGCGTGATCCCGGTAATCTCCAGCACATCGCCATCGATCTCCAGCTTCACGCTGCGCCCGCCACTGCGGGAGACCCAGGACTGCACTGTCTCGACGAGCGCGGTGAGCAATCCCGAAGACTGGACAAGCATGACGGTCAGCGCGCCCGCGAGGAGAATGTCACCGGCGCGTGCACCGGGCGGCGCCTGACCCACGGTCGCGCGATCAGCGCCCTCGATGTCCAGCTCCAGCAGCTGTTCCCGCAGCTGCACTGCCAGCTCATCCAGTTCTGCGGCGTCGGCTTCCGGGCCCGCGTCAATGCACAGGTTGAGCCGAGCGACCCGCTCAGTCATGATTGTGCCCCGCTATCTGTTATGAAGACACCCAGCCTACTCATGTCACAGGCTCTCCCCAGCCGCCGCCACCTGGGGTTTCGATGCGGATCCGGTCGCCGCGGCGCAGCGACCAGGTGCCCTTGCTGGGCAGCTGGATCTCGGTTCCATCGGCTCGACGCAGGATGTTGTGACCTACCGCCCCCGGGTGCCCGCCGCCGAGCCCCCACGGCGGGTGCTCGCGACGTTCGGACTGCACGGTCAGGGTGCAATCGGCCAGCACCTCGACCTCACGGATGAGGCCCTCACCACCGGGGTGCGCCCCGGCGCCACCCGAGGAGGACCGCAGCTCGTAGCGCCACACCCGCAACGGGTAGTCCAGCTCGACGGCTTCAGCGGGAGTGTTCTGGGTGTTGGTCATCCCGGTGTGCACCCCTGACATGCCGGGACGGCTGGGGGTGCCACCCTCGCCGCCGCCCAGCGTCTCGTAGTAGCTGAACGCCGCCTCGCCACCAGTGCCGATCAGCAGGTTGTTCATCGTGCCCTGGCTCGCCGCCGGTACCCGCTCGGGAATCGCCTGGGCGAAGCAGCCGAGCAGGACATCGACGATCCGCTGGCTGGTCTCGACGTTGCCGGCGGCGCTCGGCGCGGGGAACGTCGCATTCACTACCGAGCTTTCCGGGGCGCGCACGTGCAGCGATCGGTAGCAGCCGGCGTTGGGCGGCGCGTCCGGGTCGGTCAGCATCCGGAACACGAACATTGCTGAAGACAGGGTCACCGCGAACACCGCGTTGAGGTTCACCGGGATCTGGGGGTCGGTGCCGCCAAAGTCGATCGTCACCTCGTCGTCGGCGACGGTGACGGCGGCGCGGATGGTGACCCCGGAACCGATTTCCAGCACGTCGCAGTGGCGGTAGCAGCCGTTCGGGATCTGCCGCACGGCCGCCCGGACCCGCCGGTCGGAGTAGTCGCAGACGGCCGCCATGGCCTCGTGCAGCCGCGGCGGCCCCATCCGATTGGCCAGCTCTCCTAGCCGCCGGGCCCCGACGTGGTTGGCCGCGAACTGCGCTCTCAGGTCGCCCCGGCGCTCGCCGGGTGTGCGCGAGTTCGCGGCGATCAGCCGCACCACGTCGTCCCGTTCCCCGTGGGCGTCGGCGATGAGGATGGGCGGAATGCGCAGTCCCTCCATCGCGATCTCGGTGGCGGTCGCCGGCATGGACCCCGGAGCCGCTCCACCGACGTCGGTGTGGTGGGCGCGGTTGGCCACGTAACCGAGCAGCTCGCCGGAGCCAGCACCGACCGCCGACACAGCACCGACCGCCGACACAATGGTGAGGTCCGGCAGGTGGGTTCCGCCCATGTAGGGGTCGTTGACGCAGACCTGCTGACCGGGCTGCAACGCGCCGTAGGCGTCGAGCACCGCGCGGACGCTGGCCGGCATGGCACCCAGGTGCACCGGGATGTGCTCGGCCTGCGCGACCATCTCCCCGTCCGGGTCGAACACCGCTGCCGAGCAGTCGGCGCGCTCCTTGATGTTGGGGGAGTACGCCGCGCGCCGCAACGCGACGCCCATCTCCTCGGCGACCCCGGCCAGCGCGTGCCGGAACACCTCCAACTCGACCCCGGACAGCTCAGCCATCGAGCGTCCGCCGGATGTCCTTGATCCGACGGTACAGCTTGAGCGGCTGCTCCAGCACTGGCACGAATCCCCACCGGCGGTAGAAGGTCAAGTCAGCCATGCAGGTGCACCACCAGGTTGCCGCCATCGTCCACCACGGCGACCTCGTCGGTGGCGAGCAACGTGGTGGTGTCCGGCTGCTCGATCAACGCTGGGCCGCTGACCTCGTCGCCGGCTGCCAGCCCCGCTCGGGAGATCACTCTGGCCATCCCCACACCGCCGATCTCGCGAGACCGCTCCGGAGCGGGTTCCCCCTGGTCCCAGTCGCCCGGTGGCTGCGACAGGACCGGGTCACCCTGCGCCACCACCCGCAGCGTGACGATCCTGACGGGTTCGTCGGGGATGGCGTACCCGTAGGCCTCCCGGTGCGCGCGGTGCAGCAACTGCGCCAGATCCGCCCCGGCGTCGACGACGATCCGCAGCTCGTGGGACTGGCCGGCGTAGCGGGCGTCGGCAACCCGGGACAGCGTGATCTCACCCATCACTCCCTGGCGCTCCAGCTCCTCGCGGGCTTGCGCCTCCAGCGCCTGCCAGGCGTCGGTGAGGTCGTCGTCGGCCGGCGCCATCACTGTCCGGGACGCCTCATAGCGGGCCGGCGCGAGCAGCAGGCCCAGCGCACTGAGCACTCCCGGTGCCGGCGGCACCACCACCGCGCGGCAGGGTAGCTCGCGGGCCAGTGCGGTCGCGTGCAGCGGGCCGGCGCCCCCGTAGGCGACCAGCGCCAACCCCGCCGGGTCGATGCCGCGCTCGGTGCTGACCTTGCGCAGGGCGCGCGCCATCGTGGCGCGCACCACCGCGAGGATCCCGGGCGCCCCGCCGGCCGGCTCCGGGAGCGCGCCGACAGCGCGTGCGGCCGCGTCGGCGTCCAGCCGCAGCCCCCCGCCTAGCTCCCGATCCGGGTCAAGGTGGCCGAGCACGCAGTGCGCGTCGGTCACCGTCGGCTCGGTGCCACCCAGCCCGTAGCAGGCTGGGCCGGGATCGGCGCCCGCTGAGACCGGGCCGACCCGCAGCGCACCACCGACGTCGACCCAGGCGATCGACCCGCCGCCCGCGCCCACCGTGTGGATCCCGACCGCCGGGGTGCGAAACGGCAACCCAGCGATCTGCGCGGTGCTCGACACCTCCGGCTGGCCATTCCTGATCAGGCACACGTCGGTGGACGTGCCGCCCATGTCGAAGGCGATCGCGTGCTCGAAGCCGGCGGAGTGCGCCACGGCACCCGCCGCGACGACACCGGCGGCGGGCCCGGACAGCACTGTGTGCACCGGGGCGGCTGCCACGAAATCGACGCCCGCGGTGCCGCCACCCGAGGTCATCACGGTGATCGTCGGACCGGGCAGCCGGGCCGTCAGGTTGGACAGGTAGCGGCGCATCACGGGCTCGACCGCGGCGTTGAGCACGCACGTCGAGGTCCGCTCGAACTCGCGGAACTCCGGCAGCAGCGCGCTGGATCGGGTGATCGGCACGTTGAGCCGCCGCAACGCGTCGACCAGGCGCCGCTCGTGCGCGTCGCCCGCGTAGCTGAACAGCAAGCTCACCGCCACCGATTCCGGCTCCAGGCGCTGCACCTGACGCACCACCCGGTCGATCTCCTCGTCAGTCAGCGCGATGACCGCCTTGCCCTCCGGGCTGGTCCGCTCCCGGACGGTCACCACCCGATCGGGCGACACGAGCGGCTCGGGGCGGGTGACGGTCAAGTCGTAGAGCGCGGGCCGGTCTTGCCGGGCGATCTGCAGCACATCGGCGAACCCGTCGGTGATCACCAAGACGGTCCGGGCGAGTGTGCGTTCCAGCACCGCGTTGGTGGCCGTGGTGGTGCCGTGCGCCAGGAGCCGCAACGCCGCGCCGGGCCACGCGTGTGCGACACCTCGTTGCACTCCCACCGCCTGGTTGTCCGGGGTGGTCGGCACCTTCACCGCTCGGGGCCGGTGACCGGCGGCATGCACCACGACATCGGTGAACGTGCCGCCGACATCGACCCCGGCACACGCCCCGGAAGGTTCGGCCATCACTGCATCCTCCCTGTCGTGTCCATAGTCCCCATTGGTCCAACGGCGACATGCGCAACGGTCCGAACCTCAAGCTTGGGATATTGATTACCAACGGCGCTACGGCTGTACCGCAAAAGACAACACCGCCGCGAGCAACGTCTGCACTGTGGAGATCGACGACTTCTCCTGCCCGGGTTTCGACAATCCCTTCTGATCCGACCAGGCTTGCTGGCTGAAGAGGGTGGGGTGGCCGCACCGCCACCACAGCTACCCGCGCGGATATACGCGGATATACTCCGTAACGCTCTCTGTGAGCGCGCGCTAAGGGGGCCATCATCCGTACTGGAAAGCCCAGCTCAAGGGGTGTTTCACGGTCGCCACGGGGGCACCAGAGCAAGGAGCGCGAAAACCGCTGTGTCACATTCTTCCGTGCTACACCGAGGAGCCCGAACTCACCATGACGCTGGAAGAGACCTTGCGCCGTCTGGGCGCTCGGGACCGCCCGTTGCGCCTGATCGCCACCGGCGGAGGCACCGGGGGGCATACCTACCCGGCGATCACCACGATCCGGGCTGTTCGAGACCTTCTGGACGGTGCGGGTGTGGGGCTTGAGGTGCTCTACGTGGGCTCGGCCGGTGGGTTGGAGGCTCGCGTCGCCGAGCAGGAAGGGCTGCCCTTCCAGGCGGTGTCCACCGGCAAGCTGCGACGCTCCGCGAATCCGCTGCGGATGATCTCTACGGAGAACCTGCGCGACGTTGGACGGCTGACTCGGGGTTTGGTGGAGGGCCGGCGGGTGGTGCGGGCATTTCGACCTGACGTGGTGCTGTCCACCGGCGGGTACGTGGCGGTTCCGGTCGGGCTGGCCGCCAGGGCGGTCGGGGTTCCGCTGCTGGTGCACGAACAGACCACCAGGCTGGGCTTGGCGAATCGGCTGCTGATACGCCGCGCGACCGCGATCGCCCTGTCCTCGCCCACCTCCGTGGAGCTGCTGCCGGCGGTGCTGCGACCGCGAGCGGTGGTCACGGGCAACCCGATCCGGACCGAGCTGCTCACCGGCGACGCCGGCCGAGGCGTCAAAGCACTGGGCTGGGACGGCTGGGATGCCTCCCTCCCTACCGTCTATGTCACGGGTGGGGCGCAGGGCAGCGTTCAGGTCAACCGCCTCCTGGAGGCGGTGCTCGAGAGGGTGTTGCAGCGGGCGAACGTGGTGCACCAGTGCGGCCCCAGCTCACTGGCTGAGCTGCTGCGCCGCGCCGAGCGGCTCCCCAGCACCCTGGCCGGCCGCTACCGGGTGATCGAGTTTGTCGGCTCGGAGCTTGCCGATGTGTTGGCGCTTGCCGATGTGGTGGTATCCCGCTCCGGTGCCGGCACGTTGGCCGAGCTGACCGCATTGGGTAAACCCTCGGTGCTCATCCCGCTGATTCCGACCGGCGGCAACGAGCAGGAACACAACGCCCGTTACCTCCAGCAGGCCGGGGCAGCCCATGCCCTGCTCGGAGACCGCCCGACCCCGCTGGATCTCCAGCAAGCCCTCGACGGGCTGATCAATGATGCCGGGCTGCGGGCGGGGATGGCCGCTCAGGCGGCCCGGCTCGGTCGCCCAGGCGCCGCCCGCGACCTTGCCGCCGTCCTGCTCAACCTCGCAGACCACCCGCACGGATCGAGATGGGCCTCATGACATGCCGGGCGGCGGGCAGCAGCCTGGCTGCCACTCCTGGCGCCGAGATCATCGAGGTGGGTGCGCATGGCCTGCGCCGGGTCGACTGGGCCGACCTCGAACTTGTCGATCACTGGCGCCGCTACCTCGACCGTCCTTCGGCCTACCTGCGGCATCTCACCGAATCATGACCCACCCCACCCTCGCTCCGGAACCCGATACCGACGCGGACGCGACGTTTCGCAACTGGATGCGGCTCAATCTCGCACAGGCTGCCGAGAAGTTTGGGATGTCCGTGACCGGAGCACCGGTCTTCGGTTGGCGGCTACGTTCGATCGGCGCCGTCGCGCACGGCCCGAACGGGTCCTATTGGCTACGGGTAGTTTCCGAACAACCGCAGTGGGCCACCGGCGAATTCTGGACCGGCAACCAGGATGCCAGCATTCTCACCGGACTACCCAAGCCCGTCGTCCTCGCAAGCACCGAGTGGAACGAGACGGATTGGAGATCCCAGCGGGCCGAGCTCATGACCCTGCTGCCCGGCGAGCCATGTTCACCCAGCGATGTCTTGCGGACCGAGGTCGAGCTGCCGGACAGCTGGTGCAGCGACCTACGTCGGTCCCTTCGCTACCTGAACCGCGTTCCCACGACCCGGATCACTGTCACCCAAAGCAGGGTCACTGGCCTGGTCCGGGCCGCGTTCGGTCAACACCGCAACCTCCAGATCAACCACTGGGAAACGGTCCACGGTGATCTCCATTGGAGTAACCTGCTATTACCGCAGCTCGGAATTCTCGACTGGGAAATGTGGGGAAAAGGCCCCGCGGGCACCGATGTGGCGACTCTGTACTGCTACGGCCTCCTCAATCCCGACATATCTCACCGGATACACAGTAAATTCGCGGACATCCTCGACAGTCCGGACGGAGTCATCGCTCAACTATGGGTGGCGGCGCGCTTGCTCAAAAGAATAAGGAACTCAGGCGACTTTCCAGACCTGGAAACACCCCTCCTCAATCACAT
>Ga0213881_10000945_pt1 | contig 15129 bp, 16 predicted proteins | sample BarmaccoBMER_R08_FD_160104 | JGI IMG/M metagenome (GOLD analysis project Ga0213881, IMG submission 160104) | Barbacenia macrantha exposed rock microbial communities from rupestrian grasslands, the National Park of Serra do Cipo, Brazil - ER_R08 ... | reverse complement strand
ACTTCGCAGCTGTACGGATGGATTTTGGGGCGGAAATCGATCACAAAGCCGACCGTGCAAGCCTCTGAACTGGTGTTTCAGACTGTCGGGGTGGCGGGATTTGAACCCACGGCCTCTTCGTCCCGAATGTGCATTTGTAGCCCGGTCGGCGTGCCGCGAGCTGTTACACGAGACTCGTCTATGACGCGTAATCGCAGGTAGAATGGTGTGTAAGTGATGCGGCTCGTGCGACGTGGTGATGGTTGGTGTCATGGGAGGTGTCCTACGTTTCACGGTCAAACGACGGTCAAACGATCAAGCTACTGGAGGTGATCGAGGTGGGGTTCTCGCGGAAGCGGTTGGACCGCAAGGGCAACAAGCGCTACACCGCCTACTACATAGATGTGAAGGGTCGGGAACGCTCAGCGGGGACCTTCTCCAGGAAGGGGGATGCGGACGATGCGTGGCAGCGTGCGGAGGCCAAGCTGGCTGAGGGGAGGATTGGGGATCCTGCGCGGGGTCGGATGACTTTCCAGCGTTACGTGGAAGATACCTGGCTGCCGAACCATGAGGTGGAGGTAACGACCCGGCAGAGCTATACGTATGCGATCTCTAAGCACATCATGCCCGAGTTCGGGCCAATGCGAATGATAGATATTTTGCCTGAGCACGTCCGCAATTGGGTCGCCATGCTCAAGGCCCATGGTGTGAAGCCGGTGACGATCAAGTCGATCAAAGTCATTTTATCTGCTATCTTCACAACTGCTTTTGATGATCAAGTGACTTTCTTGAATCCGTGTAGGGGTGTGAAGACTCCTGCCGTTGTGCGTAAGCCTCTTGTAATCATTACGCCTGAACAGTTTGATGTCGCGTATCAGGCGTTGCCTAATTCTGATGCGCAGCTTCTTGTGGAAACAGACATTGAGAGCGGTCTACGGTGGGGCGAGTTGACCGAGCTACGGGTAAGAGATCTTGATTTTTATACAGGTATTCTCACGGTCAGTCGGGCTGTGGTAGAAGTTAATCCCCGGTTTCATCCAACAGGCGAACGGTTTCTGGTTAAGCCCCCTAAAGACAATGAGTGTCGAAGTTTTAAGCTCAGTGCACAAATTGTTGGCAAACTACAAGTCCATAGAGATGCTAAACAGCTAGAACCTAATGATCTTTTGTTTGCTATTCATGAACAGGGCGCTAGAGCATTAACTCTTCTTGGTGCCGTCCCTAATCCTGACGAGCTGGGGTTGACCTCACCTAACGAGAAGGGCAGGCAGTACAAGCACGGCACTCTTAGTGGCTATGGCGCAGGAAGGTGTCGCTGTGAACACTGCACAGCTGCTTGTAATATTTACCGCGCGAAGCGTCGTGCAGCGGGAAAAGACAGTCCTCGTGCACATCGTATTCGGCAGACAGATGAGGATGGGCACATCTCAGCACAGTGGTTCCGTCAGCAAGTATGGTATCCGGCAGTAGCCGCCGCGGGTCTAGGACACGGCGTCCGCATCCACGATCTACGCCATGCCCATGCCTCGTGGCTGTTGGCAGGTGGGGCTGATTTACAGGTAGTCAAGGAAAGGCTAGGTCACGCTAGTATCGTGACCACAGAACGATACCTACATACCCTGCCTAAAGCCGATGAAACAGCGCTTACCGCACTGTCCACTATCCGCACCCGCTCCACTGCAAGATAAAAACTTATTAAGTAAGTGCCGCATGAGCATCACTACCGACGTGAGCTACTATCACGGTATCGGATGCTAACTTTTGCGGGGTGTAGCGCAGCTTGGTAGCGCGCGCCGATCGGGACGGCGAGGTCGTGAGTTCGAATCCCACCACCCCGACCAAGATCATCACTGGATATCATGAAACTCACGTATTTGCCTGCGTTCTCACGTATCGGCAAGGTTTGAGCATTTCACGACTCTCAATAAGACCTCGCGAGCAAGGCGTCTATAAATCGAAGCTCTCGTGTGTCACTGTCTGGATGAGTCCTTGCCATTGACACGAAGAGAAAACGAGAATTTTCTCATTGGGATTGCGGCTATCGCGAACACCAATGGACCCTCCGATGGTCGCGACTTCGATGCAACCGCCTCCTCCGCTTCCGCTTCCGCTTCCACTTCGAGAGCTTTTCCGCCATGTGGTATGTGGCGATAGCTTTCCCGCAATTTCTGTGTGGTTCATGTTTGTTTGGGTTCCTTTTGTTGCAATAGTGTCAGTGACTCATCTGGTGGTAGTGCGTGTTTGCCGATGGCTTCGAATCGTTGTTTGTAGCTTTGTACTGTGGTTGGTCTTTCGAGGAAGAAAGATCCGGCGATGCCTTCGGTGAGGATGACGTCGAGGTCGTCGGTTTCTGGGAATTCTAAGATGACGAAGGGGCCGTCCATTCCGCGGTAGGCGCCTGCGGAGTAGGGGATGATGCCTATTTCGATGTTGGGAAGGCGTGCCATTTGCATGAGATGGTTGATTTGTTCAGCCATGACTGCGGGACCGCCGACGATGCGGGAGAGGACGGCTTCGTCGATCAGTGCACACAATAGTGGCGGATGGGTCACTGTTAGTCGTTGGATGCGGGCTTGTCGTAGGGCGAGAAATTTGTTGCGTTCGGCTTCTGATCTTTCTGGGCCAACGGCGTCAACTATGGCACGCGCGTAGGATTCGGTTTGTAAAAGACCGGGGATGTAGCTGTTTTCGAATGCCCTGATCGAGGACGCGGACGATTCCAGCCCAAGGTAGCTGTAAAAGTTTTGAGGTACTGCGTTCCACCAGTTATGCCATATGCTGCGTTGCCGTGACTGGCTAGCCAAGGCTAGTAGTTCCTCGCGTTCGTCACCGGTAACACCGTAGATGTCTAACATTTGGCGGGCGTCTCGGCGTGTGATGCCTATTTTGCCTGCTTCCATCCGGCGAACTGTGCCTTCATGACAATCCAAGCACCGGGCGATGTCATCAACGCTGATGTGAGCGGCTTTTCGGAAACTCCGCAGCTTGTTTCCTAGGCGTCGTCTGTAGACGGTAGGGCTTTGATTCGGCATGAGGATTCCTAGCTTAGACCGTTTATGTCATGCTGCCTTGATTTGTTCGAGTTGTAAAAACGTTGATTACCTGCGGCAATGAGTCGCGTATGGGCCATTCGGGTGATAGATACTTGCGCGTTTAATTTGCACGTACAAGTATCGGTTGAAGCGGGGGAAATCAACAGTAAAACGATTTATTTGGAGGCATCGAAAATGGAGCGAGAGCCGGAGGAACCAGAAGAGTCCGAAGGTGAGCAAAAAGAGGGAATCTCCGTCAGGGTGGGACAGCGGACGATCCGGCTGGCCTGGTCAGAAGTGGCTTGGGTGGAAATTGCCGCAGACCGATTGCTGAGAATAACTACCACCACGGGAGAGCACCATTTGCTGCCTGGAGCATTGAAAGATCTGGACGTAGCGGCATCTCAGCACGGCCTGATGCGAATTAACAAAGCGATAACGGTCGCTATTTCTCAGATAAAACAGCTACGCAGACGAAGTAACGGCTACTTCGCGTATCTAGCCTACGGTGCTGGCACGGCGGAGCTTCCTGTGAGCCGGAGAAAAGCACCGGAACTCAAACGGCTGTTGAAAGCGCGGGGCGTACTTGAAACAAGATGGGACTTCATCGCGACTGAAAGATAGGTTCATCAATGGAAGAAATAGTATCACCGCACGCTGCCCACCAGGTGCGACGACTACGATGCTATAACGCCAACGGCGTATTAGAGGACTGCTCAATTGATTGGGATCACAGTAACATCCGAGTTGATCGACAAGTTGCCTCGAAGGACTTTTTTGAACTCACCCCCGAAGCCGCTGCCGAATTTCGCGGTGCACTCGACGAAGCAATCAAAGTAATGAAAGACTCCGGGCGCAGGTGGTCGGTACTGTGCTGTGATAGCAACGGCCAATTAGAAGTCTGCTGGATAGAAACACACCAGGGCTCTCTTCGCATCGGATGCGGCGACACCAACGAACCACTATGGTTTTTTGGGCTCCGCGCAGAAATGATTGACCAATTTCATTCCGCATTCGATCAAGCCCTGGAGAGCGTCAAAACATACAGCGCTACACGAAGCAAAGACACAGCAGACTCGGACGCTGATCTAGTAGAATTATGGTCACCCGGCAACGACACACCTCGCGTTTTCGCCTTATGCGAAGGGATTCCCCCGGCAACAATCGCCCTAGGCATATCCTTCGACAACTGCGCAAAAATCATGTGCTCACGACGCGATACAGGAATAACATTTCCCTCAGCCGAAAACGCCCGCCAAGCACTATCAACACACGGCAACGTCCAACTCATCTGGCCAGACACCCAAGAAACAAGCAAAACCGCATAACCAACTAAACATTCCACTCAGACTGAGCGCGAGGATAAAAGTCCACACGCCTGGAGTTGATCGTCTAGTGTTTTCACAGCGGGTGTGTCTGCCCAGGGTTGCATAAGTGCTCGGGCGGTGTGTAGTTCTTGGGTGAGTCGGGGTGAGAGGCGGGCGTGGCTGGCGGCGTCGCCGAGAACGTGAGTGGCTTCGGTGATTTCTTTGCAGAGAACCAAAGCGTGGCCTAGACGTATTTGGCAGCGTCCCCAGCTGCCTACGAAAGTGCGGTCGAAGTGTGCTTGGGCGGTGCTGGCGGCTTCGACTGCTTGCCGAGGTTTACCCAGCAGGCAGAGAAACAGGCTGCTCTGACTGTCGATGGTGCCGTGATGGACCCAGTAGGTCAGTGACTCAGAGGTAGATCCATTGGTGTGGGTCAGGAAGTCGTGGGCACGGGCGGATGCGCCCATGCACAGGTTGTATTTGCTATCCAGGGCATAGGCGGCAGCGGCCATCTGCTCAGCCAACGCTTTCAGTTGTGGGTCCTCGGTGCGGGCGGCCAGACTGCGAGCAGCGGCAGCGGTGTCCAATGCGGTGGGGGTGTCGCCGCGTAGGAATGCGGCCATGCTCATATTCGCTGCCGCGTAGGCAGCCAGCGCCGGATGGCTGGCCTTATGCGCGGCACGGCGGGCGTGCTCGAAGTAGCCTCTGGCCGCCTCATGCTGTCCCATGTCAATGAGGTAGCCGCCGAGGGTGGCGGCCATGTTGCTATCGAGCAGGTGTAAGGGTTTACGCAGCTGCTCGGGGCAGTCCCCGCCAAGAAGACGACACACCAACTGATGTTGGGCGATCACGGTATCCCACACCTGACACGGGCCAAGCTTGTCTTCCTGGCGTTTGCAGACTGCGAGGGTGACCGCCAAATTCTTGATCACCTGAGCATCGATACGACCCGGTAAGGCCACCGCCTGAGCAACCCGGATGTACTCATCACCATCCAGCCCGGATAAGGCGGCCAGCACCGATCCGGCTAGCTGCATCGCTTTGCGGCGACCCATCACCGTCACCAGCCGCGCGACCACCCCTCGCAGCTCCTCAACCAACACCTCATCGGTCAGCGTTTCTGGAGCCCACACTACGTCCTGACACCCGGTAGACCCCACCCCAGCAGACACCGGCCAAATCTTGCGACGAACATCCAGCCGCACCGACGTAGGCCCCACCGGGCGGGACACCCGGTGGCGTGAAGCCCGGCACTGGGCACGGTAAGCCTGCTCAGCCTGGACCAGCTCGGTATGTGCGGTGATTAACTCACCGTCGGCGTCACACAGCTCATCAGCGATCTTCCACAACTCAGCGGGCATCCGCCGCACACCGTGCTCCACCTTGGAGATGAAACTACGAGTCCGGCGCAACACCTGCCCCAGCTGCGGCTGGGAGATCCCCGCCACGGCGCGCGCACTGGCCAACTGAGCACCAAGCCTTGAGCGCAGCACCTCTAAGTTGGTCCGCTGCGCTACCAGATCCCCCACGTCATCGGTCACGGCTCATCACCTTAGTGGGGGTGACCAGTCAGGGATGACCATGCTGGTAGCCAGAAGGTCACGTCTACGGTCACCCCCACCCTGGCGACGACCGTAGGCGTCTAGCACCTGGTGGCAGGCCGCAGGAAACACCTCCCCCCGGTTTCCAAGCGGAGGCAAACACAGCAACCGATTGGCTGTCTTGCCCGAGGTACCCCGACCCCCTGACACCAGGTGCGCCCAAACCACGGTAACGAGGCGGAGGCGAGACAGTGCGGTCACCCGGTGAGCTGGGGCGCGACGTGAACGGCACCCCAATCGTGGTGGGCACCCGGGTGGAACAAACCGGCACGGACGCCCAGCAAGGTGCGTTGCGCTCTCGACAAGGCCAACAGGGACAGGTGCTGCGCCGCAGCGCCACCCACATGGTGGTCAGGTTCGAGGGAGACACTACCCTGACCCGTATTCGCGCCCACCTGCTGCAAGTGGTGGACCAGTGAACTCCGCTGGCGAGCACCTGACCAGGGCTGAGCTAGCCGCCCGCACCACGCAGGGTAAGCCCACCACACCCCCACAGGTAACCGATACCGGGCCGGTGCTGATGGTCCGCTACCGCGCCGGAGTCATCGGGGAAACACAACGCACCATCCACGCGGTACGACTGCTACCGGCCAACACGTCAGCCGAGGGCACGCTCACCGCCCTGTGTGACACCATCCTGAACCCCGCCGACCTGGACATCGTCGACTTCCGCGACGGCATGCCCTGCATGACCTGCCTATTCCACCTCGCCACAATCACCCACACACCCGACCCGGGCACACCGGGATGAGTGAAGGGCGTCCTTGATTGCGTCGCCAGCCTTTCCAAAATACTGAAACGGAGGACTGGATCACATGGCACGCGGAAACAACGACCAGACGTGAACACGAACCGTTTCGCCGCACACCGCAAATAAAGGTGTCCCAGTCGTGTCGTCAGCCTCTTCAGAATTCTTCTGGTTTCCGCTTGCCGGTGCCCGTCACGCCGTCGATGGTCGTGACCGCAATGTTCGGATAGGAGCACTCATGCGCTGCCTCTGCAACGCCACTCACCCCCGTGGTGCCAGCGGCGACCTAGAATGGCTGTGGCCCACCTGCCAAAAATGCTGGAACGAAACCTGCATCATCGTCGGACTACGCCCACACCCATAACCATCTCGGAAACGAACAGCTGAGATAACACTGTAACTCCAAGACACTTACAGTTGATCACTTGTAGTTGATTCATCGGGACCAGCATCAAGGTTGGCGAGTTTAGTGCGGACATGCTCGGCGTCAGGGTGGCCAAGTCGCTCGAAATTGTTGAGCGCTTGCTGCCATACTTCGCGTGCACCTGAGTGGTTGCCGATTGCGTGGTAGGCGTTCCCGAGGCCAGTAAGGGTGCAAGCTTCAAAGTATTGATCGTGGAATTGGCGTTTTAAATCGAGTGCTTGCTGGTAGTAGCTGATAGCTTCAGCGTGGTGACCCAGGTAGTAGTAAGCAGAGCCAATATTGTGTAGTGTTCCTGCCTCACCGTGACGGTCGTTAACTTCACGGTGAAGGGCGAGGGCTTGCTGACAGCTGACGAGGGCTTGTTGGTAGTCTCCGAGCTGGGAATGACAAGAGCCGAGCAGATTAAGGGCGTTTGCCTGCCCAATCTGGTAACCACCCATGCGATATGAGTCGATGGCTTGTTGGGCGTGACCAAGTGCCTGCCGGTAGTCGCATTGCTGGACGAATACCCAGGCCAAACCCACGTGGGCATCAGCTTGGCCCACTTGATCACCAAGCTCGGTGAAGATAGTCAGGGATTGCTGATGGTGGGTGTACGACTCATCGAAACGGACCAGCCAAGTACAGGCATCCCCAATACCGTGGTGCGCGTGTGCTTGCCCAAGTGAGTCACCGAGACGCCGCGCGGCAGCCAAAGCAGTGTATTGAGTAGTGGCATAGTCCTGCCAATACCCCCGTCGATAAAAGGCATCAGCAAAAGTCCACGGCAGTTGCCAGGCGTGGGCCGTGAATCCTGCATTGTCAGCTAAACTAACGACAGCAACGAGCACAGAGCGTTCGGTCTCGAACCACGTCAACGCCGCCCTGTAATCAGTCAACTTCCCAAGTGTGACCCCAGGCGTAAGCGGGGCCAGACGAATAGGTGCCCGTGGATAGATGAGTAACGCAGCGCTGTACGCCGTATGCAGATAGTAGTCCAGGGCTCGGTGTTGTGCTGCTTGTTGGTGTGGTTCGGAGTCTTCGATGTTGGCTTGTTCGGTGGCATAGACGCGGAGTAGATCATGGAACTGGTAACGCCCAGGAACATGTTGCTTGATCAAGTGCGCTTGGGTTAATTCAATGAGGAGTTGGTGGGTGTCGTGTTCGGGCAGACCGACCAGAGACGCGGCGGCTAGTGTGCTGATGTCGGGTCCAGGATGTAAACCTAGGAGTCGGAAGAGGCGGGCGGCCCTAGTTGATAGCGCGGTGTAGGACCAGGAAAACACCGCCCGAATATCAGTGAATTGACTACCCCCAGTTGCTAGTGCGCCCAGTCGTTGGCGTTGTTCCCGCAGCTGGCCCACTAGTGTACTTAATGGTAAGTGGGGTTCGGCGTTGATGCGGGCGGCAGCAATGCTCAACGCAATAGGCAGCCCCACACAGTAGCGGATGAGCTCATCTACCGCATCTGGTTCGGCCTGGATGCGCTCTGGCTCAATGATTGTGGCGAGTAGTTGGCGGGCTTCCTCGGTGGTCATGAAGTCCAGGGTAATGAGCACTGCTCGGTTGCGGGCAACCAAACCACCAAGTTGTTGACGACTAGTCACCAACACCAGACAGCTAGGGCTGCCGGGCAGCAACGGCCATACTTGGTCAACATCACGGGCGTTATCCAACACGACCAGCAGTCGTCTATCTTCTACCAAAGTGCGGTAGAGAGCAGCTTGATCATCAATCTTGATCGGGATTCTGTCTGCGGGAATCTGAAAAGCATCCAGAAACCCGCGGATAGCTTCCTGTGGTGTTACCGGGATGCCACGGGGGTCAAACCCACGTAAATCCACATACAGTTGACCATCAGGGAATTGGTCGCTATGTGTTCGCGCCCAGTGGAGCGCCAGGGTGGTTTTGCCGATTCCGGCGGTGCCATCAATCGCGGTGATCATCGCCGTGCTTGCACTGTCTTCCGCTTGGTTTAGCTGTGCAGTGAGGGTGTCTAGCTCGTGGGTACGTCCGACAAACTGGGAGATCGTGGCAGGTAGCTGTTGCGGAGTTATCCCTGAGTCAAGAACGGCGCAGGTGATGAGTTCGGCGTTGCTCATGTTCTGTCGATCATGATGGTCAAGAAGTTTCGATATTTTGGTGCAAAATATCTTAGCCAAAACCCCCAGGGTGGGAACGGTAGGTTTAGCCGCCGTTTCACTGACCGGCCATCGCTCAAAATCGCTGATACGGTGTGCAGTCATCGACGCATTGGAGTCCTTGGTCTCACTGTTGTAGCGGTCAGCTACCTCTTGTTGAGTCCACCCATAGGCATGTCGCCAGGCTGTCCGTGGCCGGTCTTTGAACGTGCGGGCCATCGCAGCGGCGATCTGCTTCCGTGTACGGCCTTGCTGGAGCAGCTTCTCCCGCAACTCGGCACGTTCCTGATCCCCGCGCGCCACCTGTCTCCACCCCCCACGACGACGGTGCGTGAGCAGTGATCATAAGCCGCTACAGGGGCTATGACTACCTCATGGAGGTACCCAATTTTGGGTACCTTCCACCCGATGCTCGCGTGTTTCCGCAGCTCAGCACGCACGTGGGGAGGTCATCGGGTGGGTCCCCATATCTGGTATGTGCAGCTGGCGGTCTTGCCGGGCAGGCTCGGTCCCTGTCACATCCGAAGCTTGGGTTCACGAGACGGGCAGCACATCGTGAGTGAAGGCTAGTGATGAAGGCCCGCTTTCTGGTTTGACAATTTTTCGTTCACAGATATCGAGCTGGGAGGGTCCGCGATGCGTGTTGTGGTGTTTCTTTTGGCCTGTTACGTTACTGTGGTCGGCACACTGTTGTTGATCACTATTGTGATGTTGGTGAGTGATGCGGTGGCTGCACCTGGTTTAGCTCGTGATGTGATAGCCGCTACAGCCGGCCAATTAGTCGCGCTGAGCGGTTCAGCATGGCTCGAACGGTGTGCGAGTCGAAGAACCGGACAGGTGCGCGCGGCGCGTTCTGATTTATCACGAGAGCATTAATCATGGCCGCGAAACCCTAAGCGCGCAACATTTTGTGTGTGGGGTAGCAGGTTTTGTTAGGCCGTTTGGGTGTTTTTCGCACTGTTACATGGTGTCAGAGAAGTTTCCGTTGTGCGCTAAGGGTTTTTCTTGTTCGTCTGCTGTCGTGTTGTCGCAATGCGCGGTGTGGCTACACAGGTGACGTCTTTCCGTTGAGCCTTCAGGATGAATTCCAGGGCTTCACCGAAACCGTTTTCGAAAGCGGTCTAGCGGAGCGCTATTCGTTACCACGCAACGAAAAAAGAGAGGCAAGATGACACGGATGCGACAACTGGTTGGGTTATCCACAGTGGACGATTATTCATTCCTATCCATTGTGGACAGCAGAGTTCACCAGGGGCGAGTTTTGGTTCCTCTTTTTTCGCACAGTTTATTTGAACTGTTTGGAGTTGTTTATATGAGGTACTTGTTTCAGATCACATTACGCTGCCGCGTATCGCGTACTTATCCGGTTTCGGTGGTGTTAGTACAGGTTGTGATTGTTCTGTATCCGCCTATCCACCGGGATCCGTCCACTGGTGCCAGGCCGCCGTATCGCCCTCGGGGTTCGTGGTGAGTGGTTGGGATTGGGTGTGGATCATCCTCGTAATATTGTGGGGGTGTTGGCGGTTGACGCATCTGGCTTCGGCGATCATTTGGCGGTACACGGCACGGGTGTGTCGATTGCAGCTGCCGCGTGAGGCCACCGTCGAGCAGGTCACCGCATGGACCGGTCAGGTAGCGGCGCTGCTGCGGTCTCCACGGTGGTGGGATTTCTTCCCCCGATGGCCGATCGGTGTCGAGCTGGTGGCCACCGAACACGGAATTGATCATTTGATTATCATGCCCGCTCGGCTCCGTGCGGCGGTGACAGCGACGTTGGAGGCAGCGTTACCCGGTGCGCGCCTAGAGGATGATCCACCCACCTCTACACCCGGTGCCTATAGGTGGCGTAAGGCTGGCGAAATCCGCCTCCGGGGCAAGCACCAGTTGTTGGCGGTGGAACGGGCAGCTGAGGCTAGCCGTCACCTGCTGGCCGCGCTTCAGCCTCTTCAACGGGGTGAGGTGGTGCGGCTGCAATGGTTACTCGCAGGGGCGCGTGCCCCTCGCGCGGTCTGGTCACCGCAGCGCACAGACCAGATCGTCACACCGTCGTGGCGGGGCAGGAATCAGACCATCGTGCGGGATCGACGCCAGAGGGTGGGGATACGGTGGCAACAAGACGCTCCGGTACTTAGTGCTGTGTGCCGTGTTGCTGTCGCCACGGGTACTCGGCGGCGGGCTTGTGGCGTGCTGCGCGGGGTTCGGGCTGGGTTGCGGGGGCAAAACCGGCCCGGTGCCCGCATCACCGGCCGCTGGCTGCTACCGGGCATTGTGACGGCAGCACGGGTGACATACCGCAGGATCCCCACATTGCGGTGGCCGTTAACCCTTACTACGTGCGAGGCAGCCGGACTACTTGGTTTAGCGGTCGGGCCTCTCCCGCTGCCAGGTGTCCCGATAGGTACTGCTCTTGCTGTGCCCCCCTCCCCGATCGCACCCGATACAGGCTTAGTAATCGGACGGGCTAATTATCCGGGTATCGACCGGCTGTTGTGTCTAGCCCGCGATGATCGACTGCGGCATTTGTGGGTTGCCGGGCCTACCGGCATCGGCAAATCCACCCTGTTAGCTAATTTGATCGGTTATGACATTGCCCGGGGTGACCCGGTGATCGTCATCGACGCGGGCGGCGATCTGGTCACCGATGTGCTGGCCCGTATCCCGCAGAATCGGCATGAGGAGGTGATCCTCCTCGACCCCACCAGCCGCGATCATGTGATCGGGTTAAACCCGTTGCGCAGCACGAGCCCGGGGGATTATGAGTTGGCTGCCGGGTTGGTGTTTCACGTGCTGCACTCGATCTACGCTGCCTCGTGGGGACCGCGCACCGCTGATATCCTGCGCGCCAGCCTGTTGACGTTGACGATGACCCGTGCCCCTGACGGGCAGCATTTCACCATCGGCGAACTAGCCGAACTCTTAACGAATACCAATTTTCGCCGATTCGTGATCACTCAACCATTAACCCCAGCACTGGGCTCATTTTGGTCCTGGTACCAGGCGTTGCCTGACCCACACCGGCTACAGATCATCAACCCAGCATTAAATAAACTGCGCGCGTTTAGTCTCTACACACCACTGCGCCTCACACTCGGCCAATCCGCTGGTATCGATTTCACCCAGGTCATTCAAACCAAAAAGATTGTGTTAGTGCCCTTGAGAACTGGGTTACTGGGTGCAGAAACCGCCGCACTGATCGGCTCCCTAGTCATGGCATCGGTGTGGCACGCGACCCTCGGTCGGGCTGCTGTGCCGAAAGAGCAGCGGCATCCGGTGTGGATGTATATGGATGAATTCCAACACGCCGTGCGTCTACCGATCGATCTCGCCGACATGCTCGCCCAGGCACGCGGTTTCGGACTCGGTTTGACTTTGGCCCACCAATATCTTGGTCAACTCTCTGCTGAGGTGAAAGCCGGTGTGCTGGGCACCACCCGATCACAGTTGATCTTCCAGGTGGAAAGCCCCGATGCCACCGAGCTAGCTCCTCGGTTCACCCCCTTAACCCGAGACGATCTCATGAACCTTGGCCCGCATGAGATCGCACTACGGCCCTGTGTCGGCGGCGTCACCCTGCCGCCGGTTACTGCCACCACCTACCCACTACCGGCACCGAGCAGCGACCCCACCAAGCTCGCCTGGCGCAGCTTGCGCCGCTACGGCATGCCACCGACACAGATTGATCACCAGATCAGCACCCGCTCGGCTGTGATCACCCCAACGTTGGATCAACGATCCAACCGCGTCCCCGAGAAACCCACCCCATGACCACCACGAAGCCGAAGATAGATCATCTTCTTGTGATCATTGTGGTGATCGTGTGTGGTGTCCGGTCGCCCTACCGATCGCGTCGCCATCGCTTGGTGATCGTCGCAGGTCAGCAGCCTATTCGGTGGTTTGTCGGTCGCCGAATGACTGCGGATTCCAGGTGATCACACGTGCGTCGGATCACCACCACCCAACTGGCCGCCCTCGTCGATCAACTCTCCGATCGTGATCACGCCATCCTGGCTGATCTCCAACGCACGCTGGTGCTCACCGGAGCGCACCTGCAACGCCTGCACTTTGATCACGTCAACCACAACTCGCGCGCCCGTGATCGATGCCGCGTCCTTGACCGACTCACCCAACGAGGACTGGTGTCTACATTGGATCGTCGTATCGGTGGGGTCCGTGCCGGATCAGCAGGACACGTCTACACGCTGACCCCCGCCGGGCGACGCTACCTCGCCCTACAACGTGACCAAGCATCGCCACCAAGGTCACGGCGTTTCCACACCCCCAGCGCACCCTTCCTTAACCACGCGCTAGCGATCAGCGACACCTACGTCAGTTTGACCGAGGCCAGCCGCCACCACGAATTCCAAGTCGCCACCTTCACTACCGAACCGGTGTGTTGGCAGCCCACAGAAACAGGCCGCGATCTCAAACCCGACGCCTACACCGTCCTAGCAACACCCACATATCGGGACTGTTGGTGGCTGGAAATTGACCGAGCCACCGAAAGCCTACCCAAAATCAGCCGCAAATGCCGCGCCTACCTCGATTTTTTAACCCATGGCGGTGTCGGACCCCACAATGTGCCACCCAGGATTTTATTCACCACTCCAGACACAGACAGAAGCAATGCGATAAAGAAAGTGATCACAAAACTTGCCAGTCCCGAAACCCAACACGTGATCAACGTCACCACTCATGCCGATGCACCTAAGTTTTTGATCACCGAACTATTCAACCCATAAAAGGAGAATACCGTGCAATCACTGACCTTCAAACAACTCTACGACCTGCCTGCCGTCGTAGACCTCACCACCGCCGCCCGCGCCTTGGGCATCGGACGCACCAAAGCCTACCGACTCACCCGCAACGGACAGTTCCCAGTTCGCGTCATACGCGTCGGCGCCAATTACCATGTACCCACCGCCGAGCTACTCACAGTGTTAGGTGTGACGCCCGTTCCACTACCCAGAACCAGCGCCGAGAACCAACAAATACAGACACCCGACGGTTAATAGTTCAAGTGTCGACATGATTTCAATGTGGTTTTTGATGGGTGGACAACAGGTTTAGGTGGCTAACCCTTCCTGAAGCAATCTCTCCAATTCGACCCCTTGAAGCGTACCGACTTCCACAAGTCGGCGGGCGATAAGTTCGAGCCCGGCTCGATGCTCTCGAAGGAATTGTTCGACTTGCAGCATGACAGCAGGATTGAAGATTCCAAGACTGCTGGAAGTCTTAACGGCTAACGATATGTCATCATGATCCGACGATATATTCGTTGGCACCCACTTTCCGAAGATGACCTTTTCTGCTTGTGGGCCACCATGTAAAATCCACAATCGATCAAGTCCAGATGGTTCCTGGACAAGTCGTGCCCCGCCAGCACCGTTGACACCATCAAGCTCAATCGATCCAACAGCCACACCCCGCGACACAGCCACAAGAGCATGTCCCGCCTCATGGACGGCTGCCCGAGTCTGGTCTGTCTCTGTCAACTGCATGGCGAGTAGCTAAGCATACGTAATCACCATGATCCATCAGGGCACACCAACGACGGTCAAGATCATCACAGAACGCCGTCCCGGAGCTCGGACCTCTGTGCATGATCATCTAATCTTGGTCTGCGACACGGCACCCGAGGGGACGCGGACCAACTAGTGAAGAACATCACACCTTGACCAGATGGCCACGGTCACGACCACCAGGTGACGTCCCGTCCCACGGTCAAATCACGGTCAAACGATCAAGAATGCCGGTCTCCAAGCTAGAGTACGGTCTCTGAGCTGCTGTTTTTGGTCGGGGTGGCGGGATTTGAACCCACGGCCTCTTCGTCCCGAACGAAGCGCGCTACCAAGCTGCGCCACACCCCGGATGGACGCCGCTGAGTCTAGCCGACACCGGCGGCGTGCCAGGCGGAGGCC
>Ga0213881_10000944_pt1 | contig 15141 bp, 11 predicted proteins | sample BarmaccoBMER_R08_FD_160104 | JGI IMG/M metagenome (GOLD analysis project Ga0213881, IMG submission 160104) | Barbacenia macrantha exposed rock microbial communities from rupestrian grasslands, the National Park of Serra do Cipo, Brazil - ER_R08 ... | reverse complement strand
CTATTTTCCTCATTTAAGGATTAGCTTTTAGAACGCAACTTGGTATCAAACAGTTCGTTCACACCCTCAAATCCCCCCCAGAGACTGGAAAGCAACCGCCCCCAAGTAGACAAGTCCGGAGCCTAAACATCGTTCGGTATGCGGATGATTTTGTCGTACTTCATCCGGATAGACGAGTGGTAGAGGCATGTCAAGAATATCTCGGACAATGGTTACAGCCCCTCGGACTCAATCTCAAACCCAGCAAGACGCAGATTGCTCACACGCTGGAACAGACGGATACACCCCCCGGCTTTGATTTCCTTGGATTCAATGTCCGGCAGTATCCTGTCAGCCAACACCATAGCGCCAAGAACACTCACGGGAAACCCATGGGATTTAAGACCCTCATCAAACCTACAGCAGCAGCGGTCAAACGACACTACCAGGCACTCAAACAGTCCATCTCAAAGCTCACCGCCGCCAGACAGGACCACCTGATTGATGTGTTAAACCCTCAGATCCGAGGCTGGTGTAACTACTACCGCACCAAAGTCAGCAAAGCGACGTTTTCCCAACTCGACCATCTGACCTTCAAAGCGCTGTGGGCTTGGGCAACTCATCGCCATCCTCACAAAGGAAAACGATGGGTAAAGCAACGCTACTGGAAACAGATTGGTACTCGCAATTGGGTCTTCACAAACGGGCAACTGCCAGAACTGATTAATCACAGCCATACGGTAATCCAGAGGCATGTGAAAATCAAAGGCTCAGCCTCGCCCTTTGATGGCAACCTAATTTATTGGAGTCAGCGGTTACAACATCATCCTGAACTGCCCAATCGAGTGGTTTTTCTGCTCAAACGGCAACAGGGGAAATGTCTGCACTGTGGATTGTTCTTCCACCACTCGGGGGTTCGAGTCCCCTCGTTCGCCCCTTCTCCAGGCTTCACCCAATAGCGTTGATCTAGATTTGATCTAGATTTATTCAATGTAGGATTCGAGAACTGAGGGCTTGGGCATCGTGCTATTAGACAGGTGTGATTACTCTGATGTTCCTAAACGAGAAACGTTTTGGGCTCCAACAGCTCTGAAAACCGATTTGTAAATGAAAGCTCCAATGTAGTACAACGTAGACTGTAGAGGAGAGCCACAAAATGTTCCAGGTTCTAGAAAGAATTCTTATTCAATAAGGTTAGAATTACCTCTACTAATTTCTCTGGTTCTACAGGTTTCGGAACATGCCGTTGGAATCCGACTGATAGTGCTTGCTGCTGGTCGAATTCCCCAGCATAAGCTGTTAGAGCGATCGCCGGAATCGCACCACCTTGTTCTGGTGGTAAGGCTCTCACCCGTTGCATCAACATATAGCCATCCATATCTGGCATCCCAATATCACTTAGCAAGACATTAGGTTGGAACTGCATTAACGTTGTCAAGGCTTCTTCTGCCGAGGCAGAGGTCATCACCATCGCCCCAGATTGTTGGAGAAGGAACTCGATAAAGTCGCGTGTATCGGTATTATCATCTACAACTAGAACGTGAATGCCCTGCAAAGTAAGGGGTTGTTGAGGTAATTGAGAAAGTTGCTTGATCTTCGGTGTAACCTGCATGAGCGGAAGATTAACTGCGAAGGTGGCTCCCAATCCTTCTCCAGGACTATCGGCTTGAATCGTACCACCATGTAGTTCAACCAGGTGCCGCACGATCGCGAGTCCTAACCCTAATCCACCAAACTTGCGAGTCGTTGCACTGTCAGCCTGACGGAAATAGTCAAAAACATAGGGAAGAAAATCAGGAACAATCCCTTTTCCGGTATCACTCACCGTGATTCGAGCTTGACGGTCAACTTTCTCTAATTGCACAGTCACGTGCCCGCCTTCGGGAGTAAATTTAACGGCATTAGAGAGCAAGTTCCACACCACCTGTTGCAAGCGAGTGGCATCGCCTGAAACTGATCCAATGTTGGGATCTAGATGAGTCTCTATGGCAATCGACTTAGATTCTGCCGCCAGTCGCACGGTTTCGATCGCCGCTTTAACTGTTGAGGCAAAGTTAATTGGGCTAACGGTGAGACTGAGCTTACCCCGTAGAATCCGAGAGACATCAAGCAAATCCTCAATCAGTTCAGCTTGCAATTTGGCATTGCGTTCAATTGTTGTGAGTGCCTGTTTCGTTTTTGCCTCATCCAATTTGCCGTTTTGAAGCAGTCTTGCCCATCCCAGAATGGGGTTCAGGGGGGATCGCAGTTCATGGGACAGCACGGCTAAAAATTCATCTTTGATGCGGTTGGCTCGTTCGGCTTCCTCCCGTGCCGCTTGTTCCTGCTGTAATAGCCGGTCGCGTTCAAGCTCAAGTTGAATATGAGGCGTGACATCTTTGAAGTAGATAGCAATACCTCTGGTTGCAGGATAGGCACGCACTTCATACCAACAATCATGGTCAGGATAAAATGCTGTGGCTGAACCTGCAGTCCGCTCGTTCATAGCATTTAGATAAATACGCTCAAACTCACTCCCAATGAGTCCTGGGTATTCCTCCCAAATATTTTTGCCTATCAGATCCTCAACAGTCCGTCCCAACAAGGTAGCAGCCGATTGATTCAAGTAGGTGTATTGCCAATGCTTATCAAGTGCCAGAAAGCCATCATTGATGCTCTCCAAAATATCTCGACTTTGCGCTTCGCTGGACTCTAGGGCAGCAATCGAGCGATCGCGCTCAAAGACAATGCTGGCAATTTGAGTCCCAAAGTCAGCAAGCTGATGCTCCCACTCCGTTGGGTGTCGTGCCTCATCAAAGCACAGCATAAGTGAGCCGAGAGGCAAATTATCAACACCCATGATCGGTGTGGAATGACAAGCCAGAATGCCATGAGCCACGCATAGATCTCGCCACCCTTGCGACCAACTATCATCATTGGCAATGTCTGCACAAGTGATCGGTTTGCCCCGATACACTGCCTCGCCACAGGTGCCAATACATAAATTGTTGATGGGCGCATCCTTCAACCCCTGCCCAAAAGACGATGGTAAGTCAGGCCTGATCGAATGAGAAAAGGTTCGCCGTTCTTCGTCTGTTAGCAAAAAACAAGCACGTGTACTAGGATTCAAATTCGAGATCGCATGGCATACCGCTGCAAGGCATTCATCCAGGAGGTGCCCAGAGGCAACTCGCTCCAACAGTTGTTTTTGCTCAACCAACATCATGTCTGAGCGTTTGCGATCGGTCACATCAACCGCAAAGATGGTCAGTCCATTGGCTGAAGGGTAAACTCGGTGCTCAAACCAGCGACTCCAAGGTAGATAGAGATATTCAAACTGGAGGGAAATCTGTTCGCGCAGTGCTCGATGAAATTGAACATAAACATCCGTGCCAACAGCGGCAGAAAATACTTCCCATATGCTCTGGCCGAGTAGGTTTTCTCGCGACTGCCTAGCTATTTCGCAGAGACGATCGTTGACATAGGTGTAGCGCCAGTTACGATCAAGCGTAAAAAAACCATCACTGATACTCGACAAGATAGTTTCAATCGTTTGTCTAACGCTCTCCGATTCCAGACGGAGCAACTGCTCGCGTTGCGTTGCTTCTCGTCGCAGTTGTGCTAGCTTCAAGTTGGCTTCCACTCGTGCCAGTAGCTCACGAGCAGAAAAAGGTTTTGTCAAGTAGTCGTCTGCTCCGGCTTCCAGTCCTTCAATCCGCGCTTCTTCTCCAGCACGGGCGGACAGCAAAAAAATTGGAATTTCTCTGGTCATCGGTGCTGCCCTCAATTCTTGTAATAGCCCAAAGCCATCTAAGCGAGGCATCATGACATCGGTTAAAACCAGATCAGGAACGTGCTGCTGAGTCATGGCTAACGCCGCTATCCCATCTGTGGCAGTCTCTACTTCATATCCTTGATTCAACAACAACCGCTTCACGTAATTCCGCATGTCCGCATTGTCATCAGCAAGTAAGATTCGAGCAGGCGGGAGGGAAGACGCAGAAGGCAAGCGCTGCGGCAATTCGGTCGTTTGTTCTACTTGTATCGTTGTCGTCGTGTATTTCCATGTCGCTGTACCCTCTTCTGGCAACCAGCGCAATGCTTCTTCTATATATGGGGCTGCACCAAACGGAGAAGAGGCAAGGGATCGAGCGGGTTGAATTCGATCAGAAGGCAAATGAGCCATTCCAATTGGAAGCGTGATGGTAAAGGTTGTTCCTAAGCCCTCAGTGCTTTCAACCTGAACCTGCCCTCCGTGTAACCGTACTAACTCCTGCACGAGGGCAAGTCCAATTCCAGAACCTTCTTGAGTTCTGCCTTGTGCCCCTTCAACACGATGAAACCGTTCAAACAAGCGTGGCAATTCTGCGGTGGGAATGCCAATTCCGGTATCGCGCACCGTCAATTCAGCCTGACTCTGAACTTGACGCAGGATCACAATAATTTCACCAGAAAACGTAAACTTGAAGGCGTTGGAAAGCAGATTGAGGACAATCTTTTCCCACATCTCTCGGTCTACATAAACAGGCTCAGTCAAGGTCTCACAGTTGACAATCAACTGCAATCCAGCCTGTTCAATGGTTGAGCGAAAGACGCTAGCGAGTTCAGCGGTAAAGGCAGCCAAGTCCGTAGGTTCATAAACGGCTTGTACCCGTCCAGCTTCAATGCGAGAAAAATCAAGCAGGGTGTTCACCAGTTTCAGCAGACGCAAACCGTTGTGCTGCACCATCTGTAACTGCTCTCGCTCATCAGGTGGCAAGTGCCCATCCAGCCGATTCAGCGTCTCTTGCAGTGGACCTAACATCAATGTCAGGGGGGTGCGAAATTCATGGCTAATGTTGCTGAAGAATGTGGTTTTGGCACGGTCAAGTTCCGTTAATGCCTCTGCTCGTTTGCGTTCTTCCTCATAGGCTTGAGCATTGGCGATTGCCATTGCCACCTGTCCAGCGACTTGAGCAAAAAAGTCGCGGTAGTGATCATCGAGCCGACGACGGGGGCTGGCTACAACGACAAGTGCCCCGCTTACCTTGCTTTGTCCTGGAGCAGAGATCGGCAATACCATCGCTTCTTGGAGCGGTTCTGCCCAGGGACTTCCAGGAAGGTTACCAAAGCGTGTCACCAGATCCGTCACAACCTGAGGTTGAGCAGTACGAGTAGCAAGGGCAATCGGCCAGCCATTAGGGTCTTCTTCGGCAGCCAGATTAATAATTGCTGGACTGATAGGGTTATCTGGAGTAACCTCAATGCGGTTACATAGCTGAGCGTATTTTCCGTCTGAATCAATCAGGTAGAGCAGCGCAAATGGAATGTCAAGGGGATCAGACTGAAAAGCCTCTAACATCAATCTACACGCCGCTTCAGTCGTTTTCGCAACCCCAGTTTTAGCAGCTATTTCCCGCAACAATTGAGCACGGCGATCATTCAACACTCGATAGGTCGTTTCAGTAACGATGTTAAACACGCCCTCAACAACACCCCTTTCTCCTTGAATGGGATTGAATGTGTACTCAAAGAAGCACTCCTCTGTATAACCAAATCGGTGCATCGATAACAGGTCGTCTTTATGAAAGGTGCCTTTACCTGTCGCTAAAACACCTGCCAACTCCGGACCAATGTCGTTCCAAATTTCTGACCAAACCTCACGAGCAGAGCAACCCAGTGCCCAAGCATGTTTATTACCGACAATCGGTCGCCAGGCATCGTTATAAAGCAAGATGCACTCTTGCCCCCAGTCAATAGCAATGGGAAAGCGTGAGTTCAGACAGATACTCAATGCCGATCTCAAGCTCTGAGGCCATGTTTCTACTGCACCCAACGACGTTTGCGACCAGTCATGCGAGCGCATCAGCCGCGCCATCTCGCTGTCACCAACAAATACTTGTTCTTCCGCTTGCCAAAGTTGGGTCATCCCTGGTTTTCTCTGCTGCGTCGATATAGATAAGCAATCCCTGTAACAAACTTTGTTAATTTCGCAAATCAACCCTAAAATTCTGAGAATCTGCAAAAATCGGCTTCAGTTACCGTTTCTACTATTCGTTCAAGAAATAAGAGTTGAGAAGAATGTAAGGAAAAGAGACCATTCACAGAAACTTTACTGTTTAGCACTGATTTTCCTAGCCAACTTGGGATGTATCCAAAAAGAATGTAAGCAAATCCCTGACCCAGATTCTTAACTAGGACGATTTCTGTCATAAGATTAACGTCTGAAATGAGCGTAAGGCAAGAGCTAAAAGCTTGAAGTGTGAGAAACTGCGGATTTATCAATTCAATCTCCTTGTGGACACTCCTCCCATAAAGTTGTCGTTTCCCGTAGACTCTGGTGGTTGCCATCACCTAAGATCAGATGGTCCAGTAGTGGAATTCCAAGGAACTGTGCTCCTGCTAGCAACTGGCGAGTGAGGTCAATGTCTTGTGGACTGGGTTCTACATTCCCGGAGGGATGGTTATGGGCAACAACTAGGCGCGTTGCTCCACGGCGAATCACCTCTCGAAAAATCTCACGGGGAGCAGCTAGTGTTTCAGTTGCCGTGCCAATTGTGATCACTTGAGTACCAAGTAAGCGATTTTTTACATCTAGCAACAGAACAGCAAAGCGCTCTTGAACTTGCCACATTAAATCTTGACTGAGCGCGGCAGCGGCAGCAGCAGGGCTATCAATTGGGGTACGGTCTAAGGGACGGGCTTGAAAAACTCGCTTGCCCAGCTCAATTGCAGCCAAAATCGTTGTTGCTTTCGCTGGACCAATTCCGTGAATCTGAGTGAGTTCTTGAACACTAACATCTCGTAAAACGGCAAGTGGATCGTGCTGCTGTTTACCTAGTTCTTGTAGTAGGTATTGTCCTAGTCCCACCGCTGAGAGCTTTCCCGGACCTTGCCCCGTGCCTAGTAAAATCGCAATGAGTTCAGCTGTTGCCAAGATTTTGGGACCGTGAGCTATTAACCGCTCACGCGGTCGCTCAGTGGTAGGTAAATCTGCTATTCTCAGACAGTAAGTCATAATCTATACCAAACATGCATTAAGTATACTTAGAAAAAGCTCTAGCATGCCTTCTTTTATAGAAAAACTTACATTTATGCAGATTGACCTTACTGGTAAGCTTGAGTTGCCTTAATCATGTGGTAGGAAACCAGTAGCTGGGTAATAGCAAGAGGGTAACTTTGAATCACTTCTCCGGTTGTACTAGTTAGCCTACCAATGTCTGGGTGACCTTCCGTACGGCAGAAGCTCCATAAGTTAGGCATCTCGTCACAAATAATCTTTTCTAACTCTCGCACCTGTTCAGCAGTTGCATGACCGTCAATTTCTAGAACATCAACAGGTTTACCCATATCTCGATCTAGTCCTAAACGTATTGCTGGCATTGGATTGGCAATACTGAAATTCACAATTTGGGTAAAATCGGGATGTGGAATATTAGGTCTGAGTACAAGGCGTACATTTAAATATCCATTGCTCTCTTCTGAGTCGCTAGGTGGATAAAAACTCACGACCAAGTCCGCCCACTGCCGCTGGGGACGAATAAACGCCTCTGAGTCTGGTTCCCGTTTCTGTAGCTCAGCCACAACTTGTTCCTCGGTATAGCCCCGTTTGAGAGCATCGCGCTTGATCTTCCACTTAGTACGCAGCGATTCAGGTGGTGCTAAGTAAACTTTCACGTCGTAACAGTCCCGTACCCCACGAGTTGAATAACCAAGTAATCCCTCACTAATGACAAATTTGCCAGGTTTGATGTACTGAGGTGGCTCAAATATACCTGTCTTATGGCTGTAAACCGGCTTCATGATTGGCTGTCCTGTGCGCAGCAGGGATAAGTGCTGCTGCATGATATCTAGATAGTTGCAGTCAGGGTGCAGCGCTGTTATGCCCAATTCAGCTCGCTGTTTGCGGTCGTAGCGATGGTAGTCATCGGTGCAAATGACTGTAACATCCTCTTCACCCAGTACTTGAGCAATCCCCCTAGTCAAGGTCGTTTTACCAGCTGCACTGTCGCCGACAATGCCGAGAATAATTGGTCGATGGCTCATATTCTCTCCTAGGTAAGATGTAAATTTCGTAAAGTTTAATTTGGTCTAATTTTAGGGGGGAATGGACATCAACTCAAAGAAGTTTTGCCTTAGATAAGCTTAAGTTCGTCAGCTGGAGCAAGATAATAGTGATACCGGAGTTCATTTCTGCTACCGAAGTTTAATAGCTTCATCCACCTGTTTAAGCAAGTCTTCCTTTGTGGAGGAGTTATCTAAAACGACATCCGCAAGTTTGCACTTTTCTGCTATTGGCATCTGACTATCAATACGGGCTTGTGCCGCCTCTCTAGTCAACGTTTTCGAAGGAGGAGCCTCCGGGATCTGTTTTAACTGCGTTAATTCGGAGCGCTGCATCAACCGCTCGATCTGCTGTTGATTTGAACAATACACAACCCAGATTTCTGTAACCAAATCAGTCATCTTTGCCTCAAATAGGAGAGGCACGACCAACACTATTGTTTGTGCAGATGATTCATGAATTGCCTCGACTAAGTGATCGCGAACGTAAGGATGAATCAGTTTCTCTAACCACTGCCGCTCGTCTGGATGGCTGAAGACAATTTGACCTAGATGCTGTCGATTAAGCGTGCTATCAGATAGCAGGATGTCTGAACCAAAATGCTCTGTAATCGTTTCTAAAAGTGGAGAACCGACAACTACAGCTTCCTTAGCATAGATATCTGCATCCAAAATCGGCAATTGGTAGACTGTGCCAAGGTAGTCGGAGACTGTTGTTTTTCCAGTAGCAATGCCCCCTGTTAAGCCGATAATGCGCCGATTGCTGCACTTAGTAGGATTCATTGCTAACATTCAACTACTGGTAGCAGCAGCAGCCCACTGGATAATCGCTTGAGTTAAACCCTCCAATGTGTATTCCTTAGCTTCTACATCTACCCTTCCTAGCAGAGTTAAGCAGGTTTTGGAAGTTTGGGGACCGATGGAGGCAATACAAACCCCATTTAAAGCAGCATTACCATAAGCCTCTAAGAGTTGACAAAAACACTGCACAGTTTTGGAACTAGTAAAGGTAACAATATGGACGGCTCGAGTTTGTAAAGCATCTAGGGCAGCTGGTGCAATTGCCTGTGGACATCGAGACTGATACGCTGCCACCTCCATCACCTCTGCCCCTTTAGCAGTTAACGCCTGCACCAGAATCTCCCGCCCTCCGGTTTCAACTCTAGGAAACAGAACTTTTTTGCCTGTCAAATCTTCCGGAAAATATGCAACCAAAGAATCTGCAACAAATTGCGGTGGCACAAAATCTGGCTGCAACATGTATTGTTTCAAACTTGCAGCCGTCTTCTCACCTACTACTACAATTTTCACCCCGGCTAAAGCCCGAGCATCTTTACCCAGTATTGCCAATCGCTCAAAAAAATAGCCTACGCCGTTAACTGAAGTCAGAATTAACCAGTCAAAATTTGACAAATGGGCGATCGCCTGATCCAGAGCAATCCAACTAGAGGGAGGACCAATTTCCAGAGCTGGCATCTCGATGACACTTGCGCCTGCTTGCCGTAGGTCATCACTAAATTGATTAGACTGTCCAACATAACGCGTCACCAGTATTGTTTTACCAGCAAGCGGGTAGTGGGTGTTGGGGAGCTGCGCCTCCGGCAGAACATTGAGATTTTGGAGGTAGCTACGCAACCGTACCACCTCTCCTACCACAATCACTACAGGCGAGAGGGAAACCCCAGCCGTTTGTGCCACAATATTTTCTATCTGAGCTGAAAAAACCTGCTGGTCAAGACATCCAGCCCGACAGATTGCAGCAACAGGGGAATGGGGGGATCGCCCGTGTCGCAGTAGCTGATGTACGATCTCAGCCAAATGTTGCCCCCCCATTAAGATCACCAACGTCTCAATCCCTGCTAAAGTTTCCCAGTCCAGCACACTAGGGTCATGGGCAGTGAAAACAGCAAAACATCGGCTCAGGACAGGATCTGTCAGCGGAATCCCTGCCAACAAAGGAGCCGCTAAAGCTGAAGAAATTCCTGGTACCACCTCAAATGGACAACCACCTGCGACTAAAGCCTGAATTTCCTCAGCAGAGCGACCAAAGATAAAAGGGTCGCCACTCTTGAGTCGCACGACTTGTTTACCCAGATGACACTGCTCCACTAGCAGATGATTAATCTCTGCTTGCAGCGTACTTGGTCGTCCACCTCGTTTACCAACATCAAATTTAAGACAACTGGGCTTTACCAGTTGCAGTAACTTTGTATCTACCAGAGCATCGTAGACTATCACCTCTGCCATCGAGAGCAGCTGTTCAGCCCTCACTGTCAGATAGGCTACATCCCCTGGCCCAGCCCCTACCAGATAGACTTTACCAGTGCTTGCATTCATGATTTAGCCTTGCCGTCCCTGAAAGAATTTTAGGTCAAACCCTGGTGCATACCTAATTGTTGTAACAGTTGCTCAATCTGCTCAGCTTTCTTTAGGTCACGCTGTCCTTGGAATAATTCCCTAGCTTTTTCCAAGGCAGCAACAGCCTCCTCTAGCTTGTCTTGCTGACTCAATGCATTCCCCAATCTTAAGTAAGCATCAGCATTTTTAGGCGTGAGACGGATTACCTCCCGAAACTGGGCGATTGCCTCCTCTGGTAGATCTTGTTGCAACAGCACATCTCCCAATAGCAAATGCACCATATCATTACTGGGATGGCGCGAAATGACTTGCCGAAAAGCTACCTTAGCACCCTTATAGTCTTTTTGCTGATAGAGACTGACGCCACGTTCAAAAGTTTTTGAAGTAGCAAAGCCCTCTCGCATAAAAAGTCCAAGAACTATTAGACCAATACCGACTACGGCGGCGGCAAGAAAAGATAACTGCTGAGGCATTTCGACCATTTTTTCTAACCCAGAAGACAAGCAGAAGGAAAAATTAAATATTCCAGAAAAAACAGTTTCCAGATAAATTGATAAAACTGTACATACGCCTCCGGTGTTGGTACCACTTGCTGTGAGCCAAGCATTCCTCCTCCCTGCAAGTCCAGAGCATAGCTCCGCCACCACAACAAACCCAAAGCCAACAGATGAGTTGTGACCAGAAACACTAAGTTAACCGAGGGTAGCCATAGCACACTCACCAGTACCATACCCAAATAGCATCCAGTCAACACCCAGCGAGCCAGATTAAACACAGCTTGCTGACCCAACTGAATCGTGAAAGTCGTAATATTGTACTGACGATCGCCCTCCATATCGGGGATATCTTTAAAAATCGCGATCGCAAACGTAAACACCAAAATAAATAGAGTCAACACCCAGACAGCCGCAGGTACCGAAAGATCTCTTTGCCATAGCCAACTAAAGTGCAGAAACAGCCCCAGATTAACGATTGCCCCCCGCACGCTAAAAATGCATAGCGCCGCCCAAAACGGAAACCGCTTCAGCCGGATAGGTGGCAAAGAATAAGCCGTACCAATCGCTAGACTAATTCCCACCGTTCCCAACAAAAACGGTCCCTGACTCCAAGCCAATAGCATTGCCACACCACCAGTCATTGCCACAATCAATCGAGCTACTGGCATAGAAAACTCCCCAGACGCCAACGGCAAATGAGGCTTATTAATGCGGTCAATCGCCACATCTTCCATCTGATTCAGCCCCACAATATAGACATTGCCGCACAGACAAGCAATCCAAGCCCCCAACAACCAGCCCAACTGCACACCAGAAAACCCAGTAGAAAACAATGCCAGCGCCATCAAATACAGCCCCAACACACTCAAACTAGTCCCAACAACCGTATGAGGTCGAGAAAACTTCCAAAACGCATAAAGCCAACCAGCCGCCTGCTCAACCCACCTAACCTGCAAAAACTCTTGCCCAAAAATCCGACCTTTCATCAACTCCTCTTCCCTCTTTTCCTCTGCGCCGACGGACAGTCCGCTCAAGTCGGGCGCACTTCGTTGGCGATCCCCGCCCACGCGGCTGTCCTCCTCAGCGCCTCTGCGGTTCGTCACTTACTCCCACAAAGCAACCCAAACCTAATCAAACCACGCTCATAACCCCGCCGCATCAACCCCAACGACAACGCCGCCTGAATCGTACCCCACCCAGAACAAAGCAAGCCCCAAATCGCTACAGGATTAAAAGCCGAATCGATCACCACATCCCAAAACGGAGCTACAGCCATTGACCAATCGGCAGTGCGAATATTCTGAAAGCTGAGATTGCGAGCAATCGCCTCATACTCAGGCAGCGAAATCACATAGGGTAAACAATACACCCGGTAGATCTCTTCCAGATGCCGCTGCTCGTCTACCGTAAGTGGTCCTCGATCAGTAGGGCGATGGCACCAAGTCACCATAATCAGAGTTCCTCCTGGCTGTAGTACTCTGTAACATTCCTGCATAAACCTCACCTTATCTGGCATGTGTTCACCACTTTCTAGAGCCCACACCAGATCGAAAGAATTGTCACTCAAGGGTAAATTCAGCGCATCCGCTACCTGGAACTGAGTTTTAAGGCTCAACTGAGCCTGAGCAGCACGCTCCTTGGCTCTCGCGGCTTGGACTGGACTGAGCGTTATACCAGTAACTGTAGCATCGAACTTCTGTGCCAGATAGAGAGAACTTCCCCCAATCCCACAACCCACATCGAGGATATTCTGGGCGGATTGCACCCCTGCCCATTGCAAAAGCTTTACAATCAGGTCTATCTGCGCCTGACGTCGGTCTTTCTTCTGGCTACCAGTTGGACCATAGTAGCCATGGTGCATATGTTCGCCCCATATCTGCTCCCACAGATTGGAAGAATCGTCGTAAAACTGCTGAATTCGTTGGGTTAGTGTTACTGTCATGCCATTTAATCATTAAGGCTAGACCAGAATAAGCCTAGCAGACGCTATAGGTACGCTACCATCAGTTGGCAATTCTGGCTTCTGGCAAAATCAACATGGCATCGCCCAAAGAATAGAAACGATAGCCAGACGCGATCGCTTCCTGATAGAGTTGCAACAGCCGCTGCCGCCCAATCAAAGCACCAACCAACATTAGCAAACTCGAACGGGGTAGATGAAAGTTTGTTACTAGTCCCTCCACCACTCGCCACTGGTAACCAGGGTAAATAAATAAATCCGTTTTGCCCTTAAAGGGTTCTAGTTGTCCTCGCGCTGCTGCCGTCTCTAGCGCTCTGACTACAGTTGTTCCCACCGCAATAATTCTCCCTTGCTGAGATTGAGTCATGCGGATTTGCTCCACTGTTTCTGCATTCACTTCCAGCCACTCGCTATGCATCTTGTGGATCGTAATATCCTCTACCTCTACTGGTCGAAACGTCCCTACCCCAACATGCAAAGTTACGAAAGCTATGCCTATACCGTTTGATTGCAACCGATTGATTAAATCGGGTGTAAAGTGCAACCCAGCCGTAGGAGCAGCGATCGCTCCTGGTTTCTCAGCATAAACTGTCTGATACTGTGACCAATCTGTCATAGGGTCTGTAATATAGGGCGGCAAAGGCATATGCCCGAAAGAGTCCAAAAGCTGGAGCAAAGACATCCCCTCTGGTACGTGAAATTGCAACAGGCGCCCCGCAGTTATCTCATCAATTTCTAGAACCGTTGCCTTTAACAGGGGTGAGAGGTGTGTTTCTTGGTAGCTTATATTTCTGTGGGGCTGAAAAAAAATCTTGGCTCCTGGCAACAACCGTCTTCCAGGCTTGACTAAAGCTAACCAGATGCAATTCTGCCGCTCTTCTAGCAGCAGCACTTCTACTGCGGCACCGCTTGATTTCCAACCATAAAGTCGTGCTGGAAGCACTTTTGTATTATTTAATACTAGTAAATCTCCTGGCTGTAGCAACTCTGGTAAATCTTGGAAGATGTGGTGAGAGTGATGGGTCAAAGAATTGACGACGAGTAGGCGAGAAGTGTCTCTGGGATTTGCACTTGTTTGAGCAATTAGTTTTTGGGGCAGTTCGTAGTCGTAGCTAGCTAGTAATTGGTCTGGGTTGGACACGTTTGGGAATATGACGCGAGGGGAAAAGAATAATTTGTATCTTTCGAGGTCAAAGCATCCAGCTCAGAATCCAGTGGATTTACTGAATCGTAACTGGAGGAAAAACCTTTATACTATGCAGAACGCATTATTTTAATGATGCCTCATAACTGCTGTGGGTTTCGCTTAATAGATTTTTGCAGCTGACCTTATCATGTGCTGAGATTGCCAACTGGGTAATATTCCCCATGCCAAGTTGGGGGCTTTTCCCCTAGTAAATGCGATCCCAGTAAGCAAGAATAGAAATGTTGGATTGGCTTGTCTCCCAAGCACGGATATGGAATACCTCTACTACCTTGCGAATGCTAGCCTTACACTCAGAATAGTTGAGTACCTGCATAGCAAACCTGAAATGCCTGTCGGGTTCGTAACCGTGATTCATCAAATTGATGGCTGGGTGGTTAAGGTCAAGATGACTTCTATGCTAAATTCTCAGCAGCATGGAGACTTCCGAGCTTTTTTGAGTGAATTAGGAATTCCCTATACACCGACAATGCGCGTAAGCATGGCATTGTGGAGCTTGGAATCAGGACAGTCTCCTACTGATGTTATGCGTCGCTATCAGGTAGCTGTAGTTTCTCATGGTAGTCCAGAACGAGAGGAAATTGAAGCTTTCCGGCAACAGTTTGTCCGAGGATTAGGATATTGTCCAGAAACCCTGGCTTAGCCGATGCTCTCGAAAGCTGAGGGAATATACTCTTGCAGGATCAGTTGATATCCAGCTATCTCTACTGGTTTCCCCAACTGGACTGGCAAATCTTCTGATACAACTGGTATCCCGCATGACTCGTGGTGCTGCTTTGTCAAGAGCCTTTGGTAATAAACTAAAGCGACATCGAATCTGCATGCGTGGTCTGCCAGACTAGGGTGGGTCGCTAGAAAGCACCGTGCAGTCTGCCAAAGTTTTGCTCGCTTGCGCGGCGTAATCGACAGCAGCCCTCCAGCATCCCAATTACCACGGTTGCGGGTTTTGACTTCAATGAATGCTAGTAAGGAGAAAGGTAAGGGCTGAACTGGTTCGAAGCGAGCAATTACGTCAATTTCTCCCCAACGGCAACTCCAACGGCGCTCTAGAATGAGCCAGCCTGTAAATCTCAACCATTGAGTCACCAGATCTTCTCCAAGTACACCTATATCGAGATAAT
>Ga0213881_10000943_pt1 | contig 15155 bp, 25 predicted proteins | sample BarmaccoBMER_R08_FD_160104 | JGI IMG/M metagenome (GOLD analysis project Ga0213881, IMG submission 160104) | Barbacenia macrantha exposed rock microbial communities from rupestrian grasslands, the National Park of Serra do Cipo, Brazil - ER_R08 ... | reverse complement strand
TCGGCGACCATCCGAACTCCACGCTCCCGCAGCTCCGCAGGATATTTCGATCTGCCCATGCCCAAGACCCCATCGCTTTCTCAACTGATGGAGCCTCCGGACACGCCGGGGGGATTCAGTCAAGCCCAGGCCGGTCCGGACCTGCAGCACGTCATCGCCACCTGGTGGGGCCAGGCCATGCTGGACACCGACCCAGACCGCGACCAGATCATCACCGCCGTGCAGACCGGCACTCTGCCCACCACCACCATGGCCGAAGTCCTGCGGCGCCGACGCGCCAACGGCGCCGCGATGCCCGGTGAGTGAGGACGACGAGCTCTGGCGGGGCTGTTGTGTTGTGCGAAGTCGGGGCAAGCAAGATCGGTAATCTAGGTTGTTAGATCGCCATGACCAGCTCGTCGAAGGCAGCCAGGACCCGTAGATTTACTGTTTCTTCGGCCCCGAGTTTCGTAATGGCCGCGGCGGATGTTTTGGATGAAGGCGTGCCCGGCGGTGATGACTCGTGCGCAGCGAAGTTGTTTGAATCCGCGCATCGGTCGCAGTCGGGACTTCAGCCGTCCGTGATCGGCTTCGATCGAGTTGTTTCCGTATTGCTCGGTGACATGACAGGCGGCAGGCACCAGCTCGTCGAGCACCCGCGGGTAGGCGGCAGCACGATCAGTGGTGACCTCGATCGGGGACGGCGCGTGATCAAGGGCGCGGGTGAAGAATCGACGGGTCGCCGCCCGGTCTCGCTTCTCGGCGACCAGCACATCAATGACCTGCCCGAACTGGTCGATTGCCCGGTACAGATAGATCCAGCGACCGGCGATCTTGGCGTATGTTTCGTCGACGAACCAGCGATCACCGGGCGCATGTCGACACGGTCGTGCCGCGTCAATCAACAACGGTGTGAAGCGCTGCACCCACCGAAAGACCGTAACGTGATCAACAGTGATGCCACGCCCGGCCAGCAGTTCTTCCACGTCTCGGTAGGAGAGCGCGTAACGCAGATACCACCGAACCGCGGTCACGATCACATCCGGAGGGAAGCGGAACCCCGCGAAGCTAGACCTCAATGCTGGTAGTCGATGACGCATCGACCAAGCCTGCCTGATCTTGCTTTCCACCGATGCAACAGACCCCGCTGGACCTCTACACCCGCCGCAGCGACGGCGAAGATCGCATCCTGCGCGCACTCGACGCGGAAACCAACGGCTATGAGGAAGCGTGAGATGACCCGTCGTGCTTCCGAATTGCTTCCGCTAGCGTCATCGAAGATCACCAAAAGCGACGTTTGTGCTGGTCGGGGTGGCGGGATTTGAACCCACGGCCTCTTCGTCCGAAGCAATAACAAGGGTGCCCTGACCAGCGCATTTCCGCAGGTATGACCCGTTCAGCCATCCCCCAGGATCCACCGAAGTCCGTGGGCGTAGGTGGTGATTGTCACGCAGTTCGTCACGCACCCGCACACATGATGATCATGACCGTAAACGGCAATCGTCGTGTGAACGCCACACCAAGCCTGGTCCACGTGGTGGCCTCTGCCGCAGGCCCGGTGGCAGCGCCAGGGCACCCATAATTCATTTGGCACCAGCTGACGCGACAATTCGTCCACCACGATAGGCGATCATGGCCGCATCACCGCCCGGACTTGGCCTTCCGATGCCACGACCGGCTCGGCAGAACTGATCCACGAATTCGCCCAGGCCGCCTCATGTGGATGACCTATTCGGCACCCACAGGCATCGAAGGAAGCGGTGAATTTGGCGTCCCGGTCGCGGATCAGGAAACGGAAGGTGCTGATCTGGTCACCGAGATCGATCAGTAGGTTGCGGGCAGCCTGGGTGGTCCAAGCCGCGGTCGGATGTGCGGTCACGCCGAGCAGGTGCACCTTGCGAGTGCGCACTTCCATCACGAAAAGAACGTAGAATTCGGCGGATCGTGCCCGTGCCCAGACGGTGTCCGAGCCCGGCTAGTTCACCTTGGAGGCGGCGATATCCCCAGGAGGGATTCTCCTGGGCCAGACGCAACACCAACGCACGGATCTCCTCGATGGTCGGTGGGCGACCGCACCGGTGCGGATAGGTCCATCGCCGGGCGACCAGGCGGCGGTGCCAGGCCAGCAGGGTGGCGGGGGTGACGATCCGGTGGGCCCGCAGCGGGCGAGGCAGCAGCTGGGTCAGGGCGGACAGGATCGCCCGATCCGGCCAAGTCAGGCGCGGCTTGCTCACCTGACGGCGCAGCACGGCAACTTCGTGGCGCAGGATGAGGATCTCCACATTCTTGGCCGTGGTCGCGTTCGCGAGGAGCCCGAGCCAGCCGAACAGCCTGATCGTGACCAGATACAACAGTCAAAACAGCACGGCCCGTGATCACCTCATGATCAGCAGTGCGACCGAAACGCCAGGTCATCACCTTCGTTGCACGTTGGCACGGCACATGACCAGTTTGACACCCACACGTCGTTAAGCCACGCCACGCCGCTGGATCTGCATGCATCTGCACGTGCATTGACACGCGCATAAGCCTGGGCTACCTTCCTGTGCAACTTGCACGTGCAGACGAATGGGAGGTTCCTCACTTGTCACCGCAGTTCCCTAACGGCATGCCGGCCGCAGCCCTGACCGGTGTCACCTGGCGCAAAAGCACACACAGGGGGTGCCTGGGCAACTGTGTCGAGGCCGCTGTTCTTGACAGTGGCGAGGTCGCGCTGCGCAGTTCTCGCGATCCCCACAGTCCCGCATTAATCTACAATCGCAACGAGATGGCCGCTTTCTTAGCCGGAGCGAAAGACGGTGAGTTTGACAGCCTCACCACACCCGCCATCCCCCTGGCTTCCGCTGCGGTATTCGGATATGACCCGCCGCGCTGCGACAGCGTGCTCGGGCACATTTACAGCCTGGCCGAGGATGACCAATGGCATTGCCAGCTCCCCGCAGGCCACGAGGGCCCGTGTCAGGCTCCCGACGGGACAACGTGGTGACGACCAGGCTGATCCCGGGCCTGGCGCACACCGTGACCTACCAGGTGCGCCCTCAGGACCTGGTCACCACCTTGTTTCCCGATGCGCCGGAGTTCACCCGCAAACCCGCCGTGTTAGCCACCGGCATTCTCGTCGCGCTGTGTGAATGGCCCGCGATGGACGCGCTGCGCCAGGTCATCGATGACGACCACGACAGTCTCGGCACCCGGGTTCACCTCTGTCACCGAGCACCGGTATGCGCCGGAACCCAGCTGACGATCACCGCGCAATGCGCTAGCGTCACCGGCCGGTCCAGCCGCTGGGACGTCAGCGTCAGTGCCGGTACCCAGTCCGTGGCCACCGGCTGGGTCCAGTTCGCCGTCGTGCACACCGCAGCATTTGTCCAGCAACACGGCCTGACACCCCCTGCCGTCACCGCCGTTTCGGGCCGCCGCCGCTTCGTGGACGCCACACCCGCCCTTGATGATCGGCGCCCAGCGCTGGCTAGCGCTATCCCAGCCCAAACCCCAGGGCACTGACCCCACCTCACAGACACCGCACACCGGACAACACCGACAACCGAAAGTCCCCGGGCTAGGCAGGAGACTTGGTCTTGTCCCCGCGAAATGACTCGGGATCACGGCAGCCGGGATGGACCGTTGATAGACGCTGTGCCCCAGCGGCATCAGGGTTGTCCGGCCACGGGGATCAGCGTCGTGACCAACGACTGGGGGGCGTGTCTGGATGGTGCCCCGTACGCGGACTGAACCCGGACATAAGCGCACCGCGGGGTGGATATCCTTGCGCACCTACCCGCGTATCTGATCTTTGACAACAACGGCTAGGGGGGCTTGGTGATGGTCGAGGATGTCAACGCGATCTTGCACCGGGCTCGCTGCTGCGCAGCGGCAGTGATCCGATGCCATCCATACGACCCTACCGTGTCCGATCTTGTCCAAGCGTTTGAGGAGTTGGACAAACACCTGTGCGACGGTGGGGTCCCCCCGGGAGAACTGGTCAATGCCTTGAGACTCATTTGAGTGATCTGATGCGCCCGCGCGAGGGACGCAATCAGTCCCCCGGACTCCCCAAGCACAAGTTCACCGATGCTCGGCCACGGTCAATAACACGACCGCGTCTTCGGTGGCCTCCAGTCCGTGGACGGCCGCAGGGACCAGCAATAGATCGCCCTGGCGGCCGTCCCAGGCATCGTTTCCACTGCGCAGACGAACCCTGCCACGCAGCACCTGCACGGTGGCTTCTCCCGGATTTTCGTGGTCTCCTAATACACGGCCGGCCAACAGCGCAATCACGGTTTGGCGCAGCACGTGCTCATGTCCCCCGAACACCGTCCGCGCACTGCGGCCGCTTGCAGCTTGGCGGGCTGTCTGCAGTTCCTCGCGGGCCAACGCGTCAAGGGAAAGCTTCTGCATGATCCGACCGTAGCCTGAGCGCCTGTGGACACCCCGACCGGAACAAAACTGTGCAGCAAAGGGCGTTTCGGCCCGACACGCGGGGCCGAGATCCGCTGGGATGAGCACTAATAGCAGTGATGACATCTCAGGCTCTGAACTCTCGAACGAAGATCAAAAAAGGTGGGGCGGCAGCTCTCACCCGAGCAGGCGACCGCGGCGATGATGGTGACCCAGACGCGGAAGCAGAGTCTGGCTTTGACCGGTCGGGATGCAGTGCGAAAAATCTGTCCCTCGGCTTGACTGTCCGGTCGGTCTGCTTGAGCCAGGCCAGCGTCCCATCGCCGAGAGCATGGCTGGTCACGAAGTTTGTGCCCAGAGGTGGAATGCGGCGTCGCGGGTCGACTAGCGTTTTGTCCAGGTCCGTCAGCGCCAGCATCACTCGATCATCGCACCACCCGAAATCTTCTGCTTTGCGCGCTGCCGCAGGGTAGTGATGATGCCCGCAGCCAGACAGGTCAGCTGACAGGGCTGGCTGAAATGGTCGGGTCAGCGATCCGTTATTGGGGGTGCAGCGGAGTGTCTGCGGTGGGTAAGGAAATTAGTGGCGGGTCAGCTGAATCTGGTTGGGGCTTTGGAGTTGCGGGGCCTATTATTAGGTCAGTTTCTCACCGACCGGCGCTCGATCAGCTCGTCAAGCGTGCTGTGCGGTTATTGGATCTGCCGCCGCGCAAGTTGTTCTACTTGTCACCCAAGGAGCTGAAATTCGATTCTTGCGGTGCGACTACGGACGCGGCAGCAATTGCGCATATATTTTAGCGTAAGCCGAATCTAGATCTTGCGAGCATGGGAAAGTGTTGACCGCTGCCGCTATCTCACGTTCGCGAAATCGCTGGTATTGGGGATTTTGTTCTACGCGATGTTGTGAATCGGCCTCGCCCGCCAGCGAAGACGACACTCCCGCCGTGTCGAGAATGGAATTATAATCGTTGCGGAAGGTTGCGATAAGTGTGTCCCTATTTGGATAAGAGTATCCGCGGCGCTGCGCGCATGATTGCCATGCTTGACGGGCCTCAACGAACCGGGGATCGCGCTGAACCCGATCGTTGGCCGCGTTGAAACGATCGGTAGCAACGCTGACGCCGAATTCTCGATCCGCTTGACGTTTCGCGTTGTCCGCGCATTGCTCTAGCGTGTTGTCGTAACTTTTTTGTTTGCTTGTCGACAACGCGGCTCGATAGGTTTCATTCCCGGAACGGTCAAGTTGAAACACGGGCCATGCGGAAATGCCGAAACCGTATTTTTGTGCGTAGGAAAGACTGGTGAAGTCTGTCTCGGTGGTCGTATCGATAACACTATGGGGATCGACGGGCGTGTATTGGAAAGATTCGTGACGCATGCAGTCGGCAACTAAGTGCTGTTCTCGGTCGACGAGGCGCAGGTTAAGGGCGTCGCTGGTATCTTTAGGCAACAGGCCAGCCATGCTAAGCTCGAATTGTGTCGTATAGGCACCCGACGGGGTGTCGTCGCCACCCATAGACCAGATGACGACGACACCGGCTATCACAACGACCGCAGCCACCGCAACTACGTAAATCATCACGCGTCCACGCACTGTTTTCTCCCGTATCTGCGGTTATCGAAGTGAAATAGCCACTTGCCGGTACTAATCGACAGCCAGGTAACTACGATCTCATCAGTCGGAATAAATGTCAGCCTCGCTGGGCGCCGACTAGCAACGCCCTGGGCTGAACAAGCCTAAAGACCAGTCGTGCTCGCGGCTTGCGCGAGGGTGAGGTCAGAGCAGATCAACACCCTGCCCCACAAGCGCCCGGTTATAGGTGCCGTTGTGGTTGCAGTCATAGTGCGAGGTCGCTCCGCCTCGTGCCTGAATAGTCGACTGATACCAGGCCGTACCACCGTTGGCTCGTTGGCAAAGCGCTCGGGCTTCGCCGGTTCCCGTGCCAGTTACCCTAATAATCGACTGCAGGTGGCCGTTTGCGGTGTTGTGCATAAACTCCACGGTCGTCAAACCATACCGGTAAGTAACGTTCGAAATACCGTTGTGGTCGTGAATAGTATCCGCGCCGGCGGGTACAACCGCGATCAGACCGATCGCGACAGTGACAGCAGCTACGGTCGCTCCGCGACCCCACGAGCGAAGTGCGCGCATCAACGATCCTCTCTAGGAACACGCAACGTAACGTGACGCCTACACATCGTGACCGCACACACCTCCCGTTACATCCCAACGCACAAATCCCTGTGGTCCCACCGCGGGCCCTTCCTGCCACCCAGCGCCTGTGCCCCACGACTGACTCACGATCAAGCTTCCCCAGAGCACGGGTACCGCCAGATACGCCGAAAAATCTTGCCCTCAGGGTGGGTCGCGGCTGAATCGGCCGGTGCTACGGCGTGTCGTGGCAAATCCCACCGCAATCTTCTGGGAACACTTCTTCTCCGTAGAAGGCTCCCGAGCGTGGCTTACGCGAACACAGTCCAGAGCTGTCCTCAGCCCCGCTGGATCCCTTCCGACAGCACCACCGCCGTCCTGCAAGCCTTCGGCCAAGGGCGTGTAGGGATACGGATCGGTTGACGGACACGCGGAACGGTCTGTCGAGCGACACGGCGCTCATGCCCTGCACTACCACCCTGCTTTAGCCTCGGATGTCACGACCGGCTCGCCGGACTGATCCACGAGTATGCCCAGGTCACCTCAGATGGATGACCTATTCGACACCCACAGGCCGGGTCCAGCCCGCTACTCGTACATCACCGCCGAGATACGTTGCCGACCACTGGAAGGGCTCAGCGACCTGTGGAACCCCGCGCTCGATCAGCGGATGAACTACAGCGTCGGCTCGCCAGTGACAGTGCTGGATGCCCTGCTCAGGCAGCACCGGTCTTGGGAGAATTTTAACTCTCCCAACAACCTCCTGAGACGCCAAAATACCAGCACTGATCACGCGGGCCAGTCGGCTACCACGGTGTGCAAGACAGTCAACGTTGTTGGCACCCCTGAACTCCGAAACACGGTCACCTTTTCGACAACAGAGATCCATCTTTTTCCGGAATGCAGGGCTAGCCGTTACGAGGAGGGGGACGGCGCCAGGCTGATCTGTTCACCCGCGTAGAAGCGTCGTGAGCCTCGTCGGACCTGCGCCGCAAAGCGGCGTGTGAATATCTTTTCTCTTTGCGTGGTGGGCGACGGGGTGCTCGCTTGACCAGGGTATGCCAGTCGGGCCCGGTTTACGGAACGACACCACCCCTACTACGGTACGGGTATTACGGCAGCTCGCAGGCTACTACGGCCGGTCATCACCGCGGGGTGGTTGCTGGCCTGCTTGAATGTGGAGGAATCGAGTTTTATTCATTGTCGTAGTAGCCAGAAAATTCATCGAACATCCACGGTAGTAGTCCAGTAATAGATCTGTAGCGATCCCAATCAGTGGGGACTAGAGCCATCAGATGCTAATCAAGCGTCACGACGTCGGCGGTGGTGGTAGCGTTTTTGCGGGTGTTGTTGCCCGGCTGACCGCGGCGCTGCGCCCTAGCGGTTGGCTGCTGGTGGACGAACCCACGTGACGGGGTCGGCTCAGGGGCAGCCTGAACCGCGTGGTCGGGCGCGCGCGGCGTTAACCGATCTCCGGCAGGCCCGATTACCCCTGGCCCGGCCCCGCCTGCTCCGGTAGTCGAGTCCTTGATCGAGACGGGCACCGAAACTGACGTGGACGTCGGCACCGGTGGCTTGCCCCTTGCCGAATTCTGGCGGCTGGGCCGGCAACTGTCGCCGGTACCCTTGCTTGGTACTGGCAGCGTTGGCGCCGATGTGCTGTCCGCTACCCAGGCTCAGCTCACTGACCGGACCCAAGCCCGGGTGCCCGGAGGATCGTGTCTGGGGTCGTAGTCCTGCTGTCTGACCGGCCCTTGGTGAACTTAAGGGCGGGCACGCCGGGGGCCCGGGGCCGGTCCGTCACGCAGGTCCTTGGTTTTTGATCGGATTGCGTCCAGGCTGAAGTGAGGCCCTGGAAGATCTAGGAGGTTGTCTGCACTTGTGGTGTGAGTTCGGTGGTGACCTCCGCGGCGCGGGCCGTCCGTACTGGCAGTCGTCTCCGCTCATGATCGGCGTCACTGGCCGTTTTGCCCCTCACCGCGGAACACCGGAAAACCGAGCACAATCCTGGTCGGTCTGGACGATGCCCGACAGCTCAGAAACGTCGTACCCTTCATCCGGCCAGCGGGCCAACTCCCCCTTGGATACCGCGAGCCCTCGCGGCCGGCGCGCCTCCCCCCAGGCGCCCCGGCCGCCCTCAGCGCACAACCAGGCACTGTAAGCAACCGTAGGACTCAATCCCCGCTGTGCCACCAGTTCGTCTGGTTTGCCTGACAAAGAGCAGCCTCCAGAAAGGTTCCGAGCCGTATGTTTTCGTGCTCACCCTGTGCTCGGGCTCACCACAAGCCAGGCTCGGGTGAGTTCGTCGGCCGGATACGGGACGGGGGGTACCCCGGTCGATGGCTAAATCCTCTGCCCCGGTGCACCGCTCGACGCACACACCGGTCGTCTTCCGCCACGGCGAGGCCTGCGGGTGGTCGTCGGGCATGATCGCCGACCGTGGCGGTACGACTGCTGTGTCGGATCTTCCGGCAGGCCGTAGCCTGCTGCGACTGCTGGCCCGCAGGGCACAATCAAACAACGCGGAATCCTCTGGGGCTCGAAAACGTGATACAGCGTCTTGACCTGGGCTCCTCGAGTGTTATCTGGTCATGGATCATCGTCGGATGCTGCTGCAGATCTTGTACCAGCTTGCGCGCTGCCTGCTCGGTCTAATCGCTGTGTTGGTGCGGCGAGACCTGAGCAAGGACGCCGAACGGCCCTGTTGCGTCAACGTAACTGGAGCGTTCGCCACCATCGGGCAACGGCTGATCGACCACGGCGCCATCGACGGCACCATCAACGACTTCGGCCTCGTACACAGCATCTTCTTCCGCGACCTCGACGGTCTCGAAGGAGCGGTACTGATCGGCAAGGACTAGCTAGCGCACGGCAAAGCGGTCACCGCGAAGCGTGACCGTGCCCACCAGCAGAGCGCCGCTCGGATGATGCACGGTGCCCGCCGTCGGCGTCTGCCTGCCTGTCCCGCTCGCTGAACCGGGCTTGCCTGTCATCCCTGGATTCGTCGGCCGGGCTCGTCGTACGGTACCCATCCCGCGGCGACCGGTATTCGCGCTGCTGGTCAGCCCGGGAGGGCCGGCCCCAATAATCGGGGCCGCAGTTGCACGACTCGCGATCGGTCGGTGGCGGCGCCGTATTCTCCGAGTACGAGTCGCTCACCGTCCAGTGTCTAGGACCTTCGCTGGTCGCTCCAGATGGCGGTGGAGATGACGGCGGTGGCGATACCGGCCCGTGATCCGGCGCTTGCGGCGGAGCAGAGGGAGCAGGCTGAGCAGGCACGACTTGCTGCGCTGGCTGGGTGGGCTGGGCTGGCACGACTTGCTGGGCTGGCTGATGCGCTGCCGGCAGCGACTGCGCGGGTGCGGATACCGCAGAGCTGTCTGCTGGGTACGCCTTGGCCGTTGCGTGCGGGGTGAACCCTGCTGGTGCATTGACGGGCGCACCGGTTACCGACTGCGGCTCATTGATCGCAGGTGTTGCCGCAACAGGTGGCCGATCGGAAGCGAATTCGGCAACTGCTGACCCGGTGGACGACGAGTTTCTGGAGAGGGTGATCCCGGTCACCACGAGCACCAGCACCGCACTTGCCACCACAGCGATGACGGCCCCCTGCGTCCCGGACAGCAGTCCGGCCACTCGAGGGGTCCACCGCCGGGTGGTCGGGCTATACCCTGGCAGCGTCGCCGGGGCGAAGAGCGGCTCGCTGTCTTGGGTACGCCCGTTGATGGGCTTGACCGGCTGGTCGGATTTGTTGGTGGGCCCGGCCAGCCGGTCGGTGAGGGGAGCGGCAGGTGGCTTCAAGGTGGTGACTGGCTGGAACAGGTCCACGATCCGCGGTGCTGGGCCGGGATCACCAGGTGACGGATCTGGATTCACAGCTGCCCTAACCTTCCTCGTGGGTACACCAGTCACGGGCACCATACGCTACTGTCCGTGTCCAGTCGGTTACCCTTCTCACACGCAAATCGCGCACTAAGCCGCCACCGTTACGGCAAGCGGAGCACCAATGTTTGAGTGGATCGCCGGGGCGCGCGACATCCTGTGGGTGCCGAAATGGTCGTCCACGGCGGTGACCTGCGATGTAGCTGACATTGGTAGCCCGACATTATCTCGGGCCATCCCCTTCAACTTTGACCTTGTGGCCGCTTCGACGAATGCGAAGAGCGCGCTCAGCGGCCGGCATTGGCGGAGCCAATCACCACGGTGATCACCGACGCAATTGCCACGCACTACAGAGGCATCCACCACGGGAGCGCCCCCGTCTCACACCGGCCTTCTTTACGTTCAGCGCCCCAACCTGCTGGTTTCTGAACCTCCCCGAGTGGATTAGCGTCGCCAGCTTGGCATCACGGTCGTCGCCTAAAAGCTTGTCCCGTAACGGTGTGTTTACGCGGTGGGTGCCTGACAGTCAGGCGATCTTGTGTTGGTGCAGGTGATCAGTAGGCAGCAGCCGGAGTGGGTGTCGGTGTTCACGGGTTTGACGGTGCGCCAGTTCGACAAGCTGGTGGGTGTGGTGGCCGCTTGCGGTGGCCAGCAAACCGGGACGGGGCGGCGGTGGGGGTTGTCGCTGGCTGATCGGGTGTTGTTGGTGGCGGTGTACTACCGCACGAATTTGACCTATCGGCAGGTCGCGTTGCTGTTTGGAGTTTCCAAGGGGGCTGTTGCGTCGTGGAGAGCAAGATCAGGCAGGCTTGGTCGATGCGTCGTCGCTGTCGTCGAGTACCAGCACTGAGGTCGAGCTTCGCCGGCTTCCGCTTCCCTCCCGATGTGATCGTGATCGCCGTTCGCTGGTACCTGCGCCACAGCCTTTCCTACCGAGACGTCGAAGAACTGCTGGCCGAGCGGGGCGTCACCGTCGATCATGTGAGCGTGTGTCGGTGGGTGCAGCGGTTCACTCCGCTGCTCATCGACGCGGCACGACCTGCCGACACGCCCCTGGTGACCGGTGGTTCGTCGATGAAACGTATCTCAAAGTCTCTGGGCGGTGGGTCTATCTATATCGGGCGATTGACCAGTTCGGCCAGGTCATCGACGCGCTGGTGTCCACGAAGCGAGATTTAGCGGCGACCCGACGGTTCTTCACTCAGGTGCTGCAACACGGTCCATCGCCGACCGAAGTCAACACCGACCGGGCGCCCGCCTACCCGCGCGTACTCGACGAGCTGCTGCCCGCTGCCTGTCACGTCACCGAGCAGTACCGAAACAATCCGATCGAGGCAGATCATGGCCGCCTGAAATCCCGACTACGGCCGATGCGCGGTTTCAAACGGCTGCGCTCTGCCCAGGTGATCAACGCAGGGCACGCCCACCTTCGTGCAGAACCTCCACCGCGGCCACTACGAAGTTGGCACCGACGTCGATCCACGGCACCGGATCCCGCACGCCTTCACCGAACTCACCACCGCTATTGAGCCCAGCACCGCAGTGCCCCACCCTGCCCACCACGCGACAACGCAACAGCCCCGTCGAAGGCAACATCAACCGCATCAAAATGATCAAAAGACAGATGTACGGCCGGGCCAAATTCGACCTACTCCGTAAGCGCATCCTCCTCGCCGCGTGACGCGACCAACTCGATCACGGAAAGTGGGCCAGATCCAGTTTTGGCGTGCCGTTGACACTCGGCGCGCCGTGAGGAGGTCACCGCTGTCCCAACCTCATTTCCGGAGCGGTGCCGGGTGCGGGCGGAGCCCGAGATTAATGGCCTCGTTGGAGTTTTGGTCGGATCGCGTGCCAGATGAGGTCCCAGCGCAGCAGTACCCGCAAGCGCAAGGCATGCCGTCGAAGTTGGCGGTATGCGGTCCGGGCTACTCTCCCCAGTGCAGCGCGACACAGATCGCACCCGCCACAGCCTTCCCTTGACCACGGGGGGCATCGGCTCGTGGTGGGGGCTGGCTCGTTGATCGATAGAGGCATTGTGTGAGGCGGTCGAGCGGCGTGGGTTGCGATCTGGGGCGTGGCAGAGGATAGTCAGGCTCAGGTCGAAGGCAGCTTGAGTGCGCCTATTCATGTGACGTTCCGTCTTCGATGCACTGCTCACCACAAGGGACTTGGGCTCCCTGGGAAGCTGGCATCGGCGATGATGTCTGCGTCAGTTGATGTAGCTAACAATAATGGGTCAGCGGAATGCTGCGGCACGGAACCACTTTGTATCGTCATCGGGCGGCCGCTGCCCGGCGTGCGGGTGGTGCAGGTGGCTGGCGAGCTGGATAGGGTGACCGCGTCGCACTTGGATTCTTGTCTGCTTGACCAGATCGACAGGTGTGACGGAGACGTCGTGGTGGACCTTAGCGCGGTCACCTTTCTCGGGGCGGCAGGTCTGACCAGTCTGGTCAGGGCCCGCGAGGCCGCTACCTGTCACGACGTCAGGTTGCACCTCGCTGGTGTTGACCATCCAGCCGTGGCCCATTCTTTGGAAATCACCCAGCTGCGTCCCACGTTCGCCGTTCACTCCTCGACCGGCTCGGCTGTTACCGCGTTGACGGCCACGGCAGCCGACCGGTCCCGGCGCTAACCGAGGCATCCCCGCCCAAGGCCCAGAATCTTGATCTGGACCCATGCTGGCGCCCGTCAGGCGGTTAGAAGCCGCTTTGCCTGGGTACGTCTAGCGGCTGCCGACTGAAGTGCTCACGACCGGACTCGGCCTTGACCTATCCCGACGAGCACGCTACCCGCAGCAAGCAGCCGATATCTTGCTCAGCGCCGAACGCGCAGACGATCACCCTTGGCTTGGTTTCTGTAATGGAGCGGGCGACGGGAAGCGAACTCCGCGTCACAGAGCTTGGGAACTACATGACCTACCCAGGACAGAGCGGTTGCGCCGCGGTTTTGGCTGACCGTGGTTAGCCGTGAAAGATCGACGCTGCGCGGTGCTGCTTTGCTGCACCTAAACCGTGGTTGACCAGTGTCCATGCCCCGTTGATGCCCCTCCGGCCAGCGCTTCGGCTGCCCGGGGCTCGGTTGGTGCGCCGTGCGGGTTTGGTCATCGCGGAAACGGGTAACGAAGTGGGCCTGGGGATGGTCTGGCGACACAGCAGCGACGGCAGAGGTTCATCGCGACTGGAGGGGGTGGCATCTGGTGTGCACCTCGGCCAAGGGTGGGGGATTAGTCCACCATGGGTTGCTGTACCCGCCCTCAGTCGAGGTAGCCGACCTTGTCACTCCCCTGATCGCCGAGCGACTGGCTCGCCGTGAGCCAGTCCTCGCGGTGCTCCCCCCGGCGATCACCGCCCAACTCCACCATCGCGTGCCCACCACGGTGGGGTTGCACACCACCGACGTAGGCCGGCTTTACCGTCATCCCGGTCGGGTGCTGGGTCATTACCTGGGCTGGATCGCAGATACCAGCCCCGATGGGGCCGCCACGATCATCGCCGCTGCCCAGCTGGACAGCGACAACCCTCATCGCGCAGCGTTGTGGATGCACGTCGATGCCCTCAGCACCCAGGCGTTGGCCAAGCGTGACCTCACGCTGATCTGCGCCTACCCCCACGACCCCGCTACCGCCGCCGCCATCCGCGACGCCCACCCCAGCCTGCTCAACGGCGCCGCCACCCCGAATCCCGATCACCTCCCGGCCGACCAATTCCTCGCCCACCACCGGCTGCCCCCAGCCACTCAGCTGGGCCCACCCGACGACACCCACATCCTTGACCACCCCGCCCAGCTAACCGACCTGCGCAAAGCCATAGGTGCTCACGCGGCCCGCGCCGGGCTGCGCACCTCGCGGTGCGAAGACTTTGTGCTCGCGGTCAGCGAAGTCGCCAGCAACGCCATCGAACACGGCGTTTCACCGGCCGCCGTGTGCCTGTGGACCACCGCCACGTCAGTGATCTGCCAAGTCAGCGACAACGGTCACTTCACCCAGCCGCTCGCGGGACTCCTGCCTCCCCACGCGAACCAGAAACGCGCCCGAGGCCTGTGGATGGCCCATCAACTGTGCGACGAGCTCTACCGCTGGCCTCACCCCACCACCATCCGACTCCAGATGGACCGACCTCAGGCGACAACACGCTAACGGGGCACAACCCGGTCGTCACCGCACCGGCAATACCAAAGTCGAATCAGAACATTTGCACAAGGGAACTGACGGACGCGGCCGATCCCCAGGAACCTGTGGTGGGGCATCGTTTATACCGTGGATGCGTGGCTGGTCCGCACCTCACCCAAGTCGCGAGCGGGCGCACGGGTGGTGACGGTGGTGAGCAGAGCTTGCGTGGTGGCTAAGCCATAGTCGGGGGTCACGGAGTTTAGCCCTGACCGAGCTGGGTAACTGTTCGCAACCCTGTGGTCACGGGTCGTTGGTCTTGGGGGCCAGCGTCGGGCCGTCGGGGGAAGACTCGGCGTCCCCCTCTGGGGCCGCCACCGAAGCAGGCAAAGGAGCTGGTAATGGCTTTATTACCGAGCGCTCTGGGTAAGGCAGAACCGTTGGGCTCCGACCTCCTGGAGCTGCAGGTGGTCGAGCACGGTGTCGATGTCCGAGTGGTCACTGTAGGCGGCGAGATTGATGCGTTGACCGCGCCGGAACTAGACGCCGTGGTGACCACACAGCTGGGCGCTGCTCCAGTAGTGGTGGTGGACCTTGATAGGGTGCAATTCCTGGGATCCGTTGGGCTGTCCGTGCTGG
>Ga0213881_10000942_pt1 | contig 15156 bp, 15 predicted proteins | sample BarmaccoBMER_R08_FD_160104 | JGI IMG/M metagenome (GOLD analysis project Ga0213881, IMG submission 160104) | Barbacenia macrantha exposed rock microbial communities from rupestrian grasslands, the National Park of Serra do Cipo, Brazil - ER_R08 ... | reverse complement strand
GAAAGAAGAGGACCTGGAGAAAGGGCGCCAGAAAATTTTCGATACTTACCAGGGGCGCGGCTTTACCGATGTCCAGGTGACGTTCCGGGTCGAGCCGGTGGATGCAAAGCGGGCGACGTCTCGCGTGGTTTACACCATCAATGAAGGCGTGCGTGGGGCGATCAGCCTGGTGGAATTCGAGGGCAACGCCCATTTCCCGGCGAAGATTTTGCGCAAGCAAATGAAGACGAAGAAAAAGGATATCATCGCCTTCATCGATAAATCAGGGCGGCTGGATGAAGCACAGCTCCAGCAGGATTTAGGAAAGGTGCGCGAGTTTTACCAGAACCACGGCTACATTGACATGGCTGTGCGCGACGTGCGCAAGGAACGCACGACCAGCGGGAAATTACACATCGTCATCGTGGTCGATGAAGGCACGCAGTACCACGTGGGGAAAATCGCCGTGACCGGATATAAGGCGGCGACGGAGCAGAAGATTCGGGCCTTGCTCAAAGTAAAAGAAGGCGATGTTTACTCGCCCAAGGCGATCCGCGATGACGCGAAAGCGATCGCTGATGCTTATGGCACGGGCGGCTACGTGGAATCAGACGTCATCCCGCAAAGCGCGCCCTCACGCGGCGGCGTGATCGATGTGACGTACCAGATCCAGGAGGGCGACCGCTCGTTTGTTGAACGCATCAACATCGTCGGTAACACGCGCACGAAAGACAAAGTGATCCGGCGCGAGGTGCTCATCGCGCCCGGTGATGTCTTCAACACCGTGCGCGTGGAGACGAGCAAGAAACGCCTGGAGAACCTCGGGTACTTTTCAAAGGTGGAAACGTATCCGGTCGATACCGGGGTGGAGGGGCGCAAGGACCTGCAAGTACAAGTGGAGGAAAAGCGCACCGGCTCGCTCAATTTCGGCGCCGGCTTTAGTACCATCGATAGCATCGTCGGCTTCGTGGAGCTGACCCAGAGCAATTTCGATATCACCAACTGGCCAAGCTTCACCGGTGGCGGAGAAAGGTTCCGCATTCGTTTACAGGCCGGCAGCTTGCGCCGAGACGCTGAGATCGGCATCACCGAGCCATGGTTCCTGGACCGGCCGCTCGCGCTCAGTGGGCAGCTCTTTTATCACGATGCCGATTACCTCAGCCAAGTGTATGACCAGCGGAACTACGGGCTATCCGTCGCGCTGCGGAAAGGATTGTTCCCATTCACCTACGGCACCCTTGAGTACCGCTTCGAAGACATCGACATCTATAACGTTGCCAACGGCGTCTCACCGGAAATCGCGGCGGAGGCTGGCAGCTCGACGAAAAGCCAGATCACTGGTGAACTCGTTTACGACCGGCGCGACAATCCCTTCCTCACGCGCCACGGCGAGCGCATTTCCCTCACGGCCTACGTCTCGGGCGGGCCGCTTGGCGGCAACGAGCAAATTTATGGGTTCGACTTGCAGGGAACGAAATATTTTCACCTGCCGTGGGACGGGATTTTGTTGATCGATGGCGAGCTCGCCACGGTTGATGCGTGGGGCAATGGCGATCGGGTGCGCATTTACGATCGACTCTTTCTCGGCGGCTCTAACAACCTGCGCGGATTCGATTTTCGCGACGTTGGTCCGAAGGATGTACAGGGTGAACCGCTTGGCGGGCAGACGCTGGCACGCGCCACGGTTGAGTACACGTTCCCGATCGTGGACAAAGCACGATTCGCTGTTTTCTACGACACTGGCTTCGTCGAGAGTGGCGCGTATGACTTTACCGCGGCGAACCTTGCTTCTGACGCCGGAATCGGCATACGCCTCGACTTGCCGATCGGCCCATTACGCGTGGATTATGGCTACCCGATTCAGAAGGATAATAATCCACGCCGGGGCAAGTTTAATTTCAGTGTCGGTTATCAATTTTGAACACCATCACCCACCTACAGTCTAACGCCACTTATCCCACCATTGTTATGAAGAAGCTTCTCTCACTCGCGCTCGGCGCCGCCATCACGCTACCGCTCGCTGCCTCAGCGCAATCTCTCAAGATCGGCACCGTGGACATGAACCGCGCCTTCAAGGAGTACAGCAAAACCAAGGAAGCGGAGGCCAAAATCAACGCCGCGCGTGATTCGGCCAAGAAGGAGTTTGATGATCGCGCTGACGCTTACAAGAAAGCGCTCGAGGAAGTGAACGCGCTCAACAAACAGCTCGATTCACCCGCGCTCAGCCCAGACAAAAAGACGCAGACGGCCAAGGATCGCGACGACAAGATCAATAATGTGAAAAACATGGAGCGCGAGATCACCGAGTTCCGGCAAACGCGCGAGCGGCAGTTGCAGGAGCAGGCCATGCGCATGCGCGAAGGCATCGTCAAGGAAATTACCGATATCGTGATGGAGCGCGTAAAGAGCCAGAGCATGGATCTGGTGTTCGATAAATCGGGCATGAGTCTCAATGGCGTTCCGCTCGTCATGTACTCGCGCGACAACTACGATTTCACTAACGACGTCATCGCCGCGTTGAACAAGCCGGGCCGCGTCAGCACCCTAAGTACAGACACAACACTTCCGCCGATCGCCCCCGCGACGCACTCGCCCGCGACTGGATTAAAATTGAGCTCACCGGCGCCTTCCGCTTCGCCGCGGAAACCGTAACCGGCCTTCTGCTTTTGCGAACGCACGCAGCCGCAGTGTTGCGTGCGTTTTTGCTTTTGTGACAAGGCCGCGATTACGCCCCATCGCCGCGGCGCTGACCGCAGGCGTTGTTATTCTCCTGGGTCACTCGGCGCGCGGCAGTGGCGATTGGAAAGCGACCCTCGCTCGAGAACCACGCGGCAATTTCCCGGACCTGCGTCCGGTGCGCGCCACATACAGCTTCGGCTGGAGCGGCATTACCGCGGCCACAGCGGAGATCTACTTTCACCGGAATGGCGCCACCTTCGTCCTGGAAGGACATGGCGGGACCGTCGGCCTTGCTCGTGTACTTTGGCATTACGATGTGGATTATCGATCAGTGGTTGACGCGCAGACATTGCGACCGATCGAAGCGCAGCAGATCGAAACCGTCCGGGGAAGGAGAAAGGAAACGCACCTTCGCTTTTCCGAAGACGGCGTGAGCCGGACACGGGTTGAGGGCAGCCCGCCGAAGACGAGTACAAAGGACTTTAAACTCGAGCCGCTGAACGATCTTCAGTCTGTTCTGCTTTATTTGCGCAGTCAGCCGCTGCATGATGGCAGCAGCTATCGCGTCGCTGTTTATCCCGCTGACGCGGCTTACGTCGCGACCGTCACCGTGACTGGGCGCGATCACATCCGCGTGCACGCCGGCAGTTACAACGCCATCAAGCTCGATCTGCGCCTGCAGCGGATCGGCAAAAACAATGAACTGCAACCGCACCGGAAATTCCGCCGGGCCACGATCTGGATTTCCGATGATGACAATCGTTTGCTGCTGCGCATCGACGGCCAGATTTTCATCGGCACCGTCACCGCTGAATTGCAGTCAGCGCGTTTCAAGTAAGCGTTAATGGATCCACTCGCCTCGGACCGGCGGCTCTTGCATCGGCCTTGGCCCGAACCAGCGACGCGGCGCACGTGGTCCATGTTGTCCCGGCAACAAACCGAGTGAAGCGAGCGTCTCCATGTCGAGCCGCCCGGTCGGGGGAAGACCGATGCGCGACTGATAATTACGCAGGGCAACTTGCAGTTCAGGGCCGTAGAGGCCATCGGTCGCGCCTTGGTATAAACCGCGACGCCGCAAACTAGTCTCCACCTCAGCAAGGATCTCGCGCTGCAATTGCGCCGGTGCGGTCGAGTACGGTGTCTGGGCAAATACGCCACCAGCATTGCCCGGCGGCGGCTGCGCGAAGCTGTCATCCAAGGGTCGCGCGATCCGAGGCGCTGTCGCTGGCGGTTGTGGCGGAATTTCGTCGCGCAAATCATCGCTACGCTGCTCCGGCTGGACAGATTGCCCGGTGCGCGGCTCTGCCGAGGCAGGTGTTGCGGTGGCGACCGCCACAGCGGAGTCTGAATTCAGCGCGCGCAAAGTTTCGTCGTTCAGCTCGCCTGTGACCTGCAAGCCATTGCGAATCTGGAAGCGCCGGATGGCCGCAGCGGTATCGGCATTTTTCTCTCCGGTAATCTGGCCATAATAATAGCCCTGCGCTTTCAGTGCTTCCTGCGCCTGCTGGATGGTCGCATCGGCCCACGCGAGCTGCGCCGATACCATCAGCAAAATGGCGAATTTCCATCTCATCGCTGTGCCTACTTGGACGCCCCGGAATTTCGCCTTATTCAGAGCCACCTTCAATAGCCCGCTGCCCCCGCAGCGCCTCGCGATATTTTAGTACGCCGGAGCTGATCGCCTGCGCGATTTGCTCGCGATAATTGGCGTCACATAATTTGTCCGCTTCGTCTTTGTTGGTGAGAAAACCGGTTTCCACCAGCACCGCCGGATGGCGCACATTAGCGAGGACATAAAACTGCTCTGCTTTCGTGCCGCGGTTAGTGGCGTGTGTCTGAGTGACAAGCGCCTGCTGGATGAACCCAGCCAGACTTTGACTCTGCACGTTTGGCGCCTGTTGGGAAACCTTCTGCAGAAACGGCAGCCAACTGGCCAGCCGCGTCGCCGGTGTGTTTTGTTGCGCGGCAAAGTACGTCTCGACTCCGGTGGCCAGTGCGCGTGAACCGTCGTTAACGTGAATGCTGATAAAGACAGCGTCGTTCGCGCGGTTCGCCAACGCTGCGCGTTCGGCCAGCGCCACATACGAATCTCCCACACGGGTCATGACTGTGGCCACGCCTTCAGACGCAAGCCGCTGCTCGAGCCGATGCGCGATATCGAGCGTCAGATCTTTTTCCAGAATGTTGCCCGCCATCGCGCCGGAATCAGCGCCGCCGTGCCCTGGGTCGATGACGACAACAGCGAACGGCTCACGTACCCGCTGCTGCATCGCGCCTCGCGGAATCTGCCGCGGCGGCTGCAAAGTGAGTACGAGAAATGATGCGGTGAGCAGTGCAAGTCCGAGCCAGGCGAGCGCATTCAGAACCCCGGGCCCGCCTCGCCGCTTCATCACACCTGCTCGCTTAATGCGGCGAGCTGTTTTTGTTCGACGGTGCGATATTGCACAGGCGAGCGCGCCCGGCGCTCAAGCACAACGGCTTCCATGATGCCGTCCCCCAGCCGCTCGCGGCGGCAGGCGCGAATCTCCTCCCGACCGGGCAAAACAGCGCCTTCCTCAGCTTGTTTTTGGCCGGCCGCCCACGCGTCAAAGGCAAGCTCGAGTGCGGCGGTCATGTCTTCGTCACCGTGATCTTCGCGCTCGAGAAATTGCTCCATCTGCTCAGCGGATTTTTTTGTCGGCGCGAGTACCGCGAATCTTTTGTTACCGCTTTTCTTCTGGCTGATTGCGCCGTCGTACTCCACTCGCAAAAATAAATCCTCCGCCGGCGTCGCTCCGATTTCGGCGAACAACAACCGCGCCAGAAAGGGCGCGCCGTAGATTTGCTCGAACGCATTTTTCATTACTGGACTGAGCGAATAGTACGCCAGCCGCCGCAGCGAGACATCCGCGGCCGAGCGCGCGAATCCTTCCGTACTCGCCAGTTCGATCGCGGCCATGCGCAGCCGCTCGATGTCGCCGGGGTGACCGATCGCGCCGAGGGCAATGCGATCGTAAATCTCGAAAAGCTTTTGCTGACCCACCGTGAACAACAGAATGCCATCAGCAAAAGTTAGCGCGATGATGGGACTGCCCGAGGAAAGCTGCGTCTCGACGTAATCGCGCCGCGTGGCGATCGCTTCCACCCAGCGATACGGCTCTTCGATCATGCGACGCGCTTGTGGAAAAGTTCCGCGATCCGTTCTTCTGGCAGCGTCTTGATCCCGTCAGCGGAAACCGTCTTCATCATCGGAAAAATGCGCGCGTGCCGGTCGATTCCGCCCGTCGCGGTGTCAGCTTCGGAGGCGGTGTCGAGCGCGCGCAATGCCACTACGACCGCCTCGTCTTCGCCGATTTTGTGGAGCGGCTTTTTGCCCCAGGTATTTTCGTAGTAAAGAATTCCGCGCACGGCCGGCGAGCCGGAGCCAGTGGCGGCGAAATCAGCCGCCTCGAATTGCGCGCCCATGGCGTCGTAGAAATAAAGCCGCGCTGAGGGGGATGCTTTGGCGTCGAACGTGGCGAAGATCGGCACGACGACACCGACTCCCTGCATGACGAAACCGAGATTGTCCCGCAATAGTTTCGAAAGGGCTCGTACTTTGCCGTCCACACTCATTTCCTGGAGCTGCGTGCGGCGAAAAAATTGAAACGAATGCTCGAGTACGCGCGCCATCTCCCACGCAGTCGCCGGCACACCAGCAATGGCCATGATCGAATGCTCGTCGATCTCGAGCACCTTGTCCGCGCGATCGTAAACCACGGTGTTGCCGGCGGTGGCGCGACGATCTCCGGCAACAAGTACGCCGTCGGCGAATTTGAAGGCGAGAATTGTTGTCGCCTGCGTCGGCAATATCGCGGCGTCCCGTACTTTCGTGACGTTTGTTTCAATGGGCGCTCGGAGCAGACCGTTGCGCCGGAGCAGCGAAGGGAAATCAGTTGCGCCGCTCACGCCCGATTCGAGCGGCTGCACACCGGCAGGCTCCATTATTGCCCAGTTCGCTGCCGGTAACGTTTCGATTGGTTCGGATCGACTTTGCGCATCTTTTCCAGCAAGTCCTTCGTGTCAGGCCGCGAAATATCAGGCGAGCGCGGCCCATCGCCGTCTCCCTGTTTCGGCCCCCACGGCGCCGGTTCCACCGGCTTTTGAATGCGCTCCGGCATCAGCAAAAAAGTGTAACGCGAATGTCGCTTCGCGCAAGGAGCGAGCGCTCTGCGCGATGTCTTGCCAGCCCGTGCGGGCGGTGCCAAGATTGCCGCGATGAAATTCCTTCCGGCCCTGCTCGCGGCGATTCTTTGCGCCGCAACGACGTTTGCCCAGGCGCCGGAGAATTCGCCCGCGCCATCGCAGATGGACGCGCTCACGACGAAGATCGATGAGATTAACGGCAAGCTTGACGCGCTTTCGCAACAGCTCCTGAAAATCGAGCAACAAATGACAAAACCAGGCGTCATGGTCGGCGAAGCGACGCCTGCGCCGAGCGCGATGCCGGTGGCGAGCGCTGAACCTGCGCACCCCGGCGGGAACACTCACGTCGTCGCTCGCGGCGAAACACTCACTTCCATCGCGAAGCAGTACAAGGTCGGCGTGGAAGAACTGCAAAAGTTTAACCACATCGAGGACGGCCGGAAATTACAAGCTGGCCAGACTGTCATGATTCCGCCGCCGGCGCCGTCCGCCTCCCCGAGTACTTCGCCGTCGCCTTCGCCCGCGGAGTAGCGATGGACGCGAGCTGGTATCTTTGTAAACACGAGGACAGAACACTCTTCGGTCCGCTGCCGTTCGCGCAGCTTGTGCAATGGGCGGCAACGGCGCGCATTGCGCCACAGGACCTCGTCTCACCGGACCAGGAAACGTGGATGAAAGCGCCCATGCTGGCTGAGCTGGGCATGGATTGGCTGGTCGAGGTAACGACTGAGCGCTATTACGGACCGACCACGCTGGGCGCGATCCACGAGTTTGTGCAGGCCGGCGAAATTACGCCCGAGCACTTCGTCATTAACGCGTGCAACGGCTCGCGCCAGCGCATTGCGGAGATCGAGTCGTTTTTCTCGTCAGCGAAGACCAACCACGATGAAGAATCTGGCGAGACGCCGGCCGCCACGCGCATGGCCATTAATTTTGAGGAACGCATCCGCGATCTCGAGCGCAGTTTGCGCGAAGAACGCCGCGCCCTGCGAGACGCGGAAGCGCGCTACCGCGAACTGGAAGAGCGGTACGAGGAGTTGCTCGCCGTTTCGCCCTCCGAAACCATTTAGTTGTCGCCTTGGGCCACGTTCGGCGCACGTGCATCGCGCTTGCGGCACGGACGCGCCTACAAAACCGCCGCTTCTGCGTCCGGCGTTTCCAGCAGGCTTTGCTCACAAAGGCGCGCGTACTTTCCACCGAGCGCAAGCAGTTGCTCGTGCGTACCGCGCTCGATGATTCGGCCATGATCAAGCACCAGAATCTGATCGGCATGCACAATGGTCGAAAGCCGGTGCGCAATCACGATCGAGGTGCGGTCGAACATTAGATTCTCGAGCGCTTCCTGGATCAGCCGCTCCGTCGCGGTATCGACGCTGGCGGTCGCCTCATCAAGTACGAGAATGGGCGGATCCTTCAAAAGCGCGCGCGCAATCGAGAGCCGCTGCTTTTCGCCCACGCTTAGCTTAACTCCGCGTTCGCCCACCACGCTGCTCAAACCTTTCGGTAGCCGATCGATGAAATCGCGCGCGTTCGCCGCTTCGGCTGCTTCGAGCAGCGCTGCGTCGCTCGCATTTGGTTTTCCCATCAGCAGGTTTTCGCGGATGGTGCCGTTAAAGAGAAAACTTTCCTGCGTTACCATCCCGATTTGCTCGCGCAAAGCCGGGATGCTCATGTCGCGAATTGGTTCGCCATCGATCAAAATTTCGCCGCGATTCAGCTCGTAGAAACGCGTCAGCAGATTGATCAAGGTCGATTTTCCCGCTCCGGTTTTTCCTACGAGGGCGATGGTTTCGCCCGGCCGCACATGGAAAGACACATCGGTCAGCGCCGGCAACTCGTCCCCGTAGCTGAAGCTCACGTGGCGAAACTCGATCTCGCCGCGCACACGCGCTGAAAAAGTACGGCCGCCGTCCGGTTCGCCCGGCGAATCAAGAATTTCGAACACGCGCTCCCCGGCTGCACGCCCGGCTTGCACGAGTTGGTTAAGCGAATGCAGTTTGCCCACCGGTTCGTAAAGGAATCCGGAGAGCACAAGAAAAGCGGCGGTGTCTCCGAGCTGGAGCGTTCCGTTAAGAATGCCGCTGGCGCCGACGGCCGCTGCCAGGAGCAGGCCAAGCGACCCGAATAAGTACATGGACGGGCTGTACATTGCCCACACTTTCATCACCACCAGCGTGGCATGTCGCAGATCGTTGCTGGCGCGGTTGAAGCGCGCATGCTCCTCGCGCTCGCGCACGAAACTTTTGATCTGGCGAATGCCGGAAAGGTTATCGTGCAAGAGTGAATTCATGGCCGAGGCCGCGCGCCGTTGCAGCCGGTAGCGCCGATGTGCCGTGAGCGTGTACCAGAGCGCGCCGCCAGCCATCAGCGGCACCGGGGCGAGCGCGGCAAGCGCCAGCTTCGGACTGAGGTAAAACATTCCGCCGATGACGATGAGTACCTGCAAAATCGCCACCGTGCCCTGCTCGATGCCATCAATAAGTACGCGCTCGACCGAGCTCACGTCTTCGAGAATACGTGTCATCAAATCGCCCGTGGCGCGATGATCGAACCAGCGCAGCGGCAGGGTTTGAATATGTGAGTACAGGTCGCTGCGCAGATCGAAGATCACTTTTTGCTCGAACGTGTTGTTGAGCAAAAGACGCAGCGCATTGAGGCCGTTTTGCAGAAAAATGGCTGCGCCGCCGAGAACCAGCAGCGGGAGCAAATGCTCGGGATGATGCCGCTCGATCACATCGCCGAGAATGCCTTTCGTGACCGCGGGAAAAACAATGACCATGAGGGTGCTGACGACGGCGCAGGCCAGCGTGCCGCAGGCAAGCCACGGATAACGCTTAAGGTAAGCAAAGACACGCCAGACCGTTTTCACCCGGTTCAAGCTCAGTGACGCAGCGGCAGCGTCAAGTCACACCGTTCGTATTTGCTCGACCGCTTCGCGCAAGGCCGCGACACACTTTGCGTTTTGCTCCGGCGTGCCGATGGTGATGCGCACCCATTGCGCCAGGTTGTAGCCCTTCATCGCGCGCACAATGATTTCGCGCTGGAGCATGGCGCGAAATACCGTGAGACCGTCGCCCACATTGACCAGAATGAAGTTGCCGACGCTCGGGATGAACTCGAGCCCGAGTTTTTCCAGCTCGCCTTCAAAGTACCCGCGACCTTCGTCGACGACGCGTTTTGTTTCGCGCAGATGTTCCTCATCCTGCAACGCCGCGAGCGCGGCCACCTGCCCGATGCTGTTTACGTTGAATGGTTCGCGCGTTTTTTGCAGTACTTCGATCAGCTCCGGGCGGGCGATGCCGTACCCGATGCGCAACCCGGCGAGCCCGTGGATTTTTGAAAACGTGCGCAGGACGAGAACGTTTCGTCCTTCGCGCACGTAGCGCAGCGTGTCGGGCGGGTCGTCGAGGAATTCGTAGTACGCTTCGTCGAGCACGACGATGAGCTGCGGCGGAACGCGCTGGATGAAGCGGTCGATTTCTTCGGCCGAGAGCAGCGTGCCGGTGGGATTGTTGGGATTAGCGATGAAAATCAGCTCGGTGCGATCGTTAATCGCAGCGAGCATGGCGTCGAGATCGTGGCCGTAGTTGCGGCTGGGCACTTCGATCGTCTGCGCCCCGAGTACGCGCGCGATGATTTTGTAAGCAATAAACGCGTGCTCGGAAGTGACAATGGCGTCCCCGGGTTTCAAAAAAGCGTGCGCGAGAAACTCGATGATCTCGTTCGAGCCATTGCCGACGATGATGTTCTCAGGCGCAATGTTCAGCTTTTCGGCAAGCGCGTTGCGTAGATAGAACGCGCCGCCATCTGGATACAGATGAGCGTTCCGGATCGTACTTTGCACGGCCTCGAGTGCGCGCGGCGACGGTCCGAGCGGGTTCTCGTTAGAAGCGAGCTTGATGATCTCGCGAGGATCACAGCCAAGCTCGCGCGCCGTTTCCTCGATCGGTTTTCCCGGCTGGTACACCGCCAGTTCGCGCAGGTGCGGATTAGCGATATCCCAGAACGAATGCACGGCGGAGTTTATGGTTTAACAGGAACGCGGAAATTCGGAATTTGAAAGCCAGAAAACCAGAAAGGCGAAACAGGAGCCGGAATGTGAATCAGGAAAACAGGAAACCCCGCGAATCCCTGATGTGTTCGGTCGATGATTGCTCGTTTCGAGCACCCGCCTTCCTGGGTTCCTGATTTCCTAATTAGATAAAACGTTCTTGTCTCGTACTCCGGAAAAGGCTCGCCGCTGCGTGTCTTCTCCGCGAACCTTCGCGCCATGCAGAGCTTTCAATATCTCGCCGACATGAACGCGTTCGGCGTCACCGTGAACGGCTGGAAAATCCTTGGCTGGACCGGCAACGTCGTTTTCGGCGCGCGTTTCATTATCCAATGGATTGCCTCAGAGCGCGCCCGTCGCAGCATTATTCCGGTCGGCTTTTGGGAATGCAGCGCTCTCGGCTCGATCCTGCTGCTGATCTACTTCGGCGCCTACCGGCATGATTCCGTGGGCGTACTTAGCGCGATTTTTCCGCTGCCGGTTTACCTGCGCAATCTGTACTTCCGTTACACGCATCATCATCCCAGGCATCCGGGTAACGAACCGCGGCCGGCGGAATGATGGCCGCCTGCAATCTTTCTTTTTTCTCCGCGGCGAAAATGGCACACTGAACGTCGCATGATTGCGCCGGAACAGATCACTTATCTGGATAATAACGCGACGACTGCGATCGATCCGGAAGTACTAGAAGCGATGCGCCCGTTCCAGGAAAAATATTACGCCAATCCCTCGAGCGGTTACCGTTTCGCGGCGCATGTGCGGGACGCGATCGAGCAGGCGCGCGAGCAGGTTGCGGCGCTGCTCGGCTGCGAGCCGGGCGAAATCGTTTTCACCAGCGGCGGCACGGAATCGAATAACACCGCGATCCATTCAGCCTTGGAAACGCAGCCGGAATGCAAGCACATCATCACCACCGCCGTGGAGCACAGCGCGGTGCGCAATCCCGCGCAACGTCTTCAGGAACGCGGTTACGACGTGACCTTTCTGGCGGTGGATCGCTCTGGACGTCTGAGCGCGCGCGCGCTCGTCGATGCGATCCGGCCCGACACGGCGCTCATCTCCATCATGTGGGCGAACAATGAAACCGGCGTGATTTTTCCGATGCAGGAGATCGCAGCAATCGCGCAGGAGAGAGGTGTGCCGCTGCACACTGACGCCATCCAGGCGGCGGGCAAGATCCCGATCAACTTGCGCGAAGTACCAATGCAGTTCCTTTCGATATCCGGCCACAAACTCCATGCGCCGAAGGGTGTCGGCGCGCTCTATGTCAACCGGCGGGCGCGTTTCCGCCCGTTCGTTTTAGGTGGCAGCCACGAGAACAACCGCCGCGCGGGAACGGAAAACGCGCCATCAATCGTCGCTTTGGGCAAAGCCGCGGAGATCGCGCTGGCGAAAGTACGCGAGGAATCGACGCGAGTACGGAGTTTCCGCGATCGTTTTGAAAAATCGCTGTTGGAGCAGCTAAGCGACGTGCAGATCAATGGTGCGGATGCTTCGCGCCTGCCGAACACCTCGAGCGTTATATTCGGTGGCATCGAATCGGAAGCGGCGCTGCTCATGCTCGACCAGGAAAACGTCTGTTGCTCGGCGGGATCGGCCTGTCGCACCGGATCGCTGAAACCCTCGCATGTACTCACCGCGATGGGCCTGGTGAACAACGAGGCGCGCGCCAGTCTTCGTTTTTCCTTTGGCCGATTCAACACCGAAGCGGACCTGGAGCGCGCGCTCGATGTTGTGCCGCGCGTGGTGCGCAAATTACGCGCGCTCTCACCTGTGATTGCGTAGCTGTTCGGGCCGCAGCGATTCGGCGGCAATGCGCGCGGTCAAGGCGCGCCGCGAGCGAAATGTTATCGATGAATGTCCTCGGTGTCGTCCATTCACACGCCGAGTCTGTCCTGCCGCTGCGCATCTTCTTCAGCGCTTGTCTCATCGTGGTGACCTTCGGCGGGCTGTACATGTTTCGGAACCGGCAGAAGTTTTTCTCACGCGATCCAAATGTCGCGGCAGACAATTACGGCGCGCGCAACCTGCGGCTATGGCAGGTCATCCTCGTCTGGATTCTGCTGGTGGATTTACTCGTGACAATGATTTGGCGCTTGTGAGTTGATCCTCACTCATCGCAATGGCGCGCAGGCGAAAAAAAGAGCACTGGCTTAACGTCAAATTCTGGCGGCTTGAAGTTCGCCAATGGATCGGCGCCACGCTCGCCCTCCTCGGCGTCATCGCGCTGATCTGCATCTTTTTCATTCGGCGGCATACGCTCGACTACCACATCGAACACAGCTTCGCAGTGGCCGATCCGGAGTTCTTCGGCTCGGCCCTGTCGCTGGCTGATCCGGTGCCGATCGCGGGAAATGCGATCGAGCTATTGCAGAATGGCGACAGCTATTTTCCGGCGATGCTCCAGGCCATTCGGGAAGCGAAGAAGACCATCAATTTCGAAGCCTACATTTTCTACTCGGATCAAATCGGGCACATGTTTCGCAATGCCCTTTGCGAACGTGCGCGGGCCGGCGTTCAAGTACGAGTGCTGCTCGATGGCATTGGCTCAAGCTGGAGCCTCGACAATTCCGATGTGCGCATGATGAAGAATGCCGGCTGCAAATTCGCCTACTATCATCCCACGCATTCCTGGCGTGTGGATCGCTCGAACCGCCGAACCCACCGGCGCGTTTGTGTGATCGATGGCCGCATCGGCTTCACCGGCGCGATCGGTTTCGCGAAACAATGGAGCGGCCGCGCGCAGGACAAGGATCATTGGCGGGATGTGCAGCTGCGCGTTCGCGGGCCGCTGGTCGAGAAATTGCAGGCGTCGTTTCAGGAACATTGGGCGAAAACCGCGGGGGAAGGCCTGAGCGGCGCGGACCAATTTCCGGCATTGGCACCGGCGGGAGATCTCAAAGCGCAAGTGGTGGCGTCGCATTCGTTCTCGATGGCGCCGATTCCGTTCGTCGAGGCCGTGGCGTTTGCCGCAGCGACGAGCCGCATCTGGATCACGAACGCGTACTGCACACCCACGCAGGCGCAGGTGGAAGGTTTGACCAAAGCGGTGCAGCGCGGCGTTGACGTGCGCCTGCTCTTGCCCGGCGAGAACAATGATCAGCCGATGACGAAATCAGCCGGCCGCAGCGCGTACGGCAGGTTGCTCGAAGGAGGCGTCAAAATTTTCGAGTACGAGCCGACAATGATCCACGTGAAAGCGATGGTCGTGGACGGAGTTTTTTCGCTGATCGGCTCATCGAACTTCGACGTGCGCTCGGCTGAGATTAACGAGGAGCTGGACGTGGCCGTTTACGATCGCGCGTTCGCGCGGCAGATGGAGGCGATGTTCACGCGCGATCTGGAGCAGAGCCACGAGTACACGCTCCCGCAATTCCGCAATCGCTCACTTTGGGAACGCGTGACTGAGTTCGTGGCGCTGCCGTTCCGCTCGCAATTGTAAAGACCAGCCGGTAAACTGTGGGCGTGGACGAAGAGCGGGATGTCGCCGATTTGCGGCATGAGTACACGTTGCACGGCCTGCGCCGGTGCGACCTCGATCCGGATCCGGTCAGGCAATTTGGCATCTGGTTCACCAACGCGATCGAGAGCGGAGTGCCGGAGGTAAACGCGATGACGCTGGCCACGGTGTCGCCCGACAATAAACCGACCGCGCGCGTCGTTTTACTCAAAGCTTACAGCCACGCTGGTTTTGTGTTCTACACAAACTACCGCAGCGAGAAGGGACAACAGCTTGAGCTTAATCCGCACACCACGCTGGTTTTTCACTGGAAAGCGCTCGAGCGGCAGGTGCGAATCGACGGTACTGCGAAAAAACTTTCGCGCGACGAATCGAAGCGCTATTTCCACTCGCGGCCGGTTGGCAGCCAGCTCGGCGCGTGGGTTTCGCATCAAAGCGAGGTCATTGATGCCCGCCGCGTACTCGAGGCGCGGCTGGCGGAAATGGAAGAGCGATGGGCTGGCCAGGAAATCCCGTTGCCGCCGAATTGGGGCGGGTACTCCGTTACGCCGGATCGGTTCGAATTCTGGCAGGGCAGACCGAATCGGCTGCACGACCGTTTTCGTTACACGCGAGACGGCGACGGCTGGGTCATCGACAGACTCGCGCCGTAGATTATTTCCGCCAGCAAACGCCCGACCAATCGACGCACGTGAGCGGAGCGGGAGATTGCAGCTCAGCCCGAAAATCGTCCACCGCGGCGCGGCAGGTCGGCAGCGCGTAGTCGTCGACAAGAATAAATCCGCCGGCAGAGACACGCGGATAGAGATGTGTCAGCGCCAAT
>Ga0213881_10000941_pt1 | contig 15186 bp, 13 predicted proteins | sample BarmaccoBMER_R08_FD_160104 | JGI IMG/M metagenome (GOLD analysis project Ga0213881, IMG submission 160104) | Barbacenia macrantha exposed rock microbial communities from rupestrian grasslands, the National Park of Serra do Cipo, Brazil - ER_R08 ... | reverse complement strand
ACCACCACGCTGATCGTGAGTGTGCCTCGGCGACAACAGAACGCTGACGGTGCCTTCCCCGCTCAGCCGGATACCCGACAATCCCGACAGAGACCCCCGACGGACTTCCGGCACCGACCACTTAGCCGATCAGCATGAGGGGTTTGTCGCTGAGCCGGTCACCGAGGAGGTCGTCGAGCAGCTCGGGCAGGTTGCCCGGCAGGAGCTTGTCGGGGCAGCGTCGGAGGTCGGTGGCGGGCCACCAGCGGCGTTCGATGAGTCCGGCCTTCTCGTTCTCGGTGGGCTTGAGGGTGACCTGCGCCGCAGTGTCAGCGGTGCGGGCGAGGAAGACGTGCTCGATGCGGTGGTGGGCGCGACCCCGGTAGGTGAATCGGAACTCGCGCACCCACAGCTTGCGGCCCAACTCCCGGAGCATGATCCCGGTTTCCTCGGCGAGCTCGCGGCGGGCGGCGTCGGTGAGGTCCTCTCCCTGGTCTACGCCGCCGCCGGGCAGCTCCCACCAGTGGTGGCCGGGGTCCTCGGGGTCCCGGGCGTGGAGGAGCAGGACCCGATCGAAGGGATCGAGCAGCAAGACCCGGGCGCCGAGGCGCGGAAGCACGCTGGTGCTGGACATGCAGGCGGGGTCCTCATACTGGTCGGCGGCGGGGTCTGAGGTTAGCAGTGGTGCCCTCACGGTCGTGGTCAGGCGTACGGCGAGTCCGGAGTGGTCGGTCAGCCGCGATCCGTCGGCGAGAACGTCCCTGGTCTGGTGGACGTACTCACAGCCCTGAAGCAGCGGTAGGAGCTGCGCAGAACAGTGGGCATGGCCGTAGCGGTAGCCGAGGTCGGGCCGCCGTGCCCAGCTGTGCTCGATCCGATCAGGGTGCAGATGCCGGAACGCGTCGAGCAGGCCGTGGATGTCGGTGAGGGCTCGGTAGAAGTCGTACTCGAAGGGCGCGAACTGCTGGCGGTATTCGGGCTGATGTCAGGCTCAGGGACATACCAGGCTCTTTTCGACGAGGGTGATCCCACCCAACGCAGTCATGACCTTTGCCAGCGGCATCCCGACGGGTTGGGGAACTTCCGCGGTGATTTGGGCGGGCCGCCGAAAGCGAGTAGCGTCTCTTTCCCACGGGTGAAAGCCGCCTATCGAGTGAGGCTGCGACGAGGCGGCGTGGTTGTTCGGCCAGCGGCGCTTTCGTGACCTCGGAATGTAGCGGAAGCCCGGCGATGGCCTGCAAGGCCGCAGGCCTGCGGGAGTAGCTATCGGGAATTGCCGTCCAGGGTGCCGTGAGGGTTCAGGGCGCGAAGAGTCCGGCGTTGGCCTTCGCCTGCTGTAGCTTCGCCTCGGCGAGTTCAGCCGCGCGAGCGGCACCGTCGCGAAGGACTGTCCGCATGACGCCGTCTTCTTCCAACTCCCGGTAATGTTGCTGGATCGGCCGAAGAAGCTCGACAACTGCCTCGGCGCAGTCGTTCTTCAACGCACCGTAGCTGGTGTACTTCCCGGCCAGATCCACGGCCTTCTCGCCCGTGCAGGCGCCCAAAATCTCGATCAGGTTGGAGACCCCGGGCTTGGTCTCCGGGTCGTAGCGAACCTCGGCCTCGGTGTCGGTGACGGCACGGCGGATCTTGCGGGCTACAACGTCGAGAGGATCGAGGACGTCGATCACCCCAGCGCCCGACTCGCTTGATGCAGACATCTTGCGCGAGGGGTCCTGAAGGTCACGCACCCTGGCCGCCACCGGAGGGACCACGGCCTCCGGCAGGACGAAGGTAGGGCCGTAGCGGCCGTTGAACCGCTGGGCGATCGTCCTGGTCAGCTCCAGATGCTGGCGTTGGTCGTCACCGACCGGCACGCGCGCGATGTCGTAAAGCAGGATATCGACCGCCATCAAGACCGGATACGAAAAAAGCCCAGCAGACACAAAGTCCTGTTCACTGGATTTGTCCTTGAACTGGGTCATCCGGCGCAACTCCCCGAAAGAAGTAGAGCATTCGAGGAGAAAACACATTTCCGCGTGCTGCCGGACATGGCTCTGGACGAAGACAACCGACCCGCGAGCCGGATCGATGCCCACCGCGAGGAGCAGGGTGGCCAGTTCGAGCGTCCGCTTGGCTACCGCCCCGGGCCCCTGTTCCGTAGTCAGCGCATGCAGGTCGGCAACGAAGTAGAACGCCTCCCCCTCAGGTTGGTCGTCAACCCAGTGGCGGACCGCGCCAAGGTAACGGCCGAGCGTCATTGGCCCAGTCGGCTTGATACCAGACAGCGTCCTCTCCATAGTTCTGAATCCTATCGATCGCATCGGCCGAACTGGATCTTGACTTAACTCAAGAGACACCACGTACTCTGTACTCTCACTCTGGCGGGAGGCAACCGCTTTTATCATGTGGGTTACCGACGCCACGAAGGGAACCAAAGGTACACGAGATGACAGCGAGCACGCAACCGGACGCCTTCGCCCACCCGAAGATTCCTGGCGGCTCCAACCCGCTCCGAGCGGGTTGGGACAGCTGCACGCTGGAGATCGGCCCGCTGCCCCTGGCCGACAAAGGCCAACATGGTCGACGAGACGCTGCCGCTTCGGCTCTCGGGCGGCGTGTGTTTGCGTCGTGAGTGCTTCGGCGGCATTGCCCAGGTCGGACCGCTGGGCTACCTGCTCAACCCCCGTGCTTGCACCGTGCTGGAGCGTCTGGCCAGGCCATCCTTCCCCCGGGATCTCCTCGAAGACTGCGGAACGCCCTCCGCTACTGGCCTCCGACGATTTCTCTCATCCTGCCGAGTGGCGAATTTGATCGAAATCGCACCGGATGAATCCATGAGTCGCGCCCGTCTCTATGGTGTGCATTCGGCTGATCAGTTGTATCGGCGTGCACGCACAGGCCACCGGAGTTGTCATGCTCGGGTATTGGATCGCTTTCCACGACCGCCGACGCTACCACGCTACCCGGGCGCTGCGTCTGGCCGCTGGCTTTGCCTTCGACACGCTCGGAGCCAGGCGAGTCGAGATACTCATCGACCCGAGCAACGTGCCATCGCGGAGAACGGCGCTTCGAGCCGGAGCGATCTAAGAAGGCCTGCGCCGCAATGCAAATGGGTGGTGTCCACTGCTGACTGGCCGCGAACTGTCCCGGACAGCGCGATGATTCCGGTCTCCAGAGCATGGGACCGGGCTATGGTGTGGCTGGTCCGACCAGGTTTGCCAAGACGTGGGCTCCGGCGGTGACTGCTGCGGGGACCGTGGAGTATGAGGCTGCTGGCGCGCAGGCCAGCACCACCACCACGTAGCGCAAATCCGTCCCGACCAGGCCGGTGCTGTTGAGCACTGCCTGAGAGCCGCTGGTTCCCCAGCCTTGCTTGATCGCCCAGGTGGTCTGGGGCATCCCGCGCGGAATACCGAAGTATTGGTCGAAGCCATCTGTGGCAATCTGGGGGGCACTGGTGAGCGCACCGATCACGAGGTTCCGGTCGGGCTCGGGTAGCCGATCGGTGATATAGCGATACACCGTCACCATGTCCTGCGGCGTGATTTTCGTGTCGCCCCATTCGCCGGGATCGTCAGGAGGCTGGGTACCGGTGAGCCCGAGCAGACCGACCATTCTGGTCACAATGGCGGGGCCACCGTCGGCAGTCCATAGCTGATCCGCAATCTCATCGTCGCTGTCCGCGAGCATCTGGTGCAGTTCCTGCTGTGTCGCGTTGTCCGGAGCTACCCCGTTGTGGCCAGCCAAGACGTCCAACGCGATCAGCAACTTGACCACCGACATGGCGGCAACCTGCTGGCTCGCGTTCTGACTGGTGAGCACCGTGCCGGTCTGCCGGTCGAAGACCTCAAAACCAGCCTGAATGGTGGGCAGCACCCCCTGCATCGCCTGCTGCACTGCCGCCGCCGTGAGGAGCCGGTCCCCAGTGGAGACAGCTGTCGTCATCGGGGCGGTAGGCAGAGCGGGAATCGCGCTTGAGCGATGGCGGATGGGTACCACCGCCGCGGAGGCCAATCCAGCACCAGCAGCGCAGAGCATTACCGTCATCACCACTACCAGGAGGCGCTTCACGTCTGTTAGATCGCGATACCGTCCCCTTACGTACGCTATGCGCAACTTTCCCAGGGAGTTTTCGGGAAAATTTCAGGTTATGAAATCAAATGCGCAGCGCCATTCACGGGTGGCCACGACGGTGTCACTGGATGGACACTGGAGGCATGAGGGAGATCACTTCAGAAGCTGAGGTCCGGGAACTGATCGGCGAACCGCTGCACCGGGTTGCCACCAAGGACCGGCGCACCCTGCACGAGTACGACAAGCAGTGGCTGGCCCGTTCCCCGTTCTGCCTCGTAGCCACCTCGAGCGCGGACGGCAGCTGCGACGTCTCACCCAAGGGCGATCCGCCGGGCTTCACCCTCGTGCTCGACGACACGACCATCGCCATCCCGGAGCGACCCGGCAACCGCCGCGTCGATGGCTTCCGCAATATCGTGACCAACCCGCACGTCGGCCTGATCTACCTGATCCCCGGGCGGGACGACACCTTGCGGATCAACGGCAGAGCACGCCTGGTGCGCGATGCCCCCTTCTTCGCTCAGATGACGGTCAAGGGGCACCGGCCGCTCTTAGCGCTCGTCGTCGAGATCGAGGAGATCTTCTCCCACTGCCCGAAGGCGCTGCTGCGCGCGAAGCTGTGGCAGCCGGCCACGTGGGAGCCTGACGCGGTGCCCTCCCGCGCCCAGATCACCCACCGCCTGGAACGACCGGAGGACACGCTGGAGGAGCTGCAGCGCTACTACGGTCCCACCTACGCCACCCGGCTCTACCAGACCCGCTGAGGCCTCCTCCCCGGTAGTCTCCCGGTAGTCTTGCGCCTGGGTCTCATCGGTGCCGCTCCCGAGCCGTATCGAACGCAGCACGACCGTGGCCACCACGGCCGTCACGAGGTTGCCGATGAGGGCGACAAATCCGACGTAGACCTGCGTCGGTGAGCCCGGGAAGGGATGCCAGCCGAGGATCGACACCGCGTTCAGCGCGAGCGCCGACCCCCCGAAGTGCCGGCTGCCGGTGGCCGGGTTGGGAACCCCGTAGAGCAGCCCCAGTGCCCATCCCATCCCGACCACCCAGCCCGCAAGCAGCCCCCAGCGGTGCAACCAGCGGGTGTAGAGCGCGATCGCCACCATGGGCAACGTCTGCAAAATGATCACACCACCGATCAGCTGCAGATCGATGGAGTATTGGGGGTCGATCAGCACGATCAGAGCCATCGCCCCGAACTTCACCACCAGCGAGGCCAGCTTGGCCTGTTTCGCCTCCTGCGCGGTGGTGGCGTCACGACGCAGGTACGCCTTGTAGACGTTACGGGTCCACAAGTTCGCCGCCGCGATCGACATGATCGCGGCGGGAACCAGCGCGCCGATCCCGATAGCGGCAAACGCGACACCGGCGAACCAGTGCGGGAACTGGTCCTCGAACAGCATGGGGATCACCGTATTGGAGTCCGGCCGACCGGTGGCCGCATTGACAATCGGATGGGTGTGCGCGGCGATCGCCACATAGCCCAGCATCGCGATCATCCCGAGCACCAGCGAATACGCCGGCAACGCCACCATATTGCGTTTGAGCACGGTAGGGCTGCGGGCGGCCAGGGCACCGGTCAGCGCGTGCGGGTAGAGGAACAGCGCGAGCGCCGAGCCCAGCGCCAGCGTGATGTACTGCACCTGGTTTCGCCCGGTGAGCAGGAGACTGCCGCCCCCGGCGGGGGAGGCGGTGAACTTCGCGCCCGCGGCGTCGAAGATGGTGCCCCACCCGCCGAGCGTCGCCGGCAGGATGACCACCGCAGCGATGATCACCAGGTAGATCAGTACGTCCTTGACGATAGCGATCAACGCCGGGGCTCGCAGGCCGGACTGGTAGGTGTAGGCCGCGAGAATCACGAACGCGACAAACAGCGGGAGGTGCCCGGCCAGCCCGGCCCCGTTGAGGCCCATCGCCCGCAGCACCGCCTCCAGCCCAGCCAGTTGCACCGCGATGTAGGGCATCGTCGCGACGATGCCGGTCACCGCCACCAGCAGCGCCAAGGTCGCCGATCCATAACGGCCCTGCACGAAGTCGGCCGGGGTCACATACCCGTGCACCCGCGATACCGACCACAACCGCACGAGCGGGCCGAACACCAGCGGGTAAACCAGCACGGTGTAAGGGACCGCGAAAAACCCCATCGCCCCGGCGCCCCACATCAGCGCCGGCACCGCGACGAAGGTGTAGGCGGTGTAGAGGTCCCCACCGATGAGAAACCAGGTGACCCACGAGCCGAACCGTCGGCCCCCGAGGCCCCATTCATCAAGGTGGTCGAGACTGCCACCGCCCTTCCACCGGACGGCGGAGAAACCCAACGCGGTCACCACGGCGAACAGCAGCACGAAGACGACCAGCTCGGCCCAGCGCACGGTCATACCCGACATTATGCGCATTCTCAGCGGGAAGCTCGGGGAAGCTCAGGAAGCTCACGGTGCCAGACGCTGCTTGAGGGTGGCCAGTTCGTCGTGGAGCGCGGTGGGGAGAGCGTCGCCGATCTTGTCGAACCACTGCTCGATGAGCGGGATCTCCGCCCGCCACTCCTGGATGTCCACCGCGAGCGCGGCGGCGACGTCCTCGGTCGGGGTATCCAGCCCGGACAGATCAAGCTGGTCCCGGGTGGGTACCCGGCCGATCGGGGTGTCCATAGCCCCGGCCCGGCCCTCGACCCGCTCGATGACCCACTTGAGCACCCGGCTGTTCTCCCGGAAACCGGGCCACAGGAAGCGCTGGTCGGCGCCGCGACGGAACCAGTTCACATAAAAGATCTTCGGTAGTTTGCCGGCGTCGGCGCTCTTGCCGACGTTGATCCAGTGCTGGAAGTAGTCACCGGCGTGGTAGCCGAGGAAGGGCAGCATCGCCATCGGGTCACGGCGTACCTCGCCGAGCCGCCCGGCCGCCGCCGCAGTCTTCTCGCTGGACAGCGTGGCGCCCAAAAACACCCCGTGCTGCCAGTCGAAGGCCTCGTTGATCAGCGGGATGGTGCTGGCCCGGCGGCCGCCGAAGAGGATCGCCGAGATCGGTACGCCCTCCGGGTCGTCCCACTCGTGGGCAAGCACCGGGCACTGCGCCATCGGCGTGCAGTACCGGGAGTTGGGATGCGCGCATCGCTGCCCGCTGGCGCCGTCGGCCGGCGTCCAGTCCTGTTTGGTCCAGGTGGTGAGATGCGCTGGCGGTGTCTCCATGCCCTCCCACCAGATGTCGCCGTCGTCGGTGAGCGCCACGTTGGTGAAGATGGAGTTGCCATAGCGCAGCGTGCGCATGGCGTTGGGGTTGGTCCGCCAACTGGTCCCCGAGGCCACACCGAAGAACCCGTTCTCGGGGTTCACCGCGTACAGCCGGCCATCGGTGCCGAAGCGCATCCAGGCGATGTCATCCCCCAGGGTCTCGACCTTCCAGCCGGGGATGGTCGGCTCGAGCATGGCCAGGTTGGTCTTGCCGCACGCTGAGGGGAAGGCCGCCACGACGTAATGAGTGACCTGCTGTGGGCTGGTCAGCTTGAGGATCAGCATGTGCTCGGCGAGCCAGCCCTCGTCACGGGCCATCGCCGAGGCGATCCGCAGCGCGTAGCACTTCTTGCCCAGCAGTGCATTGCCCCCGTAGCCGGAGCCGTAACTCCAGATCATCCGGTCCTCGGGGAAGTGGCTGATGTACTTGGTGTCGTTGCACGGCCAGGGCACGTCAGCCTGGCCGCCTTCCAGGGGGTAGCCCACCGAGTGCAGGCAGGGCACGAAGTCCGCATCGTCGCCCCCGGGTGGGGCGAACTTGCGCAGCGCCGCCGCACCCATCCTGGTCATGATCCTCATCGAGCACACCACGTAGGCGGAATCGGTGATCTCGACGCCGAGTTTGGGTTTCGGGTCTCCCAGCGGACCCATGCAGAAGGGCACCACGTACATCGTCCGACCGCGCATGCACCCCCGGTACAGCTCAGTCATGATCGATTTCATCTGGTCCGGGGGCATCCAGTTGTTGGTGGGACCGCAGTCCTGCGGCTGACGCGAGCAGATGAAGGTGCGCTCTTCCACCCGGGCCACGTCGGAAGGCTCCGAGACAGCCCAGAACGAGTTCGGCTTGCGGTCCAGCCGGGTGAACGTGCCGGCGGCGACCAGCTGGGTGGTGAGCCGGTCCCACTCCTGCTGGGATCCGTCACACCACTCGACGCGGTCGGGTTGGGTGAGCTCCGCGGTGTCGCGTACCCACTTGAGCAACCGTGAGTGGCTGGTCGGAGCGGTGTCGAGACCTGGAATCGTCGTTCCCGGGATGGATACAGTCATTGCTTGTCCTCCTTCGTGAGCCCATTGGCTCCCATCCGACCGACGGCGTTTTCGGCAACGCCGAGGACCGCCCGTGCTCTGCACAGGCGGTGGACGTCGAAGGGATCGTGACCAGACTAAACCCGTGCGGCTACCCAGCGCAGCGAGCGGAGATTGAGAAAATTATCACAATGTCGGCCCCGGGTCTTCCTCCGCATGTCCCCCGCTGTTAGCTGGCCGGGCTCACCGAGGACATGTTGAAGTCGGGGATCTGCAGGGGGGGCATCGCGGTGCGGGAGAACCAGTCCTTGCACTCCCGGCTCAGCGCGCGCTCGGTCGCACCGACGGCACTGGCGCGCCGGATCAGCTCGATCGGGCTCTCGTTGAACCGGAAATTGTTCACCTGAGCGACCACCTCACCGCCCTCGATGAGGTACACCCCGTCCCGGGTCAGCCCGGTGAGCAGCAACGACACCGGATCGACCTCACGGATGTACCACAGGCAGGTCAGCAGCAACCCCCGCTCGGTGCGCCCCACCAGCTCGTCGGTCGAGGCCGAGGAGCCGCCAGCCAGCACCAGGTTCTCCGGTGGTGCGGTGAACTGCCCCCCCAGCTCCTGCGCGGCCGCCCGGGGGTAGGCCAGCGCGTTCACCCTGCCCTCGTGCAGCCAGTCCACCCGGCGTATCGGGGCGCCGTTGTCGAACACGCTCACCGCCTCATCCGAGGCGGTGGCGGTCAGGAAGGGCGCGGTCTGCAGGCCCGGCGCGGCCGGATCGCTGGACAGCGTGAGCGGCAGCTCGGTGAGCCGCTCCCCGAGCCGGGTGTCGCGGGACGAGCCGCCGGGTGCGGCAAAGGCAGAGCGCCCTTCGTGTGCCGGCCGGCCCTCCATCGAGGTGACCATCATGAGCATCAGGTCGGCGACCGCCGAGGGCGGCAGGATGGTCTCATACCGACCTGCGGGCAGCGCCAGCTGCCGGGTCGACCAGCTCAGCCGGCGGCGCACCTCGGCGATGAGCGCGGTGAGATCCACGTCGGTGAAATCAGCCGTGTAGGCCCCCACCCAGGCGCTCCGAGCGAGGTCGTCGGCGATCTTGCCGTTGAGTTCCACGGTGCCGGTGGGCTGCACCCAGCGGCGGCGCAGTCCCGTCGAGGACGCCAGCCAGGTGGTCTCCAAGCGGTGCTCGGCGAAGCCGTAGAGCAACTCCGCGCGCGGCTCACCCCATGCCGCGGCCAGCTCCTCGGTCAACCGGGCGAACACCCCGATGTCGGCGGCCGGGCCGGGGGTGTCGAAATCGTCGTCAGCCCCACCCTCGATCAGCGGCGCGACGTCCTGGGCCGGCCCCGACTGCCGGGCGGCGTCCTCGCTGGCCGCCACCACGGCGCGCACCTCGTCGAGGTGCACCCCGTTGCCGCTGACCACCCCGACGGCGGGTCCCTCCGCCCGGTCCAGCACGGAGATCACCGAGAACGAGCGGGTTGTGGTGTGCCCGTTGGTGGTCATCGTGTTGTTCGCCCAGCGCAGGTTGACCTCGCTGGTGTCAAAGAGCAGCACGAGGCACCCGTCAGCCTTCGACGCGGCCAGCGCGCTGCTCGTCAGCTCCTCGGCAGGGATCACTGGCTGGCCTCCTCGCGGGCGTTGAGCACGGTGATCCCCCGGAACAGCGCCGAGGGGCACCCGTGGCTGACGGGTGCGACCTGGCCGGGCTGGGCCTTGCCGCAGTTGATCGCACCGCCCAGCACCCAGGTCGACGGGCCGCCGACGACCTCCATGGCGCCCCAGAAATCGGTGGTGGTGGCCTGGTAGGCGACGTCACGCAGCTGCCCGGCCAGGGCGCCGGCCTCGATGCGGTAGAAGCGCTGCCCGGTGAACTGGAAGTTGTAGCGCTGCATGTCGATCGACCAGGAGCGGTTGCCCACGATGTAGATGCCGCGCCGCACCCCGGAGATCAGCTCCGCGGTCGTGGTGTCGGTGTCGGGATCAGGCTGCAGCGACACGTTGGCCATGCGCTGGATCGGCACGTGGTGCGGCGAGTCGGCGTAGGCGCAGCCCGCTGAGCGGTCCAGCCCCAGCCGGCGGGCGAAGACCCGATCGGTCTGGTACCCGACCAGCGTCCCACCGGCCACCAGGTCCCACTGGGAGGTGGCGACCCCGTCGTCGTCGTAGCCGATGGTGGCCAGCCCATGGGGCTGGGTGCGATCCCCGGTGACGTGCATGGCCGGCGAGCCGTAGCGCAGGGTGCCGAGCTTGTCCGGGGTCGCGAAGGAGGACCCGGCGTAGGCCGCCTCGTAGCCGATCGCCCGGTCGTACTCGGTGGCGTGCCCCACCGACTCGTGGATCGTCAGCCACAGGTTGCTGGGGTCGATCACCAGGTCGTACCGGCCGGGGGAGACGCTGGGTGAGGTGACCTTCTCAGCCAGCCACTCGGGGATCTGCGCGAGCTCACCGTCCCAGTCCCACGGGGTGTTGCCGGTCAGGTACTCCCAGCCTCGTGCGGTGGGTGGCGCGCAGCCCCGCATGCTGTCAAACGAGCCGCCCGAGCGGTCCACCGCGATCGCGGTGACCTCGGGGTGGATCCGTACTCGCTGCTGAGTGGTGCTGGTGCCGGCGGAGTCGGCGTAAAACTTGGTCTCCTTGGCGGCCCGGAAGGACACCTCGGTGTGCGCCACCCCGTCGGCGGCGAGCAGCCGGCGGGACCACTCCGAGAGCAGCGCCACCTTCTCGCCCAGCGGCACCGTGAACGGGTCGACCTCGTGATGACCGACCCACACCGCACCAGCGTGGACCGGTTCGGCGGCCAGCTCGACCCGTTCGGTGTTCAGCGGGCGCAGGGTACCCGCCACCTGGGCGGCCCGCTGTGCGCTCGCCGCCGCGGAGGCGACGGTCAGCTCCGGGTGGGAGGCGAACCCCCAGGTGCCCTCGACGATCACCCGGACGGCCAGCCCGACGGTGGTGGAGCTCCGCGCTGTCGCGACCATCCCATCGCGCAGGTGCAGCAGCTGCCGGGTGATCCGCTCGATCCGGACATCGGCGTGCTCGGCGCCCAGCTCGCGTGCCCGCTGCAGGGCGGCGTCGGCCACGGGGTGCAACGGCAAGGCGAGAAAGTCTGAATCGATCATGCCAATGCTCACGTCCACCGACCTTAGCCGGGTTTGCGTGAGGGCAAAGGCTGAACCCTGGCTTCTCGTTCAGGATCCTGTACCGGTCCTCGTCCCATTAGGCCTAGTCACCGTTATGGACTGGGCACTCAGCGGGTTCGGGGTTCGAGTCCCTGGTGGCGCACCACCCCGCTGTAAAACACAGCTGGATCTGTCGCCGACCTGACTCCACAGCTGAGCCCTACGCTGTGCGTGGCGGGGAGAGATCCGGCGGCCAGCTCACGATCATGAGCGCTGTGGGTATAGCGTGAGCTATACTCTTGACACACGGAGCGACAGGATGCCGTGGGAGACCTTCCTCACAGACGAGGTCAACGGATGGCTCGACGACCTGGCAACGGTCGACGACGGCAGCTACCGGCAGGTCGTCTATGCGATCGAGGCGCTGGCAGAGGTCGGCCCGAATCTTGGCCGGCCATTCTTGTTCGTCTTTGACCCGTGGCGCAGCGCGATCCTGCTGTCGGGCGATCACCCGTCGGTCCCCGAACGCCGAGTTGTAGGCGTCGGAGGACACGACGAGATAGTTCACCGGAGCTAGCACCTCATCGCGGGAGACCCACACCTGGCCATACCGGATCCACTCGCTGGGTGTGCTCACTGCTCGTCGAGGGCGGCGATCGCGCGGCGGCGACGGTCTCATGAGCCGCACACGCGGCTGTTACTGCTGGCCAGGTCTTGATCTTTTGCTGCGCTGGGCGCTGTCTGGAATACTCAAGCGCCGCGACTGCGGGGCGTTGACCTGGCGATAGAGCACCGATTGCGGCTCCTGGCAGATTTCTTACCGGCATCAATATCGGGCGTCCGGAGCGGGGTGTCGCACAGTCGGGGACTTCAGCGACCCGTCGCCGCCCGCCTACCGTGGGAAGCGGATATAGAGAGGAAACCCGATGTCGGCAAAGACAGTCAGCCCGGTGATCGCGGCCGGCAGCCGGTTCCCGGTGGGTGCCGAGGAGCCGGTGTGCGAAGAGGGGTTGTCGCCGGTTGAGCGGCGCTCGTTTCTGCTGCGCGGGGCCGAGCCGGTCGGGGTGGGTGCGTATCCGCGGGCGGGAGCGACCCCGAAGACCACCACCGGTTACGACGGCCAACCGGGCAAAGAGAGTGAAGATTTCAACTACCCAGACTTCGCGCCGTGACAGGTCGTGATGCGGTGTTGGTGGTGGCCGATGCCACCGACCCGACCGCGGATCGGGTGTGTGCGGCCCTGGCCGGTCGAGCGGCCCGGTTTTTTCGGTTCGACACCGCGGATATCCCGCAGCGGCTGGGGCTGCGGGCCGAGCTGGGAACCACCTCGTGGCGCGGTGAGCTGGTCACCGCTGAGGACCGGGTGGACTTGGACGAGGTGGGGGCGGTGTATGTGCGGCGGCCGCGGCCGTTCGAGCCGCCGGCGCATCTCTCGGCGATCGAGCAGTGGCATTCGGCGATCGAGTGCCGCTATGCCCTCGGGGGGATTTTGGCCAGCCTCGACGGGGTGCGCTGGTGCAATAGGCCCGCCCACTCCGCCGATGCCGCCTACAAACCCAAGCAGCTGCGCGACTTCCGGGCTTGCGGCCTGGCCACACCACCAACGGTGATCACCAATGATGCGCAGGCCGTCCGGGACTTCGCCGACCAAGTCGGATCGGTGATCTGCAAGCCCGTCGCGGTTGGCGTCGTGCGCACTGGAGATAGCACCCACGCGGTCTACACCCGCCGGGTCACCCCGGAGGACCTCGAGCACCTCAGGGGGGTGGACTACAGCACCCACCTGTTCCAGGCCTACATCGACGCGCTGTTCAGCGTGCGTCTGACCGTGGTGGGCGAGGAGCTCTTCGCGGTGCGCATCGACGCCGGCTCGGAGCGGGCCCGCATCGACTGGCGCAGCGACTACGCCGCGTTGAGCTACCGGGTGATCGACACTCCGCCGGATATCCGCGCGGGAGTGACCGCCTACATGAAGATGGCAGGGTTGGCCTTCGGTGCGTTCGACTTCGGGGTCACCGCCGAGGGCTGGTGGGCCTATGAATGTAACGCCGAGGGACAGATCGGCTGGCTGGAGGCCGAAACGGGGTCGGCGATCAGCGAGGCGATCGCCGATTTCCTCGTCGGAGGGCACGAGCCGTGACCGTGGAGCCGAGCGAAGCCGTCGTGGACGATGAGGAGGTGCACCAACGGCTGCAGGCGCTGGCCCGCGAGATCAGCGAACAGGGCGCGCTGCGCAGTCCTCACTGGCGTCGAGTCTTCACCACGGTGCGCCGCCACGTGTTCCTGCCGCGCTACCTGCATGACGAGGAGCCCGGAAGCATCCCGGCGCGGTGGCGCCTCGTCGAGGGCACCAACCCCGACAACCACCACGAATGGCTCACCTCCGTCTACAGCGACACAACCTTGATCGTCGACCTGAAAGGCCAGCCGATCCCCCCCGAACGCGGCGGCGGCAGCCACCCGATCGTCACCAGCTCCTCCACCATGCCCAGCCTGATGATGCGCATGCTCGAAGACCTCGACATCCACGACGGACAGCGGATCTTAGAGATCGGCACCGGCACCGGCTACAACGCCGCCCTGCTGTCCGAACGACTCGGTGACACCCACGTCACCAGCATCGACATCGACCCCGAGCTGGTGGCCACCGCCCGGCGGCGACTGGCCGCCCACGGCTACCGGCCACACCTGGTGGCTGGCGACGGCGTCGCCGGAGTCAGCGAGCATGCCCCCTATGACCGGATCATCGCCACCTGCTCGGTCGAGCGAATCCCGTATACGTGGGTCGCCCAGACCCGCCCCGGCGGACGGATCATGGTCAATGTGCGAGGCCCGCTCATGCGCAGCGCCCTGGCGCTGCTCACCGTCCACGCCAACGGCACCGCATCGGGTCCGTTCCTGCCCGCTGGGGCCATCTTCATGCCGCTGCGCCACGACCACAGCGCACCCTACGACTACACCGTGCGCATCACCCGGCCCGACACCGACCCCACCCGCGGCGTCACCAGCCTTGATCCGAACAGCCTGCACACCCACCCCGCCTGGGGCTTCTTCGCTCAAAGCTGTCTCGCCGACGCCGCCTTCCGCCTGGTCACCGTCGAGGACGAGACGAGCCTGGGAACCGAGATCGCCGCCCCGGACCACTCCTGGGCTCTCATCGGCCACGATCCGCGCGACGGCGGCTATCCCACCAGCCAAGCCGGGCCTCGCCGCCTGGTCGAGCTGCTCGAACACGCCCACCACCGCTGGAGCGCACTGCACCAACCACGCTGGGACGCCTTCGGAATCACCGTGACCCCTACCGGCCAATGGCTGGTTAACCAGGGTTCTGATCGGGGAGAACCCTCATCTGCCGCCCGGCGCGGTGCGGCACCGTAGATGGTGTCGGTCGCATCGTTTGGACGCAGCGCCGGGACGCCCAGCCGGTGCGGCCGAAACGCCCATGGCGCGCAGGTACGGGAGTATCTGGGGGAATGGACCCGGGTCGTCAATCGGGGGCCGACCCGGGTCCTCCCGGGCCGCCGGGCTGCTGTGCATAACGCTGGGCCCAGAACTGGGCCAGCTGGGACACCCGCTGGGCGAGCTTCTCGGCGGTGGCCTCCGGGTCCTCGCTGCGACCGGCGGCCAAGCCCAGCAGGTAGGCGGTGAGCGGAGCAGCCGGTCGGGCGACGTCATGAGCGACATCCCGCGACATGTCCAGCACCCGGGACTGCATGGCCTTCGGCGACACGGCGTCGGCGATGTCCAGCTCGTGGCACACCAGCTCGACCACTCC
>Ga0213881_10000940_pt1 | contig 15195 bp, 10 predicted proteins | sample BarmaccoBMER_R08_FD_160104 | JGI IMG/M metagenome (GOLD analysis project Ga0213881, IMG submission 160104) | Barbacenia macrantha exposed rock microbial communities from rupestrian grasslands, the National Park of Serra do Cipo, Brazil - ER_R08 ... | reverse complement strand
AGCGTGCTACATCGCCGAAGGTAGACGGCGGGCGACCGTGCCGAAGCCTGGCAGTAATCCTGTGCGGCATTATCGGTGTGGCCACCGGCGGAATTGTTCTGTGCCTCTGGCTTCGCACCCAGTGGATCAGCCATCCTGACCCTCGCGACTGGTACAACGCCTTCTTTGTTCTCTTCGCCAGAAATGAGTTCGCCGGACTCCTCGTGGTGCTTGCACTTGCTGCCGCTACATTAGTCTGGGTGGCAATCGGCCGCCCCGCGCCCTTACGTCTCACGCAAATAAAGCCCCGCCTCGTACTTATCACTCTCGTCTGCCTTACCTTCGGCATCACCGCACTGGGGACGTCGTTGGTATTTCATCAATATGCCCTCACTGCGGATGAAAATATGCCTGATTTTCAGGCGCGCATTTTTCTAAGCGGCCAACTGAGCGCGCCGGTTCCGCCGGCTTGGCAGCCCTTTGTGCACCTGATCAAGCCCACTTACACAAGTTACAATCCAGCGACGCATAGCTGGGCGTCTGAGTACCTGCCCGTCTATTCTCTTATTCGAGCCCTGTTCATGTCTTTCGATTCGGAATGGCTGACGAATCCGGCATTAGCTGCGCTAAGCATTGCTCTCATGGCAGCAATTGCGGGCAAACTCTGGCCCGCTTCTACCTGGAAACCAATCCTCGCCGCAGCGCTGCTTGCCACCTCATCACAATTCCTACTGATGTCTATGACATCGTACGCGATGCCCGCGCATCTCGCCCTGAATCTACTCTGGCTGTGGCTTTACCTTGCGCCGGAAAAACGCCGTTTCTGGCTAACTCCGTTCGTCGGGGTTGCCGCCCTGGGTTTGCATCAACCTTTCTTTCATGCGCTTTTCGTCCTGCCTTTTCTTCTCAAGCTCGTCTGGGACCGGCGCTGGTTCGCGAGCGTTTTTTTTGCCGTCGTGTATTTCATTGGCATTGCTGTCTGGATCATTTGGTGGCGAACCTTTCTCCCGGGTTTTGTTGGCGGCTCCTCTCCGAGTGCCTTTCGTGTTCATCGTCTTACCTGGCTCATCCAGTCGATCTACTTCTTCCTACTCGTGGGCTGGCTTGCTTTCCCGCTGCTTATTCTAACTCCGTTCGGCTTCGGCGCGCTCAAGCGCCAGACACCGATCATTCGTTGCGCCGCTGCGAGTTGTCTGCTGACATTTGGGTTTTACGTCTTTGTTCGCCAGGATCAGAGTCACGGTTGGGGAGATCGCTATTTTCACGGCGAACTTGGTTGTCTCATCCTGTTAGCTGTTGTTGGCTGGGACGTCGTTAAAGCTAGGGCCGGACGGGACACTGCCACCAGCTTGATTACTGGTGGCGTGCTCGCGTCGTTGTTGCTGCAACTACCGTTGCGTGCGTTTCAGGCGGAAACGTTTGTCCGCCCGTATGCCGATGCAGCGGAAGCGTTCCACCACGTCAACGCCAGTCTTCTCATTTTCGATCCAACTCTCGCCTGGTACTCGGCGGATTTGCGTCGCAACGATCCATTCCTGGCGAACCGCCCGGTCATCATGACTCCGCTGCGAATAAGCAAAGATCAGGTGGAAACATTGGAAGCGAAGTACCCGAATACGTTGTTCGTCAAGGTCGAAGGCCTAACCGAACTTCAGCTGCCTACCATGCATTACCGCTAGATCCTAATGGATCGCACGATAGCGAACTCAGCCATGCTGGCTCAAAAGCGACCAACTCTTCACCGGCAACTATTCTCGAACCAGCTTTGGGAGACAATCGCATTCATCGCCAAAGCGATCTTCATGATAGGCCTCACGCCATGGATGCTGCATAATTGGGGTCCGGAAGGTTACGGCGAGTTCGCGCTGGCCAGCTCCGCTTTTGTCTTGTTGTCGTTAGCTGATCTTGGCCTTCGTGGCCGCACCCGCGTCGCTTTGTCCAAAGTCGTCAGTGATAACGCTGCCTCGGCGTCGCTCCTATCCCATGCTCTTGTAGCTTTCGCCGCACTTTGTCTCGTTGCCCTGGTACTCGTAGCCCTTTGCACGAGCTTACACATCTGGAGCGCTGTCTTTGGAATCGATCGCCCGCACGAAAACATAATCTTTGTCGTAACAACGCTCACCCTGCCCTACATGTTCGTGACCATAGCGCTCGAGCCCTGCGTGGCTCGCGGGCACATTGGTTTGGTCAAGCTCGCGAATGCGCTCGGGTGGATGGCTGCATCACTCGTTGCAGCGGTTCTTTTGTGGCGGGGAGCCAGCGTGACCGCGGTCGTCGCGGGTTGGATTGGCGCTTTACTTGTAACTGCACTGGGTGTCGCTCTCTTGCGCTTTGATGAGCTTCGGCCGCTCCTTCGACTGCGTGAGATTACGACCGCGAAACTGTGCCTGACTTATCGCGATACTTTCAGCTTCACTGTGTCGAACGTGACCTGGGCAGCGAAAACACACGCAATCACCTTCGTCCTCGCAAGCGTCGGCAGCGTCACAGTCGCGGGAACGTTCTTTATTTGCCTGCGCATGGCGGAGATCATCAGCGCGCTGGGCGCTGTTTCGTTCGACGTCGCGCTTGTGGCGCTGCCAGCGTCTCGCAGCGCGGAAGAACGCGCGTCCGTCTTCTACTCAATTCTGAGATGCGCTCTGGTGTGTACGGTGCCATGCGCGCTGATCATTGTTGCGGCAGCACCCCTGTTTTTCACCTTGTGGCTAAAAGCACCGGCGCCGTTCGGCGTCCTCACCGGAATGTGTATCGCCGCGGTGGGATTCTCGATCGCGGCTAGTCGATTCCTGAGTTACACTGGCTTATCACTCGGGGCTGGCGGCGTCGTCGCGCGCTGTGGCATTGCCGAACTGACATTCGGCATTGCTGGGACGTTCCTTCTTGAACCCCTATACGGGTTGAAAGGAACAATGATTTCCCTCGCCGCGGCAACGTTTCTTTACCTGCCCGTTGTTATTGCTATCCGTAAGCAACTTTACCAAGACAAGATGCGCTCACTTGCTCCGAGCTGTACCGGAGAGCTGATGCTGTCTCCTCCCGTCCGGGACTTTCGATTTCGTGTCAGGCAAACGCTTGCCTGCCCACCTGCATGCATCCGTCCCGCACCTGAAGTCCGCCGTATCTTAATCTCCTGAAATAGCGGTTCGGCCGGTGGCAGGTTGTAGAGATCGTACTTCGCATCGTACTTATCGCGATCAGGCCAGACGATCTCTACGTTACCGAGGAGGGGTGCCTTCCGCGCGGGATGCGCCGGCCCAAAAAAGGCCGTGATGTTTCGGTTTACTACTCCAGCCATGTGCATTCCACCACAGTCCGTCGTAAACATGCGGTTAGCTCGTCTCATCAGGGCGAGGCTCTCGTGAAAGGATAGGCGGCCCGCCAGGTTTATCACTTCGCGGGGGAACGAGAATGCCCCGTAGTACTCACCATCGACGGTGTTACCAAAAAGAACGACTTTCGTGCGTTGCGCCAGGTTGCGCACGAGCTGGACAAAGAAATCTGAAGGCAGCCGGCGAACGAAACCGCTCTCGCCGGCATTGTTACCGCCGCTGTTGATTACGCCGATAAATCCGTCGAGCCGGAACTGCTCCATCAACGAGTTTGCCCTCGTCTCGCATTCCTTCGAAGTAGCTACTTCCATAGCTATATCCGATCGATCGGGTTCACCGACGAAGTTGAGTAAATCCAGGTAGTAATGAATTTCGTGTCGCAGCTCGCGGTAGGCAACACTATCCGTTAGGAACCAGCGACTGATTGGCTCGCGCGCGAAGCCTATGCGCCGCGGTATGCCTAACGAAGCAGCGAAAGCGTTAAAGAACCAGTGCTTGCCTAGAAAGAATCCTATGTCGAAAACTTCAGAGCGTAGCCGCTGCCGCAGCCGTAACGCACCAGCGACATCTTTACGGTAAAACGGGGCCGAGTCGAAGCCGAGAACGCGCGAAAGGTGAGGATTACCTACAAGAGGCGCGGCGAATTCCCTCGATGTCCAGTACTGGATTTCGCTCCTGGGACAAATGCTGCGAAGTTGCCGGACGAAGGGCGTAGTCATGATGACATCTCCGAGCAGACCGAGCTTGAATATTAAAATCTTCGGGTTTTTCACGCAGCAGTTGCGGCTTTATGTATCTCACAGCGCGCAGATGCAGCAGAAGCAGGCGCTGCGCGCACGGGCAGGTCAACGTAAGTCCTGCTTTCTTGCAGCAGGTTCGTCTCCCAATCGAAATGTTCCTCGGCAAATCGCCTTGAGTACAACCTCATTTTGGCGAGGCGGCTTGCATCACCGAGAAGCTGCCGGATGGCTCGACTTAATAATACTGGCTCTGGTCGAACCAGCGTGATCATCGCGCGATCGATCCGGTATTCGCTGTAGCCGGGGTCATCTCCTAAGATTAGCGGGAGACCGCTGGCCATGGCTTCTTGCGCCGCTAGAGGGAAAACTTCTCCCGTACTTGGAAGTACGAACAAATCACTGGCTCGATAGAGCTCGGCCAATTCAGCCTGACCAAGCGCACTTAAGAAACGTGCGTTTGGCAAGAGCTGCTCGTCATGACGCAACTTGCCGCTGCCCACAAAAACGAGCTGAATGTCTTCACCGGCAGTTTGAAGAAGTAGTTGGAACCCTTTCTTTGGCACGAGCCTACCGACAAACAGCACGATTGGCTTGTCGGTGCCCAGGCCGTACTTTAGCCGCGTCTCCGCCAACCGGTCAGTCGATGGGCTAAACAAATCAAGATCAACGCCATTCCGCATTTGAACAACTTGTCCATCGCGAAGACCGAGTTTCAGAAAGAATTGCTTGACCGTTTTGTTGTAAGCAATGACCTGATTACTACGGTTGAGCATCGCTTTGCCTACGGTCCTGTAAACAAGCTGCTGCGCCATGCGCACGGATGCATTCGTATGAAAAACGAGTGCGACGTGTTGAATAATGCAAACTGGTTTAGCATAGCGGCGGGCAAGCAGGTAAGCGATCCATGATATGGGATAGAGTACATCATGGATGTGGACAAGGTCGGCTGCTTCGATCTCAGTCTTTAACGCCTCGAACACATTTCGGCCGAAGAACGCGAAGGGAATACTGAAGTAGTTATCGAGGTGGTTGAATGCTTTGCACCGTCTGACCTTTACTCCGTTTTCGGTGGAGGTTCCCGGGGCGGTGGTGCTGCATGTTACTACGCTGACTTCGTGCCCGTACTCAACAAGGCTCTGCGCGAGCTTCTGAGCTACAATCTCTAGGCCACCAACGTGCGGTGGATAGTACTGCGCGATAGTAGCGATGCGTTTGCGCAGCTTCTCGCCAGCTATTCTTGTACTGTTTTCCTTCCCCACCATCAGGCAGCAGGTCAGCTGGCGAGCACGCGGGCGAAAGAACGCTGCTCCCTCCGTGAGGGTGCGCGAAATTTCCGCAGCTGAATGTGGTAAGCCTCGCGATGGTAGCGAAGGTTTGCCTGTAAAACAGTTCCTATTAGCGCCAGCAGAATCGCAAGCGAGACAAGCGACGCGGCAAGGATGGCGAGAGGAAATCTTCCTACCTGCCCGGTGCGAAAGAACTCGGCAATTGGCAACGAACCGGCGGTCAACCCAGCGAACGCGAGCAATCCGCCGAGTGTGCCGAAGAAGGCGAATGGCCGGTAATCGCGAAACAGGACGGCGAGCAGGCGAAGAATGCGCAGGCCGTCGTGCACGGTGCGTAGTTTCGAGCGAGAACCTCCGGTGCGGCTGCAAAATGGGACGGGGACTTCCGCGAGCGAGAAACCCTTATCAATGGCCTGGATTGTCAGCTCGATCTCCAGCTCGAAACCGCGTGAGAGTACCGGCACATGTTGATAAAAGCGGCCTGACAACAAGCGAAGTCCGGAAAAGAGATCGAGCGGTTTGAATCCGAAGACGAGGTTCAGGACGGAAGCAAAAACTGACATGCCCCATTGGTGGAGCGGGCGAAAGACGTCATCCTGCGCGCTGCGAATGCCACTGATCATGTCTGCCGGTTCGCGTTGGAATTGGTCCAGCAACAGGCGGGCGCCGGCGGCGGGATAGCTTCCATCGCCATCTACCATCAAGACGAGATCCGTGTCGATCTGTTCCAAGGCGGTGGCGACGGCGCGCGCCTTGCCACGGCGCCGCTCCTTGAGTACGAGCGCGCCGGCTTCGCGTGCAGCATCGGCCGTGCTGTCTTCGGAGCCGTTATCAACGACGAGAATTTCGGCGTAAGGAAATGCCCGTGAGTACTCGCGAACGACCTCGGCAATCCCAAGCTCTTCGTTCAAGCACGGGATCAAAACAGTGAGCGTGGATGGATTCATCGCGACGGCGAACCGTGCGATTCAATGCACCATTTTCCGTGCCTGCGACCGGTTTTGCCGGCGAGAAGGTGCCGGAGGTTTAGACTCCGGTTGCCCGCGTAAATGGCAATCCGGAAGGTCGGGTTTGGTATCAGCGCGATTGCAGCGCCGCGTTCGCCGCTGCGAGCATGACGCGGTCGTCGTTCTCGTTCAGGCCGGCAAGGAAATGCCGCGCCCGCCGGATCGATTTGCGCAGAAAGTACTCAGGGGCGGTGAAATCGTGCGCGGATTGGCCATTGCCAGTTCTCGCCTGGAGCTCCGCGTCCCAGCGGCTAAGGGCGCAACTCGAGGCAAATAGTTCCATGGCTGCACCGGCGATGCGTTCCTGGATAAGCTGCATATCCAGCACCGGCTCGCGGTAAACGACCAGCGCGCGATTGACAGCGAGATTAAAGCGCCAGATCAACCGTGAAAGCTGGCCGGCGAACCCGCGCAATGATTCGCTGCGCACCGGCACGTTCGGCGGCCGGAAGGTGGCATTGAGCCGGCTCTTGCCCGCCATCCATGCCTTCCCCATCCGGCCGACGCCGAGCGACATCACAGTATCGTAAATCTCCTTGAATTCCATGCCGGGCCCGCGCATGCCGACAAGCGCGATGAACGAGGTCAGTACCTCGTTTGAGCCCTCGCCGATTTGATTGATGCGCGCGTCGCGAAGGATTCGCCCGAGCGGATTGTCATCGAAGTATGCAGCGCCCCCATGAATTTGAAATGTCTCGTTCACCGCTTCCCACAGGCGCTCAGTCGTAAAGACCTTCAGCATGGCCGTTTCGATCATGTAATCCTCGAGGCCGCGATCAATGAGTGACGCGGTGACCATCGTCATCGCTTCCATGGCGTAAGCGTCGGCGGCCATCCCGGCGATTTTCTTTTTTACGAGGTCGAAGCTGCCCAGCGTTTTTTTGAACTGCTGACGCGTGTTCGCATGCTCGATGGCCATGCGCAGGCAACGCTTGGCCGCGCCGGTGCAACACGCACCAAACGTAGTACGGCCGAAATCCAGCACGGTGAGCGCGACGCGCAGACCTTTGCCAAGCTTGCCAAGAATGTTTTCCCTCGGCACGCGCACATCGCGCAGCTCGAACGTCGCCGTGGCCGTGCCGCGAATGCCGAGCTTCGCCATGCGGCCGTTGATCATGTGGAACCCAGGCATGTCTTTCGTGACGAGAAACGCGGTGATCGCGTCCTTGCCCGGCTTATCCGGCACCGGCGTGCGCGCCATTACCGTTAAGACATTCGCGATATCGACGTTGGTGATGTAACGCTTGCGGCCGTTGAGAATGTACGCGCTGCCGTCTTCCGTAGGCGTGGCGGTCATTTGCACGTTCGCCGCATCAGAGCCGGCATTTTCTTCCGTCAAAGCGAAGGCGGCGAGCTGTTCGCCCGAGACGAGCGGCGGCAACCAGCGCGCCTGCTGCTCTTTTGTGCCGAACAACAATAAGGCGCGCACGCCGATGGAATGATGCGCGTTGGTGAAAACCGACACCGAAGCGTCCCGGCTGCCGATTTCCTCCAGTACTTTGCAGTACTGCATCTGCGAAAAGCCACGACCACCGAACTCGCGCGGAGCAGTCATCCCAAGTACACCGGTCTGCGCCAAACCGCGGATGAGATCCGACGGAATGTCGGCGTGAGCGTCGATCCAATCCGAATCCAGCTCGCGATCGAGCATCTCGCGCACATCAGCGAGCGCGCTCGTCAGTTCCGATGCCTGCGACTCGGTCAACCGCGGGTAGGGCATGACCCAATCCGCGACAAAATTGCCCAGGAACAGACCTTTGGCGTAACCGAGCTCCTGCTTGCCGCTAAAGAGCAGCTCCTCGGCCTGCTGCATCTCCTTTTGCCGTTGAATTTCTGCGTCCGTTTGCGCCATAAAACTTGAAAGCTCAGGCAGCGGTATCAGTCCGGCTGCGAGCGAGTCAGCTATTGTATTCAGGCGGGCGCGCCTGTCCACCGAGGCGGGGTGGAAGTTTCTCTACAATTGCAGGCAATTCGCGGCCGGGGACAACGATCAATCGTACTCAGCTCGACTCGCGCTCCGGTGCGAGTTTGATTCCCAAGTCGCGCAACTGGCGGTTGTCCGCTGGTGAAGGTGATTGGGACATCAAGTCCTGAGCGCGATTCGTTTTCGGGAATGCCATTACCTCGCGAATCGAGGTTTCGCCGCAAACCAGCATCACGATGCGATCGAGGCCAAAGGCGATCCCGCCGTGCGGGGGCGCGCCCGTGCGAAACGCGCGCAGCATGTGGCCAAACAGCTCCTGCTGTTGCTGCTCGTTCACGCCGAGGATGCTGAAGATTTTCGCCTGCAATTCCGGCTCGTGGATCCGAATACTGCCGCCGCCAAGCTCCACGCCATCGAGTACGACATCGTACGCTTCGGCCCGAACCGCGGCGTACTTTTTCTCATCCAGCAGTTGCATGTCGGCGGCATGCGGCCGCGTGAACGGATGATGTACCGCGTTCCATTTGTCTTCCGCAGGGTCGAATTGCAGCAGCGGAAAATCGGTCACCCAGAGGAAATCGCGCACGTCGTTCGGCGGAACGAGGTTCAGCATTTCGGCCACGCGCAGCCGCAGCCGGCCGAGCACTTCGCACGCCCGGTCCCATTTATCGGCCGCGAACAGGATCAGGTCGCCTTGTTCGATCTCAAGCTGAGTACGCAGCGTTTCGCGTTCGCTGTCACTCAGGAACTTTGTGATCGCCGATTTCCATTCGCTGCCTTCCGCTTTGATGGTGGCGAGTCCTTTGGCCCCAAATTTTTTTGCCGTCGTTTCCAGATCAGCCAGTTGACCGGTGGTCACGCTGGCGAATCCCTTCGCATTGATCGCTTTGACTACGCCGCCATTCTCAATCGCGCCGCGGAAAACTTTGAAGCCGCTCTGGCGAAACGCGCCGGTGAGATCCACGAGCTTCATGCCAAAGCGCCGATCAGGTTTATCGCTGCCGTAAGTGTTGACGGCATCATAGTACGTCACCCGGTCGAACGGCGTCTGAATCTCGACGCCGAGCGCATCACGATAAATCGCCGCGAGCATTCCTTCCGTGAGCGAAAGAATGTCGTCCGGTCGAACGAACGATGCCTCCACGTCGATCTGCGAAAACTCCGGCTGGCGGTCGGCGCGCAAATCTTCATCGCGAAATGCTTTTGCAATCTGAAAGTACTTCTCCACGCCGGCGACCATGAGCAATTGTTTGTATTGCTGCGGGGCCTGTGGCAGCGCGTAAAACTTGCCCGGCCAGATTCGTGATGGCACAAGAAAATCGCGCGCTCCTTCGGGCGTACTCTTCGAGAGAATCGGCGTCTCGACCTCGATGAAGCCGTTCGCGTGAAAGTAATCGCGGACCGCTTTCACCACTTTGTCGCGGATGCGCAGGTTGCGCGCGAGCTGCGGCCGGCGCAGGTCGAGATAGCGGTACTTAAGCCGCAGGTCTTCGTCTTTCACGTCGCCGCCGATTTCGAAGGGCAAATCCTCGGCGCGATTCAACACCCGCAACTCGTGCGCGATCACTTCGATTTCGCCGGTAGGCAGATTAGGATTGGCCATGCCGGCGATGCGCGCCGCGACCTCGCCCGTCACCTGGATCACGTCTTCGTGACCGAGTTTGCGCGCCTCGGCAGCAAGCTCCGCGTTATCTTCCGGGCGAAACACGACCTGCGTCAGCCCTTCGCGATCGCGCAAATCGAGAAACACCACGCCGCCAAGGTTCCGGTGCATGTTAACCCAGCCGGCGAGCTTCACCTCGCGGCCGACGTCAGACGCGCGGAGTTCATTGCAATGGTGAGTACGGTACACGGGGCTCATTCTTCGGCGAAGCCCAGAATCTCTCAAGTGATTGTGGAGAAACGGCGCGCGGGCACGGTTCCAGATGACCGCGCGCGGCGCTGCATTGTGGCGGTTGTTGTGAACGTCTAGGCTTGGCAATGCCCGAGCTCGCTGAAGTGGAATATTTCCGCCGGCAATGGAACGCCGGACTCGGAGGTCGCGTTCGCGAGGTGGCGTTGCATTCGCGCAAGCGCGTCTTCCGCGGGACGAATACGCGTGAGCTGATACGCTGCCTTACCGGCGCACGCCTGCTCGGATCGATCGCGCGCGGCAAGCGGATGCTGTTTCGATTTTCCAGCGCGAATGCGACTCCGGCGCAGAGCTGGCTCGGCATTCACCTGGGCATGACTGGCAGACTGCAATGCGCCGCGGTCGAATTTCGCCCCGGCAAACATGATCATCTTGTACTTTACCAGCGAGACCGCGCGCTGGTGTTTCAAGATGCGCGCCAGTTTGGGCGAATCCAGTTTGACCACGGCGAGACGCCGCCGCTCTGGTGGGACGAAGCGACCCCTGAAGTCAGCCGAATGACGCGTGGTTTCTTCGATACTTTCCTTGCGCGTCACGCCAGGCCGCCAATCAAAGCAGTGCTGCTCATGCAATCCGGGTTTTCCGGCATCGGTAACTGGATGGCGGACGAGATTCTGTGGCGGGCGAAAGTCGCGCCACATAAGCAGACCGGCGAGCTAACGAGCTCTGAGCGAGCGCGTACTTTTCGCGCCACGCGGTTTGTTGCGCGCGAATCGCTGCGCATCATCGGCGCGGATGATTCTGATCTTCCACGCACCTGGCTCATTCACGAACGCTGGAGCGCGCGCGGAAAATGCCCCAAGCATGGAATGGTCTTGCGACGCACCACCATCGGTGGCCGGACGACCGCGTGGTGCGCCACCTGCCAGTCATCCCGAGCGAAGCCGAGGGATCCCGTGGAAGTCGCCTGAACCTAGCGCCACGGGATACCTCGGCTACGCTTGGCTTGGTCGGAATGACAGCGACGGTTAAGCTCGTGATGCTTATCGTACTTCGCCCAGCTCGCGCCGCGCCACTGCCGCCTGCACGAATTTGCCCCAGGTGAGATTGTCGCGCCCGGGCTGATGCTCGCGCGCTTTGCGGATGGCCATTTCGGAAACGGCGTCAACCACCCAGTCAAAATTGGCCTGCCCGACCGACGTGACCTCGGCGTCCGGCGCGGGATTGCAGAAATCGATCGCCACCGGAACGCCGTCGCGAATGGCGAACTCCACCGTGTTCAAATCGTAGCCCAAGTACTCATTCAGCCGGCGCACGCCCCACTCGACCTGCTCGATGATTTCCCGCGGCGCCCGCCACTCGGTCTGATAACGCAGATGATAGGGATGACGCGGCTCGTACGGCATCACGCGCACGCCAGTTTGGTCGATGCAGTAACAGCGGAAGTACATATCGAATTTCACTTCTTCCTGGAGCATCATCACCAGCTGGCCGGTCTCGCTGTAGGCGCGGTAAAATTCCTCGGGATTATGTAGGCGATAGACATTCTTCCAGCCGCCGCCGGCGAACGGTTTGAAGAACGCTGGCCAGCCCACGTACTCAAAAATCGCGTCCCAATCGAGCGGGTACGCCAGATTCCGGAATGAGTTGGCGTTAGTGTCTGGCGGGACCTCGTGCGATGGCAAAAGTACCGTCTTCGGAACGGCGACGCCGATTTTCGTCGCGAGCGCGTTATTGAAGAACTTCTCATCCGCGCTCCACCAAAACGGATTGTTGACGACGGCGGTTCCGGTGAGCGCTGCATTCTTGAGCCACGCGCGATAGAAGGGCACATCCTGCGAGATGCGGTCGATCACCACATGGTAACCGCACGGCTCGCCCTGGATGACTTTGTCGATCCGCACCGGCTCGGCCGCGATGTCTGTGCCGCCGGTCTTCTGCCTAACTCGATCAATGAACGCCCAGGGAAAACTGTTTTCCTGGCCGAAAAGAATGCCGATTTTTTTCATAGCGATGCGCAGGCGCCATCGTTGCGAACCGGCGCGATTTGGCAACGAAATTGTCGTCGCTTCAATGCGGAGTTCCTAAAACCGCTACATTCATCAGCGGTGCAGCGTTTCCTGATTCTGCGGCGCCAATTGCTATGGTTAGGAACGCCGGCGCCGGACAAACATTCCGAGCCCTATCAACGACGATCCAGCGAGAAAACTTGCCACTGTCGAAGGTTCGGGCACGGCTAAACTTTCGACGGTCAGCGAGACGTCGTTTGGCACCGTACCGCCGTCGCCATTATCCAGGTAGCTGATTTTGTAGGTGTCGCCCGCTGAGTCGGTGACGGTGGATCCTTCGGGTAAACCGCTGAAGAATCCGACAGTGGGCGCTGAACCATTATCAAGCACGATATCAAACTTCTGCCCAATCTGAAGAGCGGAAGGATTAAGCGCATTCACAACGAGCCGCGCGCTAGTTGCATCGAGCGTGAGGCTACCGAGCACGTCCACCTGGCTATAATTAACTCCGGCCGTCGTGCCTCCGCCGGAGATGTTGATGTCCAGAGTACCATGAATAGTTAGACCACCGCCGACCTGATTCGAGCCAACGGTAAGAATGCCGGGGGAGCTACCGGTGCCAGGCGAAAGTACCCCGCCGGTGTTGATCGTCGTATTGCCGAGAGCCAAACCGTGGCCGGCCAGGGTGCCGCCTGAATTGACGGTGATAGGGCCGGTGCCGGTAGCGGAGGATATGCTTGAGTACGGGTTGGCGATGACGAGCGTCCCGGCGTTTACAGTTGTGCCGCCAGTGTACTCATTTCCGTTGTTGTTATTCACCTGCAGCGTGACTGTGCCGCCGGCGCCGTTGTCCGTCGGCGGCTTATCAATGGTCAGCCCGCCCGAGCCGGTGACGTTTGTATTGATAACGACATTGGAGCCTGTGACGGCCACGATACTGCCGGAAGCATCGAGATTGATGTACATGCCGCCAAAGGTGCTGGGTGTTACTCCCGGAGCGTACTGCTGGAATGTGACCGTGCCGCCGACGCCGCGATCGGCGATTTCCCAGCCGCTTTCCATGTTGAGCGGATTGGCCAGGCTGTCGTTGACTGTGCGACCGATGGTTGTCGTATTGGTGCTATTAAAGCCGTCCAGGAAGCTGATGTAATTCGCGTAGAGAGTCTGGCTGAATCCCATTCCTGTGGGCGCCACAGTTCCGTAGGTGGTTCCTCCACTGCTGTTGTTGCCGATGAAAAAGAATCCGTAGGTGTTGCTGGTCGCGTTGCTGATTGAGACCGGTCCTTGCACGGGATTGCTCGAGCCCGCGCCTTCGTCGTACCAAATCAGCGCCGGATCAGTCCACGACTGCGTGTTATTGCCGATCCAATAGAGGTCATCACCGTTCTGCGGTGAGCCTGATTGGGCGCGAGTTGTGACACAAAACAAAAGCGCGCTGCTCAATGCAATCGCGCCGACCATTCGCCGTAGGTGTACGTAGAAAGTATGCATGGGGGTATGAGATTTCTGACTCTCGGGGGGAAGGCAACGAGAACGACGATGCTGCTCAAATCGCGTAATCTTGTCAAGCGCGAGAGCGACAGATCCCGATGAAAGCTGCGTTTGCCGGTCAACTCACTGGATCGTTGCCAAATAGTACGGCAGCATGTCGCGCCAGTACTTCCAGTCGTGGCCGCACCATCTGCGGTCGTCCAACCAGTGGCGGATGCCTTTGGCGTTGAGAATGCCGCTGAGCCGGAGTGATTCGTGGCGGGTGTTATCCCATTCGCCCGTGCCGATGATGATGTTGATGTGGTTGTACTTCCATGGGTCTGGCATGTTCGGCAGGTACTCGTAAGGCGAGTTGAAGTAGATGTTGTCGTCGTGATAGCCCGCGAAGAAATCGCTGATATCGAACGCGCCGCTCAGGCTGATGAGATTGCTAACAGCATCGGGATATTTGAAGGCGATGTTTGCCGCGTGGTACGCGCCGAGGCTGGCGCCGCAAAGAGCGACGCGGTGCACGCCCGCCTCGCGCCGGGCGAAATCGAACACGTCGCGCACGATGACGTTCTCATACGCGATGTGCGTTTTGATGCGATCGGCGGGATGGATTTGCCTGTTGTAGAAACTCTCGAGATCGATGGCGTCCGGGCAATAAATGGTGACGCGCTCGTGATCGATGAACCAGGCAGCGGAATCGATTACGCCGAAGTCTTTATTTTGCGAATAGCGGCCGAAGGAGGTGGGAAAAAGGATGAGCGGCAGACCGCGGCCGCTGCCGAAGACGAGCATCTCGAAGTGGCGGCTTAGGTGCGGGGTCCACCACCGGATGTACCGTTCCTGCATAAGGCGGAAGAGGATTAACACGATTCAGGTGATGGCAAACAACAATTGCCGCGCCCGAACCGAATGGGGCATAATCGTGTAAATTCCGTCTTCGTTTTGTTGCGTCCATCTCGCGTGAGAAGCGCGAAGTCCTTCGCAAATCATGCCTGACCACACACTCACCGGGAACATTCAGCAGCATAAAGGTTTTGAATCGCGCACGCTTGGTAACCGGCGCGATGTGCTGGTGTACTTGCCGGCAGGTTACAATCGCTTCCTCCGGCGGCGTTACCCCGTACTTTACCTGAACGACGGGCAAAACGTCTTCGATGCCGCGACCGCTTTCGGCGGCGTGGAATGGGGCGTGGACGAGACGGCGCAACGGCTGATTCGGAAACGGCTGATCGAGCCGCTGATCATCGTGGCGGTGGCGAACATGGGAAACGAGCGCATCCATGAGTACACACCCACGCGCGCCGTGGCCGAAGCGGGCGTGCAAAAGAACAAGCGCAGCCGCGGGCTGGCGCGTAAGCACGGGAAATTCCTCGCCCAGGAACTTAAGCCGTTCATCGATGCGACCTATCGCACACGGCCGGAAGGGGAATTCACCGGTCTGGGCGGATCGTCGCTGGGCGGCCTGGTGACGTTAGCGCTGGGGCTGTACTTTCCTGATGTGTTCACGCGGCTCGCGGTGATGTCGCCGTCGGTCTGGTGGGATGATCAGGTGATCGTGCGCATGGTGGAAGAGCTGGACGACAAGCA
>Ga0213881_10000939_pt1 | contig 15235 bp, 14 predicted proteins | sample BarmaccoBMER_R08_FD_160104 | JGI IMG/M metagenome (GOLD analysis project Ga0213881, IMG submission 160104) | Barbacenia macrantha exposed rock microbial communities from rupestrian grasslands, the National Park of Serra do Cipo, Brazil - ER_R08 ... | reverse complement strand
GGCGGTCGGCGAGTAGACCAATGACCGGCTGCTAAACTTTCCGCGTACCTCGGGGGCTGTAGCGCAGTTGGTAGCGCGTCTCGTTCGCATCGAGAAGGTCAGGGGTTCGATTCCCCTCAGCTCCACCCCAGCTCAGAGCCCTTGTTGGGCGATCTTCAAACCGGTTCTCAAGCCCTCGTACAGCAGCAAAGTACAGCAGTAGGTCATCCACCGAGACTGTCTCCCAACCGCTTCAACGCAGCCCGAGTGGCCTTCGACGACGCTTGGGCGTAGATCTCCATGGTCACCGCGATTTGGGCATGGCGAAGAATCTGCATCACCTCGCGAGGATGCACGTCCAAGTCCACCAACAGCGTCGCGCAGGTGCGCCGCCCATCATGCACTGTGATCTTCCGGACGCTGGCCTTCGTGCACCGGGTATCCCAAGCTCGGTTGAAGTTGCGCGGCTCGATCGGCGTGCCCCACTTGGTCGTGAAGATCAGCTTGCCACCCTGCCACGCCGCCCCTGCTAGTTCTCTGGTGTACGCCTCCTCTGCCTTCCTCAGTCGCAGTGCGGCGGTACAAATATCCGGCAAGGGCAGCGTTGCATCGGAGGTGGCGGTTTTGGTCTCCCGGTGCAGCAATTGCCTGCTCACGCGTTGCAGCTGACGACCGATCGATAGTTCTCCCTCGTCGAGGTTGATGTCATCCCAGGTCAGGCCGAGCGCCTCACCCTTGCGCAGCCCTAGCACGAGGATCAGCACGTAGACCGCGTAGAGGGCATCGCGCTCCGACCGAGCGGACTCCAAGAATTGGCGGGCTTCGTCGCTGCTCCATGCTTTGCCTTTACGTTTACGTACGGAAGGGAGCTTGATCGAGCTCGCGATGTTTTTGGCAATAAGGTCCTCCGTCACCGCTTGAGACAACGCTGCCCGTAAGCAAGCCCGGATGTCGCTGATGGTCCGGGCCGAAACCCGCTGCTCACAGCACTTGCCTACGGCGCAGCAACGACGTTTGTTCTCAGCGCGAGCGGCGTCCTTGCCTTGCGCGCAGCATTGACACGTCCGAGCCACTTCATTGATCCAGGTTTGGACATCCCGCACACTGAGCCGATCGAGCCGTCGAGCACCGAGCATCGGTGTGATGTGTCGGCGGACGAACATCTCATAGTTGACGTACGTGGCGGGTGCCAGGTTCGGTTTCACCACCTCCTCAAGCCAGTAGACGAGGAATTCGCCGAGCTTTGGGACGCTCGTTGCTATGGGTCCTTGCCGTGCCCGTTGCTGAAGTTTCAGCCACTTCTCATGCACCTCCTCGCGAGTCTTTCCGTAGATGTATTTGCGCTGACGTTGCCCATTGGGCTTTGTGACCCATACATAGGCGGCAAATCCGTTGCGGTAAGAAAAGATCGAGCCTTCCCCGTTTGCTCTTGCCCGGCCAGTCATGCTGCACCTTCCTTGACTCGACGTTCGATGTACTCGTCGACCCATTCGGGCAAAATACGGCGATGCTTGCCGTCTTTCAGGGAACGCAGCTCGCCGTCGCGACAAGCATCTTCGTTTTGCTCAACCCAAAGCCGAGCATTTGCGCAACTTGAGCGATGCTGTACCACTTCGGCGCGAATTGCGGTCCGGGCCGCAACTCTTCGTCGACTCGTGTTGTCCCTTCTTTGTTTGCTGGTTTGTTATGCAGCGTCACGGGCAGCTTGTCGTTGTTCGCGGGCTCGGGCGGCAGCAGATAGGGCAAGTGCGGCATCTCCGCTAGTCAGGTAGCCGACTCCAGCGAACTCCCAGCGGGCGACGACGAGCGTGGTGTCTTGCTCGTCGGCTAGCAGTTCGCGCGCGTGTTCGGCGGCCTGGCGTTGCCGGTAGGTCCGTCTTTCACGGCGGATGGCCCCCAGGGTGGTTGAGAAGTGGCGGCTTTTTGAGGCGAAGTGTCCGCGGAAGCCGAGCATGTGCACCCATCGGCGCAGTCCCTCATAAGTGGGGTGTTCGCCGAGTTCCCAGGCGGTATGGATTAGTCGGTCAATGTGTTGGGAGACGTTGAGTAGGGGAAGTGTTTCGGGGGTGATGCGTCGTGGGCCGAGGCCGAAGTCTTCGGCGCTTTTGGTGGCGTATTTGGCGATATAGCGCGCGGCGTGTTCGGGGGTCAGCTCGCCTGCCGGGCCACCATTGACGGTCTGGGTGTCTAGTTGAGTGCCGAAGCGCAGGACCAGTTCTGGTTCGTCGGGCATTGTGACGGTGAGCCGCACCTGGGCGGCGGTTTGCTGGATCGCGTGGATGAGCGCGGTGGCATCGATGCTGATCTGTGGTGGCTGGTAGTCGTCGCCGGGTCCATCCAGCCGGATCAGGGTATGGAAGTGCACCACGCCACGGCGTTGGAATTCGGCGACTTTGACAAAGGACAGCCGGCAGCGGCGGGCGAACTCGGCCGCGGTGAGTCCGGTTTGTCGGGCCAGGGTGCGGCGCAGGGTGATGGTGAAGCGGCGCCATAGTTCGGGGGCGTGCCAGTTGAAGGCAACGTGGGCGGGGTAGTCGTAGCAGTCCGGGCAGAGAGGCTGACCGAGTCGCGGGTCATCGTCGGCGTGGATGGTGGTGCACCAGGTGGGCCGCTTGTGTGGACACAGTTGTGGTTTGCCTTGGGTGGGCCGGCAGCGGGCTGGTCCGGTTCGGTCGGTGCGGGTGGTGTGGACTGGCCCGAACCCGGGTGCGGTCAGGGTGGCAAACACTAATAGGTGGGATCGGATGGATTCGGGGACGCCCTTGCGGCCGCCGGCTGCGCCGGCGTAGAGCAGCTGCCACATGTCCCCGGCGTACTCATAGGAGCAGGATGGGCAGACCGCTGCTCGACGGTTGCCGCAGCGAATTAGCAGCACGCGATCCGGTTCGCCATCGGTCGAGTACGTCACCTGCTGACCGGTGGCGGTGTGGTGCTCGACCCGGCCGCGCAGCAGGACCGGGTGGGCGCAGTGGCCGCACCGGGTGACTTGGTCGGCCCACCGGTCGAAGTCCGCCCTGCCGGCCCGGGTGACGATCTGCTCCACAACCTGTGGTGGAAGAGCGGAGGTCGGGGTCATGCCGTGCATCCGGGCGTTGATGCGGTGGCGGGTAGTGCGCGCAGTGCGCTGTCTTGCGGAGCGGACGCAGTGACGAAGGCTTCGAGCGCTTTGATCGTCTGGTCGGGGACCCAACCAGCGCGGACCCGCAGGGGTTCGCGAATGCCCTCCCCGAAGACGTACCCGACCCCGGCTTCGGCGTCGGTGATGCGGTTGGCCCAGGCACCGCGTTCGTAGGCTTGGTCGCCTGCGGCCAGTGCTTCCGCAACTTTGATCAGTGCGTGGCCAATCTTGGCCAGCAGCCACACCACGACACACAGCACGGCACTACCCGCGACCAATCCGGCGACGAGGTAGGTATCCATCAGTGACCACCGCCGCTGTACCGGTGGCCACTGGCGCCCAGTGCGCTCCGGACGCTGGTGAGTGCCGATGCGGGCGTTTTGGTCGCGCTCGTTGCGTCGTAGGCTCATAGAGAGCTCCTCTGTCGTGAAGGTGATGGGTGAAGCGGGGCGCCCGGCCGGCCTTGGTTTCCAGGCCCGACCGGCCGGGCGCCGCACTAAGGGGTGACAGCTGCTAACCAGGCCGTCCACGCCGCAGAGGCCTCATCGCAGGCGACTTCGTAGGCGCCGTAGGCCTGCTGCCAGGCCACGAACGCCACCTGCTCGGCCTCGGCCGCCTCCTCGCGGAGTTGCTCGGCGCGCTCGTGCATCTCTTTCAGGTGGGCCAGATCGGGGGTCATCGTTGAGGTGGTCATGACCCAGCCGCCGACCCGGCACCCGTGGCTGCCTTTGCCGCCCGTCGTTGTCGTTCTTAGGCTGTGGTGCGCGAGAGACCACGAACTCAACACTGTCGGTCTTGATTTCCAACTGCATTGTTTGCTGTTCCTCCGGGTCGTCGTGGCGCGTCGTTTTGACCCGCACACCAATCAAACGACGAAACCCTCGGGCGCTGGTAGTCCGCGAACTAGTCCGCAACTAGTCTCGAACTAGTCCCGAATGCCCGACCGTGCGAGCCGGCACTGGACGCGAAGGATCGATGACACCGGCAATGATAAGAGCGACCTTGGTGGACTGTTTCCTGACGACATGACAAGGGCGGATACAAAGTCAGCTTGACCGGGCCCTCGGATAGTGGTCCATCTGTTGTGAGAGTCCGATGCCCGATGATGGGCGTGGGAGGACTCGTAGACGATGGCTTCGCGACGTCGGCGGCATACGCCGGAGCAGATCATCCGCAAGCTGCGGGAGGGCGAAAAGCAGCTCGGGCAGGGTATGGGGCTGGCGGAGGTGTGCAAGCATCTGGAGATCACCGAAGCAACTTGTACCGGTGGCGTAATCAGTACGGCGGAATGAAGGGCGATGACGCCAAGCGGCTGAAGGAGCTGGAACGGGAAAACGCCCGGCTGAAGAAGATGGTCGCCGAACAGGCCCTGGATATTGACATGCTCAAGGAGTTGGCCCGGGGAAACTGGTGAGGCCCCGGCCGCAGGCGCCGCGCTGTGGAGGTGTTGCAGCACGGTTCGGGGTTTCCCAACGCCGGGCGTGTGCGGTGGTCGGCCAGCACCGCTCCACCCAGCGCTGCCGGCCGCGTCCCCCTAGCGAGATGCAGACCAGCGTGCGGGTGCGGCTGCGGCAGATTGCCCGGGCTTATCCGCGATGGGGCTGGCGTAAGGCGTATTGGTTGCTGCGCCGCGAGGGCCTGGTGGTCAACTGCAAGCGGGGTCCGCCGGTATTGGGCTGAGGAGGGCCTGACCCGGCCTGCCCGTACCCGCAAAAAGCAACGCATCGGGCCCCAGCGGGGTGACCGGCTCGCCGCCACCCGGCCCGATGAGGTGTGGGCGTTGGACTTCCAGGTTGACGTCAGTACCGATGGTCGGCAGATCCGGTTTTGCAACGCGGTCGATGAGTTCACCCGCCAAGCACTGGCCACCACGGCGGCGCGGTCATTCACCGCTGATGACACCACCATCCTGCTCGACAAGATCATCGCTGAGACCGGACGGAGACCACAGAACCTGCGCATGGACAACGGGCCCGAACTCACCGCCGCAGCGATGCGCGATTGGTGTCGCTTCGGCAAAGGTCTCCCTGCGCCATCTGGGCTATTAATTGAATTCGCCGCACTGTCTGAACAATGTGTATACGGTCGCATGCTCGCCTTGATCATTATTAGCCAAACCGCAGTAGGTCGAGGACGAACACCTCTTGGTGGACGCTGAGTGGATTACCGAAGTAATCCCATCCGGCAAGCCAGTCATGGGCGCGTGCCTCGACTAGCGTCACGTTGGGATGGATTGCCGATTCGATCGGATAGAAAAATGGCATTTTCTAGGCCACGGGTAAAAGGTTCGCGCATTGAGGTCATCGGCTCTCCGGTTTATTAGCCACAAGTGGTATGCGTTGGTACATGTGCCGAAGTGTAACCGTCCGTACCGTTATAAGAGTTGTATTCCTCAGCATTCAGCTAAGGCTCGACAGGTCTACAGCTCTGGTGGTAGCCTGCTGCGCACAGCGGTCCGACCTTCAGTGCGGTACGTCATTCGAGCTGAGTCCACCACCATGCCACTGAGGGCCACGGCAAGGGATCAAGAGTGTCGGCGGCGGGTTGGTCACTGCAGGAGCCGGTGAGTGTGATTGTGGCCGTTTGGGTGGTTCCATCGTTGGCGTAAAGCGTGTTATAGCGCGGTACGGTCAAGCTCCAGTCGATGTTGGAGCGGATGCCGTGGCCGAGCGAGTCCAGGTAGGTTCGCAGTGGAGCTGACGCTGTTTTGGTGAGTTGATTGCGTAGCAGCAGGAATAGGCGCATCAGCCGGTCTCGGTAGGCGATCATTTGGTCGGTTGCGTCTCGGTGGCAGCGATTTTGGCAACGGGCGATGACGTCGATGAGGTTGTAGGTGTCGTGTTGGCCGAGGATTTCCTTGTGGCGGGAGATCCGGTCGTTGTCGAGGGCGGCGATGAGCCAGAATAGTTCGGTGATGGCTCGTACGGGAGGTGAGTTCATTTCGGATCCGGGGACCTCGGAACCGTTGACAAATTCATACATTGACTGGGTGGGTGGGCCTCCGCAGTCGTGAAGGCGGGTAGCGATGTAATCATCGATGTTGAAGGGACCGCCGTGGGCGCGGTGGGTGTTTTGTTGGATGACACCAAACAGCCACAGGTGGTGTGCGGTGATCCACCGTCGTGTCTGCACAGCGGTACCCAGCTGGCGGTAGCGCCGGGCCAGGTCACACAGGCCCAGCAGGTAGGGGTCCTGATCACACAGCGTCTCATCCTGGCTTTCCAGCACCCGTAGGAGCCGGGCGACCACTGGCACGAAGCGGGTGGGTTCGGTGGCGTTGGAGCCTTCATCACAGCGGTGATCATCAAAGCTGAAGCCCCAGTAGACCCAGTCGGCGGCGACCTGGAGATGCTCAACAATACCGTGGGGCACCATTCCAGCGTAAAAGTCGGCCGAGCGGGTTCCCTGCCACCGCGCTAGTTGGGCATCGGTTCGGCACAACCCGGTACGTATTGCCCACTGCGTTGAGGCTTGCTCCACATCACGGACATGGGGGTGCATAACGGGATCGATAGGGCAGAAAAAGGGCGGAATCTCCACACGATAGTCGGCGGTTTCGGTCACCGTAGTGCCAATCAGTCCTGTCGGGTGGGGTGGTGCGCTTGGTAGGGACGTCAACTGGGTACCGGGTTTGGAGGTAGATGAGGTTGAGATCATAGGCGTACTCCTGCGGCGTGTGGGATCGTCATCGGGCGCGTTTGTCCAGGAATGTAGCTATAGCGGCTAATTCTTTGGTCGCGGAATTTGCAATGGGCGCGTTGTCAAGGATTCGTAGCGCGCAGGTGAGGTTGCGCTGTGACTCCTGGCGGGCACGGCAGAGGCCGCCGGCTTCTTCGATGAGTGCCGCCGCTAGCGGGAAGAGGTTTTCGTCGAGTGGTTGGTGGGAATTCAACAATTCGCCGAGGCGGTGTCCGGGGGAGGTGCCGCTGTTGATTGCGGCGAGGATGGGCAATGTTTTTTTCCCTCGTCGTAAGTCGCTGTATATTGGTTTGCCGGTGATCGACGGATCACCACAGATTCCCAGTAGGTCATCGACGGCTTGAAAGGCGCGGCCCAGATAAAGTCCCATGACCGCGAGGGCGCGGATAACCGGGGGTGGACCACCGGTCAGCACGGCTCCGATAGCGGCGGCACAGCGTAGCAGCGCGCCGGTTTTCTGATCGGCCATCGCCTGGTACTCATCGACAGCGACCGCGTTGGCGCCCGTCCAGGGCCGGTCTTCAAAGTCAAGGTCTTGAGCCTGGCCGCAAGCCAGGTCAGTGATCGCGGCAGCGAGATAGCGCACCGCCTCAAGGGCATGTTCGCCGCAGACGTTGACGACAGTTTCCACAGCCAGCCCTAACAGGGCATCTCCCGCAAGCAGGGCAGGGCCGACCCCGTACGCTTTCCACAGGGTTGCCCGGTGTCGGCGCTTCTCATCACCATCCATGATGTCGTCGTGCACCAGAGAAAATGCATGCACGAGTTCGACAGCGACTGCGCCCGGCAAGGCCATCTCGGCTGATCCGCCGGCGGCTTCGGCGGACAGGACGGCCAGAGCCTGGCGGATGCCCTTGCCGCTGGTACCGGCTCTGGTTTCGGGCGTCCCATGCTGGTCGCACCAGCCGAATGAAAACCCGGCCATCTGCTGAAGCTGGGGATGCAACCGCTCCATGGCAGTCAACAGAGCAGGCTGCACCAGCGCTCGACATCGAGCCAAGATGTCGCCTGCGCCCGGGGCGGTCGTCTGCTGCAGCAAGTTTTGTCGGATCATCGCCAGCAGCCGTCGATGAAGCTGATTGCTGGCAGCAGCGGCGACCGGACACCGAACATGACGCATCGCGAGGTCATCCCGATAGCCGCAGTAGGAGTTGTTAATGTGCGGATAACGTGAAGTACACGTAGCCGTGCGCTGACAAGCTGAGTAGACATTGGTCGCCGGCGCTCCCCGATACGCCCTAAGCTTCTCCGCGGTGCAGACTGCCCGAGCGGAGGAGCCTGATTATTGCGCACAACAATATGGGTTCATATCCCGCAGTCAACTGGATCTCTAGTCGAGAACCACCAGGCACCCAATCGTACGAACGTCTGGATACCCAAAGTATCGCCATCTGCATGCGTCATGCTGGTGAGTTAACGGGAAGGGTTCGACCTCTCGCGACTGGCCGTATCGGTTGCCTGAGGGCGCGCTGCCCCTTAAGGTTGGGCATGCCGGTGATGTCTGTTGATCTCGTTAATGTGCGCAGATAATTCGGTGTTCAGCGGCAGATGTCGTGATGAGTGTAGGTGACGGGGAGGACCCCATGGAGTTGAAGAAGAAGACCTTTGAAGATCTGATCGGCAACTTTGCCGATGATGCGAAAAAGGCCCTCGACGAAATTCTTGAGCGGGAACCCGCCACGAAAAGCCCCGCGCTTGGAGGACTGCCGGGGATGCCGGTTGGTAACATGGCCGGTGCCGCAGGCGGCGCCGTGGGTAGTGCCACTGCCGCAGTAGGCGGCTTGGCTAACACGGTTAGTGACCTCAATAGTACAGTCGGTAGCTTAACAGGCTTGCCTGAGCAGATCGCGAAACTGTCGCAGCTCATCGAAAAACTACTTCCCCTGATTGAAACGTTGACCGGTGCCCTGGGCACGGTCGGTGACATCGCTGGCGCAGCCGGGAAGGCAAATCCCGTAGGGAAATCGTAAGATCGAAATCCTCGTGGCAGCGCATGAGGTGACTGATCTGCCTGCGCTGTAGGAGCGGAGGTTGGCCATCGGTGGGCCTTAGCCGTCTGCAGTTCGTCGCCAAGGTCTTAGGTCAACTTTTCGCCGACGAGGTCGGGCGCGCGGTAAAAAGTCGCCGTCGCCCTCCCGTCGACGTCGAGGAACACGAGCGTCAGCGCGCGCGCAACGTGCGGCTCGCTTTGGAACGGCTCGGCCCTTTTTACATCAAAGTGGGACAGATCTTATCCACCCGTCCCGATTTTATTCGGCCTTCCCTGATCACCGAGTTGAAAAAGCTACACGACCAGGTCTCTGTCGCACCGTTTGGGGACTTTGAGCCGGTTCTCGCCGAGGAGCTCAGCCCGGACTGGAAGCTGCTGTTCCTTGACATGCAGACGCAGACCCCGCTGGGCGCCGCTTCGCTGGCGCAGGCCTACCGGGCGACGTTGTGGGATGGGACACCGGCAGTGGTCAAGATCCAACGGCCGGGCATCAAGCAAATCGTGCAACAGGACATGGCCCTGCTTCGACGGGCGGCTCGCCTCATGGCCAAAGCGGCTCCTCGGTTCAACGCGGTCATCGACGTAGACGCCATGCTCGGTGTGGTGTTTGACGCCATGGAGCCAGAACTCGATTTCATCGCCGAGGCTCGGAACATGGACCAGGGCCGCAGCTCTGTGCAAAAGTTCAAGCACCTGTCCGTTCCTGATGTACTACTCGCGATGCCACGCGTGCTCATTCAGAGCTTGGCGCCCGGAGTATCGATCCGAGACGCCCACCCCGCCGCCTTCACTGTCGAAGAACGGTTGGCCATCGGCCGCGACCTGCTCGCCTACATATACCACGGTTTTTTCGTCGACCGTTATTTTCATGCCGATCCGCATCCAGGGAACATATTCGTATACCCGGGGCAAAAGGCGTCGCTTATTGATTGGGGCATGGTTGGCCGGGTGGATCGTCGCACCAGCATGCTGATGGTACTCATTCTCTTAACCCTGGGGCAAAACGACGGGCATGGATTATCCAAAGCCTGGATTGAGATGGGTCGGGCGACGCCGTGGGCTGACGCCGGAGGCTTCGCCAATGACATGTCAAGGCTGGTACCCAAGATTCTCGGGGCCTCCCTGGCCGATCTTAATTTTGGTGTCACGTTAACTGCGGTGCTCAAAAGTGCCACGAAGCGCGGTGTGCAAACGAGCCCGGTGATATCGCTTCTCGGTAAGGCTTTTGGAAATATTGAGGGATCGATCCGTTATCTGGCGCCGGAACTATCCCTGGTCGAGGTCTTTGAAGATGAGCTGCAAGCCATCATGGTCGACCTACTCCGCGAGCTGTTGTCTAAGCAACAAGCCGCCCGGACGGCGATGGAACTCATCCTCGGATCGACCGCAATTATTGACCAGCTGCGTGGTCTCATGCGGGATCTTTCCACCCCTGGGTCATCTCGGTTCGGCTTTGACAATCGGTCCTTTTCCAGGCAGTCAGACGTCGATGCCTGGGTGCTTCTCGGGCTTAGTTCCGTTGTTCTATCGCTGGAGCAACGTCTACGAAACCGCACTCGCCGCACAACCACCTACAACCACCGCTAAGCTCGCCAATGTTCCGATGGCGACCGTTGCTCGAGGGCGTCTAGCGCTTGATCGAGAACACTGACTAGATGCGATGCACGAGCACTAACAATGTTCCAAAGTGTCCTTATTGCCTCCCGGATGCTTTCCGGATACTGTTCATCGGCGGTCGTGATCCGTGCGGCTAAAGCGCCCCGTGGGTCGTAGATATCCAACGCGAAAAGGTCAATGACGTTTCGATGTCCTCTTTCGATGGCGAACGTCGATTTCGCAACCGAGGCGACGAACAGCTGGTCAAATAAATGTTCATCCCATCTGATCGAGCCCTCGACCGTCTTGTTCGCTAAAAGTTCGAGTAGCCTATGGAGCCGGGAGGATATTTCCGGATTAGCTATTCTACTGCCGAGTACCGGCCTCGAAAATATTTCGTTTGAAGCCTGCTGGCCGCCTTCGCCCGACGTCTCCAGCGCCTTATTCTTCAGCATATCCAACAGTCTTTGTAACTGTAAAGCTGATTCCGGATTAACCATCACGGACCCTTTTTAGGCGCGGACGTACGGTAGGCAACCTTAATTAATGGCCAACATGTCGACCATTCCAAGCGGCAAAACGTTCGAGTCCATAGTGGTTGCTATCGGACTTCAACGCAACGAGGCGCGCTGACATCATCCAACAGAAGCTACCAGGCGCGGACACGTTCCGCGCTCGACCGCATGAGCTCAGGCATCCTCAGACCGATCGCCAGGTGCACTGACCAAACTCACTCATCATGGTTGCGGTCAAGATCGGGACGATCAACATACTGGCGACGTGCGGTGTAGGGCTAGCACAGATACGCCGGTAACCTGCCATGGAGGTGTGTTCTGCTTGATCACCGTGTGAATGCCGAAGAAGTCATCCATGTTGGCCGAGCGTGGTGTGACAGTTGATCATTGCACCGTTTACCGGTGGGTGCAGCGGTTTACCCCAGTGCTGATCGACGCCGCCCGGCCGTGCCGGCATGCTCCCGGTAGGTCATCAATGTGCTTGCGCGGTCGATCAACTTCGAGGCGAAGGCAGCGGGATGGTAGACGGCGGCGGCTATGATTATCAAGCCATAGGGGTCAACACTTTCGCGGTAACGCCCCCAGGCTGGAACCGTGTCGAATCGCTGTGCGCGTTCATCACTGATGGTCACAACTTTCGCCAATGGGGTGGCTCGCCATCCCCGACGACTTAACCGTATGGCTTCGTCTTCACCTGCCTACCAATCAGTTCTAGTTTGCAAGCATGATGGAGTGTGGATATCGCGGTCCGGTAAAGTGCGCAAGAGAGATCCGCCGGAGCCCGAGCACGGCTCCTGGCGGCGCCGGTCTCTTATCGACCGCTTCAACTGGTGATAATGGCGCCCACGGATGGTGATTTTCCTGACCGAGTCGGCGAAGGTGATTTTTCGGACGACGGTTGGCGCTCGCATTCAGCCTTCGGTCTTAATTCGTACTTGTTGAACACCGACTAGACGAATCGCAAGGGCGGACTTGCCGGTAGGCGGTGGGCCGGCAACCGGTGCGCGAGTTCGTGCGGTGTTGGGAAATGGTAGATACATGGAAGCCGATCGATTAAACCGAGACATTTGGGACGTCGTGGTGGTCGGGGCGGGTCCTGCAGGTGCGAGTGCGGCCCGGGTTGCCGCCGAAGCAGGCTGCCGGGTGCTGCTGGTCGAGCGTGCTGCTATCCCGCGTTACAAGACCTGCGGTGGCGGCTTGATCGGCTGCGCGCAGGCATTTCTGCCCGATGGATTGCAGGTAGCGGTCCGGGACGAGATCGAGTGGGTCACCTTCGCTTTGATGGGACGCAGGCAGCGCACCGTGAGTTCCGAGGGCGCGGTGCGGTGCAAGATGGTGTTCCGCGACGAGCTCGACGCCGCTTTAACCTGCGTGGCCGCAGAGGCTGGTGCCTCGGTGCGGGACCGCACCGCCGTGGTGGCGATCGAGGACGGAGAAGGCATCGTCACCGTCCGCACCGCAACCGGCGACCTGGTTCACGCTCGGGCGCTGGTGGGGGCCGATGGGAGCGCCAGCAGGGTGAGCCGCTACATCGGCGTGCGCTGCGAGCAAGTGGACCTCGCCCTCGAAGTTGAAGTGCCCATCGACGCTGGAGCGGCGTCGAGATGGCGTGGCCGCATGCTCCTGGAGTGGGGGCCGTTGCCGGGGTCGTTTGGCTGGGTGTTCCCCAAGGGTGACGTGTGCACCGCCGGGGTGGTAGCGGCCAAGGGCCGGGGTGAGGCGACGAGGTCCTACCTGCGCGACTTTCTCCACCGCCACAAACTCGGGCACCTGACCCCGCTGCACGACACGGGACATCTGACCAGGTGCCGACGCAGGGACTCACCGCTGGCGCGGCACCGAGTTTTGGTAGCCGGCGACGCCGCTGGCCTGTGTGACCCGTGGTCCCGGGAGGGGATTTCCTTCGCGCTGCGGTCCGGAGTGTGGGCTGGAGCTGCGGCGGCGCGCATCGCACGCGCCCGCAACGAAGCAGATTTGGAGCGGGCGCGCGCAGGCTACGTCACAGCGGTGCACTCGACGCTCGAGGTGGAGATGCTGGCGTCGCGGCAGGTGATGAATGTTTTCACCAGACGTCCCGGCCTGTTTCACACCGCCCTGACAGCCGTACCGCCTGTGTGGCGCCAGGTGGACTCCTACATCACCGGCAGCACCACGATCCCCGAACTGCTCGATACTCCCGCGGCGCGCGCGGCGTTGAAGGCTATCGGCCTGTTCTTGTGATTTTCCGCCGAGCCTGCGGTGGCCGGCACTCGCAACGACAAGGACGTCATTAATGACAGCGAACAGCCAGGTCACCCGACTCCAAACACCGATCGCGATCATCGGAACGGCGTGCAGAGCCCCGGGAGGGGTGACGTCCGCAGAACAACTCTGGCAGGTCTTGCTGGAGCGGCGCGACGTGGTGGCGGGCTCGGATCCGGGCAGGAGGTGGCGAGACGACGAGCGGGTAGTGCCCGCCGATCTCGCCGACACGGGAATGTTGCGCAACGGCTCGTTCCTCGACGACATCGACCTGTTCGACCCCGGCTTCTTCGGGGTGCCGGTGGGCGAGGCGCCCAGCGTCGACCCGCAACACCGCCTGCTGATGGAAACCACCTGGGAGGTGCTGGAGGATGCGGGCGTGCCGCCGCGTTCGCTAATCGGGTCGCAGACCGGCCTGTTCATCGGCATCTCCGGTGCCGACTACGTCAAGCGGTTCACCATCGCCGACTTCAACATCTACCACGGCATCTCCGCGATCCCGTCGGGCGCACCCGGGCGGATCTCCTACATCCTCGACGTCAACGGACCATCCCTGGCGGTGGACGCTGCCTGCGCCTCGTCGCTGATCGCGGTGCACCTGGCGTGCCGCTCGCTGCACGACGGGGAGACCGACCTCGCCTTGGCGGGCGGGGTGACCGTGCAGCTGGAGTGGGGAGGCATCATCGGCTTTGCACGCGCCGGCGCGCTGTCGGCACGTGGACGGTGCGCCGCTTTTGACGCAAGTGCGGACGGTTTCGTGCGCGGCGAGGGTTGCGGCATGGTAGCTCTCAGGCGGCTGGGCGACGCCCAGCGCGACGGTAACCGGGTGCTGGCCGTCATCACCGGGACCGCGGTCAATCACGCCGGGCGGGTGCGGGGCATTGCTCAGCCGTCGCGCTCGGCGCAATGCGCGGTGGTGACCAGTGCGATGCGAACCGCGGGCGTCACGGCCGACGACATCGGCTACATCGAGACCCACGGCACAGGCACACCCGTGGGTGACCCGATCGAGTTCGGCGCACTGAGCGACGCCTATGGCTGCTCCGGCACGCCCTGCGCGCTGGGATCAGTCAAAACCAACATCGGTCACCCAGAAAGCGCAGCGGGCGTGCTCGGCCTGATCAAGGCCACGCTCGCGGTGCAACGCGGAGTCATCCCGGCGAACCTGCACTTCGCCCGCTGGAACACGGAGATCGACGCCGAGGGAACCAGATTCTACGTCCCCACCGAGACCACCACCTGGAACGGTGGGGGCCGACCGCGGCGTGCTGCGGTGTCGGCTTTCGGCGTGACAGGCTCGAACGCGCACGCCATCGTGGAACAGGCATCCATTGATCCGGATGACGTCGGCAACGACCCGGCGCCCGGATGCAACCGGCTGGCGGTGCACCCCGTATCGGCGGCCTCGGCAGGGGGATTGGCGGCCACTGCCGCTCGGCTGGCCGATCACATCGAGTCGGCCCGGCCCCGACCGGTCGACGTCGCGCATACTTTGGCCGTGCGCCGCAGCCACCTGACGACGCGCGCCTGTGTCATCGCGGCAGACCACGGGGAACTCGTCGGCGGTCTGCGCGCGCTGGCCGAGAGCAGGCAGCACCCCGCTGTCGTGACCGGGCCGACCGGCTCCTGCGACATGCCGGTGTGGGTCTTTTCCGGCCACGGTTCGCAATGGGCGGGCATGGCCTGTGACCTGCTCGACCGCGATCCGACGTTCACCCGCATGATCGATCGCCTGGACCTCGTCGCGGCCGACGTGCCGGTGCGGCGACTGCTGGAGTCCGGCGAGCACCTCGAGCGCATGGACGTAGTCCAACCGGTGCTGTTCGCGGTGCAGACCGCACTCGCGGAGATGTGGGGGCAGCGTGGCCTGCGCCCGGCCGCCGTGGTGGGGCATTCGATGGGCGAAGCCGCCGCCGCGGTGGCCGCGGGCATCCTCTCACCCGAGGACGGCATGCGTATCACCCTCATCCGCTCGTCACTGCTGCAACGCGTGGCCGGCGGTCGCATGGTGGTCGTCGCGCTTCCGGTCGACCAGGTCGAGGCCGAGATCGAGGATCTGCCGGGAGTGTCGGTGGCGGTGGTGACCGCTCCGGCCTC
>Ga0213881_10000938_pt1 | contig 15317 bp, 11 predicted proteins | sample BarmaccoBMER_R08_FD_160104 | JGI IMG/M metagenome (GOLD analysis project Ga0213881, IMG submission 160104) | Barbacenia macrantha exposed rock microbial communities from rupestrian grasslands, the National Park of Serra do Cipo, Brazil - ER_R08 ... | reverse complement strand
GGTATTGCTCAGAACGGCGGCACGGGCCACAGAGAGCCCTCATATCCCCTACTCTGCGTACCGCTCAGAGAGGTTAGAGGTAGACGGCGGCGATGAGGGTGAGCACTAGGCAGCCACCCAATACCTGGAGGACACGGTCACCGAGGGCAATCTCCTCGGGTTCGCCGCCGTTGCCGCCGTCGACATCCACGGCGTAGCGCAGCACGGCCACCACGAAGGGCACCAGGGAGATCGCGGGCCAGCGGGAGTGGTGGGTCTGGCTGAGCTGAACCGCCCACAGACCGTACGTCATGATCACCCCGGTGGCCGAGAGCGTCCACACGAAGCGCAGGTAGGAGGCCGTGTAGCGGTCCAGCGACTTGCGGATCTTGGCGCCGGTGCGCTCGGCGAGCCGGATCTCGGCGTAGCGCTTACCGGCCACCATGAACAGCGACCCGAATGCGGTGGTGAGCAGGAACCACTGGGACAGCGCGATCTCCGCGGCGGCACCGCCCGCGATGGCCCGCAACAGAAAGCCGGACGCGACGATGGAGATATCCACCACCGGTTGGTGTTTGAGCCACCAGCAGTAGGCGAGCTGCACCGCGATGTAGACCGAGGTGACGAGAACCAGGTCGGTCGACGCCAGGAAAGACAACCCGATCGCGGCCGCGAACAGGATCACCGCGACGGCCAGCGCCAGCCGCGGTGGCACCATTCCAGCGGCAATCGGCCGGTGGCGCTTGGTCGGGTGCGCGCGGTCGGCCTCGACGTCCTGGACGTCGTTGACCAGGTACACGCCGGACGCGGCGAGCGAGAACACGACAAAGGCGATCCCGACGGCGGCGAGTACGGGCAGCTGGAAGATGGTGCCGCCAGCGAATGGCGCGGCCAGCACCAGGACGTTCTTCACCCACTGCCGCGGCCGCATGGTGCGGACCAGCCCAACCAGCGCAGTGCCGGGTCGGGCGCTGGTCTGGGTCCGCGGCGCGGTGGTGGTCATCGCCGTCCTCTCGGAGGTTTGCCGCGATGGGGACTGGAGGAATCGGGGTTGCCGTGCAGGGCGCTGCCGCGAAGCCGTCGTCGCATCCCGGCACCGATGGCTGCGCCCAGCGCGGAGCCCGCCAGGACGTCGCTCGGGTAGTGCACGCCCAGTACCAGCCTGCTGATCAGCATCGGAGGCACCACCAGCGGGCTGAGCCGGCGACGCAGCAGGCCGCCGTAGAGAATCGCCGCTGCGGTGGTCGAGGCCGCATGCGAGGACGGAAAGGACAGGCGACTTGGCGTACCCGCCAGCACCGCAATTGACGGGTCGATCGGGCGGTGCCGGCGCACCACCCTCTTGAGCGCGATCGACGTCCCGTGCGCGGCAGCCACCGCCGCCGCGGAGAGGAGCCAATCCCGCCGTCGCCGCCGATCGACCAGCGTACCGAGCGCACCCAGCGCCAACCAGCCCAGGGCGTGCTCACCGAAGTGCGACATCCCGCGGGCGATGGTCACCACCCGCGGCACCGCGATCCTGCGCTGCACCGCAGCGAGCAGGGCAATCTCCTGGTGATCGGTCGATGCCAGGTTTTTCATGAGGGACCGCCGTTGCAGCATCACGCGTCGAATATCCGTTTCCAGCCGGTGCGATCCGTGAGCTCCGGGGCGGCGTCGCGGTAGAGCTTGCGCAGCCGGGGGAACTCCCGGGCGAGTTCCCGGTGCAGCGCCATCGAGCGGGCGAGCATGGAGCGGAACGCCCGGGGATCCCGCTTGCGGTAGGTGACGCCGCGGCCGTCCGCCGTGGAGACGGTCACCCTGTCCAGCCCGGAGAGCACGAACCACCGAGCATCCTGGCGGGCCAGCGACAGCTGCGGCCGGGGACGGGCCCGGTCGTCAACCGGGCGCAGCTGATGCGCCAGGCGCTTGAGCAGCGTCGCGCCGATGGTGACCGGGTTAGTGGGCGGGGTCAGCATGCGCTGCACATCGCGCTGCCCGCGGGCAGGCAGTGGGAGCTCTTGGGAGTCCACCACCTGCCCGTCGGTGAACTCCGCACAGCGGGCCCGGACCTCACCCAGCGCCGTGGGCAGCTTGTCGAACAGCGCCTGCGGTCCGGCCATAAAATCCCGGATCGCCATCTCCTGCAGCGCCAGCGTGGAATACTCCATCGCCAATGCATGCTTCAGGGCGTGTTTGAGGCTGTCAGCGAGCAGCGCCGTGGGCCGGGCCTCGGTGCCGTGCAGCGCCGCGCCGACCAACCGGTTGCGCAGGTGGAAGTAGGCCTGCCAGTCGGTGGCATCGTCCTTGTCAGCGAAGGACATGTGCCAGATCGCCACGCCGGGGACAGTCGCGGTGGGGTAGCCCGCCTCGCGGGCGCGCAGCCCGTACTCGACGTCGTCCCACTTGATGAACAGCGGCAGCGGCAGCCCGATGTCCGCCGCGACGGTGCGCGGGATCAGGCACATCCACCAGGCGTTGTAGTCGACGTCGGTGCGCCGGTGCAGCCATGCGGTCTGGCGCAGCGGGTGCTGGGCGAAGTCGTGGTCGTACTCGGTGCCCGGCGCCTTGTCCCACCGCATCCGTTGCCGGTCGACGATCTCGCCCCAGGCGTGCAGCCGGGAGCGGGCCTGGGCCTGCAGCATCTGCCCGCCAACCAGCATCGGGTGGCGCGCGAAGCGGGAGAACGCCACGGCACGCAGAATCGAGTCGGGTTCCAGGACGATGTCGTCGTCCATGTAGAGGATCTGCTCGCAGTCGCCTGTCTCCAGCGCTTCGTACATGACGCGCGCATACCCGCCGGAGCCGCCGATGTTGGGCTGGTCGATGATCCGCAGGCGATCGCCCAGCGCGGCCTGCGCCTGGGCGAAACCGTCCTGCTCGCGGACCTTGTTGACGCCCTGGTCGGGAATCACCACCGCGGTCACGATCGAGCGGACCAGTTCGTCTTCCCCGATCGCGCGCAGGGTGGCCACACAGTCGGTGGGGCGGTTGAACGTCGGCATCCCAATGGTCACCGCGGCGCGCCCGGGCGCGGTGACCGGCGCGTGCCAGCCACCGGAGTGCACGATCAGCTCCGAGTCCTCGGTGCTGAGGTCGAACCAGTACCACCCACCGTCCTCGAACGGTGTCAGGTCCAGCTCGATATCAAGCTGGCAGCGCTCGGCGGTACCGGCTATCGGGCGTTCGATGAGCTCGCCGTGCACGTGGATCTGGGTAGCGTCCGCCTTGGAGCGGTAGACGTCGACCCGACCAGCGCCCTCGACATCCAGGCGCAGATGCAGGGTGCGCAGCGCGGTCCAACGCCGCCAATAACTGGCCGGGAAGGCATTGAAATACGCCGCGAAGGACACCTCGGTCTGCTCGGGCACCTGCACGCTGGTCCGGGACAGCGCGCGCACCCGCCGGGCGTTGGGGTTGGCGAGAGTGACCTCGATATCGACGTCACGGAGGTTGGGTGCCGCGCCGCCGACCGGAGGCCACACCCGCCGGGCGATGGCCGGCTGTTCGTCGACGTAGAGCGCACGCACGGCGACCGGATCGGCCCGGCGGGGCAGGATCAGGCGCTGCAGCAGCGTCGAGGACGGCTCGGCAGGCGCGCTCACGCCCGATCTGCCCGGACCACAGACAGTGCTGCTTGACATGAACCCCTCATGTTCTCCGCCGGCGGCGGGTTAGGCGTCAGCGACGCCAGAGGGTAGCCCTCGCCAGCGACCAAGGTACTGGCCGGCCACCCTGCTCATCCCCTCGGCCGGTGGTGCTCGCCGTCCGGGGCGTCGAGACCATATCCCGTGACGTCGGGAGCGCCGCTGACGGGGTTCCCCACAGCGAAGCACGCGCAAGGGGCAACCGCGCGGGTGGGTATCTCCTCTGGCACCATGCCGCGATGGCCGTGGCTGAGGGTCTGGTGTCGGTTCGGAGGATCCCTGGGATCTCCCGCGGGGTGAGGCCGGCGGCTGTCTGTGGCGTTGCCGGTGCCGTGGCCGGGGGCCTGCTGTTCCTGGTCGCTCATCGCGGCTTCAGTGACGACGCTTACATCACGCTGGACTACGCGCGGAACCTTGCGTTCCACGGGCATTGGGGGGTTGTTCCCTCGCTGACGGCGAACACCGCTACGTCGCCGCTGAATGTGGGTCTGCTGGCGGCGATCACAGCGGTGGTGCGTGAACCGGTGCTGGCGGTGGGTCTGCTGTTGATGGCCACGACGGCCGCGTCCGCGGTGTGGCTGCTGCGCATCGCGGAGATTACCGGGCTGTCCCGGCGGCTGCTGCCGACGCTCGGGGTCGGACTGCTGCTGTCCAGTCCGCTGCTTGCGTCCACGGTTGGCCTGGAAACCTACCTTTGTGCCGCGTTGTTTATTGGCCTGGTGCGCTATGCGCTAGCGGGTCGGTGGCTTGCCACGGGAATTGTTGGTGGGCTGCTGATCCTGGGCCGGCCCGACCTCGCCGTGGTCGATGTCGTCGTCGTGCTCACCGGAGCCGCGGCCCGGCGCCGAGCGCTGCGCAGCGGCCTGGTCGCGGTGGTGGTCGCAGCGCCCTGGTATCTCCTCAGCTGGTCAGTGTTGGGCTCTGTGTTGCCCGACACGTTTTTCCTGAAAACCCACGACGTCCACGGGTGGGTGGGCTTCCACTTCGCCAGCGGACCACTGTGGTATCTCAGGGTTCTTCCGCTGGCGAGCGCCCTGACTCTGCTGGCCGCGGGATGTGGCCTCGTGTCGATGGTCAGCTGGGCAGTGCTTGCCGTTCGGCACCGAGGCGTGGTGTCGACCGATGCGGGGCAGGCCGCTGTCGCGTTCGGGCTCGGCGGAATTGGCCATGCGGTGGTTTTCGCCTCGTTGGGCACTCCGCCGTCCCACTGGTATTACGGACCCGTCCTCACGGGTCTTAGCCTGTGCTCGGTGCTGACAGCGCTGATCGTGGTTCGCACTGACCGGGCGATCAGCCCTCGGGGTGTGGTCGCGCTCGGGTCGGTGTCCCTGGTGATACTGGCCGCAGCGGGTTACGATATAGCGCGTGGCGTGCCGTGGGAATCGGCACCGATTTACACCAACTGGGCCACTCGCGCTGAGTATCAACGCATCGCCGAGGACATTTCAAGGATGACTCCCGGTGCAACGGTGGTGAGTCCCAGCGAGGTCGGCACGTTGGCCTATTTCTGCAACTGTGAGTTAGTCGACTTCATATCCGACCCAGGACGCACTGAGCAGGACATCGCCCACCACATGCAACAGTCCGGACCCTTGATGCGCCAGCTACTCAAGCTGAACTACATTCATCACGTCCCTGCGTCGCCGAAGCCAGCGGAGTTCGCCTTTGTGTGGGAGAAGACGTGCGTGAACGCGATCGGCGAGTGGCGAACCCCCCACTGGTCTAATAACCTCTGCCTCAAGAACGTAGCGTCGTGAAACTCTTGGCCGGGAGCACAGTGGCGGTGAGCTGGAGGCTACTCACACCTGGGTATCACACCTGGGTGAACGCGTGCTCCCAGGACTCGACAGAGGTGAGTTCTGGCACCGCCGCACGGTAGCGCTCCGCGGTGACGTGCCACTCGTTGACCAGACGTCGGTAGAGCGCGATCGTGCGGGCCAGCAAGGCTCGGAACTGCTGCGGATCCCGTTTGCGGAAGGCGACACCACTGCCATCTGCGTTGGAGACCGTGGCCGAATCCATCATGCCGAGCAGGAACCACCGAGCGTGACGAGCCGGTACGTTAATCTGAGGGCGCTCACGGGTCTGCGGTTGCGGTGAACGCAGGTGACGGGAGACCGTGCACAGCGCACGCTTGGCGATGGTGATGGGGTGCACCGGCGGGTCGAGCAGGGCCTCGATGCGCACCGGATCGAACAACGGCATGGGGAGTTGCTGAGCGGAGGAAAAAATCCGGGCGTCGTCGTACCCCTCGCGCAGTTTTCGGACGGCGGGCAGCGCGTCGCGCAGCGAAGCGAACAAGAGCTCCGGTCCGTCAAGGAAGTCTTCGATTGATTTGTGATGCAGCGCCACGGTCGAGTATTCCATCGCCATCAGATGCTTGAAAGCGTTACGAAGACCATCTTGCACAATCACCCGGCGGACGTCATAGGGGCTGTGCAACGCCAGGGTGATCAGCCGGTTCCGCAGGTGGAAATAGGCTGTCCAGTCGGTCGCGTCGTCCTTGTCTGTCCAGGGCATATGCCAGATCGCCGAGCCGGGCAGGGTGACGGTCGGAAAACCGCATTCGCCGGCCCGCAATGCGTATTCCGCATCGTCCCATTTGATGAACAACGGCAACGGTAGGCCGGTGCGTTCGAGCACCTCGCGGGGGAACAGGCACATCCACCAGCCATTGTAGGTGGAGTGGATGCGAGCGTGCAGCAATCTCTGCTCGCGCAACGACAGCTTGGCGAAATCGTGCTGGTAGACCGACCCGGGTGCCGGACGCCAGAAACTCGTCCGCAGATCCACGATCTCCCCCATGGCGTGCAGCTGGCTGCGGACCTGGAGATTCAGCATCTGTGCGCCGACGATGACCGGCGATGACGACGCGCTGGCGAAGGCGTGTGCGCGCAGCACGCTGTCCGGCTCCAGCCGGACGTCATCGTCCATCAGCATCACGTGCTCAACGCCGTTCGTGCGCAGTGCCTCCAGCATGCCCCGGGAGAATCCGCCTGAGCCGCCGAGGTTCTCCTGGTTGATCATCACCAGCCGGTCCCCGAGACGGGCGGCGACGTCGGCGAACCGCTGGTGATCGCGCACCGTGACGCTGCCCTGATCGACCACGAAGACCTTCGCGACGACGTCGAGCACCGCCTGGTCCTCGGCCAGTGCGGCCAGTGCGGTGACGCAGTCCGCCGGGCGATTGAAGGTCGTGATCGCCACCGCCAGTGGGCGGACCGGCAGCGGCTCATCGACGATCCATGCGGCCTCGGTGATGGTCAGCGACTTCCGTTCGGTGGCGACGTCGAACCACACCCATCCACCGTCCTCGAACGGCGCGAGCGACTCCCGGAATTCCAGCTGCACCGGGTCGCCCCCGGTGTCGAGTTGCTTACCCTCCAGGTGCACGACGTCGCCGGTGGACTTGGAGCGGTAGAGGTCTACCCGCCCGGAGCCCCGCACGGTAAGCCGCAGCGCCACCTCCTCCACCCGGGTCCAGCGCTTCCAGTAACTGGCCGGGAAAGCGTTGAAGTAGGTGGCGAAGGAGAGCTGACAGGTGGGGGGCAGGGTCACCGTCGACCGGGACACGACTTCGGCGGTGCGCCCGTGCATGGTCTCTGGTTCGTCTAGGTACAGCGGACGCACCTCGGGGGGGTCGTCCGCCCGGGGCATGATCACGCGGTGCAGGACACGTCGCGGCACGACCACGCCGGCGGTCGGGCCGATCTGCAGCGAACTGACGTCCGACAGCTTGCTGTCCGCTGCATTACTGCGCGCCGCTTCTCTGCGGGCAGCCCGCTCGATTGCCGTTGGGGCTTCGGCCTTGTCAAGGGCCTGACCGTTGAGGGTCGGGCCGGCACTCTCACCCGCCACCCGGACCTCCGGACCGGCCGCTTCTTTCCCTGCCACGTGATCCCTTCCCTAGGTCGGCCCACCTCGCACAGATCCTCGCAGATCGGGACACGTGCCGCTTTCCTCACCGGAGCTACCTGCTGGGGCGCCAGATGACCAGGGCGGCTGCGGCGCCGGGGCGCACCGGGACCAGGTCGCGACGGTAAGAGGCGTGCACGGCTGCGGCGGTGTGCTCGGCGACGGCCTGCGCCGCCGCCAGCTCAGTGCGGGCCTTCTCCAGCTCAGCCGCCAGCTCGGTCAGCCGGGAACGAAGCGCCCGCACCTGGTTCTCCAGATCGATGATCCGCTTGATCCCGGCCAGGTTGACGCCCTGGTCCTGGGACAGCCGCTGCACCTCATGCAGCAGCGCGATGTCGCGGGCCGAGTAGCGGCGCCCGCCACCCGAACTACGGCCCGGCGAGACCAGCCCCATCCGGTCGTAACTGCGCAGGGTCTGCGCGTGCAGCCCGGCCAACTCGGCGGCCACGGAGATCACGAAGACCGGGGTGTCCTGGTCCGCACCCGGCGGAGTCGGGGGAATCATCGCGCCGCCCTCGGACGCTGCATGCGGGCGAACAATCCCGCCCGCGGGTCCTCCCCAGCCGTGGCCTGCGCGTAGGCCGCCAGCGCCTCCTTCGCCCCCCGCTCCAGCTTGGCGGGGACCACAACCTGCAGGGTCACCAGGAGATCGCCGGTCCGCCCGTGCCGCCCGGCGATGCCTTTGCCACGTACCCGCAGGGTGCGACCGTTGGCGGTGCCCGCAGGGACCTTGAGCTTCACCGTGCCATCCATCGTGGGCCCATCCATGGTGGGTACGGTCAGCGTCGTACCCATGACCAGCTCGGGGAACGACACCGGCACCGTCAGAGTGAGATCATCACCGGAGCGCCCGAACACCGGATGCGGGGTGACATGCACCAGCACGTAGAGGTCACCGGCCGGCGCGCCACGCATGCCCGGCTCACCCTGCCCGGCCAGCCGGATCCGCTGACCGTCGGCGACCCCGGCGGGGATCCGCATGGTCAGCGTGCGGGTCCGGCTGGACACCCCGCGACCGCCGCACTCGGTGCACGGATCGTCGATGATCCAGCCCGTGCCGCGGCAATCCCGGCACGGCTCCGACAAGGCGAACGCACCCTGGCTGCGGGTGACCAGTCCGGTGCCACCACAGACCGGGCAGACCCGCGGAACAGTGCCCGCGCGGGCCCCGGAGCCGCCACAACTGCCGCAGCTGGCCGGGCTGGCCAACCGCAGCGGCACGGTGGCACCGCGGACCGCCTCGGTGAAGTCGATCCGGACCTCAGTCTCGACGTCGGTGCCGCGCCGCGGGCGACTCGCGCCAGTGGCACCGGCGCGGTTGGCGAACAACCCGCCGAGCAGGTCACCGAGACCACCCGCCTCACCGGTCCGGGGCGCCGCAGTCCCGAACAGGTCACCGAGGTCGAAGCCACCCGGACCGCCGAAGCCGCCCCCGCCGGGGCGGAAACCGCCACTGAACAGGCTGCGTGCCTCGTCGTACTGCTTGCGTTTGTCCGGGTCCGACAGCACGCCGTAGGCCTCGGACACCGACTTGAACCGCGCCTCGGCCCGCGTGTCGCCGGGGTTGGCGTCCGGATGCAACTCCCGAGCCAGCTTGCGGTATGCCCGTTTGATCTCCTCGGCGGACGCGGTGGAGGAGACACCCAGCTCTGCGTAGAAATCCTTTTCGATCCACTCTCGGGCGCTCACCAGACACCTCCTCCCCGCATCAATTGTCCTGTAGTTGTTCCGCGCTACCAAACGGTTCAGCATCACCAACAGGCTCAGCATCACCGGATGGCCCAGCATCACCAGATGACCCAGCATCATCGGATGGCCCAGCATCACCGGATGGCACGGTGTCGCTGCTGGCGTCGGTCACCGCCACCATCGCTGGGCGCAGCACCCGGTCGCCGAAGCGGTAGCCGCAGCGCAACACGGCGGTGACGGTCGGCGTGTGAACCTCCGGGGAGGTGCTGTGGTGCACGGCCTCGTGCACGGCCGGGTCGAAACCGTCACCGGTCGCCCCGAATGGCTCCAGACCCTGGGCCCGCAGTGTGGACACCAGTTTGTCCGCGACGGCCTTGAACACCCCGGACAGGTCACCGTGCTCCTCGGCTCGCTCAATGTCGTCGACCACTGCGAGTAGCTGACTGACCACCTGTGCCTTGGCTATGGCGATGACGAGCTGGCGGTCGCGCTCCACCCGGCGGCGGTAGTTGCTGTACTCGGCAGAGATGCGCTGCACGTCACCGGTCCGCTCGTCCAGTTGGGCCCGCAGCGCGTCAAGCTCTGCTGAGCTCGCCTGAGTATCAGCGGCATGCCTCCCGGTGGCCTCATCGACGTGCACGCCACCCCCGGCGGACTGCTCACTCGCCGGTGGAACTCGAACCTGACCCGTCACCGGATCGATCCTCCGCTTGTCTCGCACCACGACTCTGGGCTGTTCTTCACCTGCGGCGCCATCACCGAAGGCGCCATCGCTGTGCCTCACTTCTTGCCGCTCCCGGGCTCCTCGTCGACGATCTCAGCGTCGACGACGTCCTCGTGCGCACCCGCGGACGACCCGGTCGATCCGCCAGCCGCCGCACCGTCACCGGCAGCCGCACCGCTCGCCGCCGCGGTGTCGGAGTACAACGCCTGGCCCAGCGCCTGGGACTCGGTGGCGAGCTTCTCCATGGCGGCCCGGATCGCCGCAGTGTCGGTGCCCTTGAGTGCCTCCTGGGCCTCGCCTAGCGCGGCGTTCACCTTGTCCTTGACGTCAGCGGGCAGCTTGTCGTCGTTGTCCTTGATGAACTTCTCGGTCTGGTAGACCAGCGACTCGGCTTGGTTGCGAGTCTCGGCCTCCTCCCGGCGCTTTCGATCCTCCTCGGCGTGCTCCTCGGCGTCGCGCATCATCCGGTCGATGTCTTCCTTGGGCAGCGCGGACCCGCCAGTGATGGTCATGGCCTGGGACTTGCCGGTGCCTTTGTCGAGAGCCGAGACGTTGACGATGCCGTTGGCGTCGATGTCGAAGGTGACCTCGATCTGCGGCACGCCACGCGGCGCTGGCGGCAGTCCGGTCAGCTCGAACATGCCGAGCTTCTTGTTGTAGGCCGCGATCTCCCGCTCGCCCTGGAATACCTGGATCTGCACCGAGGGCTGGTTGTCGTCGGCGGTGGTGAAGATCTCGCTGCGCTTGGTGGGGATGGTCGTGTTGCGCTCGATGAGCCTGGTCATCACGCCACCCTTGGTCTCGATGCCCAGTGACAGGGGGGTGACATCGAGCAGCAGGACGTCCTTGACCTCGCCCTTGAGCACACCGGCCTGCAGCGCGGCACCCACCGCGACAACCTCATCGGGGTTGACGCCCTTGTTCGGTTCCTTGCCACCGGTGAGCTCCCGCACCAGGTCATTCACCGCCGGCATCCGGGTGGCGCCACCCACCAGCACGACGTGATTGATCTGCCCGATCGAGATGCCGGCGTCCTTGATCACGTTACGGAACGGAGCACGGCAGCGGTCCAGCAGGTCCGCGGTGATCCGCTGAAATTCGGCACGCGACAGGGTCTCGTCGAGGAACAGCGGGTTCTTGTCGGCGTCAACAGTGATGTAGGGCAGGTTGATCGTCGCGCTGGACGAGCTGGACAGCTCGATCTTGGCTTTCTCGGCGGCCTCGCGCAGCCGCTGCAGGGCCATCCTGTCCCTCTTCAAGTCGATGCCATGGGATGCGCGGAACTTGTCCACCAGCCAATCGATGATCCGCTGGTCCCAGTCGTCTCCACCGAGGTGATTGTCCCCCGAGGTGGCCTTGACCTCGACCACCCCTTCGGCGATCTCCAGCAGCGACACATCGAAGGTGCCACCGCCGAGGTCGAACACCAGGATGGTCTGCTCCTTCTCGCCCTTGTCCAAGCCGTAGGCCAGCGCGGCCGCGGTGGGCTCGTTGACGATCCGCAGCACGTTGAGTCCGGCGATCTGACCGGCCTCCTTGGTGGCTTGGCGCTGGGCGTCCTCGAAGTAGGCCGGCACGGTGATCACCGCGTCGGTGATGTTCTCGCCGAGGTAGGACTCGGCGTCGCGCTTGAGCTTCATCAGCACCCGGGCGCTGATCTCCTGCGCGGTGTACTTCTTGCCATCGATTGTGGTCGACCAGTCGGTCCCCATGTGCCGCTTGACCGATCGGATGGTGCGATCCACATTGGTGACCGCCTGGTTCTTGGCGGACTGACCGACGAGCACCTCGCCGTTCTTAGCAAAGGCGACCACCGAGGGCGTGGTGCGCGAGCCCTCCGAGTTCGCCACCACCGTGGGCTCGCCCCCTTCCAGGACGGACACGACGGAGTTGGTGGTCCCTAGGTCGATGCCGACCGCACGAGCCATGTGAGCAACCCTTTCGAACTTGACTGGAACTGACTCAAATCTGCCGCCGCCGACTACCGGTCGCGACGCCCCAACTTGAGTGGCTTCCGCTCAATGTATCTGATGGCTCTAACGCTCTGGGCCGCGGGAGTGTTCCCGCGGCCCGTGAGTGGCGATGCGACTCATAGCTCGCATCGCCACTCACGGGCTAGCCTGACTCTCATGGAGCGGCTGGTGATCGGCCTGGGATTGACCGTCCTGACGCTCATCCTCGCTGGCCGGCGGGTGTGGTGGCTGTACACGTTGATCCGTTGCGGGCAGCCGACCCACGGCCGCGCCGCGGACCTGGGCGAGCGGCTGCGGACTCAGCTGACCGAGGTGTTCGGGCAGCGGCGGTTGTTGCAGTGGACGATCCCCGGCCTTGCCCATTTCTTCACCTTCTGGGGCTTCGTCATCCTGCTCACCGTCTACATCGAGGCCTACGGGTCGCTGTTCACCCCGAACTTTGCCATCCCGCTGATCGGGCACTCGGCCGTGCTGGGCTTCCTGCAGGACTTCATCGCGCTCGCGGTGCTCGTGTCGATCATCGCATTCGCGATCATGCGGGTGCGGCAGGCCCCGCAGCGCCAGCACCGGGCGTCGCGCTTCTACGGCTCGCACTCCGGCGGCGCCTGGCTAATCCTGTTGATGATCTTCAACGTGATCTGGACGTTGTTCCTGTTCCGGGGAACTGAGGTGAACACCGGCACCTTCCCCTACCCGGAAGGAGCGTTCGCCTCTCAGGCGGCCGGTGCGCTGCTCGCACCGCTGGGCGCCGGTGTCAACCAGGTGCTGGAGACGGTCGGGCTGCTGGCGCACATCAGCGTCATGCTGGCCTTTCTGATGATCGTGCTGTACTCCAAGCACCTACACATCTTCCTCGCGCCGATCAACGTCGCGGCCAAGCGGATGCCCACGGCACTCGGCCCGCTGCTGCCGATGGAGTCCGGTGGTCAACAGATCGACTTCACCGACCCCAGCGAGGACGACGTCTTCGGTCGCGGCAAGATCGAGGACTTCACCTGGAAGGGCATGCTGGACTTCGCGACCTGCACCGAGTGCGGTCGCTGCCAGAGCCAGTGCCCGGCGTGGAACACCGGCAAGCCGCTGTCCCCCAAACTGGTGATCATGGATCTGCGCGATCACCTGTTCGCCAAGGCGCCCTACCTCATCGGCGAGAAGCCCTTGCCCGCTGGCCCCGGTCCGGACCACAGCGACGTCGACGTGCTGGCGCTGGCTGGCGGTGACCATCAGCAGCGGAACGGGCACGTGCCCGAGTCCGGCTTCGGCCGGGTACCCGGATCGGGTCCAGCGCAGGCCGCCCGGCCACTGGTGGGCACCGCCGAGGTGGGTGGTGTGATCGACCCCGACGTGCTCTGGTCGTGCACCACCTGCGGGGCCTGCGTGGAGCAGTGCCCGGTGGACATCGAGCACGTCGACCATATCGTGGACATGCGGCGCTATCAGGTACTGATCGAGGCGGAGTTCCCCGCCGAGCTGGGCACGCTGTTCCGCAACCTGGAGAACAAGGGCAACCCGTGGGGGCAGAGCCCGTCCACCCGGATGGACTGGGCGAAGGGTCTGGACTTCGAGGTCCCCCAGCTGACGGGACAGACGCTGCCCGAGGACGTGGAGTACCTGTTCTGGATCGGCTGCGCCGGCGCCTATGACGACAATGCGAAGCGAACGGTGCGGGCCACCGCCGAACTGCTCCGCCGTGCCGGCGTCAACTACACGGTGCTGGGAGACGGCGAGACCTGCACGGGTGATCCGGCCCGCCGATCCGGTAACGAGTTCGTCTTCCAGATGCTCGCGCAGCAGAACGTGGAAGTACTCAACACCGTCTTCGAAGGCCGCGAGCCGGGCCGTCGCAAGATCGTGACCACCTGCCCGCACTGCTTCAACACCCTGGGACGGGAGTATCCACAGCTGGATGGGCACTACGAGGTGGTGCACCATACCCAGCTGCTCAACCAGCTGGTGCGGGAGGGCAAGCTGGTGCCGATCCCTCCGTCAGGCGGTGTTGGCGGGCCGGCGGTCACCTACCACGACCCTTGCTACCTGGGCCGGCACAACGAGGTGTACGCGCCGCCGCGCGAGCTTGTTGGCGCCTCCGGCGCGCAGCTGACCGAGATGCCGCGACACGCCGAACGTTCGATGTGCTGCGGCGCGGGGGGCGCTCGGATGTGGATGGAAGAGCGGATCGGTAAGCGGGTCAACCTGGACCGGGTCGACGAGGCGATCGCCACCGGAACCTCCGCGATCGCCACCGGGTGCCCGTTCTGCCGGGTGATGCTCACCGACGGCCTCACCACCCGGCAGTCCGAGGACTCCGCCGGAATGACGGCCGAGGTGCTGGACGTCGCCCAACTCCTGCTCGCCAGCGTCAAACGGGGCGAGCCGCCTCGGCACGCTTGACCGGGATCTGAACCTTCCTCGTTGCGCAGTCCCAGCAGCAGGGGCTCAGCGGCGGGTGTCGATGCGCTGGAAGTTGAGGTAGGCCCGAGACGGTGTGGGACCGCGCTGGCCCTGGTAGCGGGAGCCCACGCCGGCGCTGCCGTACGGGTGCTCGGCGGGGCTGGAAAGCCGGAACAGGCACAACTGCCCGATCTTCATACCCGGCCACAGCGTGATCGGCAGGTTGGCCACATTGGACAACTCCAGAGTGATGTGGCCAGTGAAACCGGGGTCGATGAAACCTGCCGTGGAGTGCGTCAGCAACCCGAGACGCCCCAAGCTGGATTTTCCTTCGAGCCGCCCGGCCAGATCATCGGGCAAGGTGATCTGCTCAAACGTCGAGCCGAGCACGAACTCGCCGGGGTGGAGCACAAAGGGCTCATCACCCTCCGGCTCCACCAGCGACGTCAGCTCGTCCTGCTGGAGCGAGGGGTCGATGTGGGTGTACCTGGTGTTGACGAAGACCCGGAAGACGCGGTCCAGCCGCACGTCGATGCTGGAGGGCTGGAGCAGCTTCTCGTTGAACGGCTCGATACCCAGGCGCCCGACGTCGATCTCGGCCCGCAGGTCCCGATCGGACAGCAGCACCCCGACACCCTAGTCGGCGGTGTTGCTCGCCGCGGGGGCTCCTCGCTAGCAGGCCGCGCTGCTGACGCCGGGTAGCGTGCCCCGTAGTCACAGGGGCCCCACCAGCCCCCGCGGAAAGTGCATGGGCCCCTGCGTCCCCACACTCCTTCCCGCGGGCCTTCCCGCGGGCTCACCGACCGTCACGTCGCGCGGTCGGACAGCTGCCCGGGTCTTGCCGTGCTAGGCTTTGCTGCGCTGCGGGTGTAGTTCAATGGTAGAATGAGAGCTTCCCAAGCTCTAGACGCGGGTTCGATTCCCGTCACCCGCTCCACAACAAAAGCCCAGATCAGAGAACGTTCTCTGGAGATCTGAGCCTTTGTGATTAGTGGTTAGCATGTCCCGCCGTGCTGTCTA
>Ga0213881_10000937_pt1 | contig 15318 bp, 16 predicted proteins | sample BarmaccoBMER_R08_FD_160104 | JGI IMG/M metagenome (GOLD analysis project Ga0213881, IMG submission 160104) | Barbacenia macrantha exposed rock microbial communities from rupestrian grasslands, the National Park of Serra do Cipo, Brazil - ER_R08 ... | reverse complement strand
GGTCGCTGACCTTCGACCATCACACGACGCCGAACGATCCGGCCGCGAATATAATCACCCCCGCGGCCGATCGGCGCGCACCGAGTAAGGATCACCCGATGTCCCGACCGTTCAGCCTAGCCGCGTTATCTTCTCGCTATTCCCCACACAAAAACCCCAACCCGACACCCCGCACCACCACCAACACCACCACCCTCACACCCGAAACCCACCCACAGGACCTGGGCGCGGCGATTCTGGCTAACATGACCGGCGCCCCGCCGCCCGAACTATCCACACTATCCACACTATCCACCCTGGTCGACCCGAGTAACGCCGGCGACCCGCCAGGATCAGCGGCATCAGCCGTGCGGCGATTCGCCAGCGGCCTAGGCACCTCCGCGATCCAGTTCCCGGAACTACCCACCCCCACCACAACACACCCCAACCCCGGATCCACCGACGACGACATGCCGCAACTGTTCTGCCCGGGACCAATCCGGGACAACCCAGCCCTAGGCGAACTAATCAACGACCACATCATGGAATGGGCCGAACAAATCGGCATCTACCCAAACAACCTCGACCGACTCCGGACCGCGAACTTCGGGCGCCTCATCATGCTCACCCACCCCGCCACCAACGACCCAGACCGGCTGCTAGCCGCCGCGAAATGCATCGTCGCGGAATGGGCCACCGACGACTACTACGTCGACGAAGTCACCCTCGGCGCCGACCCCACCATCGTCGGCTCCCGACTAGCGAAACTCCACGCGATCGTCGACCCCGCCTCACTCCCCGCGCGATACACCCCCCAACTAGACACCTACCGAAAAACCGAACCCATCGCCACCGCATTCCGCACCGCGATGGAACACCTCGCCCGCTACGCCTCCACAACCCAAATGAGCCGGTTCCAACACCAAATGTCAATCCTCTACCTCGCCTGGACCCAAGAAGCCGACTGGCACACCAACCACCGCACCCCACCCGTCTGGGAATACCTCGTCCAACGCCACCTCAACAGCTACCTCCCACCCATAATCCTCATCGACGTGCTCGCCGGCTACGAACTACCACCCAACGAGTTCTACGACCCCCAAGTACGCCGAGCCATCACCCTCGCCGGCAACGCCAACGTGCTACTCAACGACCTACACTCCAGCGCCAACGAATCAGACACCGACTTCAACCTCCCCAAAGTCATCATGGCCGAAGAACACTGCGACGCCCACCACGCCATCAAACGCACCATCGAAATCCACAACGAACTGATGCGCACATTCGTAGCCCAAGCCACCACCCTCAGCCTCCTCGGCTCCCCCATGCTCCGACGCTTCTTCGCCGACACCTGGGCCTGGATGGGCGGAAGCCGCGAATGGCACGCCACCACCCACCGCTACCACCATCCCACATAACCCACAACAACCCCACCCCACCTCGCAACACAACCTCACACCTATTACCGTCACCAACCTCACCCCCGCCATCATCCCCTACTGGGAACTCCGCGCACAATCATCCCTAGTCACCGCCTTCTCCACCTACATCTTCAACCCAGCCGGACAACTCCTCATGACCCGCCGGGCGACTAAACCCCAGCGAAGTCGCGGAGACCACCTGGTATTCCGAGCGACCTGACCACTCGGAATATTTAATCTGATTCGTACGTACAGAGGAAGCCGCTTCAGTGAAATTAGAATTTACCACGATCCTTCTGCCGGCACTGGGGCTGGCTGTCTTAGTAACGGGGCTCGCCTGGGGATTCTGGCGTGTGATTCCGGAGCGATTTCATCCTTCCGGAGAAGCCCCGATCAGCGCGATGGTGTCCGGCATCGTTCTCGTTTTCGCCTTCACGCTAGGCCTGACAGTGTCGCAGGAAAACACGACCATTAAAGAGGCTCGCGACGCAACCTTCGTCGAGGCCAACAGTATCGGCGAGCTTTACTGGTACGCCCATACGCTTCCCGAGCCAGGGCACAGCCGACTCCAGGGTTTGCTTCGCGATTACACCAAGCAGGTCGTCAAGGACTTTCCCCTACTCGGCCAGCACCTACCGAGCGAAGCAACTTACGGCGCCCTGCGGGCTGTACGTAACGAAATCGTTGACTATAAACCGCCGGTCGTCAACCTTGTCGACTATCGATCCCAAACCGTCGCTAATGAAACTTACCGAAACGCACTGATTCAGGTCGCTGAGCTCTTCAAGTCACGGCGCGCCCGGATCCAAGCGGCGACCGACGAAGGTGTACCTGACGTGCTCATCTATGGCCTGATCACTCTGGTTGTTCTCATCTTGCTGTTCATCCCGTTGAGCGGGGTACTGAAAGGAGCTCGCGATTATATTTTTTACGCGGTGTTCGCGACTTTCCTAATCGCTACGCAGTTCCTGGTCGCCGATATGAACAATCCGTTCGCCGGGACTGTGTCTGTTCAACCCACCGCGTTCGATATTTTGTTCAAGGAGACGTTCGTGCATGTGTCATGAGGTTGCGGCTCACATCACACCGAGCCGCAACCGGCGACGCTCCCGCGCGGCGCCTTGACGGCGAAGCCCGCATCGACCGGCGGCATGACTGGCATGACACCGGTGAGGTAGCGGGCTTCGTCTGATACCAGCCGGGCGATGACGTTACTGATGTCAATCAGCTCGACCATGGGCACGGGCATCGAGTTCGATAGCATATCTCTCAAGCTCTGGATTATCCGCGATGCGACAAGGAAGGTCAGTGTTCTCGTCAGTGTGGTAGCTCGCGCAGACTCGGTGATACCCGTCGGCGACCTGAAGCGCGAGACCCCGCGTCAAGTCGCCACGCACCAGCAAGATCGGAGAGAGATCCTGGTTATTTTTCACTTTCTTCAAGTCGTTAGCCACATGCGGGTTATCTACCGGCAGCAACGGAAGACCGGAAGCCCGGAGAATATCTTTTGCTTTGAATGAGCTCTTGCTCGCCGCTTGCAGCCGCGCGACGATTTCATCGACCACCTCAGGACGTGACAGCAACGACAGGTAAGAGGCGGCGGCCGGGTAGTCATGAGCGTCCGGCTCAGCTCTCCAAGACACCTTACTCATGTGTAGCTCCTCTCTTTATCGGATTTATTTACCATCGAAGTTCGGCCCGTCGGACTCTTCATCCTCTTCATCGGAGCGGACATAGCCTTGCCAGCGCCGCGCATCCAGATGCCGCAAGGCCGGCAGATACCGAATCTCCAGCACGAGCAGCACCAACGCGGTGGCTACCACCGCGACCAAAAAGTAACCTTCACCCGCGGCAGCACCGATCGCGGCCGCGGCCAGGATCGCCGCGCCAGTGGTGATTCCGCGTAACACCTGGTGGTCCTTGATGCTCTCACGGAACGTCAGACCAGCACCGATGAAGCCCACGCCGGTCACCGCTCCTGCTAGGGCGTTGGGCGCCCCTTTCTCCGAGAGCACCCCTATGACGGCAGTGGATACACCGATCAGCGCAAATGTGCGGTCACCGGCCGAGGACCCGCGCAGCTGACGCTCGAACCCGAGCCCGAAGGTCAACGCGAACGCCACTAACAACCGTAGTGCAAGATCAGCCTGGGCAGGCGCCATCGGTTCAGCTTGCCATACCAACGCCGCCCGCGAGAGATCCTCATCCGCGGTTCGCTTTCGCGGTTCGCTTTCGGATAGGGATGGATAAGGGCGGCAGCCACCGCTTGCTCGACCGGGACCCGACCGGGACCGCCTCCGCTGAGTCAGACCTGGCTCAGACCGCCTCCGCCACAAGCACGATGAGCTGAACTTCGCCGTGCCTGCGGTGGGAGTGGGTCAGTATTCGGCGGTTATTCCTCAGATCACTCGGTACCGAGCATGACCTCAGTCGACTTGACCACCGCGGTCACCGCGTCCCCAACCTTCAACCCGAGATCATCAATCGCATCCTTAGTGATACTGGACGTGAGCCGCTGACCGCCAACAAGGTCAACCTTGACCACGGTCATGACCGCGCCGACCTCGATCTCAGCAACGGTTCCGGCAAGCTGATTTCGCGCGGAAAGTCGCACTTTTCCTCCCACATCGGGTTCGAGCGTTCACCGGGCACATTAGAAGAATTCCATCCGTCCCGACTACACCGCGGCTACCGGAACGTCGGGCCGTGGATTCCGCTTGACCAGCGGTGCACAGCCGCGGATGTACCCGCCCGGAAGCCGAGGCAACCGCACCCACGCCTAGCGGCCATCGAATGTGATTTCGGTCACACTTTTCCGCGTACCGGATGCGTCCGCCCCGGTAACCTCAAACCGCCGCCGCTCCAGGTCGGCCCCTCGGTGGCCAACCGTAGCAAGACCGCCATGGAGCTGCTTAGCGCTCCCGTCTGCTAGTGGCTATCCGACCGCCCACCGCACGGTCTTCCAACGCAAGGGGACGGGTTCAGCACGTAGGCTCCCTGCTTTGTGTGGATGAGTCTTCCCAAGCGGTTGTTGGTCGGACGGCCGTTGGCGAGCCGACAGCTAAACGACACGCTGCTGCCCAAGAGTTTGGCGTTGCCAATCTTCTGCAGCGACGCGTTGTCTTCGGTTGCCTATGCCACCGAGGCAATTCTTATGGCGTTGGCTGCCGGAGGCTTAGCCTTCTATCATCTCGCGCCACATCTGTCGGTCGTGGTGGCATTGCTGTTCATCATCGTAACCGTTTCGTATCAGCAGACTTGCCGCGCCTATCCAAATGGTGGTGGCTCTTACATTGTAAGTCACGAGAACCTAGGTAGTTCAGCCGGGCTCGTCGCCGCCTCGGCGTTACTGGTCGACTATGTGATGACCGTGGCGGTGTCGGTGGTTGCCGGGGTTTCGGCCATCACGTCCGCCTTTCCCGTTACCGCTCCGCACGCGGTGTTGATGTCAATCATGTTCGTCGTGGTACTGATGGTGGTCAATCTGCGCGGCGTGCGCGAGACCGGCAAGACCTTCGCGATTCCGACGTACGGCTTTGTGATCGGAATTTTCGTGATGTTCGGCTGGGCGGTGGTCAAGCTGGCCAGCGGCGTACCGATGGTCGCCGAAAGCGCGAATTACCCAATCTATCCGACCGAACACGTGACCGGCGGATTGGCGGCTTTTCTGATTCTCCGAGCGTTCGCCCAAGGCTGCACCGCGCTCACCGGAGTGGAAGCGATCAGCAACGGCGTACCAGTGTTCCAGAAACCCAAGGCGGAAAACGCCATTAAGGTCCTGAGTTACCTCGCCGCATTGGCGGTAACTATGGGAATCGGAATCACCCTGCTCGCGGTGTTGACCAGGGTGCACGCGGCGCCAGACCCAACTCAGCTGGGCCTGCCGGCCGATGCGTCACCGAAAACAGTGCTAGCCCAGATCGCGGCGGCGGTATTCGGCCAGGACACCGCGGGTTTCTACGCCATTCAAGCCTTTACCGCCGCCGTTCTGGTACTCGCCGCGAACACCTCGTTCAACGGCTTCCCCGGCCTTGCCTCCGTTCTGGCCAGGGACCGTTACTTTCCTCGCCAGTTCCACACTCGCGGCGACCGTCTGGTGTTCAGCAACGGCATCATCGTGCTAGCGATGTTCGCGGCTGGGATGATCTATCTGTTCAACGCCAACGTCAACGCGCTGATTCAGCTGTATGTGATCGGCGTGTTCATCGCCTTCACCCTCTCGCAGATCGGGATGGTCAAGCACTGGCAAGCCGAGCTAAAGTCAGATCTCTCAGCAAACCAGCGCCACCGGATTCGCAGGGCCCAGCTGATCAACGCGCTCGGCGCGACAGCCACCGGCATCGTGTTCGTGATCGTGCTGGTCACAAAGTTCCTGGACGGCGCGTATCTCATTGCGATCGCCATTCCCTTGCTGTTCCTGACAATGCGCGCGATCAGTCGGCACTACACCAACGTGGCGGAAGAGACCGCTCTTACCGAGGTCCCGCCGGTAGCACCGGCACGTAACCACGTCCTGGTGCTGGTGTCCAAGGTCAGCGGCCCATCGATGCGTGCCCTCGCCTACGCTCGGTCGCTACGCCCCTACTCACTGGACGCGATCAACGTCGCGGTCGACGACGAAGAATCCGACCAGCTGACCCAAGAGTGGGACAAAGCTGTCTTCGACATACCTCTCAAAGTGATCGACTCTCCCTACCGAGAGATCACCCGACCCATCCTTCAGTATGTCCGCGACTACCCCCGGACCGGACCTCGCGACATCATCACAGTGATCATTCCCGAGTACGTGGTCGGACACTGGTGGGAGAATCTACTGCACAATCAGAGCGCGCTGCGGCTGAAAGGCGGGCTGCTGTTTTTGCCAGGCGTCGTGGTGGTAGACGTTCCATGGCACCTCAAGTCGGCCAGCGTCCCTCGCCACCACCGACCAGTCACTGACGACGATCACATCGGAGTTTAAGCGGCTCCAGACTGGGCAAGGAAAGTAAGGTTAAGACGTCTCTCACCAGGAGGATTCGATGCTCGCCATTCTCGCCGCAGTGCTCTTCCTCATCGCTCTGATCTTCCAGCTGGCCGTGATCGGATTTGGCCCACTAACCGCCACCCTCCTGATCACCGCCGGGTTGCTCTGTGTAGCGCTACACCTGGCGGGCGTCGGATCGCGTACGTGGGGGCGCTGAAATCCGAGATCAGCACGGTCAGCCAGCCCCGTCCGGCTACGAGACGCGAGCGCGGTATTCGCGCGGACTCACCCCATACACCCGTTTGAACGCGGCACTCAACGCGAACGGGCTGCTGTAGCCAACCTGGCGGGCGATCGCGCCGAGGGTGGCATCCGGTTCGCGCAGCAGATCGGCGGCCAGTGCTATCCGCCAGCCGGTCAAGAAGGTCATCGGCGGTTCGCCAACCAGCTTGGTGAACCGCCGAGCCAGCCCCGCTCGGGACACACCCGTCGCGGCGGCCAACTCGACAAGCGTCCATGGCCACGCCGGGTTGTGGTGTAGCAGCCGCAGGGCACGACCCACTACCGGATCGGCGTACGCCGAATACCAGGGTGGCGCTGTGGCCCGTGAACAGTCAAACCATGCGCGCAGCGCAGTGATCAGCAGCAGATCAAGCAGCCTGTCCAGTACCGCCTCTTGGCCGGGCTGGTCCTTGACGATTTCCTCACCAAGCAGCGCCGGCAGCGGGGAGCTCAACTGCGTCGCGGTCAAAACCACCGTCAGCGGCAATGCACGCAGCAGTCGCCGGCTAACTTCCCCCTCGAACAGATAGGTGCCGGTGAGCATCACGGTCTCGCCGTCGGCGCTGTTACCCCAAGTACGCACGCCCAAATCCATCCGCTGAGCCAATTCCTCGCCATCTGGCGTAGCGCACCGCTGCCCGGTGTGGATCACCACCGTCGTCGGCGTAGCCGGATCGTCAGTCACTTTGGGCGAGGCGGCGCGGCGCTGGCCTGGACGATCGCCGGCTTCGGCGGCGCGCTGGTCACCTTTGTGGTCACCGCCGCGCTGAACGTGCCGCTCAACGACGCGCTAGCGGCGGCGGGCGACCCCGATCGAATCGTCGACCTGGCCGGCGTGCGAGAGCGGTTCGAGCCGAGCTGGACAGGGTGGAACACGGTCCGCGCGCTGGCTTCCACCGTCGCCCTGGGCTGTCTGACATGGGCGCTAGCGCTGTTCAGTCGTAGCCGATAAAACCGATAAAACCAGACACTCAGATCATCACGATCTCGCAGGCAGCGGCGGCACAATCGCGCGCATTTAGCGAGCGAAAGCGCCGTTAGCTCCGGAAACCAGGGAAGCAGCGTCGCACACGACTTAATCTTGCCGTATCGATTCCGCTCGGGGCTAGTAGTGGGCCAGTAGCGCCACATTAGTTTCAAGGTAACAACGTTAGGGAAAACTATCTATCATCACGAGTGGGGCGAGCCGCAGGGAGGTACCGATGGGACTGTGGCGAGTACACGTCGAACTGGAAGATCGGCCCGGCCGCCTCGGTGAACTAGCAGCAGCGATCGGCGGCTCCGGCTGCAATATCGTCTCGCTCACCGTGCATGGCGAACGCGGCCCGGATGGCGCGGTCACCGACGAGCTGATGATCGACGTCAAGGACGCCGAAGCCGCGACCGCGCTAGCCAATCGGATCCGGCGGGCCAACATCGGCTGCACGCTTGCGGTCCCAGTGCACGCCGATGAGCTGCGCGACCCGGTAACCACCGCGCTCGCGCTGGCTCGACGAATAACCAGCAAGCCGGACGCGACGGCCGCCGCGGTCGCCAGCCTGCTACACGCCCGTCTGCTGGCGCCCGGAGATGAGGCCGCCTATGTCCATGTGCAGCCAGCGTTCGGCCATGAGTTACGGCTAGGCCGAGCTTGGCCGTTTACCGCAATCGACATCTCCAGAGCAGCCATGCTGGTCGAGCTCGCCGAGCAATGGGCCACCGCGACCGGGGGGGCAAGCCGCCCCGAACGGCACCGCTACGACCATGTCAGTTTCGGGATAGTCTTACTCGGGGACGGTTCCGAGGTGGAGCTACGCCCAGCGACCGGGGCGGACGCTCCCCTGGTCACCGCGTTGCATGCGCGGTGCACACCAGGCACCCGCCGTGGTCGTTTCCTCAATCCCAGCCCGACGTTGGCGGCTGACGAGTTGGACGAGCTACTGACCGGCAAGTCGGGCAAAGGCAAAGGTCTGTTGGCGATGACCCTCGATGGAGGGCACGCGGTCGGGTTGGCCACCCTGGATCCGGATGGCAACGGGTCCGCCGCGATCTCGGTGCTGGTGGAGGATGCCTGGCAGGCCCGGGGGGTCGGCACGGCGCTGATTCGCCGGGCCGTCGAACTGGCCACCGAGGCCAGCTGGCGAGAGCTCACCGCGTTGGCCCTCCCCGGCAATCTGCGCATCACCCGATTGCTGCGCCGAGCGGGGTTACGTCCTGGAGCGCAACTGGTAGACGGGCTGCTCCGGGTGCGGGTGAGGCTGTCCGCGTATGAAACGTCGGGAGACACTGGGTGGTATGGGCCCGGTGCTGCTGTTTGACGGAGAATGTGGATTCTGCACGTGCACGGTTGGCTGGCTACGCGTTCTGGATGGTAAACGGCTGATTGATACCGTCCCCTACCAGCGGCCAGGAGCGCCCGAATCGATCGGCGCCACCGCGGCCGAGTGCGCCGCATCAATACAGTGGCGCGGCGCGGACGGCACCCGACTGGTCGGCGCGGCAGCGGTCAACGCCGCCCTCGCGGTAGCGCTCGGCTCGCCATGGCCGCTGCGGCTGTACCACTACAGCGCGGCAACCCAGGAGAGGCTCTACCGGTGGATCGCGACACATCGTGGTCGCCTGCCCGGAATCACCCCGTGGTGTGTCCGGTACCCCAAGAACTGCGGACAACCAGTCCGGTGAGCCAAGCGGCTGGGTGATGTGCCGGACGTACACCACCCAGTGGAGGTGTTGGAAACCGACATGAGCCCGGCGTTCCACCTCTGGAACGGGTCGTGTCCGGATGGTAACCACCGATCGGACGATGGCACCGCCGAGTTGTCGGGCCGATGTCATAGCCTGCGGACCTGACCGTTCTAGAAGAGGCACCCGCCTCGTCCACCACCCAGCCGACCCCCACGCGGACTCCGCAGAGGCCGCACCCCTCGCAGAGGCCGCACCCCCGCAGAGGCCACACCCCCCAGAGGCCACAGTGGAGACCAGCACCAAGACCAGTGCCGATACCGCCAGCACGACTATCCCGGCGAAGCGGCGGCCGATCTCGGCCGTACTCGCCCTGCTGGTTGGAGTGATTGGCCTGGCTGCCGGGCTGGCTTTACCGTTCGTCCCGGTTATCTCCAACCAGACCGAGGTGAACTGGCCGGCGCCGGGGCAGCTGGTCCGCTCTAGCACCGTGATCCTGGTGCCGTACCGGCCCGCCGAGCTCACCGTCACGGTGCCGTGTTCCGCGCTGCGGGCCGCTTCGAACCGAAGCCGATCTACCACGGTTCTGGCCACCGGTGGCTCGCTTGACCCCGGCGGCGGGGTTCTGGTTCAGCAGGGCAACGGGACCAGCCAATTGCTGGTGAACGCACGGCTAGTGGCCAGCGCGCCGATCCCCGGCCAGCCAATCCTCGGCGCGTCAGCTCTCGCCGAAACCGACTGCGGAGCTTCGGTGACCGCGAGTGCCACCGGCGTGACCGCCCGCTTGGCCGGGCAGACCATCACCCTCGCCGGCGAGCCGGTGCCCGAGGTGGCCGCGTTCCGCACCGATCTCGATCCCATCCAGGCCGCCGGGCTCACCGTCACCGCCCGTACGGTCGATCCCTTCGAGACCAGCCCCACCTTGCTCAAGCGCTGGCTGATCGGGGCACAGCTGGCGGGCGCGGCGCTCGTGCTCGTTCTGCTCGCGCTGCACAGCGCCTGGGTGAGCCGGGTCAACCCACGCTGGATACGGCTTCCGCGACTGCGCTGGCCGACCGTGCTGATCGACGCCGGGGTGCTGGTTACCCTGGCCGGCTGGGCGGTCATCGGGCCGCTCAGTGACGACGACGGTTTCGCCACCATGATCGCCCGCAACTCCGCGCTGGCGGGCGACCAAGGCAACTACTATCGCTGGTGGAACGCATCGGAGACGCCGTTCGCGCTGGCCCAGAGCGTGCTCGCGCAGCTGACCGAGGTCAGCCTCTGGCCGGTGTGGCTGCGGCTGCCCAGCACCCTGCTTGGCGCGGCGACGTGGTTCGTGCTTAGCCGGGGCGTGCTCGGCGCGGGCGCGATACCCGGCCTGGCGGCCGGCCGCGCCTGGATGCGCTTGCTCGCCGGTGTGTGTTTCCTGGCTGGCTGGCTGCCATACGACCTCGGCGTGCGTCCGGAGCCGTACGTGGCATTCGGGCTGACCGCCCTGCTCGCCTTGCTCTGGCGAGCCAAGGGGTGGCCAGGGGTGGCATTGTCGACCCTGGTAGCCGCACTGACCATGACCGCCAGCCCGTCTGGGCTCCTGGTGCTCGCGCCGATCCTCGTGTTCTGGGGCAAGATCGTCCGGCTGATCCGCGCCGACGCGGATAGCCGAGCCGAGGTAGTGGCCAGGGTGCTCGCGCTGGGGGCAATTGGCGCAGTGGCGCTCAGCGTCGTGTTCAGCGACCAGACGCTGCACAGTGTCATTACCGCGACCCGTTGGCACACCACGTTCGGGCCGTCCCTGCCGTGGTCGGGCGAACCAGAGCGCTACCGCTTCCTGCTCAAAGCCGACCAAGATGGTACCGCGACAAAACGACTGCCGGTGCTGCTGACCTACGCGCTGCTGCCGGTGGTGGGGATGGCACTGGCCCGGCGCGGGGCGAGCCTCGGGGCGGAGCTCGCGGCTGAGCGCGGAACGGGAAAACCACTCGATGCGGCTTGCGCGCGCCTGGCCGGTGTGGTCGCGATCGGGCTCGGGCTGCTGTGGCTCACCCCCTCCAAGTGGTCGCACCACTTCGGCGCGCTGGCCGGGGTCATCGCGGCATTCCTGGTAATCACCGTCATCACACTGGTTGCGCATGCGCTCGAGCAACCGGCCCACCGGCCGTTGGACCGTACGCTGCTTGGCACCGGGCTGATCGGCACGGTACTGGTCGCGGTGGCGGCCGGGTTGACCTTCACCGGGCCGAACGACTGGTGGCAGCCGGTGGTGTACGACGTGCCGTGGTCGGCGGGGCCGGTGCGGCCGTTGGGGTTGCCGCTGGACGCGCCGCCGTTGTGGTTGGCCGGCGGACTGGCGGTCGCCGTATTGGTCCGGCTGCGCTCCGGGGCAGTGGCGGCCCGGTCATTGATTGTCTGGGCACCGGGACTGCTCGCGGCCATCGCGGCCGCTGTCTCGGTGGCCGTGCTGCTGTACTCCTTCGTCGTCGCGCCGATACGGCGACCAGCCGGTTCGCTGGCGGTGGCCAACCTCAACTGGCTGCGCGGAGCTCGTAGTTGCGGGCTGGCCGACGACATCCAGGTGCTCCCGGATCTCCCCGGGGGAGTGTTGACGCCGGCTGAGCCAGGCTCGGGACAGTTGACGGGGTTCGCCGCCGACGCCGGCTTCGCGCCGGCGAACCCGCCACCGGAGCCACCAGGGGTGGGGGCTTCCGCCCATATCTGGGGTAGTCGGCTGGACAATCCGGCGAACACGGGACGGATGGTCAGCCAGTGGTTCGCCTTACCCCCGCTATCGGCCGACCAAGAGCTGGCCATGACGGTGTCCGGGCGGACCGACGGTGGCAACCGGCTGGCGTTGGAGTTCGGCCGCGCCGAGCCGGCCGGCCCGCGGGCGGCGAGCCGGTTGGACACACTCAACGATCGAGCTGGCTTACCGGACGAGCGAGTCAGCTCGCTCGGCGAGCGGGTCCCTACCGACCAGCCGCACGACGACCCTCGGGCCCACCCGGACCCAGCGGTGTGGCGTTCGGTATGGCTGACCCGCGACCAAGTTCCGGAGGGTGCCAATCGGGTGCGGGTACTCGCGGTTGACGGCAGCTCGGACCGAGGCGGCTGGCTGGCCACGACCGGTCCCCGGCTGCGCCAGATGGTCGGCTTGACCCAGTTCCTGGCTACCCACGGCCCGGTGCTGGTCAACTGGCCGATCGCGTTTCTGTTTCCCTGCGTGCGCAACGTGGTGGGGGTCGCGCATGGCATCGCCGACACACCGCGTGCGCTGGTGGAAGCACCGGGGCGCTACGTCGGGCTAGCCGACGCGAGCACCGACCCCGAGGTCGGCGGCATCTTCGCCATACTGCGTACCCTGGGTAAACGTAGCGAGATACCGACCCGAGTCGTCGGTCATCCCGATCTGGACTGGGGTAGCATGCGCCTAATCGAATATCCGGCTGACCGGGACCAATACCGTCAGACACGCAGCCGGGTCGAGATTCCCGGATGGACGGGCTGATCCCAGCGGCCGAGAAAGACTCACCGCACCTCCCGCCCTGGCTGGAGCCCACAGCTGGACTACCCGGACTACCGCAGGCCAAGCGCGGCCGGGGCCTGCGGGTCGGAATCGGCTAAGAAGCGTTGGCAGCGGCTGGCTTCGTCATCTTCGCCGATCGCGTCGGCGGCACGCGCCAAGGCAGCTAACGCACGCAGGAACCCCTGGTTGGGCCGGTGTGCCCACGGTATCGGGCCGAAGCCCTTCCAACCGGCGCGACGTAACTGGTCCAGCCCCCGGTGGTAGCCAGTACGGGCGTAGGCATACGCGATGACCGGCTCCCCGGCCGCCAACGCCCGTTCGGCAAGCGTCGCCCAGGCCGCGCTGGAGGACGGGTGGGCGGCGGCCACCTCGGTCGGGTCCGTACCTGCAGCCAGCTGACTGTCGACCGCGTCATCCGACGGCAGGAGCGTCGGGTCGGGGCCGAGAAGATTACCGCGCATATGTACCTCCGGTGCCCTCCAGTACCTGTGAGTGGCGAGTATGGCTATAGCCATACTCGCCACTCACAGGCCGCGCTAGCGCAGTCGGCGACCAGCGGAGTCGAGGTCCTGACAGGCCTGAACGATCCGCTTGGCCATCGACGCCTCGGCCGCCTTCAAGTAGGAACGCGGATCGTAGAGCTTCTTGTTACCGACCTCGCCGTCCACCTTGAGCACGCCGTCGAAGTTACGGAACATGTGCTCGGCAACCGGGCGAGTGAACGCGTACTGGGTGTCGGTATCGACGTTCATCTTGACTACCCCGTAGCTCACCGCCTCCTTGATCTCCTCAAGCAGCGAGCCAGAGCCACCGTGGAACACCAAATCGAATGGCTTGGACCCGGCCGGCAGACCCAGCTTGGCCGACGCCACCTCCTGGCCCTGCTTGAGGATCTCTGGGCGCAGCTTGACATTGCCGGGCTTGTACACCCCGTGCACGTTGCCGAAGGTGGCCGCGAGGAGATAGCGGCCCTTGTCTCCAGAACCGAGCGCGGCGATGGTGTGCTCGTAGTCGCCAGGCGCGGTGTAGAGCTTCTCGTTGATGTCCTTGGCGACACCGTCCTCCTCCCCACCGACCACGCCGATCTCTACCTCGAGAATGGTCTTCGCGCGAGCCGAGGCGGCGAGCAGCTCCTGGGCGATGCTCAGGTTCTCGTGCAGCTCGGTGGCTGATCCATCCCACATGTGCGATTGGAAGAGCGGGTTCTGCCCAGCGTCGACCCGTTTTTGGCTGATCGCGAGCAGCGGGCGGACGAACTTGTCCAGCTTGTCCTTGGGGCAGTGGTCGGTATGCAGAGCAATGTTGACCGGGTAGCGGTCAGCCACCGAGTGCGCGAACTCAGCCAACGCGACCGCGCCAGTAACCATGTCTTTGACCGTGGCGCCGGAGAGGAACTCCGCGCCACCGGTGGAGACCTGGACGATCCCGTCGCTCTCCGCTTCGGCGAAGCCCCGCAGAGCGGCGTTGAGCGTCTCCGAGGAGGTCACGTTGATGGCGGGGAATGCAAACTCACCCGCTTTCGCGGCGTCCAGCATCTGGTTGTAGATCTCAGGGGTCGCGATAGGCATGGCAGGCGTTCCTCTCTTTGGGTCCCGGGCTCATTGACACCGGGCTGGATGCCGCGGTCCAGTATTCCGCATTGAGGCGTACCGGCAACGTAGTGCGGACGAGCCAAGTCAGTAAGCTCAGAAGGGTGACCGTCCAAGATGTCGCGGGTGTTGTCGAGCGCACCCTGTCCCGGCTGCGCCGCGTCGAAGGGTTACCCGTCGCGGCACCCGGGTCCGCGCCAGGTCACGGGCCAGCCGAACAGCGACCCAAGACACTCGCCGATCTTTACACCGAACACCGCTCGCGACTGGTCCGCTTGGCGATTCTGCTGGTGGATGAACCGACAACGGCTGAGGACGTCGTGCAAGAGGCGTTCGCCGGGTTGCACCGCAACTGGGCTGGGCTGCGCAATGAACAAGCCGCGCTCGGGTATTTGCGTACCGCGGTGGTGAATGGATCCCGATCTGTGCTCCGTCGCCGACGTACCGCCCGCGAATACGTACCACCGCACGCGGTAACCGCCCGGTCGGCCGAATCGCTGGCCCTGATGTCCGCCGAGTACCAGGCGGTGGTTGACGCGTTAGCCACGCTTCCGCCTCGGCAGCGCGAGGTTCTTGTGTTGCGCTTCTACGGTGGGCTGTCCGAAGCCGAGATCGCGGAAGTGACTGGGATCACGCGAGGAGCGGTGAAGTCCACCGCTAGCCGAGCGCTGAACTCAGTGGCCGCCACAATGGCCGGCACCGGCCGACCTGGCAGGGGGTAGCCGGGATGGAACCAGAGCACAAGGTGGCCGCCGCGCTGCGGGCCCAAGCCGCCGCTAAGGTGTCCGCGCCACCCGCGCCACCCGCGCCACCCGCGCCACCCGCGCCACCCGCCCCGCCCGTCTCGATCGCTCCGCCACCGGGGCCGGCCTTTTCGGTGGCCTGGATGCTTGTTCTCGCGCTGCTCACCGGGGCGCTGCA
>Ga0213881_10000936_pt1 | contig 15321 bp, 18 predicted proteins | sample BarmaccoBMER_R08_FD_160104 | JGI IMG/M metagenome (GOLD analysis project Ga0213881, IMG submission 160104) | Barbacenia macrantha exposed rock microbial communities from rupestrian grasslands, the National Park of Serra do Cipo, Brazil - ER_R08 ... | reverse complement strand
TGGAACGATGGGATGCCGCCGCCGTCGCGGATCACGGACTCGGCGACCTCGTCCAGGGTCAGCGTGGACACACCGGGGACTGCCATCCGCCGGACGGCGACGAGTGCGGCGGCCACCAGCGACCCCGCCGCTGCCATTGCATCCAGTTCACCGGCGCTGCGCTGCGCGACCACTTTGCGGTTCCGCAGCCCCGGCAGGGCGATCACGCTAGCGGCCCAGGGCCGCTACGGCGCGCGCGAAGACCTCGTCGAAGCTGCCTACCGCGTCGACGGGCCTGAGGACGTTACGGTAGTAGTGCAGAAGCGGCGCCGTCTCGTCGCGGTAGACGTTCATCCGGTTGTGGATGATCTCTTCGGTGTCGTCGTCACGTCCGCGGTCCTTGAGCCGTTCGAGCAGCTCCTGCTCGCAGACCTGAAACTCCAGCACCGCGTCGACCTTGGCGTTGCGGGCCTCAAGCATGCGTTGCAAAGCCTTGGCCTGGTCGACCGAACGCGGATAGCCGTCCAGGATGAAGCCGTCGCCGGCATCTGACTGGCTGATCCGATCCTCCACCAGCTTGTTGGTCAACTCCGAGGGCACCAGGTCGCCGGCATCGAGGTACCGCTTGGCCTCCAGGCCCAGCTCGGTGCCGTCCTTGATGTTCTGCCGGAACAGCTCGCCGGTGGAGATCTGCGGGATCTGAAGCTTCTCGGCGAGCTTCGCCGCCTGGGTGCCCTTTCCGGCGCCAGGCGGCCCCAGCAAAACAACTCTCACTTCAGGAACCCTTCATAGTTGCGCTGCATGAGCTGGCTTTCGATCTGTTTGACCGTATCCAAACCAACCCCGATCATGATCAGAACCGCGGTACCCCCAAACGGCAAGTTCTGGACGCCGCCGGTATTGCCGATCTCGAGGAAAAGATTGGGCAGCACCGCGATCACACCGAGGTAGATCGAGCCGGGAAGGGTAATCCGGTTCAGCACATAGCGCAGGTAATCCGCGGTCGGCTTTCCGGGCCGGATCCCGGGAATGAAGCCGCCGAACTTCTTCATCTCGTCGGCACGCTCGTCGGGGTTGAAGGTGATCGACACGTAGAAGTACGTGAAGAAGATGATCAGCCCGAAGTAGACCCCGATGTACACCCAGTTGCTCGGGTCCGACAAATAGCTGCCGACGAATTTGTCCCACCAGCTGTTGCCCGGTGTCGAGCTGCCGCTGCGGATCAGCTGGGTGATCAGGTGCGGGATGTAGATCAGCGACGACGCGAAGATGACCGGGATGACGCCCGCCTGATTCACCTTCAAGGGCAGGTAGGTCGACGTCCCGCCGTACATGCGCCGGCCCACCATCCGTTTGGCGTACTGAACCGGGATCCGGCGCTGGCCCTGCTCGACGAAGACAACTCCGACAATGATGATCAGCGCCGCAACGCAGACCGCGGCAAACACCAGGCCACCACGGGTGTCGAGGATCGTCTTGCCTTCACCGGGGATGCGGGCGGCGATCCCGGCGAAGATCAGCAGCGACATGCCGTTGCCGATGCCCCGCTCGGTAACAAGTTCACCCATCCACATCACCAGGGCCGCGCCTGCGGTCATCACAAGCACGATGACGACCAGCGTGAAGATCGACTGGTCGGCGATGATGTCCAGATTGCAGCCCTGCAGCAGGCCGCCGTTGGCGGCCAGCGCCACGATGCTGGTGGCCTGCAGGATCGCCAACGCGATCGCCAGGTAGCGGGTGTACTGCGTCATCTTGGCCTGGCCGGACTGGCCTTCCTTGCGCAGCTGCTCGAACCGCGGGATGACCACGGTCAGCAGCTGCACGATGATGCTGGCCGTGATGTAGGGCATCACTCCCACGGCGAACACCGTCAGCTGCAACAGCGCCCCGCCGGAGAACAGGTTGATCAGCGAGTAGATCTGCGCGGCCTGTCCCCCGCTGACCTGCTGGATGCACTTGTGCACGTTGCCGTAGTTGACGCCGGGTGACGGCAGCGAGGCGCCGAGCCGGTACAGGATGACGATCCCGAGTGTGAACAGGATTTTTCTGCGCAGGTCGGCTGTCCGCAGTGATGAGATGAAAGCCGAGAGCACTCTTCCTCCTGCGCAGCCGCGAGCTGGTCCGCGGCGTGCCGATGGGCTGGTTTGGCGCCAGCGTCGGGTTGGGTCGGTGTCGCGCTGACCCGCCGCAGGTCCACGGCGCATGTCAGGCGTTAAACAGTCTACGAGAGTAACAGTTGACGCAGAAATCGGGAGTTAGCCGCTTTGAACCTGCGCCGCGACGGCCGCAAGGTTTCACGCGTACAGTCGACGGTGCTCGTTACATCAACTAAGTATCGGACTCGGTAACTCGAGCCGTCATCTCAAGGTGAGAGGTCACAAAAATGGCGCGCACCGACAACGACACCTGGGACCTCGCGTCCAGCGTCGGGGCCACCGCGACGATGGTGGCAGCATCGCGCGCGCTGGCGTCGCGCGCACCCGACCCGCTGATCAGCGATCCGTACGCGCAAGCTCTCGTGGAAGCGGTGGGCATCGACGCGCTGGCCCGCCTGGCGCGCGGCGAGCTGGACCCGGCGGCCGTCGCCGCCGACCCGAAGCGGGCAGCGCGGATGAGCGATCACATGGCGGTCAGGACGAAGTTCTTCGACGACTTCTTCCTCGACGCCGCGGCCGCCGGGATCCGTCAGGCGGTGATCCTTGCTTCCGGGCTCGACGCGCGCGCCTATCGCCTCCCCTGGCCGGCCGGCACCATCGTCTACGAGATCGATCAGCCGCAGGTCATCGACTTCAAGACCCAGACGCTGGCTCGCCTGGGCGCCGGTGCAACCGCGGAACGCCGGACCGTCGCCATCGACCTGCGCGACGACTGGCCGACCGCAGTCAAGGCGGCGGGGCTGGACCCCGACGCGCCGACGGCGTGGAGCGCCGAAGGGCTGCTGGGCTACCTGCCACCCGAGGCTCAGGACCGGTTGCTGGACCACGTCACGGCGCTGTCCGCCGAGGGCAGCCGGTTCGCCACGGAAACCGTCGCCGACCTGAACGAGCGCGACGAGGACGCGATCAGGGAGCGGATGGAGCAGGTCTCGGCGCGCTGGCGCGATCACGGCTTCGACTTGGACATGACGAGCCTGATGTACTTCGGCGACCGCAACGAGGCGGCGGCCTACCTCGCCAGCCACGGCTGGGAGACGACCGGCAGCAGCAGCAAAGAGCTGGTCACCAAGTACGGCCTGGAGCCGCTGCCTGACGAGACGTTGCCGTTCGGCGACATCATCTACGTCAGCGCAACCCTGAAGTAAGACGAACACCATGGCGCGAACCGATGACGACAGCTGGGATCTGGCTTCGAGTGTCGGAGCGACGGCGACGATGGTCGCCGCGGCCCGGGCGCTCGCGAGCAAGGAGCCGGCGCCGCTGATCGCAGACCCGTTCGCCGAGCCGCTGGTCAAGGCGGTCGGCATGGAGTTCTTCAGCCGTCTGGTGAACGGCGAGCTGACGGCGTCGGAGATCGACGACGACGCAGAATTCACCATCGTGCGGATGGTTCAGATGATGGCGGTGCGCACCCGCTTCTTCGACGATTTCTTCACCGAGTCGGGCCGGGCGGGTGTCCGGCAGGCGGTGATCCTTGCCGCCGGGCTGGATTCGCGTGCGTTCCGGCTGGACTGGCCGGCAGGCACCGTCGTCTACGAGGTCGACATGCCCGAGGTGATCGAGTTCAAGACCAGGACGCTGGCCGGGCTGGGCGCCCAGCCGACCGCGCAGCGTCGCACCGTCGCGGTCGACCTGCGTGACGACTGGCCGACTGCGCTGCGGCGCAGCGGTTTCGACAACGCGTCGCGGACCGCATGGAGCGCCGAGGGCTTACTGATGTATCTGCCACCAGAAGCTCAGGACCGGCTGTTCGACAACATCACCGCGCTGAGCGCATCCGGCAGCCGGCTGGCCACCGAATACCACCCGGATCCGAGCGCCGTGGTCAATCCCCGCACGACGGCGATGGCCAGCAAGTGGAGTGAGTACGGGTTCGACGTCGACCTGCAGGCGCTGTGGTACACCGGCGAGCGAAACCACGTCGTCGAGTACCTGGCCGACCGCGGCTGGGAGGTGTCCGCCCAGACCCGCGCCGAGCTGTTCGTCGCCGCCGGCCTGGCCCTGCCCGAGGGCGATGCGGTGCGCAACTCGATCGCGGTGAACGCGACAAAGAAGTAGCAGCGGTGCTGAATAGCCGATCAGAACCGGTAATCGCCGAGCAGCAGCGCCGCCGCGCCGTCGAATGTGCGGGCAGTGGTGTCGAGCGCATGGGTGAGCGAACGGCCGACGAGGGCGACGACCGCCTCGGGCAGTGACGCCGCCGCGGGTTGCGACGAGAGCCGCGGGCGCAGCAGTTCGAGCAGCGACGATCCCGGGTAGCCGACGATTCGCACGTCTTCGTCCACGTCGAGACCGGCCAGGATCTTCGCGCGGGCAATCGCGGTGCGCAGCCCCCCCAACTCGTCGACGAGGCCGCGCTCGAGCGCGTCGGCGCCGGTCCAGACCCGTCCCCGGGCCACCGCATCGACGTCCGCGACGGGCATGCCGCGCCCGGCGGCGACCCGGCGCACGAAGTCCTGGTAGAACAAATCGGCTTCGGCCTCGACCTGGGCGTGCTGTTCGGGCGTGAACGGCGCGTTGGTGGACCAGGCGTCGGCATTCGCGTTGGTGCGCACCGCATCCGAGCCGACTCCGAGGCGCTCCTTGAGGCCCCGGGCCACCAGCTTGCCGGTCACCACACCGATCGAGCCGGTGATCGTGCCCGCGTTGGCGACGATCGTGTCGGCACCCACCGACACGTAGTAGCCGCCGGAGGCCGCTACGGCGCCCATCGACGCGACGACCGGCTTACCGCCGTCGCGGATCCTGCCGACCTCACGCCAGATGGTTTCGGACCCGGTGACCGATCCACCGGGGCTGTCGACGCGCAGCACCACCGCGACCACCGCGTCGTCGGCGGCGGCTTCCCGCAAGCCCGCGGCGATGGTGTCGCCGCCGGCGCTGCCGGCGCCCAGCGGCAGCACCTGCGGACCTCCACGTCCGCTGACGATCGGGCCGGCCACCGTGACGACCGCGATGGTGGGTCTGGCTTTGCGGCCCGGTACCGGCGGCGTCGGGAGAGCCGGGCGGCTGGCCTTCGCGTACCGGGCCAGGTAGAGCCGCGGGGGCTTGTCGTCGGTGCGGGTGTAGGTCTGCGGCGACACGCCTTCGACGCCGACGAGTTCGGCCATGCGCGCATACGCCTGGTCTCGAAAGCCCACCCGGTCGACGAGGCCGCCGCCGAGGGCATCGTCGCGCAGCAGCGGCGCCCGGTCGGCCAGCGCGTCGACCGCAGCCGGCTGAAGGCCGCGGGACTCGGCGACCGCCTGCCACACCTGACCGTGCAGGCTTTCCAGCAGCCTGGCGTCGGCCTCGCGGTGCGCGTCGGTGTAGCTGTCCTGGGTGAAAAGGTTTGCCGCGGATTTGTATTCGCCGCGGGCCACGAACTGCGCTTCGACGCCGGCCTTGTCGAGCGCGCCGCGCAGAAAAAGCGCGTTGGTGGCGAAGCCGACGAGCCCGACGGTGCCCGACGGCTGCATCCAGACCTCGCCGAACGCCGAGGCCAGGTAATAGGACAGGGTGCCGGGGTAGGTTTCCGCCCATGCCAGCGACGGCTTGACAGCGGTGAACGCCGCGATGGCCGCGCGCAACTCCTGCACCGGCCCGGCGGGGGCCGCGGCCAGCTGAACCCGGGCGATCAGGCCTGCCACCCGCGTGTCGCCGGCGGCACGGTGGATCGCGGCAACCGCGTCGCGCAGCAGCAGTGGCCGGCCACCACCGGAAATGATCGCGAACGGGTCGAAGCCGCCGGTTTCCGGCGGCACCGACAGCAGCTCGAATTCGAGCACACAGCCGTTCGGCACGCCGTGATGGCGTGCGGTGTCGACGCGTCGCACCAGCGCGCGCACGTCGTCGATCCCAGGGATGGCGGGCGAGAAAGCGAACATGCTTGCGAGCCTACCGATGGCGGCGGTGCGGCGGAGCGGCCTAGGTTGGTCTGATGAAGTTTTCGATTTCCATCCCCCAGCGCGACGCGAGTGGCTTCCAGGTCGAGGAGCTGCGCGCGTATCTGGCCCGGGCCGAGGAACTCGGCTTCGAAGGGGGCTGGGTGCTGGAACAAGTCGTCGGTCCGGCGCCGCTGATCGCGCCGTTGGAACTGCTCTCGTGGGCGGCGGCGTGCACCACGCGGTTGCGGCTGGGGGTCGCGGTGATCATCGCGTCGTTGCACGACCCGCTACAGCTGGCCGCCGCGGCGACCGCCGTGGACCGACTCAGCCACGGGCGGCTGGACTTCGGCGTGGCACCGGGCGGCGGCTTCCGGCCGTTCGCGGCTTTCGGGGTCGAGAAAGCCACGTTCATCGCAAGCTTCACCGAAGGACTGCAACTGATGAAGGCGGCCTGGTCGGATGAGCCGAAAGTGACGTTCCACGGGCGCTTTCGCGACGTGGACAACCTTTTCATCCAGCCCAAGCCGGTGCAGCGCCCGCATCCGCCGATCTGGTTCGGTGGCAATGCGCCGGCCGCGCTGGCCCGTGCCGTCCGCCTCGGTGATGCATTCATGGGCGCCGGTTCCGCCACCACCGCCAGTTTCACCAACGCGGTGCAGACCCTGCGCCGGGCGCTGGCGGATCAGGGCAGCGACCCGGTGGGATTCCCGATCGGCAAGCGCGTGTACGTGATCGTCGACGACGACGCCATCCGCGCCCGGGAACGGGTGCTGGCGGGACTGCACCGGATTTACGGCCAGATGCCCGGCATCGCGGACGTTCCGGTGTCGGGCACACCCGACGACGTGGTGCGCGGGGTTCGCGAGATCATCGAGGCGGGTGCCGAGACCATCCTGCTCAACCCGGTCGGCGAGGACGTCGCCGAGGACCGCGAACAGATGGAACGCCTTGCCGCGGAGGTCATCCCGCGACTGAGCTGAGACTAGCCCAGCTCGGTGACGGAGCCGCCGGCCGCGGTGATCTTCTCGCGTGCGCTGCCGCTGAACTTGTGGGCGGTGACGTCGACCTTGGCGGTCAGCTTGCCCTCCCCGAGAACCTTCACCAGCGTGTTCTTGCGGACCGCGCCCTTTTGCACCAGGTCGTCGACGTTGACCTCGCCGCCGTCCGGGAACAGCCGGTTGATGTCACCGACATTGACGACGGCGTACTCGGTGCGGAACCGGTTGCGGAAGCCCTTGAGCTTGGGCAACCGCATGTGGATCGGCATCTGGCCGCCCTCGAAGGTCGCCGGCACGCCCTTGCGCGCCTTCGTGCCCTTGGTGCCGCGGCCGGCCGTCTTGCCTTTGGAACCCTCACCACGGCCGACCCGGGTGCGCTTGGTCTTCGACCCGGGCGCCGGGCGCAGGTCATGCAGCTTGATCGTCACTTGGCGCCACCTTTCGCGGTCGGCTCTGCCTTGCGGCCTGCTCTTCGCGCGGCCGGCTCATCGGTGCTCGACGGCGCGGGCGCGACCTCGACGAGGTGGTTCACCACCGCGATCAGCCCGCGAAGCTGCGGGGTGTCCTCGCGGACGACGGAGTGCCGGATCCGGCGCAGCCCCAACGTGCGCAGGCTCTCGCGCTGCCTCCACCGCGCGCCGATGGTGCTGCGTATCTGCGTGATCTTCAACTGCGCCATCGTCACGCGGTTCCTTCCCGGGGGGCAGTAGCGGCCTGCGTGGCGCTCTCCCGGCGGGCCCGCAGCATGCCGGCCGGGGCGACGTCCTCGATCGGTAGGCCGCGGCGGGCCGCGACTTCCTCCGGACGCTGCAGCAGCTTGAGCGCCGCCACGGTGGCATGCACGACGTTGATCGCATTGTCGCTGCCCAGTGACTTTGACAAGATGTCGTGCACGCCGGCACATTCCAACACCGCGCGGGCGGCGCCGCCGGCGATCACGCCGGTACCGGGACTGGCCGGACGCAGCAGCACCACACCCGCCGCGGCCTCACCCTGGACGGGGTGGGTGATGGTGCCGCCGATGAGCGGCACCCGGAAGAAGTTCTTGCGGGCTTCCTCCACACCCTTGGCGATCGCGGCCGGCACCTCCTTGGCCTTGCCGTATCCGACGCCGACCATGCCGCCGCCGTCGCCGACGATCACCAGCGCGGTGAAGCTGAACCGCCGACCGCCCTTCACGACCTTGGACACGCGGTTGATCGCGACCACGCGCTCCAAGTAGTTGCTCTTCTCGCCGCTGTCGCGGCCGCGGCCGTCGCGCCGGCCCCGGCCCTCACGGGCCTCGCCGCGCGTGTCGGCGCGGGCGTCAGTCGGGCCGGATGCCGCCGGCTGAGCGGCGGCCCCGGTCGCCTGTTCGGCCATCATGCAATCCTTCCGTTGTCCATCATCAGAACTTCAGCCCGCTTTCCCGCGCGGCGTCGGCCAGCGCAGCGATCCGACCGCCGTAGGTGTAGCCACCGCGGTCGAACACCACCGTGTCGATGCCCGCGGCCTTGGCGCGCTCGGCGATCAGCTGGCCGACCCGCACGCTGTGGGTCTTCTTGTCGCCCTCGACCGCGCGCACATCCGGTTCGATGGACGACGCGGCGGCCAGGGTGGTGCCGTTGAGGTCGTTGACCAGTTGCACATGGATGTGCCGCGACGAGCGGTGCACCACCAGCCGGGGCCGCTCCGCGGTACCGGTCACCTTCTTGCGCAACCGCGCGTGCCTGCGCAGCCGTGCCAGCCGGCGGGTAGCCGAAACGTTGCGCCCCACCGGCTTGTGCGTCGAATCCGTCTGTACTGCAGCCATGCCTACTTGCCCGTCTTTCCGACCTTGCGGCGGATCTGCTCGCCTTCGTAACGCACGCCCTTGCCCTTGTAGGGGTCGGGACGCCGCAAGCGGCGGATGTTCGCCGAGATCTGGCCGACCTTCTGCTTATCGATGCCCGAAACCGAGAACCTGGTCGGGGTCTCGACCGCGAACGTGATGCCCTCCGGCGCCTCGATCACCACCGGGTGGCTGTAACCCAGCGAAAACTCCAAGTTGGAGCCGCGCAGCTGAACGCGGTAACCGACACCGAAGATCTCCATCTTGGTGGTATAGCCCTGTGTCACACCCGTCACCAGGTTGGACACCAGGGTGCGGGACAGGCCGTGCAACGAACGGCTGCGCCGTGCGTCGTCGGGCCGGCTTACCACGATCGCGCCGTCGTCGTTGCGCGAGACCGTGATCGGCTCCGCCACATCCAGCTCCAGGGTGCCCTTGGGGCCCTTGACGGAGACGTTCTGCCCGTTGATCGCTACATCGACGCCGCTCGGCACCGGGATCGGCTGCTTACCAATACGCGACATGGCTATCTCTCCCTCACCACACGTAGGCGAGGACTTCGCCGCCCACGCCCTGTCTGGCTGCCTGACGGTCGGTGAGCAGACCCGACGACGTGGAGATGATCGCCACGCCCAGGCCGCCGAGCACCCGCGGCAGGTTGGTCGACTTCGCGTACACCCGAAGGCCGGGCTTGGACACCCGGCGCAGACCCGCGATGCTGCGCTCGCGGCTAGGGCCATACTTCAGCTGCACCACAAGCTTTTTGCCGACGCGGGCATCCTCGACGTGGTAGTCGGCGATGTAGCCCTCCGCCTTGAGGATTTCGGCGATGTGGGCCTTGATCTTGCTGTGCGGCAGTTCCACCTCGTCGTGGTACGCCGAATTGGCGTTGCGCAGACGTGTCAAGAAGTCTGCGATCGGGTCCGTCATCGTCATGACAGCGGTGTCTTTCTCTGTGGGTCCGGGTCCGTTTGCAATTACCAGCTGCTCTTCTGCACGCCGGGCAGCTCACCGGCGTGTGCCATCTCGCGCAAGCAAATCCGGCACAGGCCGAACTTGCGGTACACCGCGTGCGGCCGTCCGCATTTGCTGCACCGGGTGTACGCACGCACCTTGAACTTCGCCTTGCGCTGCGCCTTGATGATCAGAGCCTTCTTTGCCATCGTCAGTTCTCCTTGAACGGAAAGCCGAGTTGCCGCAACAGCGCTCGCCCTTCGTCGTCGGTCGTCGCCGAGGTGACGACGGTGATGTCCATGCCGCGGGGCCGGTCGATCGAGTCGACGTCGATCTCGTGAAACACCGACTGCTCGGTCAACCCGAACGTGTAGTTTCCGGCACCGTCGAACTGCTTGGGTGACAACCCGCGGAAGTCACGAATACGTGGCAGGGCGATCGAGATCAAGCGGTCGAGAAACTCCCACATCCGATCGCCGCGCAACGTGACCCGCGCCCCGATCGGCATGCCCTCGCGCAGCTTGAACTGAGCGATCGACTTGCGGGCGCGCCGCACTTCGGGCTTCTGGCCGGTGATCGCGGCAAGGTCGTTGACCGCGCCGTTGATCAGCTTCCCGTCGCGGGCGGCGTCCCCGACGCCCATGTTGACGACGACCTTGACCACACCCGGGATCTGCATGACGTTGGCGTAGCCGAACTGCGACTGCAGCGAGTCGCGGATCTCGCTACGGTAGCGGAGCTTGAGCCGGGGCTGAACTTTCTGCGCGGTGGTCATCAAATGTCCTTGCCGTTGCGACGGGAAGTGCGGACCTTCTTGCCGGTCTGCTCATCGATGCGGTATCCGATGCGGGCCGGCTTGCCGTCGGAGTCGACGATCATCACATTGGAGACGTGGATCGGTGCCTCCTGGGTGACGATGCCCCCGGACTGGGCCCCGCGCTGATTGGTGGAGATGGGGGTGTGCTTCTTGATCCGGTTAACGCCCTCGACAAGCACCTTGTTGGCCGCCGGGTAGGCCTTGAGCACCTTGCCCTTGGCGCCCTTGTCCTTGCCGGAGATCACCAGCACGGTGTCGCCCTTGTGGATCTTCATCTACAGCACCTCCGGGGCCAGCGAGACGATCTTCATGAACCGCTTCTCGCGGAGCTCGCGGCCCACCGGCCCAAAGATGCGTGTTCCGCGCGGGTCGTTGTCCGGCCGCAGGATCACCGCGGCATTCTCGTCGAACTTGATGTAGCTGCCGTCGGGGCGCCTGCGCTCCTTGGCGGTGCGCACCACGACGGCCTTGACCACGTCACCGCGCTTGACATTGCCGCCGGGGATGGCGTCCTTGACCGTCGCGACGATGACATCACCGATCCCGGCGTAGCGCCGCGACGACCCGCCAAGCACACGGATGCACAAGATCTCCTTGGCGCCGGTGTTGTCGGCGACCTTCAGCCGCGATTCCTGCTGAATCACAACAGCTCCTGACGTGGTTACGGTTGCACGCCAGGCGGTGTCCACGGCCGGGTGCTTGGCCTCGACAGTGACCTAACGTGCGCGGTCTTGTGTCACCCGAAGAGCACGCGGGGCCAAACATGCGCCTGAGCGCCGCCGGCCAAGGTCTGCCCAAGGCAACCTTTAGATTCTAGGGGAAGAGCCCCCGAGAGCCAAATCTGCGCTGGTCAGGCGTTCCGGTTCGGCTCGCGGGCTAGCGATCGGCCACGCAGCGGAACCCGATGTGGGTCGTGGCGCTGTCCTGCGACTGCGGTGACCGGGCCGCCGGCCGGTAGCGGTGACAGTACTCGGGGGCGCACAGGTGCGAGCCGCCCTTGAGCGTCTGGTTCACGGCCGGATCGGCGGGGCCGATCGGTGCGCAGCACGGGGAGGCGGGGCCGATCGGTGCGCAGCACGGGGAGGCGGGGCCGATCGGTGCGTAGCACGGGGAGGCGGGGCCGATCGGTGCGCAGCACGGGGAGGCCTGCTGGTGGCCGCCCGTGCGGTGGTGAGCCGAGAACCGTGTCGTCGTCCACTCCCAGACGTTGCCGATCATGTCCAGGAGGCCGAACGCGTTGGCCGGGAACACCCCGACCGGTGACGTGCCTGACCACCCCAGCGCGCCGTCGTTGCGGTACGGGAACCTGCCCTGCCAGGTATTGGCCATCACCCGGCCGCCCGGCGCTGCCTCGTCACCCCATGGATAGACGGTGACGGACCCCCCCTTGGCCGCGTACTCCCATTCGGCCTCGCTCGGCAGCCGCCGCCCGGCCCACCGCGCGTAGGCCAGCGCGTCGGGATACGCGACCTGCACCACGGGATGGTGGGGCCTGATGTCGACGTCGCTGTCGGGCCCGAACGGCCGGCGCCAGCTGGCACCGGGCACCCAGGCCCACCACTGCCGCCAATTTCTCAGATCGACCGGACCGGCGGTGGGCCGGAACACCAACCCGCCGGGCTGAAGGTCAGCCTCCGCGACGCCGGGGTACAGCGCGGGATCCAGCGGCTGCTCGGCGACCGTCACATAGCCGGTCCGCGAGACGAATTCGGCGAACTGCGCGTTGGTCACCGGATGGCGCTCGATCGCGAAACCGGCGACCGTCACGGTGTGCACCGGCGCCTCTTCGGGATAGAAGCTCGTCGAGCCCATGCGGAACGATCCGCCCGGCACGTCGATGAGCTCGGTCAGCATGCCACCAGGGTAGAACGTGGCGCAGGCCTCAGTCCTTCGCGAACACCAAGGCCAGTTCCTTCTCCACGTTCTCGTAGGCCTCACCGGAGACGTCGACGACGAGCTGCGCGATCGCGCCACCGGTGAACGCGAACGGCGCCTTATAGCAGCGTGATACCGCCGAGCCGCTGTTGCGACCGACGCTCAGGCTCGCACCGGCCAGGCCGAAGGTGCCCGGATGCGTCTTCACGTTCGCCAGCGAGCCGACCACTGCGTCGTCGATGTACAACGTCGCCTCCCCGAGCGGCGTGTGGCTGCCCTCGACGGTTCCCGCCCGGGCATAGCGCAGGCCGAAGATGTGCTTGCCCAGCGGCACCGCGCCGGACGCGGACAGCTTCTGCTCCTCGTCCCCCATGAAGTTGTAGACGTAGTGCAGGCGACCGTCCTGGATGAACAGCACGTGGCCGCCGTGCGCGCCGCCCTGCTTGAACAGCACACCCTCGGCGCCCGTGGTGTCGACCGTGACCTCGGCCAGCACCGAGAACGACTGCCCGCGAATGTCCACGGCGGCACCGATTCCCACCTCGGCGGTGTTGGGATAGTAGACGAACCTGGACCGCTCGCCGACCAGATAGGGCCGCCACCGCGTCATGGTCTCCAGGATGTTCAGGTCGGCCAACGGCAGCCCATTGTATTTGGCGGCCTCCCCGAACCACAGCCGCTTCATCTCTTCGAGCTTGTCCGGCTGCTCGGTCGCCAGGTCGTGGCATTGACTGCGGTCGGCCTCGATGTGGAAGAGCTCCCAGCGGTCGGCGTCGAAGTGCGACCAGCCCGACGGGGTCGCGGCGTGGACGGTGTTGGCGAACCAGCCCCGGTGCCAGATACCGCGGGTGCCGAGCATTGCGTAGAACTGGGTGTCCTTGCCGGTCTGGGCGGCCGGATCCGCCAGCGCCGCTTTGAAGCTCACCCCGTCGAGTGGCTTTTGTGCGATGCCCTTGACCGTTTCCGGGGGCGTGATGCCCAGTAGGTCATACACGGTCGGGGTGATGTCACAGACGTTGACGTAGTTGTCGCGCAGTTCCCCGTGCGCCGCAATGCCTTCGGGCCAGCTGATGATCGCCGTGTCCGCGATGCCACCCTCGTGAGAGGCGTAGCGCTTGAACAGCTTGTAGGGCGTGTTGAACGCCATCGCCCACCCGATCGGGTAGTGGTTATAGGTTTCGGGGCCGCCGAGATTGTCGTAGAACTTCATGCTCTCCTCGACGGTGTCGATGTAGCCGTTGAAGAACTTGACCTCGTTGACCGACCCGTTCGGACCGCCCTCGCCGCTGGCGCCGTTGTCGGAGATCACGACGATGATCGTGTTGTCGAGCTGGCCGGATTCGTCGAGGTAATCCAGGATGCGGCCCAACTGGGCATCGGTGTAGGTGAGGAAGCCGGCGAACACCTCGGCCATCCGGCAGAACAGCCTCTTCTCGTCGTCCGTCAGCGTTTCCCATGGTCGCACGGTGTCCTGCAACGGCCACGGCTCGCCGTTGGGACCCTTGGTGTCCAGATACGGGTTGACCGGCGAGAGCTCGGTGTCCGGCGGGACGATGCCCATCTTCTTCTGGTTCTCCAGCACGATCTCGCGGTATTTCTCGTAGCCCATGTCGAAGCGGCCGGCGTATTTATCGGCCCACTCCTTGAAGACGTGGTGCGGCGCGTGGCCGGCGCCGGGGCAGACGTAGGAGAACCAGGGCCGGTCCGGGGCGATCACGTTGGCGTCGCGAATGAACTCGATCGTCCTGTCGGCGAGGTCCTTCGACAGGTGGTAGCCGTCCTCCGGGGCGCCCGGAGGGGCGACGGGATGGTTGTCGTAGACCAGGTCGGGGTACCACTGGTCGGTCTCGCCGCCCATGAAGCCGTAGAACCGTTCGAACCCGCGGGACAGCGGCCAATGCCGTTTGGTCGACGCGAGATTGGATTCCTCGAGCGGGGTCAGGTGCCACTTGCCGACGCAGTAGGTGTTCCAGCCGCGCTCGGCGAGCACCTCGGACATCAGCGCCGTCTCGAACGGGATGCGGCCGTTGCAGTTCGGGAAGCCGTCGGTGAACTCTTCGATCGTTGCCATGCCAACGGTGGTGGCGTTGCGCCCGGTCAGCAGCGAGGCGCGGGTGGGTGAGCACAGGGCCGTGGTGTGGAACTGCGTCAGCCGCACGCCGCGGTCGGCGATCCGGCGCATGGTCGGCATCTCCACCAGCCCGCCGAAGCAGTCCCAGGTGGCGATGCCGGTGTCATCCCAGACGACGTAGAGGACGTTGGGTGCGCCGTCGGGCGCCGTCGGCGCGGCGTAGGGGCCCCAATCCGGTTCGGAATCACGGATGTCCAGCTCGATTGTGCCTCGAAACTCCGTCGCCATGCCGGCTCCCGTTCTCCTCGTCACCCGTCGTGTTCTCAACGTGGCGTGGACACTACACCCGCCCAGTACTGGTTAGCTGAGAAATTAACGACGGCGACATTACGGCTTCGCGTCGCGGCGACAACGGCTGACCACACCGCGTCGATGGCCGACGATGTCCGCGGCGAGGAGGCGCTCGGAGTCGGGGCTGATCCGGAGTTACTTGGCCTTTTCGAGGATGTCGACCAGTCGCCACCGCTTGGTCGCCGACAGCGGCCGCGTCTCCATCAGCGAAACACGGTCACCGATGCCGGCGATCCCGTTCTGGTCGTGCGCCTTGACCTTCTTCGTGGTCCGGATGATCTTGCCGTAGAGGGAGTGCTTCACCCGGTCCTCGAGCTCGACCACGATGGTCTTCTGCATCTTGTCGGAGACCACGTACCCGATCGCGGTCTTGCGACGGCCCCGCGGCTTCTCAGCACGAGGAGAGTGTCGAGGACCCTTCGTGCCGCTAGCCGCTGTTGC
>Ga0213881_10000935_pt1 | contig 15323 bp, 12 predicted proteins | sample BarmaccoBMER_R08_FD_160104 | JGI IMG/M metagenome (GOLD analysis project Ga0213881, IMG submission 160104) | Barbacenia macrantha exposed rock microbial communities from rupestrian grasslands, the National Park of Serra do Cipo, Brazil - ER_R08 ... | reverse complement strand
GGGTGTCCACGGTGTACGTGGGTCCGGGACGGTCGATGTCGGCGCGGTCGACGGTGAACCGAGGGTTGGACGCGGTGGCCACGACAGTCATCAGGTATCGGTCCTCGGCTGGGCTGACCTGGCGGGAACCCTTCTGCCACGGTTGCCCGGTCGGCACGAACACCACCTCGTCGAGCGCGAACAGATCCGCCACCTCACTCGCGGCCACTAGGTGACCGTGATGGATAGGGTCGAATGTCCCGCCCATGACTCCGACCCGTCGGCGACCCATCGAATCAGGGTATCGCGCACCGACGCGGGTTTGATCACACCGGCAGCAAGGACTCCACAACCGCCGCGAGCTGGGTAACCGTCCGGCACTCGTGCATCGGCACCAGGTCGGCATAACGCAGCGCCGCGGAGTCACCGCTGCCCCACTGGTAACGCGGCTCCGGGTTGAGCCAATGAGTGTGCCGAGCCTGCCCGGCCAGCCGGCGCAGTACCGACAAATTCGGATCGCGGTAGTTGGTGCGGCCATCACCGAGGATCAGTAGCGAGCTGCGCGGGCCGACCGCGTCAGGCCAATGCTCAACAAGGCTGACCAGCGCGCTGCCGTAGTCGCTGTGCCCGTCGAAAGTGACCAGCTCGGCCTCGCGCAGTACCCGGGTCATCACGCTGGCGAGGTCGTTGCCGGGGGTGAACAGATGAGTTACCTCGTCGGCACGCTCAACGAACGCGAAAACCCTCACCTTGCTGAACTGCTCCCGCAGCGCCTGCACCAGCAACAACGTGAAATGGCTGAACCCGGCCACCGAGCCGGAGACGTCACAAAAGACCACCAACTCAGGCCGCCCTGGTCGACGCGTCCGGTACAACGGGCGCATTGGCACCCCACCGGTGAACATCGAGCGGCGCAGCGTACGGCGGATGTCCATGTGACCGCGCTTGGCATGCTTGCGCCGCACCGCCAGTCGGGACGCCAAACGCCGAGCCAGCGGATGTACAGTGCGGCGAAGCTGGGCTAGCTGATCGCCATATGCGGACAGGAACTCCACCAGTTCGGCTTGCTTGGGCACCGCTGTGCGAGCCACCGGATCCCGGCCACGGACTTCGGCGGTACGCCGCCGCACCTCCTCGGTCACCATGCGGCGAAAATCGGCGATACGCTGACGGATCTCCCGCCTGGTCACCTCTTCGGTAAACACGTCTCGCCCGCCGGCCATGAGATCGGCGAGGATGCCAGCCAGCAACGTCTCCGGGCTCACCTGGCGCAGCACCTGATAAACCGACCAGCTCGGCTGACCGACCTCGCTTCCCCCGGCACGCCCCAACGCATCCACCACCGCCCTGGCCAGCTCACGCAGCGCCTCGTCGTCCCCGTCGCGCAACAGATCGGACAGCAGCTCGCGCAATGCTTCCAGATCGACCTCGCCGTCCGGCATCCACGGGACTTCGACCTCACCGTGGCCTCGACCGATAGCGATCGGGAAGTACAGATCGAAAAGGGTATCGAACACCACGCGCTGGCCGGATCGACGCAGTAGCGCGGCGGCCAAGCCCTCCCGCAATTGGTCGCGGTGCAACAGGTCGAGCGTGCCGAGCACGGCGCCGGCGTCGACGGTCTCCCCCGGCCCGACCGGCACCTGGTGGCGCCGCAGGGCCTCCACGAAGTCGACCAGGTGGCCAGGTAGCCCGTGCGGCGGAGATTTCATCGAAGTCTCGCAAACACCCGGGATCGGCTCACAGCCAGTATCCTGCCTCAGGCGTCCGGCGCTCGACTAGTGCCTCCGGCAGGATCGGATGCTCGGCGACCCCAGACAACGCCGCTTCGACCTGGGTAGCGACCCGAGGAGTTCCAAACTGGATAGGCCGGGTGCAGCATCGGCGGCAGGTTCAACCTTGCGGTAAGCGGTTCGCGGCGGTCGAACTCGGCCAGCAGTGATCAGATCGTCACGCGCGCCATGGCTGAGCGGCGTCGGGTCGCAGCCGCAGGTTCATAGCCATACCCGAAATGGTACCAATCCGACACCGAACTGGGACCGCCGGCGCTCTCCTGAGGCCGCGTCTGATCTCCTAGTTCAGCCGCAACTCGGCCGCCGCGCGCTGGACGTCGGAGTGGTGCTTGAGCACCACCCCGAGCGTAGCCCTGGCGGCGGCGTCGTCGAGGGTGTCCAGCCCGAGCGCAAGCAAAGTGCGCGCCCAGTCGATGGTCTCCGCGATCGAGGGCGCTTTGCGCAGCTCCAGGCCGCGCAGCACCTTGACCGTACGCACCAGCGACTCGGCCAGAGCCTTGGGCAGCTCGGGCACCCGGGTCAGCAGGATGCGGCGCTCCAGCTCGGCGTCCGGGAAATCCAGGTGCAGGAACAGACAGCGCCGCTTGAGCGCCTCGGACAGCTCGCGGGTGGAGTTCGAGGTCAACACAACGAACGGTCGCCGCAGGGCGGTCATGGTGCCCATCTCCGGCACAGTGACCTGAAAGTCCGACAGCACTTCCAGCAGCAGGCCCTCAACCTCTACGTCGGCTTTGTCCATCTCGTCCACCAGCAGCACCGTCGGGTCCTTGCGGCGAATCGCGACAAGCAACGGACGAGGCAGCAAGAACTCCTCGGAGAACACGTCATCGCGCGTCTCGTCCCAGGTTTCGCGGCCCTGCGCGGCGGTGATGCGAAGCAGCTGCTTGGCGTGATTCCACTCGTAGAGCGCGCGAGCCTCGTCGATACCCTCGTAACACTGCAGCCGCACGAGCCCCGACTCGGTGGCCGCCGCCACGGCTTTTGCCAGCTCGGTCTTGCCGACCCCAGCTGGGCCCTCCACTAACAGCGGCTTGCCCAGGCGATCGGCCAGATAGACGGTGGTGGCCACCGCCGTCGAGGCCAGGTAACCGACACTGGCCAGCCGCTCGGCCACGTCGTCTACCGAACCGAACAGCGGCGACTTCGACGTGACAGGCTGGTCTGCGTTCACCGCTTTATCCTGCATCGCGGGCGCCGAATCGACTACTCGGCGAGGCAGGCGAATCGCCTCACTAAGTCACCGCGGCGGCCGTGTCAAGCCGGACGCACCTGACCCTCGCCCCAGACGATCCACTTGGTCGAGGTGAGCTCTGGTAGCCCCATCGGGCCCCGGGCGTGCATCTTCTGCGTCGAGATGCCGATCTCCGCGCCCATCCCGAACTCCTCGCCGTCAGTGAACGCCGTCGAAGCATTGACCATCACCGCCGCGGCGTCCACCCGAGCGGCGAACGCGCGCGCGGCGGCCACGTCGGCGGTGACGATTGCCTCGGTGTGCCCGGAGCCGTGCCGGGCGATATGCGCGATCGCGTCGTCCAGCGAGTCGACCACAGCGGCGGCGATGTCGAGCGACAGGTACTCGGTGTCCCAGTCCTGCTCGGTGGCCGGCTGCGTGCCAGGAGCCAGCGCCACGAACCGCTCATCCCCGTGCACGGTAACCCCCGCCAGGCGCAACGCGGTGGCTAAGAACGGCACGATCCTCGGCGCGATGTCGGCATGCACCAGCACCGTCTCGGCCGCGTTGCACACCGAAGGGCGACGCGCCTTGGAATTGAGCACTATCCGCTCGGCGATGTCCAGGTCAGCGGCGGCGTCGAGGTAAACGTGGCAGTTGCCCACGCCCGTCTCGATGGTCGGCACGGTCGCCTCAGCCACCACGGACGAAATCAAACCCGCGCCGCCGCGCGGAATCACCAGATCGACCAACCCCCGAGCGGTGACCAAGTACCGGACGCTGGCGTGATCCGCGCACGGCAACAGCTGCACCGCGTCAACCGGCAGCCCAGCCTGCGCCAAAGCATCGCGCAGCACTCCGACCAGCGCCGTGTTCGAGTGCACGGCGGTGGACGACCCACGCAACAACGCCGCGTTGCCTGACTTCAGCGCCAGGCCAGCGGCATCCACCGTGACGTTGGGCCGACCCTCGTAGACCATGCCGACCACGCCCAGCGGCACCCGCACCTGACGCAGCTCCAAACCGTTTGCCAGCGTGCCGCCCCGCACAACCTCGCCCACCGGGTCCGGTAACCGGGCGACCTTCGCCAGCCCGTCAGCGATGGCCTCGATGCGCCGCTCGGTCAGCGTCAACCGGTCAATTAGCCCAGTGGCCATGCCGCCGCGCTCGCCGGCTTCGACATCGCGTGCGTTGGCCGCCAGGATGGCCTCGGTGTTGGCCCGCAGCGCATCGGCCATCACACCCAGCGCCCGGTCCTTGTCCGCCCGGTGCAGCAGCGCCAACGCTCCGGCCGCTGCCCGGGCCCGCCGAGCCGCCGCCAGCACATCCTCACGCGCGGCGTCAGCGCTGGGCTCGGCGATGGCTTGGTCCGCGAGAGAGGTCACCGCTCCACAATAGGCCGCCCGCTGGGCCCACGAGTGGCGAGCCACTCACGGGACCGTTTCTGGCCAATCCAGGATCAACCGGCTGTGTTCCTTACGCAGCTCCCTCACCCCCGACACAGCGGCCGATGATCCGGTCGGATACACCCGCAACCGCAGCTCGGCCGCCGACGGCCGCCCGGCCGCCAACCAGCGACCCAGATAATTCACCAGCCGATCGGCCAGCTCGCCACCGCCCGGTCCGTAAGGACGCACCGCCACCGGGACACGAGAACCCCGCTTCCTATCACGGCGATCGGAAGACACTAGGGCGGCCAACCCATCCTCACCCAACAGCACCATCGTGCCGCCGTCCAACCCCGCCGGCAGTAACGACAACTCACCGTAATGTTCGTCCGCCCCGCTCACCAGCAACCGGAACACATCCGGCTCGCACACCGCCAACCACAGGCCCAATCCGTCCCAGAGATCACCCGCGCTCAACCGAGCACGCGTTGGACGGTCCACTCCCGGCTGGGCCAGGAACCGCAGCAGGGCATCGACATCGAGTTCACGATCGTCCTCAGTCCCCAACGACAACCCACCAACCCCGAGCGAGCGGCGAGTCTGCGGCCCAGCCCCCAGTCCACGCATCCGGACGAACCCGCAACTGCGCACCGAGACACTGTGCAGACAGCGTGAGGGTCGGTCCAGCAAGTCCAAAGCCACGGACAGTTGACTACCCCGCACCGACAACGGCAACAACAACCGCCCGCCAACCGCCAGCTGATCCCACCACGCTGGCTGGACATCCCAGCTACCTACAGTCAGCACAATCCGGTCATACGGGGCCAGCTCACGGTAACCGAGCGCTCCGTCCCGGGTCGCCAGCGTGATGCCGTGTATCCCGGCCGAGGCCAGGTGAGCGGCGGCCCCCGCCACCAGATCCTCGTCGAGGTCCACCGCGACCACCCGGCCCGTCGAGCCGACGATCTCGGCCATCAGCGCCGCGTTGTAGCCGGTACCAGCTCCGACCTCCAGCACGCTGTGTCCGCGACGCAGCGCGAGCTGCTCTAGCATGATCGCCATCATTGACGGTTGGGACGCCGAGCTGACCGCCACGCCATCCTGCCACTTAATCGCAATAGCTTCGTCGTGGTAGGCCCGCTCAATCGGAATACCGGGTAAGAACAGATGCCTTGGCACCGCCCGAAATGCCCGCTCAACGGCGGGCGAGCGGATTCGGCCGCCAGCCACCAACCTGGCCACCATGCCTGCCCGCAATTCATCCGCCCGCACTCGGACCAGTCTTGACCTCCCCTCCAGCGCCGTCCAGGCCAAGCACCGTCCGCCACAGGCAGGGTGTCCGGAGAGTAACCACAACATCAACTCGACGGAAACCAGGGCCAAGTAAACCGTGTCTTAACCTGTGACAGGATAGCTGCCATGGCGGACACCCAGCGCGCCCAAACGGAGGCGCGGACAGCCTCGATGAAGACTGTCCACACGATAAAGATCACATTACGCAGCTCACGTCCGCCCATCTGGCGCCGGCTGGAGGTTCCCTCGCGCATGAGCTTGGACCAGTTACACGACATCATCCAAGTGAGTTTTGGCTGGGGAAACTATCACATGTGGGACTTCGAAACCGCCATGGGGCGGTATGGTGAAGCTGATCCGGATCTGGAGATTCTCAGCGCGGCGTCGCGGACGCTGGACGACGTTCTACCGAGCGTGGGCGACCGGCTGCGGTACACCTACGATTTCGGCGACTCCTGGGAACACGACGTCCTCGTCGAAGCCATCAGCCCAGCGTCGCCGGGCACTGCCTATCCGCGATGTGTGACTGGTCGCCGGGCCTGCCCGCCCGAGGATTGCGGCGGCATCTGGGGTTATGTCGAACTGCTGCACGTGCTCGCCGATCCCGGCCATGAAAACCACGAACATCGGCTGAGGTGGCTCGGTCTCGACTCAGCGGATCAGTTCGATCCCGAGGCCTTCGACCTCGACCAGACAAACAGGAACCTCGCCGGGCTCGCCCAGGTCCTGGTCACAGCCTGAGTCAGCGTCACTGCCCGCCACCTGGTGCCTGGCGCCGCGGCCGGCGGGTGAGCGACAGCGGGACGAGATCGTCGGCGTGCACCAGCTCCCGGCGGTACTCCGCTGGTAAGTCTCGGGTGCGCCGCCCGATCAGGGCCGGCAGCTCGGCGGCATCGAAAGCGACCACGCCCCTGGCCACGACGACCCCGTTGGGTCCAACCAGATCAACGACGTCGCCGGCCACGAAGTCGCCATCAACACCGTGCACGCCGGCAGCCAACAGCGAGCGGCGGCGGCTGATCACGGCGTCCACCGCTCCGGCATCCAGGTCGAGCCGGCCTCGACTACCGGCGGCGTGCCGCAACCAGAACCGGCGGGCCGACAGCCGTTGCCCGGCCGCCTGGAACGCCGTGCCTATTTTCGCGCCGTCATGCGCGGTGTCCAACGCCACGGCGGCGTCGGCGGCCGCGGCCAGCAGCACTGGGATACCCGCGCCGGCGGCCAGGGTCGCCGCGTCCAGCTTGCTAGCCATCCCGCCGCGCCCCAGGCCGGACAACGCCGCCGAGGCCACGTCAACCCCAGCCAGCTCGACCGGATCGGTGACCTCGCTGATCAGCCTCGAGTCGGGATCGCGAGGGTCACCGTCGTACAAACCGTCAACGTCGGAGAGCAACAACAGCGCGTCGGCGCCTACCAAGTGCGCGACCAGCGCGGCCAGCCGATCGTTGTCGCCCACCCGGATCTCGTCGGTGGCCACCGTGTCGTTCTCGTTCACCACAGGCAGGACGCCGAGGGCCAGCAGCTTGGCGAACGTTCGTTGAGCGTTGCGGTAGTGCGCACGGCGGATAACGTCGTCAGCGGTGAGCAGCACCTGGCCGATCATCAGTCTGTATCGGGCGAACGACGCCGAGTAGGCATGGGCGAGCTGCAGCTGGCCTACGCTCGCGGCGGCTTGCTGGGTCGCCAGATCGCGAGGACGCTTAGCCAATCCCAACGGCGCGAGACCGGCGGCGATAGCACCCGAAGAGACCAGAACAACCTGGGTGCCGGCTGCTTGACGGGCGGCCACCGCGTCCACCAGGGCATCCAACCGCGCACTGTCCAGCCCACCGTTCAAGCTGGTCAACGACGACGATCCCACCTTGATCACCAGCGTGTTCGCCGCCGCAACCAGGTGGCGGGTAGTCACCCGGGCTCCACGCCAGCGGTGTCACCGACGGTGTCATCAACCGCATCCGCAACCTCATCAACAGGTTGCCGGCGGGCCAGCTTGGCTGACTTACGCTGAGCGGCGGCAATCCGATGGGAGCGGGACAACCGGGGATCGGTGCCTCGGCTGCCCAATACCATGCCTCCCACCGCGGCCAGGCCGGCCGGCGTGGCTGGCTCCCAGTCGAAGGTCACGTCACCGATGGTCACCGGCGCGCCGGGTACCGCGCCGGCCGCGGCCAGGGCATCCTCCACACCGAGCCGTGCCAGCCGGTCGGCGAGATAGCCCACGGCCTCGTCGTTGTCGAACTGGGTCTGACGGACCCACCGCCGGGGCCGTTCACCCCGCACCACAAATCCACCGTCCAGCTCGGGATCCGGCTCGACGCTGAACCCGATGTCATCGACCGCCGCCGGCCGCAGCACAATCCTCGTCGGCTCGGCTTGTGGCTGCGCCGCGCGATAACGAGCCACTTCATCAGCCATCCGGAACGTCAGCTCACGTAATCCCGCCCGGCTGACGGTGGAGATAGCGAACACGGGCCAACCACGGCCGGACAGCTCCTCGGTGACCAGCTCAGCCAGCTCGGCGGCTTCCGGGACGTCGACCTTGTTGAGCGCGACGATGCGAGGCCGGGTAGCCAACTCGCCACCCAGCCCTGGCGTGTATCGAGCCAGCTCGGCTTCCAGGGCGTCGACGTCCGACAGCGGGTCCCGGTCAGGCTCCTGCGTTGCGCAGTCCACGACATGCACCAATACCGCGCAGCGCTCGATATGGCGCAGGAAGTCCAGCCCGAGACCACGCCCTTCCGCCGCCCCTGGAATCAGACCAGGCACGTCGGCGACTGTGAAGGTCCGCTCGCCCGCGCTGACCACCCCGAGCTGGGGCACCAACGTGGTGAACGGGTAGTCAGCGATCTTAGGACGGGCCTGCGACAACGCGGCGACCAGCGATGACTTGCCCGCCGAAGGGAAACCGACCAATCCCACATCAGCCAGTGAACGCAGCTCCAGCGTCAGCTCGCGCTGCTCGCCGGGCTCGCCGAGCAGCGCGAACCCTGGCGCCTTTCGCGTGGTCGAAGCCAGCGCCGCGTTACCCAACCCACCTCGGCCACCAGCCGCCGCGACGAACCGGGTGCCGGCGCCGACCAAGTCAGCCAGCTGCTCACCGTTCTCGTCAAACACCACCGTGCCATCCGGCACCGCCAGCACCAGATCGGCACCAGCCGCGCCGCTGCGCATGCCGCCTTGGCCCGGTTTGCCGTTGCCGGCACGAGCCTGCTTGCGATGGTGGAAGTCGAGCAGGGTGTGCGCCCCCGAATCGACCTCGAAGATCACATCGCCGCCTCGCCCGCCGTTACCGCCATCCGGCCCACCCAGCGGCTTGAACTTCTCCCGATGCACCGACGCACACCCGTTGCCGCCGTTGCCGGCGATCACGCGCAGTGTGGTGCGATCGACAAACCGCGACACGAGCGCTGACCTCCTGGCTATGGCGCGGTGGGTTAGCCCGCCGGCCGAAGTGTGACGCCGTCGCGGCGCCGGCCGGCCTAACTTTCCGAGCCCGGCACCACACTGACGAATTTCCGGCCGCGCCGGCTGCCGAACTCCACCTCGCCCGCGACCAGCGCGAACAGGGTGTCGTCGCTACCTCGGCCGACACCGGCCCCGGGGTGAAACTTAGTACCGTGCTGGCGGATAAGAATCTCACCAGCATTCACCGTCTGGCCGCCAAACCGCTTCACGCCCAGCCGCTGAGCGTTCGAGTCACGCCCGTTGCGGGAGCTGGAGGCGCCCTTCTTGTGTGCCATCTCGTCGCCTCCTTCGCTACTTCGAGATTCCAGTGACCTCGACGCGGGTCAGCCTCTGGCGATGACCCTGCCGCTTGTGATAGCCGGTCTTGTTCTTGAACTTGTGAATCCGGATCTTGGGACCCTTGGTCTGTTCGACGACGGTACCGGTGACCGAGTAGGCGGCCAACGCCGCCGCATTGGTGGTCAGCTCCGAGCCATCGACGACCAGTACCGCGGGCAGGCTCACGGTAGCGCCGGGCTCACCGTCGATTTTCTCCACGGTGAGCACGTCACCGACCGCGACCTTGTACTGTTTACCACCGGTTTTGACGATCGCGTACATCGTTGATGCACTACTCCTAGACATTCGTGGGACTCACCGCGAGACGCTTTCCTCGACCAGCCGGTGGCGTGTGCGCCAGCGTCAGGCCCCGCTGACGCGACTGTCGTCATCTCAGGATACGGGCCCGGGATTCTGGGGGTCAAACTGGGTCCCCGCTGGCCGGTGGGCCGGCCGGCCTGGAGGCCACCCGACGTCGCCGACGGGCCGGCCGGCCAGAGTCCGGCGGGAACGGGTCCGGCGGGAACGGGTCCGGCTTCGACTCACTCGGCTCCTCGGCCGACTCCACCATCGCCGGCTTGAACAGGGTGAAGCGCTCAGGAGCGGCCGGCAGCCCAGTCTGCCGGGGCAACTCAGCGGAGGCAGCCGATGTGACTTCGACGCACAACGTGGACGAGACCTGCGGGCTGGCGATGTCGGAGTCGGAGTCGGCGGCCGTCTGTCCAATCGGCGCCGAGCCGATGCCGTCGCCAGCCGACGACGCTCCGGCCGGCAACTCCGGCACCAGCTCCCCGTGCGGGACAGCCGACATCGGGGAGCTCGGCTCCTGGCCGTTTGTCTGGTCAATGTAGCCGTTGAGCTGATGTTCTCGACCATTATTCAGCTCATCACGACCAACACCATTTCCGATGCGACGCCGGCTATCGTGTCCTTCGTCGCCGCGCCCTCGCCGTCTGGCCCCCGCGGGGGAGCCCGGGGACGCGTAATCGGTCTTCGGCTCAATGGGATCAGCCGAGACCAGCACACCGCGTCCCCGACAATGCTCGCAGGGGATGGAAAATGCTTCGAGTAGTCCCACTCCCACCCGCTTGCGGGTCATCTGCACCAGGCCCAACGAGGTGACCTCAGCAACCTGATGACGGGTGCGGTCACGACCCAGGCATTCGGTAAGCCGACGCAATACCAGGTCCCGATTCGACTCCAGCACCATGTCGATGAAATCGATGACGATGATGCCGCCGATATCCCTCAGCCGCAGCTGACGAACGATTTCCTCAGCCGCCTCGAGATTGTTGCGGGTGACAGTCTCCTCGAGGTTGCCGCCGGAGCCAGTAAACTTACCAGTGTTTACATCAATGACCGTCATCGCCTCGGTGCGATCAATAACCAGCGTACCGCCCGAAGGTAGCCAAACCTTGCGATCCAGCGCCTTGAGGAGTTGCTCGTCGATGCGGTACTCGGAAAACACGTCGTTTGTTCCGACGTGGCGATGCAACCGATCGGCGAGTTCCGGCGCCACATAACTGACGTAAGACTGCAAGGTGTCCCATGCGTCATCGCCAGCCACTACCAACTCGCTGAAGTCCTCGTTGAACTGATCACGGACCACCTTGATCATGAGGTCGGGTTCCTCATAGAGCAACTCAGCCGTCTTCGACCGGTTGTTCCTGGCCGCCTCGGCTTTGGCGCTGACAACCGCCCATTGAGCCTGCAGACGCCGAACGTCGCGCTCCAGCGCCTCCTGGCTGACACCCTCCGACGCGGTTCGGATGATCACTCCGGCGTCCTCCGGAACGATCGACTTGAGCAGGTCCTTGAGCCGGCGCCGTTCGGTGTCCGGCAGCTTGCGGCTGATGCCGTGGGTGCCGCCAGCCGGAACGTAAACCAGGAAACGTCCCGGCAGGCTGATCTGGGTAGTCAGCCGCGCACCCTTGTGCCCGACCGGGTCCTTGGTGACCTGCACAAGAATGCTATCGCCGCTGGACAGCGCCTGCTCGATCCGACGAGCCTTACCGGCTAGGCCCGCCGCGTCCCAGTCAACCTCGCCGGCGTAGAGCACCGCGTTGCGGCCCCGGCCGATATCGACGAAAGCCGCCTCCATGCTGGGCAGCACGTTCTGTACCCGGCCCAGGTACACGTTACCGACCAGCGAGGATCCGCCCAGGCTGGTGACGAAGTGCTCTACTAGCACGCCGTCCTCGAGCACCCCGATCTCGGAGCGCGCACCATGCTGGCGCACCACCATAGTCCGTTCGACAGCCTCTCGGCGAGCGAGGAATTCCGCCTCGGACAACACCGGCGCCCGACGACGACCGGCATCCCGACCATCGCGGCGGCGCTGGCGTTTCGCCTCCAAGCGGGTCGAGCCTCGGACTCCTTGGATGCCCTCGTCGCCATTGTCAGGTCGGATCGCTCTTGGCTCGCGGATCTTCGTGATGGTATTCGGTGGGTCATCGTGGGCGGCACTATCGTCGTTGTCCTCACCGACATCACTGGTGTCACTGACATCAGCGACATCATCGGCGTCACCAACATCACCGGCGTCACCGTCCGAGGAACCCCGGCGTCGGCGCCGGCGCCGGCGCCGACGGGTGGTGCTGCCTGGCTCCGTCTCGGCGGCATCGGTCACTTCCTCATCGTCGGCGTCTTGCTCGGGCTCGCAGCTGGAATCTCCGAGCTCATCGTCGGCGGCATCGAATGACTCATCGGTCTCCGCCGCGGCGCCCTCGTCGTCCAGACCACGACCACGACCACGACCACGGCGACCCCGACGTCGGCGGCGCCTGGTCTCAGAGCCGTCATCAATCCCGTCAGCGGCACCGTCCTGATCGAATAAACCGGCGCCGGGCTCGTCACTGTCCTCGTCAAGATCGACAACCGCCGGCCTTGGTTTAGCCACCGGTCTGGCTACGGGTATGGGCGCCGGAGGCAGGAACATGGGGCTGGGCACGGCGAACAGTGGCAGCGGTGAGCCGAGCGACTGAGCGCCCACCTCTTCATGAGCCACATCGGCTTCATCAGCATCACCAGCTTCATCGGCCGAGTCTGCCGAGGCGGCTGGATCTTCCGAGTGGGCTAGGCATTCATCAGCGCTGGCGAACAGCGCGGCGCTGACATCGGCGGCCGGCTCCGGCAACACCTGGCTCGGTTCATCCACGTTCAAGGAATCAATCACCCGCAACGCGGTTTCCCGGTCAACACTGGACTGCGCTCCTCTAGCCGGCGCACCTAACTCGGCCAGTGTGTCAAGGACTCGTCGGCTGGTCACCGAGATGAGCTTGGCCAGCGCGTGCACGCGCAGCTTCTCAGGCAGCTCCGCTGTCACGGGAACGAGGCGGTGCCCGCCGGCTTGGCCGGCGGGCACGTCAATATCGGACATTCAGCTCCTTCGCCTCCGGGCGCCTTCTGTTGAAGTAGGCGGCCGCTCAGAGACCTAGCTTTGTCTGCCACCCCGACGTTCGGAGGGACAGCAATCCTTGTGACCACGACCCGGCTCGGGCGGCGGGACCTGTCACCAGGACCCCCGCTGATCTAGCTCGCGGCGTCGTGCTGATCGCTCACCGCCGGTGCGGGCTGCGCACCGGACCACGCCGGCCCGGTCGAGGTGGTCACCCGATCGGCGCCGAACGGGTCAGCCAGGCGGCCCCGGTCGTCGAGCAGACCCTGGGCCAACCGGGTCGCCATCGGGGGAACCGGAGGCCGCAAGCCTGCGACGGCCACTAGAGCGGCCAACACGTCGTCGGGTCGGACGGCAGGAATGGTCTGTCGTACGACTGCAGTCATTATCGCACACCGCGCAGCGTCCGAGTGCCCCACAACGCCGTCAACCCCCGGTTGGGGGCCATCAACGATCACCTCATTGGTGATCGCCTCATCGAAGGTCACCCTGACGAGCGCGGCACGCACGTCCACCCGCCGCCGTCCATCCTTCGTGGCACGCTCGACCACGAGCTCGCCGACGGCCATCAGGGCGGTCACCGCGGCCGCGAGCTCATCGGGACGCACACCAGGTAGCTCAAGTCGCCAACGGCTGGCGTTAATCAGTTCGGCCAAGGCGGGTGCCCCGAGCGGGATCTCGATGGCCTCCAGCACATCGATTCCCTCCGGTAACACAGCGTCCAGCGCCGAGGCGAGCCCTGGCGGAGCCACCGGGCAGGTCAACCCGATCTCCACGTACTCAGCTTCGCTGGCCGCTCCGGTCGGCGCGGGATTAGCCCAGGAGAGCCGGGGACGCGGGCTGAACCCGTGCGAGTGGGCAACCGGCAGCGCCGCCCTCCGCACCGCACGTTCGAAGGACCGTGCCACGTCGCGATGCGAAGCGAAGCGCATCCGGCCCCGTCTGGCAAACCGCACCCGTACTTTGGCCATGGTCGGCGGCGCGGGGTTTGCCGCGACTCCCCGGTCAGATCCGCTCGGCATCCGCTCTCGCTCTCCGCCGCGCCCCCGGGTCCGCGCTCCGCTCGGCGCCCACCTCGGCGTTCAGCACCAACACCAGCATGCCCTCACCAGCCGAGACGAAACCATGCCGCAGGTAGAACGCCGCGCTGGACGGCGCCGGGCGCAGCACCAAACGTTGATAGCGACGAGCCTTAGCCTGTTCCATCGCCGCGGTCAACAGCGCGGGGGCGACACCTCGTTCCGCGTAGGGGGCCATCACAAACGCGTTGCTTACGTATCCCCAGCGACCTGGCCGTCCACCTGGCCGGGGCATGTTGCCGATCTCCACGACGTTCAGCGAACCGACGGCTGTGTAGCCGCTGCGGTCGGTACCAGCCTCAGCCAGCCAAAACGTCCGGCGTGGAAGCTCCGCGCGCCACCATGCCTCGAACGCCCGCTCGAACGCGCCTCCGTCCGCCCCGCTGTCGAGCGGTGTGCCAGTGCGCTCGGCCACCCACTGCCAGCGCAACCGAGCCAGCACCGGCAGGTCGCGATCGTCGGCTACCCGCACGGTGACCGGGGGCAGAGAGTCAGCCACTCAGTCACCGGCCACCGAAACGGGCGTCAGCGGGATCAACACCGTACCGCTGGGACCGACCTGGATATCGGTGCCGGTGGACGGGCAGACCCCACAGTCGAAGCACGGCGTCCAGCGGCAATCGTCCTGCTCGCGAGCGGCCAGCGCGTCCTGCCAGTCGTCCCACAACCAATCTGGATCCAGACCGGAATCCAAGTGCCGCCAGGGCAGCACCTCGTCCTTGAGCCGCGCGCGGGTGGTGAACCACGCCAGGCTGACCCCGAGCGGCTCCAGCTCGGCGGCCGCCGCGTCGGTCCAGTGTTGGTAGTCGAAGTGCTCGCTCCAGCCATCGAAGCGACCACCGGCCCGCCACACTCGCTCGATCACGCGGCCGACTCGCCGGTCGCCCCGAGACAGCAGCCCCTCGATCAGCGCCGGCTTGCCGTCGTGGTAGCGCATGCCGATGTTGCGGCCAAGACGGCGATCAGTGTTGATCGCTGCGCGTAGCTTACGCAGCCGATCGTCCACCGTGTCCGGGTCGCACTGGGCGGCCCACTGGAAGGGGGTGTGCGGCTTGGGCACAAACCCACCAATCGATATGGTGCAGCGCACGTCGTTGCGCCCGCTGGCCGCCCGGCCAGCCTTGATCACCCGGTGGGCCACGCCGGCGATCGCCAACACATCCTCGTCGGTCTCGGTGGGCGGCGCGCTCATAAAGTACAACTTGACCTGACGCCAGCCGTGCGCGAATGCCGCGCTCACCGTGCGGATCAGATCCTCCTCGGACACCATTTTGTTGATCACCCGACGGATCCTCTCGGACCCGCCTTCGGGAGCGAAAGTCAACCCGGACCGGCGACCGTTACGGGAGATCTCATTGGCCAGGTCGATGTTGAACGCATCAACCCGGGTGGACGGCAGGCTGAGTGTGGTGTGCGTGCCTTCGTAACGGTCGGCCAGAC
>Ga0213881_10000934_pt1 | contig 15361 bp, 19 predicted proteins | sample BarmaccoBMER_R08_FD_160104 | JGI IMG/M metagenome (GOLD analysis project Ga0213881, IMG submission 160104) | Barbacenia macrantha exposed rock microbial communities from rupestrian grasslands, the National Park of Serra do Cipo, Brazil - ER_R08 ... | reverse complement strand
TAGTAGGCCCGCCCGTCCGGTGCCGTACAGAACTCGGCAAGACGTGGACCCAGGCACGTGTTAGCGTCGTGACCGCCTCACAGCGGATTTCCGCTGCGTGGGTAGATAATTTTCTAGGCAAGGTAGGTGTGGTATGCCGGCCGGGATTGCGTCTACGCCGCCGCGCCGACAACCATGACGACACAGGCGTCGACCGTTCGCGAGCTGCCCAATGCGCTGGGCGACGGCGAGGAGTTCGGCACGAGGCTGGCCGGTCGCCGACCGGCCGTGTTCCTCGACTATGATGGCGTGTTGACCCCGATCGTCGATCGGCCCGAGGACGCAGTCATGTCGGACGACATGCGCGAAGTAGTCCGGGCCCTGGCGCAGCGCTGCGTGGTGTGCGTGGTGAGCGGTCGTGATCGACCCGTCGTGCAGCAGTTGATGGGCATCGACACCCTCGTGGTAGCCGGTAGTCACGGCTTCGACATGTGGACCCCGCGGGAGGGCACTATTACCCATGATGCGGCGACCGGCTTCGAAGACCTGATTTCTGAGACCACCGACCGCCTCCGGGCCAAGGTCGAATTGATTCCTGGTGTGGTGGTGGAGTCGAAGCGGGCGTCGGTCGCGGTTCATTACCGGCTGGCTGATCCCGAGCACCGCGCCAAGGTCACCGCACTGGTGAACGAGCTGCTGGAGGAGTCTTCGGGGCGGCTGAAGGTCACACTCGGGAAAATGGTGTATGAGCTCCAGCCGAAAATCGACTGGCATAAGGGCAAGGCCGTTTTGCATCTTCTGAAGACGCTGGATCTCGACACCGACGATGTTGTACCGCTGTACCTTGGGGACGACATCACCGACGAGGACGCCTTCCGGGCACTGGCTGGGCGGGGCGTCGGCATCATCGTGGCCAGCCCGGATGATTTTGGGGTGGCGAACCAGGCCACCGCGGCCGACTTCGTCTTGCAATCGACTGTTGAGGTGAAGCGATTTCTCAACACGCTGGCCCGCTGACACGGGTAAATTTTCGGGAGGCGACGGTGCCCGACTTCACGCTCGTTTACCAGGGCTTCGACCCCGCGCAGGAAGGTCTGCGTGAGGCCCTGACCTCAACCGGTAATGGCTATTTCGCTACCCGGGGAGCGGCTGAGTGGGAAGACGCGAACGCAATCCATTACCCGGGCACCTACGCCCACGGCTGCTACAACCGGGAGACGACCATTCTGGGCGGTCGCCCGGTCCTCAACGAGGACCTGGTCAACCTGCCCAACTGGTTGCTGCTGAAGCTAAGAATCGATGGTGAGGAAGCGATCCGGCTCGACAACGTTGAGGTGTTCTCTTATCGCCACTTCTACGACATCCGCAATGCCATGGTGGGGCGTGAGATCCAGTTCCGTGACCGAGCCGGCCGCGAGACGACCCTGCGCAGCCGCCGCTTCGTGAGCATGGCCAATAGTCACTTAGCTGGTATCGAGTGGACGATGACCCCCAACAATTGGTCCGGCCGGGTGGAAGTAATCTCTGGGCTCGATGGCCGCGTGACGAACCATATGGTTGCCCGCTACCGCCAGCTTGAGGGCCGGCACCTCAACCCGGCATCTCCCCGCACATTCGGACCGGAGATCATCGCACTGAAGGTACAGACCCGGCAGTCCAACATTTACATTGCCGAAGCTGCGCGCACTCGCGTTTTCCGTGGCGGTGAGGTTGAGCAATCGTTGGATGTCGCCCGCAGCCTTTATCAGATGGAAGACTACATCCAGCAGGTCCTCGCCTTCGATGTCGAGCAGAGCAACTCTATACGTGTGGAGAAGATGGTCTCCCTGTTCACCTCCCACGACAACGCAATCTCTGAAACCTTAGTCGCTGCGGGGAAGCATGTCGCACGGTACCCGAACTTCGCTGCGGCGCTGAGTGAGCACGAGTCAGCGTGGACCGAGCTGTGGGACGTTGGTGACATCCAGCTGCCACGCGAGCCCCGCGTGCAGTTGCTGCTGCGCTTCCACATTTCCCATGTGCTGCAGGTGTGCTCGCGGCACACTGCCCGGCACGACGCGGGCGTTCCGGCTCGCGGACTCAACGGGGAGGCCTACCGCGGGCATGTGTTCTGGGATGAGCTGTATGTCTATCCCTACCTCAACTTCCGGCTGCCCGAAATCACGCGAGGGCTGTTGATGTACCGCTACCGCCGCCTTGCCGAGGCGCGGGCCGCAGCGCGCGAGGCCGGTTACCGAGGTGCGATGTTCCCATGGCAAAGCGGGAGTGACGGTTCCGAGGAGACGCAAGTCGTCCACCTCAACCCGCTGTCCGGGCAATGGGACCCCGACTACAGCCATCACCAGCGCCACGTCAATGCCGCGATCTTCTACAACGTCTGGCAGTACTACCAGGCGACCGACGACCTGGCGTTTCTCCGCGACTACGGCGCCGAACTCATGCTCGAAATCACTCGCTTCTGGGCATCAATCGCGCACTACAACCCTGAGCGCGACCACTACGAAATCCACGGGGTGATGGGGCCGGATGAATTCCACGAGCGCTACCCCGGCGCGGAGGAAGGTGGGCTGCGCAATAACGCCTACACCAACTTGATGGTGGCGTGGATCGCTGCTACTGCGCCGCGGGTGCTCGACCTGTTACCGGCGAGCCGTCGCGCTGCACTACGGACGCGCCTCGGGCTGACCGATGACGAGCTGCGTACGTGGAATGAAATCAGCCACAAGATGTTCATCCCGTTCCATGCGGGGCACATCGTCAGCCAGTTCGAGGGCTACGCCGATCTTGAGGAGCTGGATTGGGAAAGCTACCGCGCCAAGCACCCCAATATCGGGCGCCTGGACCGGATCCTCAAGGCCGAAGGCGACGACCCTAACCGGTATCAGCTGGCCAAGCAGGCTGACGCGGTGATGCCATTTTTTCTGTTCTCCGCCGAAGAACTTCGCGATCTGCTCGAAAGACTCGGATACAACTACGATCCCGACGTCGCCCGGCGAACCATCGATTATTACGACCAGCGCACCTCCCACGGTTCGACCCTGAGCCTGATCACGCACGCCGCCGTGCTCAGTGGCCTAAATCCGGAGAGCTCCTGGGAGCGCTTCCTTGTCGCCCTGGAAAGCGACATGAGTGACGTGCAGGGGGGCACCACCAAAGAGGGCATTCACATGGGTGTCATGTCCGGGACTTTGGATCTCCTGCAACGCGGCTACGTCGGTGCCAGCGTGCGCAACGGGGTCCTGCACTTCAACCCGACGCTCACCGACCGGCTCGATGGGCTGGCATTCGCGATCCAGTTCCGCGGTACCCCGATCGGGGTCAGCATCTCCGGTGATGAGCTCAAGGTGCATGCCCTTGCTGAAGGCTTCAGTCGGCCCGTCCGGATCGGCATCGGTGACGAGGTCCGAGAACTAACCGCCGGACAGGAGTGGGTAGCACCGCTGTATTGGCGTGCCGATCTCCCGAAGGATGCAGACCGCACCAGGGAAGGAAGCGATCGTGCCGACACGAGGCTTTGAGGGAGCGATCTTCGACGTGGACGGCGTGCTGGTCGACTCCCCGCACGAACGGGCGTGGAAGGACTCGCTGCGTGAGCTGATGGAAAACGACTGGGCCGACGTCGCTGACCGAACCTCGTGGTCCGAAGAGCACTTCACGCCGCACGTCTACCAGCAGGTAATGTCGGGTAAACCCCGAATGAGCGGGGCGCTGGCGGCGCTGGAGTACTTCGAAGTTCCCGACGCCGCTGAGCGAGTGGAGACCTACGCTGCGAACAAACAGACCATGGTGATCAAACTCATCGAAGCCGGCGAGTTCGAGGCTTATCCCGACGCGTTACGTTTCGTGCTGGCCGTGCGCAACGCGGATATCCGCGTGGCGGCGGCATCGTCGTCGAAGAACGCTGGACTGTTTCTTCGCCAAATCCGGCTCGATACCTTCGCCGCGGAACAAGACCTACACTACGACTTCCTGCGGCCCGGCCTGAATCTGCTGGAGTTTTTCGACATTGATATCTCTGGACGCGATTTCGCCCAAGGCAAACCTCACCCGGAAATCTTTCTGACCGGAGCCAACGAGCTGGGCGTCGCCCCAGAAGCCTGCTTTGTTGTCGAAGATGCAACCAGCGGCGTGCAAGCAGCCAAGGCCGGCGGCATGGCCGCGCTGGGTGTAGCCCGAGCCGATGACCAGGCGCTCCTGGCCGCCGCGAATGCTGATCTTGTCGTCACGTCACTGGATGAGGTTGACATCCCCGGCCTTGGCCACCACCAACTGCGGCGGCGGACGTCCTAAACATTATTGACCGCCTCATCAACCACCGCGGTGACGACCCGGCATTGCTCAGGTGTAAACGTGCACGCGGAGGCTGTGGGGCTCGAATACTCGATGTAGCGTCCTGACTTGTGGTCCTGGTGTTCCGGTCGGTCATGGATGATCACCGGATGGTGTTGTCAATCTTGTATCAGCTGGTGCGTTGGCTGCTCGGTCTGACCGTCGTGTTGGTGTGTCGAGATCTGAGTAAGGATGCCGAACTGCTGGTCTTGCGCCACGAGAACGCCGTGTTGCGTCGACAGATCACCCGGGTCCGCTACACGCCGGCCGACCGGATGTGGCTGACCGCCCTGTCAGGGCTGCTGCCGCGCCGCCGCGGGGCCGAGATCTTCCCCGTCACTCCTGCCACGATCCTGGCCTGGCACCGCAAACTCATCTCGCGGCCATGGGACTACAGTGCACGCCGCCGACCCGGACGTCCCCCGACAGCAGCGGTGATCAAGCAGCTCATCGTCGGCATGGCCACCGAGAACCCCACCGGGGGACATCGACGCGGACAAGGCGAACTGGTCCGCCTCGGCCACCGCATCGCCGCCTCCACCGTGGGGCAGATCCTGCACGACGCCGGCATCGACCCCGCACCGCGCCGGTTAGGCCCCACCTGGCGCCAGTTTCTCACCGCACAGGCCACGGCCGTCCTCGCCGTGGACTTCGTGCACGTGGACACCGTGGTGCTGCGACGGATCTACGCCCTGATCGCGGTCGAGCACCGTTGCCGCCGGGCACACCTGCTCGGCGTGACCGCGCACCCGACCGGGGCGTGGACCACCCCAGCCGCCCGCAACCTGCTCATGGACCTCTCCGACCGCGCCACCACCATCGCGTTCCTGCTCCGAGACCGAGACTCCCGATTCACCAGGGCGTTCGACGCGGTCTTCACCGCCGACAGCATTCAAATCTTGACCAATCCGCCCGGAGCGCCCCGAGCAAACGCGATCTGCGAACGGATGATGGGAACCCTGCGCCGCGCGAATTGCTCGAGCGGATCCTGGTCGTCAACGAACGCCATTTACGCCGGATCCTCACGATCTACCTGCACCATTTCAATACCGCGAGGCCACACCGCACACTGCGCCAACTCACACCGGCTCAAGCCGATACCCAGCCCCCACCAGCGATCGACCTCGCCGACCACCAGGTTCGCCGCAGACCGATCCTCGACGGGCTCACCAGCGAGTATCACATCGCAGCATGATCGACCGGGCACCGCAAACCACCAGGTCAAGCCTGGAATCCTATATTCGAGCCCCACACGCAGCTGAAGCTGTGATGGCGATGCTGGTGGTGGTAGGGACTTCAGTGGTGCTGCTTGGTCGAGTGCGCGGTGTGGGCGATGGTGGTTGAAGTGCGCCACGTACTGCTGTTAGCAGTGCCGTGAGATGGCGGCGGTTGATGATCAGTATCCGGTCGAGCAGTTCGCGGCGGACAGTTCCAATCCATCGTTCGGCGATCGCGTTCGCTTGGGGTGCCCGCACCGGGGTGCGCAGGATGCGAATACCCTCGCTCGCGAACACGGCATCGAAAACGCTGGTGAACGTGCTGTCCCGGTCCCGGATCAACACCGTGAACTGAGCTGCGCGGTCTCCGAGGTCCATCAGAAAGTTCCGCGCCTGCTGGGCCACCCAGGCGCCGCTGGGGTTAGCGGTGACTCCGAGGAGGTAGACGCGAGTCGCGTGTTCCACCACCAACAGCACGGACAGCCGCTGCAGCAACAGCGTCTCGACGCAGAAGAAGTCGGTGGCCAGAATGCCCCGGGGCTTGCGCCCGCAGGAATTGCCGCCCGCTGGGCCCGTCGCGGCGAGGAGCGGGATCGATGCCGGCTCGCTTGAGAATCGCCCCCACGGTACTCGCCGCAATCCGGTAGCCGAGCCCGGCCAGTTCGCCGTGGATTCGCCGGTAACCCCAGCAGGAGTTCTCTGTGGCCAGCCGCAGCACCAACCGCCGCAGTTCAGGCGCCGCGCGACGGCCGTTGGTGCGATGACGCCGGGGCTGAGTCCAGCGTCGTTTCACCAGATCCCGGTGCCACCGCAAGATGGTGGCCGGGGTGACGATCCGATGCAGTCGACAGGCCGGGGACAGCAACAGGGTCAGTGCTGCGAACACCGCTCGATCCGCCCAGGACAGTCGCGGTCTGTGCACCTGGCGGCCTAACACGGTGATCTCGTGCCGGAGCACAAGAATTTCCGCGTTCTTGGATTGTGCGTTGCGCGCGAGTAGTCCCAGCCACGCCATGACCTGCCGGAAGATCAGATATAGCAGTCGTACTCCCACGGCCGACGATCATTCCCGACGGCCACTGCCCAGCGATGTCGCAGGTCACCGTCATGGATGGCCAATTCGGCACCCACAGGCCTGTGACCTGGCGTTTCAGCGCGTCGGGGTGGCGGGATTTGAACCCACGGCCTCTTCGTCTCTATGCAATAACCATAGTGCCCTGACCAGCGCATTTCAGCGGGTTTGGCCTGTTCAGCCATCCCTCAGGATCCGCGGAAGTCCGTGGTCGTACGTGGTGATTGTCACGCAGTTCGTCACGCAGTCGCCCACGCGATGATCATGACCGTCGACGGCGAATTGCCGTGTGTACGGCACACCCAGCCTGGTCCATTCAGTGGCCTGTGCGGCCGGTGTGCAGTGGCATGCCCATCCAGACCACACCACCCCGGCAGGACAACCAGCACAACCAGCACCACCCCCAGGCCAGGCGCAGCGACTACCACGGCTGATCCCGCAGGCGACCGTGCGCAGTTACCGAGCAAGGCCATCGACCACGGCGCGGGACCAGTTGATCAGTCCCCGACTGCCCCGTTCACCCACAGCGCCCATCATTTATCGGACACCAGCCGACGCGACAACTCGTCTGCCACGACCGTTGATCATGACCGCATCCCCCGGTCTGGTCTCCGAAGACCACGACCTGCTCGGCGAACTGATCCGCGAGTATGCCCAGGTCGCCTCGTATGGGTCATATGGGTGAGCTATTCGGCACCCACAAGTGTCCAACGCGGCCAGATTGGCGTCTGCGCGATCCTCGTAAAGGGGCAGATGCGCGTGCTTTCGTACGTGCATTAGTGGTGTCCTAAATTGTCGGCTTGCGCTTGCCGGCGACCTGACCTGACTTGTCACTGATCAGGGTGCAGTGTTGGATCAGCTGGTCTTCATCGATCTTCTGTGCCACGTCCGGCGCTATTCTGCACAAGCACGATATCCTCCCGCGACCACCGACTCCGTGCTCATTTTTGCTGGTCACAGCTTCCTCGTCGCCGCCGGTATCCTGGCAGCCCGGTGATTGTCCCGATCTTGGCTGGTCCCTGTGATCGCCTGATCGGCACTACCTATTTAAATTCGTCTCTCAATGCCAGCGAACGTCTAAAAATAATGTCTAAATAAGCGACGATGAACATTTGGTGCATAATTGATGAACGGTAGCAATCAGTTTTTTGTCAACCCCGCTGCGGAAAATTGCGCCAATTTAGCGAAGCTTGCATAGCTTCGATTGTGCGGGGTGGGGCGGGGGTATGGCTTTTTGCGTGGTGCTATCGAGACGGTCGGTGGAGACCATTGGTGACGGCAGCACGCGCCGATGGAGCCGGTTTTCAGTAGGAAACGTGGTTGAATCCGAGGTCGGCGTGTTGCAGCGGGTGCTGGTGCACCGTCCGGGCCGTGAATTGGACTGGGTAGTTCCCGACGATCTTGGTGAGCTGTTGTTTGACGAGGTGCCCTGGCTGGTGGCGGTACAGCGGGAACATGACCAGTTCACCGCCGTGATGGCCGATCACGGAGTTGAGGTGTGCTACCTCGGCCAGCTGCTGGCTGAGGCATTGGTCGACCCGGTGACGCGTCACGAGTTGACCTGTGCGGCGCTGGATCGGGTGCTGCTGGGTGAGGCGTTGTACGAGGCGGTCGTGGATTACCTTGACGGCCTCAGCAGTGGGGAGCTGGCCGAGCGCCTGATCGCCGGGGTGGCACTGGGTGAGATCGCGCAGGTACCGCGCACGCTGGTCACCTGTAGCGGTCCCGATCTGGCGTTTGTGGTCAACCCGTTGCCCAACCAGCAGTTCGTCCGCGACAGCGGCAGCTGGATCGGCAGGGGCGTCAGCGTCAATCGGTTGGCTAAGCCGGCTCGGGTACGGGAAGCCCACCAGGTCAAGGCAGTCCTGCGGCTGCTGGGTGGACGGCCGTTGTGGCCTGAGGGGTCGCCACCGGCGCCGCTGGAAGGCGGTGATGTGTTGGTGGTCGGCCAAGGCTGCGTCGTTGTCGGCGTCGGGGAACGCACCGTGGCCGCTGCCGCGGAGGCGTTGGCTGCCCAGCTTTATGACCAGCAGATCGCCCGCACCGTCATCGCGGTCTTACTGCCCAAGGGCAGGCCCACGATGCATCTGGACACGGTTATGACCATGGTCGACTGGGACACTTTCCTGGTCAGCCCGCTTCATCTGCGACAGTGCCAAGCGTTTCGACTGATACCCCGTGGTGGGGGCGTCGGTGCCGTCGCGGTGGATGATCTGTTTAGCGAGATTGCCCGGGCGATCGGGGTGCCGGGGGTGCGAGTCATCCCCATTGGCGGTGACAGCTGTGCACAGCGTCGGGAGCAGTGGTCTGACGCGGCCAATGTGCTCGCGCTGCGGCCCGGCGTGGTCATCGCCTATGACCGCAATGTGCACACCAACGAGTCTTTAAACCATTTCGGGATCACGGTGCTGCCGGTGGCGAGTGCTGAGTTGTCACGCGGACGCGGAGGACCGCACTGCCTGTCTTGCCCGTTGTGGCGCGGTGATGACGACGCCCTGCTGTAGCTGACATTTTTCTGATCGATTTCGGAGGGATTTTGCGATGACATTCCAGGTTTCGCTTGAGCAGCGACTGGCCCAGCAGCGGGTGCCCGAACAGGAGAAGCACACCGTCCGGGCAGTCTATGACCAGATCGCCGGCGAATACGACGAACGTATTCCCGGAACCGGTCCTGCCGATGAGATTTTCACCAACACCGAGATGGAGTTTTTGCTCGGCAAGATAACCGCGGGTGAGCAGGTGTTGGACATGGGGTGTGGCACCGGTCGGTTCACCGTGCCACTGGCTCAGAGGGGGGCGCAGGTCACAGGGCTGGATTTGTCCGAGGCCATGCTCGCCGTGGCCGCCAGCAAGCTTGACGAGGCTGGACTTCGCGCAGATATGCGCCAGGGCGACATGGCCTGCCTACCCTTTCCGGATGGCAGTTTTGATACCGTGACCAGCATGCTGGCTCTGATGCACATTCCACTCAAGGATCGGCCTGCGGTATTCCGCGAGGTAAGCCGAGTACTCAAGCCGGGCGGTCGGATGTTGTTGTGTGTGAAGAACTCAGTGTTCGAGCGGTTATTCAAGGGTGACCGATTCGCCTCTGTTGACGTCACTGATGTCGAGGACAAAAAACTTATCTTCACCGAAACCAGCGATGGCGTCGAGTACGACGCGCCGTGGTACAGCTTTGCACCCGATGACTTGGTCGCTCTGTTCGCCCGAGCCGGCATGACCGTGTCACACCTGCGCGGCAACAGCCCGATCAGTGTGTGGCTTGCCACCGAAGTACTCGCCGATTCAGGTCTGCGCTCCCTGGTGCAGGTCCTGGAGCGGGCGTTATCTGACGTGCCGCCATTTTCTCACCTGGGATACCACCTGCTTGTCGAAGCTGTGAAGCCGTATTGAGGTGGTGAGGGCATGCTGCTGGTCAGAGAGGATTTTGCGAGGGGACGGTGTCCGCGCTGGGCGGTGCAGGCGCACGAATCATTCGTGACCGCTCTGCGAGACACCGACTACCCGTGTTATTTCGGCGCGCAGGCCGAACGTCAGGGTCATCTGAGGTATGCGCTGGTGGCGCGCGGGCAGTATGAGCATCTGGCGGACGACTTAGCGCAGTTCGTTGAGCTGTCCCGGTCCAATCCTCGAGCGCGGCATCTGTTCGTGGTGTTCTTTGATGACCACGGCGACTTTCGGAATGACGAAGACCGGTTCTGGGAGCTGTTGCAATGGTTGCACGAACGCGACCCCGCGCCGTGGCCAGATAAGATTCCGATGGATCCGAACCACCCTGGCTGGGAGTTTTGCTTCGCGGGGGATCCGATGTTTGTTTTTCCCAGCATCCCGGGTTACCGCAAGCGGCGCAGCCGCAGGATTGGTGACGCCTTCGCCTTGTGCTTTCAGCCGCGCCGGATTTTCGCGGGAGTGGAGCGCGATGATCCAGGAGGTGCCGCGATCCGATCAGACATCTACCGGCGAGTCCGGCGCTGGGATGAGTTACCACCGCACCCGCAACTAGAGCACTTGGCCTATGGCGACCCGGACATGCGCGAATGGAAACAATACGTGTTGCCCGACGAGAACGTCCCATTGAGAACCCAATGCCCTCTGAAGATCACGGATCGCCAGCCTCGCCGAGCAATGGGGAGTTGACGGTGACCGCGAGCAGCCAACGGCCCAGGATGACCGTCGACAGTTCCACGATAGAGATGATGAGCTGCGGCGCGGTGTTCAACACCAGCGGCTGGCAACAGGCATGGGCTCGGTGCACTGTGGAATCGGTCTATCAGCGCCGTCTGCTCACCGCAGACGGCGTGGACCAAATGGAGGTTCGTCTCCCCTTGTACGCCACGGCGGATTCGGCGCTGTGGCGTGGGTATGAAGGCGACGCGGGGATGACTGATGTGCTGGCCGGGCCGATCACGTATGCCTCAAGCCTGTATGCCATCTCCAGCCCTCTCAACCGCTGCCGCAGCGACCAAGTGGTTTCCCTCGTTGATGAGGCACTTGACCAGGCTCGCGCATGGGAGACCACCGCACTGGCCGTGACCAATGTGGAACCCGGTTTGGTGCTGACCCAACTGCGACAGCAGCGCCCGCCCGATGTGGCGGTTCGGCTTGATGCCACCTGCCGCAGAGCCCTGCCCGGTTGTGTCGAAGACTTCCTGACAGGACTGGGCAAGTCCGCCCGGTCAGAGCTGCGGCGCCGCTCCCGGCGTGCCGAGGAACAGGACGTGGTATTTCACGAGCGTACTGGTTCGGCAGCGGCGGCCATCCTGCCATCATTTTATGCAGTGACCGCAGAAACTGCGCAGCGCCACGGAACTAAGCCACTGTATGATCTATGCACATTGAAAGCAGTGTTAGATGTGCCGGGGGCGCGGTTGTTGACCGCAGAATACGGCAGTGATCTGTTGGCCGGCACACTGTCGGTGCTTCATGATGGCTGTCTGGTCGTGTGGGCAGGAGGCGCGCTAGAATCAACATTGCACACCCATCACTCGTATATCTACTTGCTGGGCAAAACTGTGCAATGGGCCCTCGACCACGGCTGCTCCTTCATGGATTTCGGCCGGGGCACGTTTGAATTCAAACAAAGACATGGTTTCGGTCGCACCGACCTATACACGCTGTACTACCTGACCGATCCCGCCGGTCAACAAGGCAGCCGGCTCGCTAAACAGTTAGCGGAAGTCGACGCAAGAATCCACGAGTTTCTAGGATTCTGATGTTGTGGTCACCCCGCGCACGGCTCGTTGGGCTGCTCATCGCAGCGGGCATACAAAACGTTGCCTACACGATACTGATCCCGTTTGTCCCTATCCTGCAAGGCCGGTTCCACATGACCGCCCTGGCGATCGGGCTAGCCTTTGCCGGCTTTACTGCGGCAAAGGCTGTTGCCCAGCCATTCGGCGGGTGGCTGGTCGACCGATTCGACGCCCGACTCGCTGGCACCGCAGGACTACTCCTCGCCGCGTTGGCCACCGGCGGGCTGGCGTTCGCCACATCCGGTCAGCACATCATCGGACTGCGACTGCTATGGGGATTGGGCGAGGGGCTAGCCATACCAGCGCTCTACCGTTTGGTGAGCCAGCTGGGAAACGACGCTGGCCAGGGTGCAACAAAGGCAATGGGATGGTTTGGCTCAGCGGCGGTATTAGGCATGGCCGCGGGGCCCGGGCTCGTGGCAGTATTCTCGTCGGTGCTGACCTTTCACCGCGCCTTCCTGCTCGGCAGCGCGCTGACAATGGCCAGCGCGATCCTGCTCACATTCGTCACCCGATCATCCACCAGGTCTGTACCCACACCCGAAGTGCCTAACACGCCGACACCTGTGGTACTTCCACTGTTGCTGCTGGTCATCGGCATAGGTTTTCTTGACCTGATCAATAACTTTATTTACGCGGCAATCGAGCCGATCCTGCCGTTATATACCCACAATCGCCTCGGCGTAGACCAACGTACCATCTCGACACTGTTTTTTATTGGCCTGCTGCTGTTTGCCCTTGCTTCGCCCATCGGCGGTATGATCGCCAGTCGCATCCCTACATTAAAGCTCACCGCCACCGCACTGCTCATCCAACTGGTGGCGCTGTGTCTGCCAACCGTCGTTCCCGGAATCAGCGCATTAGCGATCGGCTTTCTCGCCGTCATGGCGGCACAGCCGTTAGTCTACGTTGCCCTGCGCTCCACTCTAACCCAACTCGGAAACGCTAACCAAGGCGCGACCTTCGGCTGGTTTGGCCTGATCTCCGACCTGGGCTGGGTATTAGGCCCATTAATCATGACTGGGCTACTCGACGTGCTCAATAACGTCACCTTTGCGGTCCTCGCCGCATTGGCCATGCTCGGCGGTGTCCTCGCCTGGACAATCAATAGCCGCCTGACGCAGACCATTCACAAGAAACAACCCAGCCCGATCCCAAGCCTTCCAGGTCATTAATCGACCCACACCGAACGCTCTGTCCGCCCGACCCAGGAATCATCGACGCGGTGGCAGTTCTCGACATATCCTCTCAACCGCGCGGGGGCAGGACACAAAACTCGTTTCCTTCCGGATCTGCGAGCACTACCCATGGTTGGTCTTGGTCATCAGCCAACTCGACCGCACCCAAGTCCACCAATCGGGCAACCTCATCGCCCTGCGTAGTATTAGTCGGCGCCAAATCTAGGTGCAACCGATTCTTGCCAACCTTTTTTTGACCCACAGGCTGCAGCAGTAACACAACATCACCCATACCCTTACCGAACCCCAACTCAACATACTCCTTACCTCTGGCATCACACCACCGGTCCACAACGCCCGAACCAAACACAGCAGACCAAAAAATCGTCATCTTTTCCACATCGCAACAATCGACTGCCACCGCGACCACGTCACTTGTCATCGAACCTCCGCTTCCGCCGCAAAACCACCAACGTCGCCACGTCGCGCGGCACGCACAAGCCACCCTATCGAGCCGACCTTGATCACCGACGGAAAAGCGAACATGGCGCACGTGGCAAATCCATCGGAACGGACTCAGCCCGAGGCCCCTCGAAGCGGCGGCCCGGCGCACACCCCACCCGAGCTACGGCGGTTGGTCTTGCGGCTGGCCGTCCACACCGCGTGCTGGGCCAAGCAGCACCACTGAGGTCACTACCACCTGCGGCGCCGTCCCAGGTTCACCTTCGACGTCACGATGGCTGATTTCGCCAAGAACTACCTGCTCGCCCAAAACGGGACGGGTAATGAGATCAACGGCAATCCGGTGGGAGCGCTGGATGCTCTGCCCAGGGAACGCCGGTCGTTGGGAGAAATTTAATTTTCCCAACGACCTCCTGAGACGCCGAAATACCAGGCCTGGCTCCCCACATGGGGCCCGTGACCTGGCGTTTCAGCGCGTCGGGGTGGCGGGATTTGAACCCACGGCCTCTTCGTCCCGAACTAGGTACGGATCCCGCTCCTGCCTGCAGCAACACTAACAAGCGCAGGTCAGGCCGTCGGTCTGCGTTGGTCTGACCAGGGATCACCCGCTATGCACGAGCAAGATCGTCTCCCGGATTTCTCCCCGAGGGGGGAGAAGGCTGGAACAGGGGGCGCCTCCCCCTCCCCTAGCCCGTAGCCCCCTGTTTGGGTCTGTTGCATCGGTGGCGGCAAGGTTCCGGCAGGCTGAGGTGATGCGTCGCCGCGGTGTTCGAGTACCAGCACCAAGATCGAGTTTTGCTGGGTTCCGATTTCCGCGGGATGTGATCATGATCGCGGTGCGCTGGTACCTGCGCTACGGCCTGTCCTACCGCGATGTGGAGGAGCTGCTGGCCGAGCGTGGCATCGTGGTTGATCATGTTACCGTCTAGCGGTGGGTGCAGCGGTTCACCCCGCTGCTGGTTGATGCGGCACGCCCCTGCCGGCACGCTCCCGGGGATCGATGGTTCGTTGATGAAACGTATGTCAAGGTGGCTGGGCGGTGGGTCTACCTCTACCGCGCGATCGACCAGTTCGGGCAGGTCATTGACGTGTTGGTGTCGGCCAAGCGGGACCGGGCGGCCACTCACCGGTTCTTCATCCGAGCTCTTGAGCACGGCTCACGCCCGAGCGAGGTGAGCACCGACCGGGCACCTGCTTATCCGCGGGTACTCGATGAGTTGCTGCCGTCCGTGTGCCATGTCATGGAGCAGTACGGGAATAATTCGATCGAGTCCGATCATGGTCGGCTCAAATGTCGACTCAGGCCAATGCGTGGCCTCAAACGGCTCCGCTCGGCCCGCGTGATCAGCGTGGGACACGCATTCGTCCAGAACATCCGCCGCGGCCACTACGAGCTCAGCGTAGAACTCGACCCGCAGCATCGGCTCCCGGCGGCCTTCACTGAACTCGCCCTCGCCATCTGATCGAGGCACCACGCCGATCAGCCGTATCCGCTCTCCGTCAACGCAACAATCCCCCTTTGGCGGGGCGTCGATCAGGACGGGGTCGTCCTTGACGTCTTGGTGCAGCGCCGCCGTGATGTGTCCGCGGCGAAGAAGTTCTTCCGCAAGCTGCTCAAGGGCCTACGGTACGTGCCTCGGGTGATCGTCACTGACAAGCTGGGCAGCTACCAGGTCGCCCATCGAGTCATGCTGGGGTCGGTGGAGCATCGCCGGTCGAAGTACCTCAACAATCGGGCCGAGAATGTGCGACGTGAGGTCGCACGAAACGAGTGGATTACGCAGACAGGAGGTCGATGTAGATCGGCTGCGTAGCTCAGGTAAGTGCTCAATAGCCTGTCCCTGCCCTCGCGTGCGTCACGGGTAACTGTGG
>Ga0213881_10000932_pt1 | contig 15366 bp, 14 predicted proteins | sample BarmaccoBMER_R08_FD_160104 | JGI IMG/M metagenome (GOLD analysis project Ga0213881, IMG submission 160104) | Barbacenia macrantha exposed rock microbial communities from rupestrian grasslands, the National Park of Serra do Cipo, Brazil - ER_R08 ... | reverse complement strand
CTGGCAAAGGCAAACTCGATAACATCCAAAACTCTCGCTACCCCCACATCAAACCGCTAACAGTTCGTCAGTACTTGCAGCAGACAGATTTGTAGTGCGATGTCAACACTGCCTAGTCTTGCCCACAACCTACCCGCTAGAAATTCCTGGATTTGTCTTACTGTTCAAGATATTCTTTGTCATATGAGCCAGTCTAATAACCCTGACAGACTCACTCGACCTGTTACAGAGCGCAAGCGGGATGTTGAGACTAACCAACAACTGTACAGTAGGTAAAGATTATGGACAACCAAAAGAAAGCAGAGCGATTAATTCTAGTGACGGGTGCAACAGGTAAGCAGGGAGGTGCAGTAGCACATCACCTACTACAGCAGGGTTGGCAAGTCCGCGCTCTTACCCGTGACCCCCAAAAGCCAAAAGCACAGGCTCTAGTCAAGAAGGGAGCCGAGGTCATAGCAGGAGATTTAGATGATCCGGCATCTGTCGAGCAGGCACTCAAGGGTGTCTATGGCGTCTTCTCCGTCCAGAATTTCTTCGAGACTGGTTACGATGGGGAAGTGCAGCAGGGAATGTCCCTTGCTGATGCTGCAAAAGCTTCACAAGTGCAGCACTTTGTCTACAGTTCGGTCGGTAGTGCTTACGCCAATACAGGAATTCCCCACTTCGAGAGCAAATGGAAGGTTGAGGAACACATCCGCGCTGTTGGGCTTCTTTATACAATTCTGCGCCCAGTTGCCTTGATGGAGAACTGGGAGGCACAGCGCGATGAGATTATAGGCGGGACATTGAAATGGCCGCTCGACCCCGATAGAAGTTTACAGCAGGTTGCCATTGATGACATTGGTGCTTTTGCGGCACTTGCGTATAGTAGCCCTGAAAGATGGATAGGGCGTGAGGTTGACTTAGCAGGAGATGAGGCTACCTTACCGCAACTAGCCCAAACCTTTAGTAACGTTATCGGTCGCCAGGTGAGCTATGTCCAAATCTCGTGGGAGCAGTTTCAGCAAGCTACGGATGAGGAAATCACCACCATGACTAAATGGTTCAATGATGTGGGTTACCAAGCCGATATTCCCACACTGCGAAAGGAATACTCCCAGCTAACCACCTTTGAACAATACCTCCGTCGTCATGGTTGGGAGGAAAGTCATGATTAAACTGTTCTATGCGCCTGGCACTTGTGCGCTTGCTCCGCATATCGTCTTGGAGTGGATTGGTGAACCCTACGAACTCCAACGAGTAAAACCGAGCGTCCAGAATACCTCAAAATTAATCCCCTCGGTCAACGTTCTCCTGGAGGGAACCTCCAGGAGCTGCGTTGACTGCGTCAAGTTCCTGCAATGATTGACGGGGATAGCGATGTCATGAACCAAGCTGATGCGATCTTGAAATACTTAGTTCACAAGTATCCTGATGCCAACCTTGGCGATAATGACACATTGCAAGATGCTTACGAAGTGGATTGTTGGTTAGCTTTTTTAACCGGAGACTTTCACCCAGCTTTCTTCCCCTACTTTGTACCCAACCGCTACTCAACAGATGACAGCGTTCGCGTAGCGTGGGCTCTGCCCAATCACGCTCAGAAATCTGTTAAAGAAGCGTCTTACAAGCTAATTGATCGCGTCTACAAACATCTAAACGCGCATCTCGAAGGTAAAGCTCACATAGTCGGGAACCGTCGCACGATCGCAGATGCCTACGCCTTCCCCATGCTTCGCTGGGGCAACAACTTACCCAAACCCTTGTCTGACTATCCGAATCTCAATCGCTTCTACCAACACCTACGTGAGGATGTGGGTGTGCAACAAGCAATGAAACAGCAAGGGATTCAGTAGCAAGTTACGATCAAAAGCAGAGTTGACAAAGATCACTAAAAACTATGACTGTTGCCTACCCCCGCAAGTTACAAAATGCCTTGGGTGCCAGGGATATTCTGAAGATGATTGTTTGCGATCGCGAACTCCACTTGATTACCCTCAACCGCTATCGCTACAGCGAACAACGCAGTTGCAAAGACCTCACTGATGTGATTGAAACACTGGATGGAAAGCCACAGGAACTGGTGCAAGATTTGTCCCACCATATTTCTGATGAAGCCCGTCATGCCATGTGGCTGACTGACTTGTTGGTGGATTTGGGAGCCGACATTGGCACGCCACCTGGAGTTTCCTATGTGGACGAATTTAACCGTCTTGTAGACCGAGAACTCTACGATCCAAAACGCAACTTAGAGGACGGGGTCATTGCCGCGTTGGCAGCGATTAATGTGACAGAGAAACGAGGCTGTGAATACTTTTCTGCTCATATTCACGCCCTCAAGCAAGCTCCACAAACGGAAGAGAATATCAAAATCCGGGAAACGATTGAAAAGATTATGCCTGAGGAAACGGCTCACGTACGTTGGGGTAACCGCTGGCTAGCAGAACTTGCCCGTAAAAGCCCGCAACACAGACAGAAAGTGGAGCAGACCAAGTTGAAATACACCGCAATTGAACAGGCGGCGTTTGAAGCGGGAATGGATATCACACTAGGGGCGGAACTGCGCCGGATGGACAAGCTCCTACAGGTAGCAAATACAATGCCGATTTGGCAACGCCCCCAGTACCTAGTAGAGCGTTTGCCACAGACATTACTTGCGCCTGACTTACAAATGACTAGAATTGATGTGCTGCAACGAACAATGCAGCGCGACCCAAAGGCATTGATGGAGAAATTCGTGCCAATGTTCTTGAATGGCTTGAATCGCTCTTCTGACAATGGGAAGCAGGTAAAGACATAGGTGAGAACTGAGAACAGGGTGTGGAATCAAGTTTATTTCCACACCCTACACCCTGTTCTCTGTTTGTTTCGCGGTAATTCTTAAATTGAGCAAAATCCGCAGCCTAACTCAGCAAATTTGATTAATTCTCAAAAGGTTATGAGAGATGCGGATGTCAAAGCGTTGGTGCTAGATCTCCAGCCGTGGTTTCAAAATCCTGCTTAATTTCTTCCATCACTTGAGGGGAACGGTTGAAGAGCCACAAAAACCATGCAGCGCCAATGGCAAAGTAGATCAAGAACAAATAGGGAAAAATATTAGCTGGATAAGCAGGAACCGGATAGACACTACCTACTGCTGGCACCAATAAAAACAGAACTGCCATGGCTGAGAGGAAAATATGCCCTGGACGCAGCCAGCCCTTGCGATATAGATAAACAGGAGCAGCAATTGAGATTAGGAAGTAGGCAAATAGAAACCCAAAAGCCCCCAAGGTGCCTACATCGCCAAAAGCATCTGACGCTGCTCTACCGAATAGTGACATTACAGTTGGCACTGCAAACATCAATGCAGCTACTAGAGTAATCGCCACATGTGGAGTTAAGTTAGTGGTATGCGCCCGACCTAAAGACGAGTGGAAGACTCCATGTCGTCCCATAGGGTAGAGAATTCGTGCCCCCGAACTAAGGCAAGATAAAGCCAGGGCAAAAAAACTTGTCATGGCCCCAAGAGAAATTGGCACTTTTAAAAAGCTTAAGTGCACCAAATCAGATAGAACATTCAGAGGAGCATCAATCTTATCGAGAGGCGGGTTGTGAGTGCTAAGACCAGCTACCTGAGTGTATGAGATAAACACGAAGAATAACCCGGTCAAGATTAGGCTCCAAAGTACAGCCAGAGGAATGGACTTCAGAGGATGTTTTGCCTCCTCACCAAAAGCTGTTGGTGCCTCAAAACCAACCAAGCTGAAAATACAGGCAACAACACCTAAACTTATGCCTGAGAGCGAACTTCCCTGTAGCGTCAGCTGCGCCCGATCAACTACACCATGCTTAGTCAACACAACCAAAGCTAACAGTAATATGAGAGTCACAGAAATCCCTTCTAGGGCCAGCATGAGAATGCTAGACAACGTGACATCCCTGTAAGCAATCAACCAAGCTACTCCAGCACAGATAGCAAACAGTAGAATATCAGGGACATGTATTCCAACTAATCCCAAGAGTTGGTTGGCAAAAATGCTGAAGCCAGTCAAGCCCGCCATACCGATAAACAGGTAAGCCCAAACTAGGCACCAGCCAGAAAGTGTGCTTCCCAAAGGACCTAGACCACGTCCTGTATAGATATACATAAAACCAGCTGAGGCTGAACGGGAGGCAAACTGATTGAGGTTAAAAGCAACGAAGAGTAGCATAACAGTGCCAAACAAGTAAGCAAGCCAGGTCGCTTCACCTGCACTGCTAAAGGTGAGGGGAACAATCAGAGCTGCAGTCATGGTTGGGGAGATTAAAGCAATACCTTGTGCTAAAACCTCAGCAAAATTGAGACAATTCGCTCGAAGGCGAGAAGCTTTTTGAGTAACCATCTTTCCAAAGGAAGAGATTTTGTTTCTCTTACTAATCCAGATTCCTCTGCTTTCTGGGGTAGCTTATCTGACAAAAAGTGCCTGATTGTCAAGAAAAGCAGAAAAAATTGACCGCTAGGCAAATTATCTTTAAAGTGAATGCTATGAATAGCGTTAATTCCACTCAACTTCAACCCGAACTAACCAAACTGGGAATACGTCTGCGTCGTCTGCGCCACCAACGAAATTGGACACTAGAAGCCCTTGCCAAGCAGACTGGAATCTCTGAAGCTTATCTATCACGGCTAGAAGGTGGAGAGCGTCAACCCTCACTCTCCATTCTCTTCACTCTGGCGGGTGCTTACAATGTTGCTATCTCATCACTGTTTGAACCGGAACAGACAGCAGAATCTTGTGTGATAGTCCGGGCAGCTAACGCAGTTATTCAGGAAGGGCAGGGTCTACTGTATACTCCTCTATCTAGCGGCAACCGTTTCACTAGCCTGCATCCAATGCGAGTGACTGTAACAGCCAATCGTCAGGGAGATCATCTCTATCAGCACGAGGGGGAAGAATGGCTGTACGTTCTGACTGGTCAGCTCCAACTCACTATCGAAGACGAAGAATACTTCCTGCAACCCGGTGATGCTGCACACTTTGATGGTCGAACCCCTCATCGTCTCTCATCCGTAGGAGGCAGCGATGTCGAGATTATTTTGGTAGCTTGTGCACCGCCACATCCTCTACGCGGAAGCCACTCATAAAACAGGTTTAGCAGTCAACGCACAAGATCTGTTGTCATTGCATGCAGTTTTCTAGGAGATTTGATGATATCACCTTACTTAGCAGGAATTTCCATTTACCCGATCAAATCTTTAGATGGCATTGCAGTACCTCATGCCAAGATTCTCGCTAGCGGAGCTTTGGCACAAGACAGAGAGTTTGCACTTTTTGATGCACAGGGTAGGTTTGTGAATGGTAAGCGTCATGCTAAAGTCCACCTATTACGCTCATCGCTTGATACTGAATCTAGAATTCTCTGTCTCCGAATTCAAGGAACTGACCAAGTATCGTGGTTTCATCTTGATAAAGAGCGAACTGCGCTAGAAGCCTGGTTGAGTGATTATTTTGGCTTCCAAATCAAATTCTTGCATAACTCTATCACTGGCTTTCCAGACGATACAAATGCTCCGGGACCAACTGTTATTAGTACAGGAACAATTGAAGAAGTGACTTCTTGGTTTCCTAGATTGAGTGTTGATGAGATGCGATCGCGCTTACGAACAAATCTTGAGATTGGTGGAGTTCCACCGTTTTGGGAAGATCGACTATTTGCCCAAGCAGGCGATTACGTCCAATTTCAAATAGGTTCAGTTTTGTTTGAGGGGAGCAATCCCTGTCAACGCTGCGTTGTGCCTACTCGAAACTCCACAACCGCAGAAACCTATCCCAACTTTCAAAAGATATTCATTGCTAATCGTCAGGCTTCTCTACCCTCCTGGGTCGAAGCCTCTCGCTTCAATCACTTCTACCGACTAGCCATCAATACCTGTGTGCCAACATCAGAAGTAGGAAAGATTTTACATTTAGGAGATCTAGTAAAGATTATCAGCTAGTTTTCCAATGCATCTTCAGCCTTAGAATTTGCACCAAGATACTGGGTTGGAATAACGCAGTGGGTGGCTTGAGCAAATGCATAACTTCCACAAAAACTCTGTAAGCTTCGGCATTCTCGCCAGCTAACTCCATGACTTGATCGATATACCAATGCATCAATCGGGTGGCAAAGTCTGGCCGTCCCCCTTTAGTGTTTGGCCAGCGGAAATCTTCACCTGTTGCCATCAGCCAAGGAACTGAGTTAGTTTTAGCCAACTGTTTTTGAAAGCGCAGAGCTAAACCTGATAACCCGCTCTTAGAGTCGCGCCATTGTTGCTTGAGGCACTGATCTAGGGTTAACGCTCCTAGGGCAGCAGCAGTCATACCTTGACCATAAACAGGAATGAACTACCCCGCCGTTAAGACGGACGGGGTTTCTAGTTCCCAGTCTGCCTTACTTTGGAGTTTTTGACGCTTCAACTTACCAAGTTGCTTCATCGAACCTGTATGCTTGCGCTTCTTGGTCAATGAAGTAGAGCTTGATAATCCACAGTCTTCGAGGCTGGTTCCCACCCCCGGTTGCTGATTAGTAGCAGCGTTGTACATAACCATCACAGAACCTCTATCACGTGGTACTTCAAAACCACAGTCAGTACAGACTATGATATCGGTTTGATAATTCTGCCCATTCTTTGTGAACAGCTCCACAATTGGGGCATCGTTGTGACGGTATTTGTGGATGACAAGGGATTCTCATGACTAAGTTGAGAAGCGGCTCACACGCAGTTTTCTCTATTCACCTGCATATAGCGTTTGTAACCAAATACAGGTGCAAGGTTCTAACGCAACAGATGATTGAGGACATGAAAGAAATTTTTACTCGTGTGCTGGAAGCGAATGGTTCTGAACTAGAAGACTGTAATGGAGAACCAGACCATGTTCACTTGTTGATTGATTTGCATCCTGATAATAATATTTCTGACCTTGTTGCTTCTCTAAAATCTGCAAGCAGTAGAATCTTGAGGGAGAGATACAAAACAGAAATTGATAAACACTACTGGGGGAAAGCCAAGCTATGGCATGACTCCAAGTGTATAGTTTCTTGTGGTGGCGCTCCCTTAGAAACTGTCAAAAAATATATCGCCGGACAATCTGGTGGTAGGGGCGCTATCCATGAGGCAACGTGCGGCGAATTCACTTCGCCGCTTTAAGTGCCGTCCCCCACCGCTCCTTGGCGGATGGGGAATTCCGCACAAGAGGTTAAAAGATTAGCCCGGAAAATGATTTGCTTTTCACGCATCAGAAGAAATGCACGTTCTGGTAATTGGACTGTTTATCAGTCGGTACGATTTTGGTCTACTAGATTTAGATACCCAACATTGACATCTCCCCGCCATGAATGACGGGGATACAAGAGCGCTTCACTCTCGTTGTGCTGCAAGCAGTCTTACCATCTCTCTCTTGCTCGTTTAAGGTCGTGCCGTCAGCCGCTAGCGTAGCGAAGCCGAAGGCGTTAGGCGAAGCGAAGCGTTTGCCCCATGCCGACCATTTCTATATTTTTGAAAGCGTTCTCGTCCCTTCGTGTTCTGCACCACAACTACCCGTAATCTCTATTGTCCTTCTGGATACTTTCAAGGGATGCCGCTTGGGGGAAAGCCAGTCGGTTATTCTGATCTTATAGCCGATTTGTCATGGATTAATGACTTTTCTGAACTGTGGCGATCGCCCTTGTGGTTGCGCTCACTAGTAATAGTTAGATTGGCAGGATTTGCTCCGTTGGTCCTGAGTGATACAGCAGATAGCTTGACAAAAACAGTAAGTACGCATTAACATCTTGTCAGTATCATGTAAAAAATCAATACCAGTAGGTTTCGATATCAGCGTATGTGCTGTAGGTTGCTTAAGAAGACACTAGGAGTGCACTTTAGCAGCCCAAGTAGATAACACAAGTGTCTTTTTAGCTGAGCTATAAGCCCTCTTTGATAAAAACAAGTCGCAAGTCGGAAATTTTGCTCCTGCAAAACTTCAGTTGCGGGCAATATTTCCCACAAATAAACAAACAATTAAACCGAGAGACATGGTCTAAGGTTTAATAAGTCAATGTTTCAAGCCCACGACTGAAGTCCTTGTCATTACATACATTTTTTAGGAGTCAAATTACCTCTAAACCTTTTTCATGCCTGGAACTCAAGTTCCAGGCTAAAAGCTCAAGTCCGTTAAAACGGACTCAAAAGAAGTGGTGCTTTGTTAGTCGGTTTCAACCGACTTAGGCTGTTAGCCTTTGACTTAAGTCAAAGGCGGGATTGAAAGAGCGCACTCACCGCTGGCTTTTTTAAAGATGTGGGTAATGACAAGAACTGAAGTCGTGGGTTACCTGCGACTTGCAACTTGTTTTTAGCATTCATTTTGATATTCAAGTAGCTTGATCGGAATTACTATATGAGTACAACAATAGATGTAGAGTTAGTTAACAATGTTGCGTATCAAAAAGTATTAGGAGAAGGGAATGATGTCCGAATAGACTTCTCCCAACCTACTTGCATTCATCAAATTTTTGAGGCTCAAGTAGAGCGGACACCTAATGCTGTTGCAGTGGTATTTGAAGACACCAAGCTGACTTATCGGCAGTTGAATCAGCGGGCAAATCAACTGGCACACCATCTCCGTTACAAAGGCGTAGGTCATGAGGTACTTGTTGGCATCTGTATGGAGCGTTCCCTGGAGATGGTGATAGGACTGCTAGGCATTCTCAAGGCTGGAGGAGCTTATGTGCCCTTAGATCCGGCGTATCCCTTAGAGCGCTTAGCCTTTATTTTGCAGGAAACCCAGGTGCGAGTACTGCTGACTCAAGAGCAACTTGTAGAACACCTACCTGCCCACAAAGCGCAACTGATTTGCTTGGACTCAGACTGGGAACTCATTGGCCAGAAAAGTCGAGCAAATCTAATCTGTGAGACAACAGCTAGTTCCCTAGCCTACACGATCTATACTTCCGGTTCTACAGGGCAGCCCAAAGGTGTGATGATTGCTCATCATGGCATCTGCAATCAACTGTACTGGAGGCAAACGACCTTTTCGCTAACCGCTGCAGACCGGGTCTTACAGACAATTTCTTTGAGCTTCGATCCCTCAGTCTGGCAGATCTTCTGGCCGTTGTCGTTCGGAGCGCAATTGTACCTAGCCCGTCCGGGTGGACAGCGAGACAGTGCTTATCTAGTCAAGCTTATTGCCCAGCAGCAAATCACTGTAATTGCCCTAGTCCCCTCCATGCTCCGGTTGTTTCTGCAGGAAAAGGACCTCGATACCTGTAAATGTCTCAAACATGTTAGCTGCGGTGGCGAACCTCTGCCTAGCGAGCTAATTGAGCGCTTCTTTGCTCGTCTAAACTTAGACAATGTCTTGCATAATGTCTATGGTCCGACTGAAGCTTCCATTGATGCTACTTTCTGGACCTGTAGTCGTAACACTCATCACCGAATTGCTCCTATTGGTCGCCCCATTGCTAACACACAGATTTATCTCCTAGACTCTCAGCTACAGACTGTACCTCTAGGCACAGCAGGTGAAATCCACATTGGTGGAGTCGGTCTGGCCCTAGGCTACTTCAACCGTCCAGAGCTAACTGCCGAGAAGTTTATTCGCAACCCCTTCAGTAATGATCTAGGTGCACGTTTATACAAGACTGGGGATTTAGCCCGTTACTTGCCAGACGGCAAGATTGAGTTCCTTGGTCGCATTGACTATCAGGTGAAAATACGTGGTTTCCGTATTGAGTTGGAGGAAATAGAAGCAGCAATTAGCCAACACCCGGATGTCCGACAGAGTGTCGTTGTGGTTCGCGAGGACATACCAGGCGCTCAGCGCTTAGTGGCTTATATTGTTTTATCTCAGGCTCGTGTATTCACAGTTGGTGTGTTACGCAGATTCTTGCAGGAAAAACTGCCAGAGTACATGCTGCCCTCCGCCTGCGTAGTCTTAGAGACTTTGCCACTAACCCCCAATGGTAAGATAGACCGCCGTGCCTTGCCAGTGCCGTCGCAACCTCATGCTCTAGAGAGCGCCTTTGTAGCCCCTCAAAATCCGTTGGAATTTCAATTGAAAGAGATTTGGGAACAGGTTCTAGGCATCCAGCCCATCGGAGTTAAAAACAATTTCTTTGAGCTGGGGGGTAACTCACTACAAGCTGTTCGCCTAATGACTCAAATTGAGGAGATCTTCAACAAGAAATTGCCCTTAGTCACTTTCTTTCAGGCACCAACGGTAGAGCAGTTAGCGAATGTGTTGCAGCAAGAAGGATGGATTGCATCTTGGGAACCATTGGTAGCAATTCAGCCTAGGGGAAATAAACTTCCTTTCTTCTGCATACATTGTGTGGGTGGCAACGTTTTCTCCTTCTATAAGTTGGCGCATTATCTGGGCGAGGAGCAACCTTTCTATGGATTACAAGCACGAGGTTTGGATGGCGAACAGAGTCCCCACACCCGGATTGAGGAGATGGCAGCTGACTACATTCAAGAAATACAGACTCTCCAACCTGAAGGGCCTTATTTTCTAGGTGGTTACTCTTTTGGAGGTTTGGTGGCATATGAGGTGGCTCAGCAGTTGCACGCCCAAGGTCAGACAGTAGCAATGCTAGTTTTGTTTGATACTCACAATGCCAATTCTTTCAAACCGTTCCCAATTCATGTTCGAGCCTCTAGACATTTGATTAACTTCTTACAACTTGAACCTAAAGAGAAATTAGTCTACATAAAGGAGCAATTAGACTGTATATTTCAGTCGGATAACCAACACAAATCAGCTTTACAAAACCCTCTACTAACAGCTCACACTCAGGCTTTCAGAAATTATATACCTCAAATCTTCCCAGGTCGGGCGATCCTCTTCCGGGCTAGCAATTCCTCTAAAGGAGACTTACATTTGTTGCAATTTGGAAAGTTTGATCCCCAACTGGGCTGGGGAAGGCTAATTGCTGGAGGACTAGAAATCCAGGATGTTCCTGGGGATCACATTAGTATGTTAGAAGAACCTCATGTAAATGTCCTTGCTCATAAATTAGAAAATTGCTTGGATTTGTCGCAGAAGCCAAGAGCTAATTAAATATAAATTTCTTCTTCAAGTCTCTACATTTCCTCCTTGACTTGTTATAACATACCGCAACTGTTCTACCAGTTGGGTATTTTTTTGTGCAACACTTCACAATCACCAAAGATTTCAGAGCAATGCAACTCTATACACCATCTGAACTTGACCAGAGCCAAGAAGACTTTTCTTACTTAGCTGAAACTATGCATTGGGTTAAAAATTTTTTGACAAAACCTCACTCGGATTTGGGTAGAGGCGGTCCTGTTTGCCCTTTTTTACCTCGTACCCTCAAACTAAACACTCTCCGACTCGCAGCTATTCGTGGTGAGAATTTGTCACAGCTTCAAGTTGAAGAAGTTGTTAAAGGCTACAAAGATATTTTCCTTAAGCTTGATCCGCAAGAGGGAGAAGAGGCTCTCTATAAATCTATCTTGTTAGTCTTTCCTGATATTTCTATACAAGAGACTTCAAATCTTATTGATGATGTCCAACACAACCTTAAACCTTTCTTTGTTGAGGCAGGGCTGATGATTGGGGAATTCCACAAGCTTAATAAAACTCCAGGATTGCACAACAAAGATTTTCGTCCACTTCGCAGCCCTCTTCCTATGCTAGCTATTCGCTTTATGGTGGAAGCAGATCTTCCTTTTCTTCAACGTAGAAGTGATGAGCCACTTTTACGTATCAAGTATCTTAAAGCTTATTTACAGCATCAGGATAACGTTTTTAAAGATCAAACAAAGTTAGATAATGCCCTTGCAGAATTAGAGTTGGCTCAAACTCAGCTTGGTAGTGATATGGAAGTAGTGGTGAGGTAGAATCCTTGCCTCATCAGCATCTTGTATAATATTAGCCAATGGAAATAATCCTCATGTAATTCCCCCCAAAGCGGAACAGATTTACACGAATGCAGTTGCAGCTATTGGCTTACGTCCTTATCAAGTTGCAATCCTCCAGATGCTAGAGGCTAAAGGTGCAATGATGCAGGCTCGACTGAGTGACAGACTGCACATCTACAAAGCAACCATGGTGGCGTTGCTGAACGGACTAGAGCAGCAAGGACTGGTAGCTTGTACACTGGCTCTGGAATTGTCGCTACTGGCACTTATTCAATTTGCCTGTGATCTCTCCTTAAATTCGTCTCTCCATTTTGAGATAGTGTCTTAGTCCGTAGTTTTTGACTAAAATTTAGGGAAAAGCCACCGATTGCGATCAACTTTGGCTTGCACTTAGGCGTTGGTAGACTCATGACGGCTTCTCAAATCGCTTCCCCTTCCCTCGTAGCAATTGCTCAAACGACATGCCAAGCAGCGCAGCAACTAGCGGTGCTGCCAACAGAGACTAAAAATCAAGCGCTTGAGGCGATCACTCAAGCTTTAGAATCTGCCACAGATCAAATCTTGGCAGCAAATATGGCTGATTGTGCAGCTGCTATTGCTACGGGAATTCCCAAAGCTCTCTACAAACGGCTGGAATTAGATGAAGATAAGCTGCGGAGTGCGATCACCGGAGTCAGAGACGTTGCTCAGCTAAGCGATCCAGTTGGCGTGGTGCAAATTCACCGTCAACTAGATGACGGATTAATCCTCAAGCGCATCACCTGCCCTCTAGGAGTGCTAGGCATTATTTTTGAAGCACGTCCTGATGCGGCAATCCAAATTTCCTCTCTTGCTATCAAGTCTGGCAATGGCGTAATTCTTAAAGGTGGTGCAGAAGCCGTTCGTTCCTGTGAAGCGATAGTCCAAGCCATTCACCAAGGATTAGCGCAGACAGCCATTAAACCAGCGGTTACACAGTTACTCACGACGCGAGAGCAAACGCTGGAACTGTTGCAGATGGAGCAATTCGTAGATTTGATTATTCCTAGAGGCTCCAACTCATTTGTTCGGTTTGTCCAAGAGAATACTCGCATTCCGGTATTAGGTCATGCAGAAGGAATTTGCCATCTCTATGTGGATAAGGCAGCGGATCTGGAGCAGGCAGTAGCGATTGCTGTAGATGCGAAAACTCAATATCCTGCTGCCTGCAATGCAATTGAAACACTACTTGTCCATCAGGCAATTGCTTCAGACTTTTTGCCACGAGTTGCCGCAGCCTTGCAAGCGCGTGATGTCGAGTTAAGGGGAGATGAGCTAACCCGCGAGATTTTAGATATCTTAGAGGCAAAAGCAGTTGATTGGGTAACAGAGTACAGCGATCTGATTCTCTCGATTAAAGTTGTGGATTCTCTAGAAGCAGCGATCGAACACATCAATACTTATGGTTCAGGGCATACAGACGCAATCGTGACTGAAGATTCAACTGCTGCTGCCACTTTCCTTGCTCAGGTGAATGCTGCGGGAGTATACCACAATTGTTCAACTCGGTTTTCTGATGGCTTCCGCTATGGCTTTGGAGCAGAAGTCGGGATTAGTACTCAAAAACTGTCGCCGCGTGGTCCTGTAGGGTTAGAGGGATTGGTAACTTACAAATATCAACTCTTCGGCACTGGGCATGTTGCAGCGACATATACAGGAGCAAATGCTAGGTCTTTTGCTCATAAGGATTTGGAGTGACAGGAACAGGGTTTGGAGTTTGGATAAGTTGCTTGAGGGTTTGCAGTAATTCCTGCTCCCTAAAAGGCTTAGAGAAATAGGCTGCTGCACCCAGATTCATTGCTAATTGGTGATGTTTCTCTCCACTACGAGAAGTCAGCATGACAACTGGGAGGCGATTATAACTAGATTGAGACTTGACATGAGCTAAGAAGCCGTAACCATCAAGTCGAGGCATTTCAATATCGCAAATAATGGCTTGGATAGGTAGCCCAGCTTGAAGTTTTTCTAGAGCATCTTGTCCATCTTTAGCCTGTTCGACATGATAGCCAGCTTTCTCTAAGGTTAAGCTTAAAAAGCGACGGACGTTGATTGAGTCATCCACGACCATAACCGTTTCTTTATGACTCGAAGCTGCTATGGTCTGCGAGTGCAGATTTGGTGAAACTAGATGAGGACGAAGCGTTCGACCATGAGCATCAATCCACTGCATTAATCCTGATACATCAACTAGGGGGACAACTCGACCATTACCCAAAATCATACAGCCAGTGAACCCTGGCGGCATGGCAATGCTACCCACAACTTGACGAACTGTAACTTCCTGCTCTCCCCAGTAACGCTCGACTTGAATTCCTACAAGAGCATTACCTTGAGCAACCATAAGTACTGCTGGTTGATTGATAGTAGGAACGGCTTCGGTATCTGCCACTTTGGACGGGCGGGAGAAGTGCAACCATTGGCGAAGAGGAATCAGGGGCACCATAGAGCCATCCCAATTCAAAACAGCTTTACCTGCGGCTAGGAGAATCATTTCTGGTTGCAGAAGCAGCATTTCCTCTACAGCATCCATAGGAAAAGCCAGCAGGATGCCTTCACTTTCAACTAGTAAAACCCGGACAATAGAAAGGTTGAAGGGAATGGTAATCGTAAAAGTGGTACCGATGGCTGGTTGAGTATCTAGGCTAATCTCACCACGAATTTGCTGTAATTTGGTAAGTACAATATCCATACCCACACCTCGACCTGATAACTCAGTCACCTGAGAAGCAGTACTAAAGCCTGGGGCAAAGATGAGTTCTAGCAGATCATTAGGGTTGGCTTGCGCTAGTTCAGTAGCATCCATACCCATACGCACTGCCCTATCGCGGATTTTATCAAGGTCAATACCCGCACCATCATCACTAACAACGATTTCAATCTTGTTACCGCGATAGATGGCACTCATCTCGATCGTACCTTGTTCCGGCTTACCTGCCGCTCTTCGAGTTGCGGGAGGTTCAATCCCATGGTCAAAAGCATTGCGCAGCAGGTGCAGTAGGGGATCGCTCAGCACCTCTAGAATTGTCCTGTCAATCAAGGTGGTTTTGCCATGCACCTCAAGTTTCACATTTTTGCCATATTCCAAAGCCAAATCCCGTACAACTCTAGGAAAGCGATCTACCAGATCAGAAAAAGGACGCATCCGCACTTGCGTCATGCTAGTTTGCATTTGTTTCGAGGTGCGGGTGAGATCTCGAGCTGTATGCTCAGTATCTTCTAAACTAATTTCGATATCACTCGTCACCTCTTGGATCTGGACAATTGATTCCATTACCTCCTGAGACAGTAGGTGCAAATCGTTGTAGCGATCCATCTCTAGAATGTCAAATGTACTAGTAAGCTCTGTGGAAGAGGCAGGGATCGGGCGATAAGAGGAGTATGCGTAAACTTCCCCTATCCTCCTGCTCTCTTTCTCCCCCAGCTCCCCCAGCTCTCTTCTCTCCCCCTGTCCTCTATCGTACGCGGCTCGGAGGCGGAAGTTAGACTGCTCTAGTGCCTTGGCCCTT